>ERZ1740058.85-NODE-85-length-78644-cov-6.995470_pt1 | contig 78644 bp, 61 predicted proteins | sample MGYA00581745_ERZ1740058 | MGnify/ENA primary metagenome ERZ1740058 (study PRJEB43018, sample SAMN04849742) | marine metagenome | isolation source: floating plastic debris | place: Pacific Ocean | collected 2008-08-30 | study: EMG produced TPA metagenomics assembly...
GCCAAAGGGTTTGTCACCGCTAACGCCAGCAAATGGATGCATTCGGCAACAGAAAAGGTCTTCGTTCCACAATTTGTGATGTATGACCAGCCAGATCTAGATAAAGGGCTAGACGACTTTATTGAGGGCCATGGGTTTACGGGATTTCATATTACCAATCTGCGAGATTTTCTCGATAATCCTGAGTACTTTGAATCGGTTGTTCTCAAGACCTATCGCCGTGGCGGCGTCACACACTTTTGGCTGTGGGGTGACAAAACAAGAAACGAAACCCCCGATACTTATGGGGTCGATGCTGATCTTCTCTATACCGAAATTGCCGCTAGGTTGTCTCCTCTACCAGGCTGGACTCTTGGCTATGGGTTTGATCTCTTTGAGTGGGCCAGTGCTGAAGAGATCGAACAGTTGCGAGCGAGCATGCAGGCTAAAAGTAGCTATCACCATATGATTGGAGGCAGAGGCCATAAAAACCAATATCGAGAAATCAGCTCCAACTTGGACTACGCCTCATGGGAATGGCATCAACCTAGCTACGAAGATTATCGAGAGCATTTGGAGAAAGCCGACCAGCGTCCCGCTTTCTCTGAAGATCGTTTTCGTATCCGCACCCCCACCCGCTATCCAGAAAAAGACTATGATGCACAGCTAACCCTGCAAGGACTGTGGGATTCTGCGATGGCAGGTGGCATTGCTAACATTTGGGGCCACAAGCCCGAGAATAAACAATTTTCTGAACCTTACCCCAACCAAGACGCTATCAAAACATACAGTAGAGTTATCGATACTGCCTTCACGGCGAGCATGTTGCCTGATAACAGCTTGATTACTCAGGGCCACTGCCTGCGAGACGAAAACATGTCAGCCCTTTGTTATATCCAGCAGCCAGACACCGTTCAATTAAATCTTGAAAAAATCACTTCGCCCTATCGTGTTATCGCTGTCGATGCGCAATCTGCCTATGAAGAAATAGACGTGCTGGGTCCATCAGATAACGTGTTGAGCTGGTCTCCTCCCTACGCGTCTGACTGGGCGCTCTATATTTCATCTACAGGACTGTCGTCTGAGGGTTAAGTGACGGGCATCGCAAAGATATATCGATACGCTCTCATCGGTACGCAAGATATCACTCTCCACATTTAACCTTCCACACTTGGCCCTCTACATTTAGCCTTCTACACTTAACCCTCCGAACTTAACTAAGTGCGGAGGGCTATTCACTATGCTTTATTCAGTTGTTCGAGTCAGGCAACAATACTAAAGTCTTGCGATCGCAGATTGAAGCCGTTTGAGAAGGTTGCGATCGCAACCGCTGCTCCATTCCCTACGCCATCTCGATCAAAGCTCAGTACATTGTTAGCAGTGTTATACAAAAACACAGAATCATTGCCACTACTTGCAGCCGGTGAATTTCCTTTAATAAAAAACTCAGTGCCCAAGCTCATGCCAGCGCTGAGCGAACCACCAAAACCAGCTGCTGAGATTTGAATGCGATCATTCCCACTAAAGTCAACGATTGTGTCCAAACCATCGCCCACAGCGTTGTAGCGGAAGATATCAGCGCCACCACCACCAGTCAATCGGTCTTGCCCATCGCCACCTGTTAGGGTGTTGTTAGCATCATTACCAATCAATCGATCATCAAAATCAGTTCCCGTCAGGTCAGTCTGTCCAGCCAACGAGGTTGGGTTAAACACCCCCTCGTACCAGGCGTCACCTAGCTTGTCATAGCCAGCCGCTGTCGGATGGAGTCCATCACTGAGACTATTCGTGCTGCCGTTAATATCGTCGAGTTCTAAGCTACCACCCGCATCGACAAAGAAAACCTTTTTGCCATCTGATGCCTTTTGTGACACCAAAGCTGGAATCAAAGCATTGTAGTCAGCCAAGTTTTGAGCCCTGGTATTACTCGCCCGAGGCGCGTCTACAGGTGGCGTTGAGGACACGAATAAATAGGTATCAGGTGCAGCTGTTGTAATGGCATCAACGAGTGTACTGAGTCGATCTCTAATTTGACTGCCAGAACCACCGTCATTCGTCCCAATCATCAGCAGAATAGCGTCAGCGGCATTCGCCGTCAGATTGTTGTTCACCCAGCTAGTGGTTCCAGAAACAGAGCGGCCAGGATCGCCCTCGTGATTACGGTCGCCTAAACTCGCGGGTCCATTGCTCTCACCGCCAATGAAATCAAGCGATAGTCCATCTTGCACCGCGCGATCCCAAAACTGAATCCGATATCCGCCCGGAACGGCGCCTCGCGAGTGTTGTCCAGCTGTAATTGAATCACCCAGTGGCATCAATCGAGGGGCTTCCAATGCGCCAAACACAGGTGCTAACCCGACACCCGTCTCTAAATTCAAGATGACGCCAGCTCCACTGACAGGCGGGTTCCCGCCTCCATTGGGTGGATTACTCGCAACCGGCACTAGCTCAATGTAATCAATCCGGGCAACTTCGCCATCATCCACAAACCCTTCTAACTGAATCTGAGAACCTGAAACGAGAGAAACATTAGAGATGGACCGTGTCCGTCGATTCCCCTTGTTGGCACGCGTCCCACGGGTCGCCTCACTGAATGTGAAATCATCAACAATGTCAGCATTGCTAAAGTCACGGGTTCCATCAGTGACACGAACCACCAGACGAGACTCCCCGTCTTTCTCATCGTGGTACACCACGTTTAGCGTGTAGTCGCCCGCTGCGCCCATGAACTGAGTGGTGGCCGTCCCGCTTCCCCCGCCCTGGAGATAAATGAGCTGACGATTCGAGGCAAAATTAGCGCGCTCTGTTGAATAGCTCCCTGCTAGCTGAAGCTGTTCAGCTTCGATTCTGACAGGCGTTCTACTATCATCGTCACTTGGTGGTGGTGGCGCATTCACCGTGACATTGACTGTGGCTGTGTCACTGCCACCTTGGCCATCGCTGAGGCTGTAGCTAAAGCGATCGCTTCCACTAAAGCCTTCATTTGGCTGGTAAGTTAGCGTTCCATCGGCATTTTGGCGAACGGTGCCATTGCCCGTATCAGTTTCAAAGTCAGCAATTGCTAGCGTATCGTTGTCGGCATCACGGTCGTTACTGAGTACGTCAATCACAGCCGCCGTACCAGCAGTGGTCGTTAACGTATCGTTATTGGCAACGGGTGCCCGGTTGGTTGGACCATCTGGTAGATTGCCTGCAACTGGCACTAGCTCAATGTAATCAATCCGGGCAACCTCGCCATCATCCACAAATCCTTCTAACTGAATCTGAGAACCTGAAACGAGAGAAACATTAGAGATGGACCGTGTCCGTCGATTCCCCTTGTTGGCACGCGTCCCACGGGTCGCCTCACTGAATGTGAAATCATCAACAATGTCAGCATTGCTAAAGTCACGGGTTCCATCAGTGACACGAACCACCAGACGAGACTCCCCGTCTTTCTCATCGTGGTACACCACGTTTAGCGTGTAGTCGCCCGCTGCGCCCATGAACTGAGTGGTGGCCGTCCCGCTTCCCCCGCCCTGGAGATAAATGAGCTGACGATTCGAGGCAAAATTAGCGCGCTCTGTTGAATAGCTCCCTGCTAGCTGAAGCTGTTCAGCTTCGATTCTGACAGGCGTTCTACTATCATCGTCACTTGGTGGTGGTGGCGCATTCACCGTGACATTGACTGTGGCTGTGTCACTGCCACCTTGGCCATCGCTGAGGCTGTAGCTAAAGCGATCGCTTCCACTAAAGCCTTCATTTGGCTGGTAAGTTAGCGTTCCATCGGCATTTTGGCGAACGGTGCCATTGCCCGTATCAGTTTCAAAGTCAGCAATTGCTAGCGTATCGTTGTCGGCATCACGGTCGTTACTGAGTACGTCAATCACAGCCGCCGTACCAGCAGTGGTCGTTAACGTATCGTTATTGGCAACGGGTGCCCGGTTGGTTGGACCATCTGGCAGATTGCCTGCAACTGGCACTAGCTCAATGTAATCAATCCGGGCAAGCTCTCCGGTCTGTATCATGCCGGTTAGCTCGAAAGTGCTACCAGGTTCTAGTGACACAGTCCGAGCGAGCGTTCTCACAACACGATTACTCGAAGATGCTCTAGACCCACCAAGATTTTGATCAAATTTCCAATCTTCAATTAAAGTGCCATTGACACTAAATTCGACGGTTGATTGGCCATCACTCTCATCAAAATAAGCAACAACGATATTGTAAAGCCCAGCACTAAATGATGGAGATAACGTTGTTGAAAGAGAACCTGTATCCTGTGTCAATCGAGCCAATGACCCATTAGAGGCAAACGACTGATTCTCAATTCGGTAACCGTCCAGCGTCAAAGTACCTACTTCGAATCGAATATTAGCCATAGTGAATTTATAAAAATATGTATACAAGTGAGCCGTCTAAGTAAAACGAGAGTAGTCTTTAGAGGCCAGCTCTCAAGCCACACTAAATACATCCGATGCAGTAAGTGGGTATCCGCAGTTTCTCAAGAACTTTTCAAGAGCTTCACCGAAGCTAAATCAATATCTTTTAGTGAAATAACGAGACCTTGATTAGATTCACTGTCTTGTGTTCAGTAAGACTGCGTTGGGTGTCTGATGCTTTAACAGTCCCTGAGTTTATTTGTCTTGCTTAAGAAAACTACAAGAAAACTAAAACAGTTAATCTTATTAAGGCCTTAACTGGTACTTTGCGCATCACCACTTCCTTGTGCATCCTCTACATCCCAGAAGCTTTGCAGCATTGAGCGAGTTTACCGCATCCGATCGATATACTCCCGTTAGTGCTTATTCTGACTCAGTAGTACTCAGTGGTTAGTATGTTCACACTCACATAAGTCGCATTTTACTAAAGAATAAATAAAGTTGTTTGAAAACAGCGTAGAAATGCGTATCTGGAATTAGTATCAAAATAACATTTCAGAAATTAAGTCAATACTTATGGCGGTTAACAATTTAGAAGTTAGCCACCATAAGGCAAGGTTCAACACAAATTGACAACCTTTCAATAAGCATCTGTCGCAATCAAGTATTTGAAAAGAATCAAATGCTTTTATTTTAGCCAACATACCTGGTTCGCCTGAAGACAGATAGGTTTATCCGTTGAAGACAGATAGATTTATCAGTCGAGATGAATTCATGGCTTTTAACACGGCCTCTTTCTGTTAAGCATGTAGTGACTTGACCTATGACTTCTCTTTTACCCAATACATCACTCTCTACAGTATCTACACCATCGATAGACCATATACCGCAAGCATCGCAGGTAGATGATTCTAGTAGCTATGACCGTGCAGATGTAGATAGTATTACAAATATAGATAATAGTGCAGACACAGATAACGGTGCAGACACAGGCAATATAGAGCTTTCTATCGTCATTCCAATTTTTAATGAGGTAGAGACAATTCCTCATTTAATTGAAAGAGTAGAAGAAGGCGTGTCGGCATATCCTGGCCGCTACGAAATTATTTGTATTGACGATGGGTCCCATGATGGCTCGGCAGAGATGCTGAGAAGGCTGTCACTCCATTCTGAACACTTACAGGCCATTATTTTACGGCGAAATTACGGCCAGACAGCCGCAATGGCAGCCGGGTTTGAGCACGCAAAGGGTCATACTATCGTGACAATGGATGGTGACTTGCAAAATGACCCACAGGATATTTTGTCTCTCGTTAATAAGTTAAACGAGGGATATGATCTCGTCAGCGGCTGGCGTAGAAACCGACAAGATAAGGCTTTAACGAGATTGTTGCCTTCTAAGATTGCTAACTTGATTATTGGTCGGGTTACCGGGGTTAAAATTCGAGACTATGGATGTTCGCTCAAGGCTTACCGATCCGAATTAGTCACCGATATGAGACTTTATGGTGAATTACACCGGTTCTTACCGGCGCTGGCTTTTATTGAAGGTGCAAGAGTTACAGAAATTCCTGTTCGTCACCATGCCAGACAGCATGGTCAAAGCAAATATGGGCTAAGCCGAACTTTTCGAGTTGTGATGGACTTGCTAACGGTTGCATTCATGAAGTCTTTCTTGACTAGACCTATGCATGTATTTGGCAGCTTAGGACTGTTCTCTATCAGTGCAGGATCTTTGTTAGGAATGTATCTCGCTTTTATTAGATTAATTCTTGGACAAGGGATTGGCGATCGCCCTCTGTTATTGCTATCTGTCGTTTTATTATTAGCGGGTATTCAACTATTCTGCTTCGGCCTACTAGCAGAACTCTTGATGCGAACATACCATGAGTCTCAAGACAGGCCTATCTATCGAGTGAGAGAATACGTAAAGAGGAAATAGGCCATGCAACAATCACTTTCAAAACGAGACACATCAATAGCTACCGCTCTTCAGCTATTGGTAAAAGAACATTATGCTATCAGCCTTATCTTGGTTCTGGCGACCGGATTGTATCTTTTTCAGCTGGGCGAGAACAGTCTATGGTTAGACGAATTTAACAGCATCCATGATGCCCAACAGCTGCCCGCAGGCCTAGAACCCACCCGCCCGCTCTATTTCATTCTGCTGCGGTTTTGGATGATATTTGGCTCTAGCGTTGAATGGCTCAGGGGCCTCTCAGCTGTTTTTGCTTTAGGAAATCTTTTATTGCTATATGGGTTAGGTCGCCGGGTCGCTAATAAAGCGGTCGGAAGCATAGCGGCGCTTTTGTTGGCCTGCTCGCCCCTGTTCATAAATCATGTTCAGGAAGTGCGCATGTACTCACTTGGAAACTTTTTAAGCATACTGGGCAGTCTTTTCTTGCTTGATGCTCTACAGCAGCCTACAAAGGTGAATATTGGGAAGTGGGCTGTTAGTCGAATTCTCACAACTTTAACTATTCCGTTGGGTATTTTGTTGCTGGCGCCAGATACCTTAATCGTGGGCTGGAAGTTTCGACGTCGGTTTTCAATACTTGGAAAGTTTGTTATAGCGTTCGTTTTGATTGGTCTGTGTCTCTTACCTTCATCCCTTTCCATGGTGACTTCAGCAGGTCCTTCTTTTGTCTCGGGCTGGACAGCTGAATTGCCTAAACCCGGATTAGCCGCTGTTGTTTCAAAACTGACCAGCTTTACTGTTTTTTGGCCTTTGGCCTCTTTGCCAAGCAACCTATTTGTTAAGCTTCTCTATTACAGCTACACGCTGATCGCAGCGGCTGCGGTTTTTGTTGCCCTACTAAAGCTAAAAACTAAACGTGCGCAGGCAATTGTGCAGATAGCCGCATGGGCGCTTCTACCAGCAGCAATTATGCTCCTGTTCTCTCATACTTTAAGTCCTATCTGGAATAGTCGCTATCTACTCTTTCTCTCTCCCTATTTTCTTATTTTGATGGCAGTTGGTTTCACTCAGGTGCAACAGCAATCCCCAAAGATTGCCGTTCTCGTAGTACTTATATATTTACTAGCGGTCGGCGGTGGTTTGAATCAGTACTATGCGCATTGGGAGAGAGATGATTGGAAAGCGGCGATTGAATCAGTCATGGCCGGCGAACAACCCGGTGATGAAATTGCAGTGTACGCGCCAATGTCTGCCCCAACGCTGGCCATTGATTACTATTACAGGGGGCCTGCGCCAACCACTCATACGATTGGGCCGTTGGGAGGGAGTCTGGAGAAATCAACTATCAGCGAGGCACTAAGCGCTATTCCTGACAGCTCAAAAAGACTTTGGCTCGTGCTGCGAGGATTTAACGGGAACCCAAAAGCAAATCAGCTGATGAAGCAGGCTATTTCAGAACAGTTTAACGTTCAGTCCCACAGTAAATTTAACGGTCCGGTTGATGTCTTTTTAGTGACAACCAAATTAGAAAATGGGACAAATTAGGCTATCTCTGCATTGCGTACTACAACACGTACGGCTCGGGAGGGAGGCCAGTCAACGTTCAAATATAGTCAACCTGACAGGGCTCTGAGTGTCTCTCCGAGCGTCTGTGGCCTTGAGCGTCTATGATGGTGCAGAGCAAAGCTGCATAGTAAGGAGCCAGTGTCATGTTTGGTTTGGGCATCCCAGAAATAGTCATCATCGGTGTTGTCGCCGTTTTGGTTTTTGGTCCTAAAAGAATTCCTGAACTGGGTGGTGCGCTAGGCAAAACGCTACGTGGCTTTAAAGAGGAGATGGATAAGCCGAGCGAAGAAGGCGATGAGTATTTAGAAGAAGAAGAGTAGAGTAGAGTTTTTCTGATACAAAAGGCGGTCGAGATAGCTATCTCGACCGCCTTTTTGCTTGTTATAACGCGCCTGGTTTTGCCTTAGTTCAAATATCTAATCTCTGATAAATCTTATCGAGATTGCGTAGCTGGTAGTTGGGGTTGAAGCATTCGGTAATTTCTTCTGACGACAGTTTCTCTTTTACTTGTGGATCACTTTCGATGAGCTTTTGAAAATTGCCGCCGGGGGTATTCCACGCATCATGAGCGTTAGATTGAACAATCCGGTAAGCATCTTCGCGGCTAATACCTTTTTCTACGAGGGTCAGCATGACTCGCTGGCTAAAGACCACGCCACCGTAAAGGTTCATGTTGCGGGCCATGTTTTCGGGGTAGACGAGCAGGTTTTTGATGAGCTTGGTAGCTTCGACGAGCATAAAGTGGGTCAATATGCAGCTGTCAGGGAAGATAACGCGCTCTACAGAGCTGTGGGAAATGTCGCGTTCGTGCCAGAGGGCAACGTTTTCTAGAGCAGCGATCGCATTTCCTCTCAAAATCCGCGCCATCCCAGCTAGCCGCTCCGACTTAATTGGATTACGCTTGTGCGGCATAGCTGAAGACCCTTTCTGCTTTTTAGAAAAGAATTCTTCTACTTCCAGCACGTCTGTGCGCTGCAAGTTACGAATCTCAACGGCAAAGCGCTCTAGAGAGGCACCCACGCCAGCTAAGCTCATAATGAACTCTGCGTGGACATCGCGGGAGATCACCTGTGTGGAAACGGTATCGGGTTTAAGTCCAAGTAGCTGGCAGGTAATTTCCTCAACTTCTGGATCGATGTTGGCATACGTACCGACTGCGCCAGAGATTTGACCGACAGAAATTTCTTCTTGGATGCGGTTAAGGCGTTCGCGGTGGCGCTGCATTTCGGCTAGCCAACCAGCTAGCTTGAATCCGAAGGTCATCGGTTCAGCGTGAATGCCGTGAGAGCGGCCAATCATCACTGTGTTGCGGTGCTCTTGTGCCTTGTAGCGAATCGCCTGAATCAGGTTTTCGACGTGGGTGAGAATTAGCTTGTGGCTCTCAACAATTTGCAAAGAGAGGGCGGTATCCAGTACGTCTGAGCTGGTCATGCCGAGGTGAATATAGCGGCCTGCGTCGCCTACGTATTCATTCACGTTGGTGAGAAAGGCAATCACATCGTGCTTGACTTCTTTCTCAATTTCGAGAATGCGTGCTACGTCGAAGTTCGCTTTTTCCTTGATAGTATCGACGGCTTCTGGCGGAATTTTACCCAGTTTGGCCTGCGCTTCGCAGACAGCAATTTCTACTTGTAGCCAAGTTTTGAATTTGTATTCGTCGGTCCATAGGTCGCCCATCTCGGGCAAGGTATAGCGTTCTATCAAGGGGTGCGATCGCCAAAAGCAACCGGACCATTTTATCGGCTAAGGGGCAGACCGCCCACACTATGTTGATATTCGTGCACAATTGAACTGTTTTTCCGCAATCGTAGCGCCCAGTCTAGTAGTAGACATAGCAATGGCCCAGATGCATCCGGGCCATTGCTATGCACTTTGCGTGGTTAATAAAGGGCTGTAACCTTTCGTCGTGTAGTAAGCAAAGTGCACCAAGCTATATCCTACTTAGTCGCTGAATACTTATAGAAATCAAACTATGCTGCCGTCAGACCTATCCGAGTGGTTTCAACTCTCTCTTCGCACCGCCAATCGCAGCACTTTTTTCATGCTGTGGAATACCTTCTTAGCGATCATTCCCTTCGCTTTGAGCCTGTGGCTATTTCGAGGGCGCGCCTCAAGCGCTAGCCGTTCAAGTATTATGCGATTGAGCTGGTGGGTCGGGCTCTGTACATTCGTTGCCTTTTTGCCGAATGCACCGTATGTCATGACTGACATCATCCACCTAGTCAGGTTTATTCGCGAAGGCGCACCGCTTTGGACGGTAGTACTCGTCCTGATTCCGCAGTATTTGATTTTTATCCTGGTAGGCGTAGAAGCCTATGTGGCTTCGCTAATTAATTTGGGGCACTACCTGCGCAGACACGGACGGCGGCAGTGGATTAGGCCAGCTGAGTTAACGTTGCATGCACTCTGTGCAATTGGCATTTATCTGGGTCGTTTCCCCAGGTTCAACAGCTGGGACATCGTTACCGGACCGCATCGAGTTGCTGTTTACCTGGTAAAGGCGTTGCTAACTCCAGAGTCTTTAGCTGTGATGGTAGTAACGGCTGTGATTATTACAGCTGTGTACTGGCCAATGAAGCAGGTAACGCTAGCGATTATGCTGTACGCGCGCTCTGCGAACAAAACTGCGCTGTGATAATTTCTGTCAGTATCAAATAGCGTATATATAGCTTTCGAAGCATTGCTTAGGACACTGACTAAAGGTTACACCTCTTGGCAAACAAGCAATGCTTCTGCGCAAGCGTCCTAATGCATCAGGACGTTTGCTATAGCTCATCAAAACAAATGCCGAGTAGATCCAATCTGTGGATCTACTCGGCATTTGTTTTGATATTGGCGTGTCAGTATTTGAAGAGGCGATTGCAAGCAGTCAATGACAACCTACTGAAAGACAACCCACTGAGATTGACGTACCGGTTTGGCCACCTTTATGCAGAGGTTTCGCTATGTAGAGGTTGCGCTGCGCTCTGCATTAGCGCTAGAGGAAAACAGCTGCATCATGTTCCAGAACATTTTAATGGCTAGAAAAGAGAGACCTCCGATGACCGCCAGCGTCGTCACAATGCTGGGAATGTGTAGAACGGCAAGCGCCAGGCCAATTAGTATAAGTACAAGAATGTTGTTAGTCATAAAAGTGGTCCTTCGGGGTGCCGATGGGCTACACCTTTATGTTAACGATTGGACCTTGCGCCAGACGGCCATTTTGTCAAAGCTTGATAACGCTTAATGTCTTTTATGAGAATGTAACGGTTTCGCTACATCCTCACTCGTCTCCTCAACGTGATGACTGTCGATGACTGCTGGCGCCCAGTGCGAACAGTAAGAGCGGACAGATAAGAGCGGATAGATAAGTGCGGACAGATAAGAGCGGATAGCTAGATGTCTTCTGGCTGCATGCCAGAAACAACGGGCGCTGTATTGCTCAGCTTCAGCTCAGGATGATCGCTCTCAGTTTGACGACAGTTCCATTCGTTTTTGAACAGCAGCACAGGGCGACCGTAGCTGTCTTTAACCGTTGCCGTGTTAAAGATGCGTCCGGCTTTTTCCAGCGCAGGCCAGCCACCTATAACCCATCTAGCCACGCTATAGCCAATAGGATCTAGTCGAGTATCAACGTTGTACTCGTTCTTGAGTCGAAACTGAACTACCTCAAATTGCAGCTGGCCTACCGCCGCCAAAATCGGATCGCGCTTCGATTCATCTGCCGAGTACATAATTTGCACCGCGCCTTCTTCTCTCAGTTCTGAAACGCCTTTGCGAAACTGCTTGAACTTAGACGGATTAGGATTTTTTAGGTAGGCAAACATCTCAGGCGAGAAGAAAGGAATGCCTTCGTACTCTAGTTTTTCTCCTTGATAGATAGTGTCACCAATCGCAAAGACGCCCGGGTTATTGAGGCCAATGACGTCACCTGGATAGGCAACTTCTAAGGATTCTCGGCCCTGGCCAAAGAGCTTTTGTGGATGAGAGAGCCGAACGTTTTTGCCGGTACGGGCGTGGTTGACCACCATGTCTTTTTCAAACTTGCCGGAGCAGACGCGGATAAAGGCAACGCGATCGCGGTGTCTGGGGTCCATATTGGCTTGCAGCTTGAAGATAAAGCCTGAAAATTCTTCTTTGGTCGGTGATATGGGTCCGATGGTACTTTCGTGGGTGCCAGGTTCTAGCGCGTAATCTAAAAACGCCTCTAAAAATAGCTCCACACCAAAGTTCGTCATGGCGCTGCCAAAGAACACTGGCGTCATTTGGCCTGCATGAACCATCTCCAAATCAAGCTCAGGGCCAATCTCATCGAGCATTTCCAGCTCTTCAGTAAACTGCTCAAAGAGCTCATCGCCTACCAGTTCTTTGATTTTTGGGTCACCCCAGTCGAGCACATTGTCTTTGGCTTCTTTGCTACCGTGCGCCGTGCGCTCGAATAAGTGCACCTGTCTTTTGCGCCGGTCAAACACGCCTTTAAAGCGATCGCCCATGCCAATTGGCCAGTTCACTGCGTAGGTCGTCAGCTCTAGCTCCTGTTCAATCTCATCTAGCAGCTCTAATGGTTCGCGGCCGGGGCGGTCCAGTTTATTAAAGAAGGTGAAAATGGGCATATCGCGCATGCGACACACTTCAAACAGCTTGCGCGTCTGCGGCTCCAAACCTTTCGCGGCATCTTCGAGCATCACCGCGTTATCTGCGGCGGCTAGCGTGCGATAGGTGTCTTCACTAAAGTCCTGGTGACCAGGCGTATCTAGTAAGTTAATCCAATAGTCGTCGTAGCTAAATTGCAGCACCGTAGAGGTAATTGAAATGCCCCGCTGCTGCTCTAATGCCATCCAATCAGAGACTGCGTGACGTTGCGCTCGTCTTGCTTTGACCGATCCAGCCTCGTGAATCGCGCCTCCGTAGAGCAATAGCTTTTCTGTCAGCGTTGTTTTACCTGCGTCAGGGTGAGAAATAATGGCAAAATTTCGCCGTTGCTCAACAGCTTCGGCAATTTCACTGTTAGCTTGGCTCTTCGGAGCAAGGGTGGAGGTCATGGGTTAATCGATAATCGACTTAGAGGCGTGAGCACTCTGTACTGGCAGCTGCCTGATATATGTGCAGATTGGATAATTGTAGTCTTTTACTTACCTAGTCAGACTGTTACAAGCTTAGGATGACCGACGCTCGCAATATGCTCCATACATTCAATTTCATTTCTGTGCAAAATTATACCGATCATGGTAAAAGAGGGCAGGGAATCTGCCTGTAGACATACGGTATTCCTCTGTAAACGGTTAAAAAGACTAAAAACTACGGAGTTATGGATAAAAAATGAATACTTTAATGAAAAAGTGCATGGCTGAAGCCGTCGGCACGTTCTGGCTGGTCTTAGGTGGCTGTGGCAGCGCTGTGCTAGCCGCAACGTTTGTTGGCGGAGAAATTGCGCCTGATGTCGCCTTTCCTTTGGGCCTGGGCTTTGTTGGTGTGTCATTAGCGTTTGGCTTAACCGTATTAACGATGGCCTACGCGATTGGCCATATTTCTGGCTGTCACCTCAATCCAGCGGTATCGTTCGGTCTATGGGCGGGTGGCCGCTTTCCTAGCGGTGAATTACTTCCCTACATCGCGTCTCAAGTAATTGGCGCTATTGTGGGCGCGGGCATGGTGTATGTGATTGCTTCCGGTCAGGCAGGCTTTGCAGAGAGTGGCAGTAGCCTAGCGGCGAATGGCTATGGCGATTTGTCTCCTGGCGGGTTCAATTTGTTGTCTTGTCTGATTACCGAAGTCGTGATGACCTTTATCTTTTTGGTTGTTATCTTGGGTGCGACAGATGGCCGGGCGCCCAAAGGATTTGCGCCGATTGCCATTGGTATGGCACTGACGTTGATTCACCTAATTAGTATTCCGGTAACCAATACCTCTGTGAACCCTGCCCGGAGCCTGGCTCCTGCAATTTTTGCGGGCCCTGAGTATTTAGCTCAAGTCTGGCTGTTTTGGGTTGCACCTATTTTGGGCGCGTTACTGGCCGGTTGGTTCTACAACGGTGTGCTGGCTGCTGGCTATGAGCCGGACATCGCTGGCGGTGTGCCTTCCGAACAGCCTGTTGTGACGACGACTCGGCGATAGATGACGACTCGGCGATAGATACAGAGACGAAAAAGCACAGACAAACCAAAAAAGCGCAGCTCTAGTCGCCTGGAGCTGCGCTTTTTGATTTTTTTACCGTTGTGTAATGGGAAACACAGGGAAGGCGTTATTTATACAGAGCCACTTGTCCAAGCTTGTAAAATATGGCATCTCCTTTCGTGTCCACTTTCTTGAAAGTTGGCTGTTCGTTATGAATCGTGTGACTGTTACGTTGCCAAAGGCTACTTACACCCAGTTGAAAAAGCTTGCAAAACGCGATGGTGTTTCGGTGAGTCAATATGTGACTTTTGCGATCGCAAAACAAGTAGAGCAAGTAGAAACAGGTTACGTCCCAGAGAGGCCGACGGCTGCTAATGCTACAAACGGCAAATCGGAAACAGCGTCTAGCCCTGAGCGTACGTCTTGACCCTAGTCATGAAAGTTGGCTACCGAAGAGTGGGCACTGAAGAGTGGGCACTGACAAATTACGCCTATCAGCTAATCACTGCTTACGGCTGAGCTTGTGTATCCGTCTGCGTTTTCCGCTTAGCTGCGGCGTTGCGGCGAAGGTCCATTAGGCTTAAGAACAGGTAGGGCGAGGCCATTAAAAAGATGAGCCCGCCAATGTATACGACCACTTCAAGCGCGGTAGGGACGTAAAAGAGATCGGAAATCGTTGTGTATGCCAGCATAGAAAATGACCGATAGATTCGGTGTGTAGGGCTTTCTATCTGTTGTGATAGCACGGTTTTTTGATGCGATCGCGCCTACTGTATCGAATCGTATGTAGAGAATTATCGCGGTGAGTATCGGCTGAGTTACAAAGCCTTAAGAGATAAAAAGTCGAATCGAATCGAAGGTAAGAACGTCAAAAGCAGAGAAGGCATCATAGGAAAGATATCAAAGGGAAGATATCACAGGAAAGATACCAAAACACTGATGCCCAAGAGAATTGCGATACCTAGCCAGAACCGATTTACCTTTCGCCACCAGGGAACTCGATAAATTTCTTGAGGCGTTAGCGCTTGGGACGCGCCTATCTTCTGATAGAGCGTGCAGCTTTTGGCTTCAGGCCGCTTTGGAAAATTGCAGCTGCCGTCAGCATCATAAACGCACGTCGGGCACAAGAAGCCATCTTCCCCCGCTCGGTAGAGCTGCATGCCCGGATGACCGTGCGCCTTGAGCGGCACATGGCAGTGCGGACAGCTGATAGCGTCGCTAGAAATAGGTCGATTACACTGCGGGCAAGCAGGCATATTGCTAGGGTTAGGCGCTAGACGGCAGCTAGAATTTCATTGGAAAATCAGCGTAAGAAACTAGCGTAACGTACTCATACGGTAAACCGCCCGGTGATTGCGAGGAATAGTTTGCCAAAATAGAACCGTACCCTTGCGCCTTGTCCAAAAGTGTTATTGGCGCGTTTACCTTGAGGAGATCGCTATGGATAGCTCTAACATGCTGAGGCAGCTATTGATGTTCGGCATTGGCACGACGTCTTTGGTCGCTGAGCGAGTCAAGAAGATGAGTGAAGAGCTAGTCCGCGATGGCAAGCTAGATCCTGATCAGGCAAAGGGGTTTGTCGATGATTTTATGGCCCAGTTCAACATTGACCAAGGCGCGTTAGAGAAGCAAATGCAGCGCCAGGTTCGCAATATTATGCAAGATTTGGGCGTGCCTCGTCAGGCAGAAATGGACGAGCTGCGAGGTCGGTTAGATCGGCTAGAGCGACAGCTGAGAGACCTAGAGAATAAAGACTGGAAGAGATAGGCCGGGCCACTCGCCTATGTAGAAATCTGTTATAGAAATCTGCACTAAGCTTCTGTCACTACGAGTAGCTGCAACGCTTGTTCTATAAAGCTTCTCACAGGTCCCTTTGTACAGCTGAGTGCTCAGCAAACAGGCAGAATGCATTTTGCTGCTTGCTACAATCTGCCTGCTACAATTCGCAATCCATACTTTTCTAAAACCGTCGTACACTAGGGCCGTTGCCTAGTAATCCTATTCAAGGTCTACTGATTAAAACTATGAGAGAAATATTAATTAGCTTTGGCGTGGTAGTCGCTTGCTGCGCGGTGCTGCTAGTTGCTCAGTTTACGGGCGGTGATGGCGAAAGCGCAGTGGCCGGTAATGAGATGACTGCACCTGCGGCTCAGACCGAAACGCTAGTAGCCCAGGGCAGCGCAAGTGATTTGGTAACAGGAAGTACTACAGGAGGAAACGCCGTGACCGACCCTATGGCGGATGCTAACAATATTGTGACGACCGATTCGGGCCTTAAGTATGAGGTGATTGCAGAAGGCGATGGCGCTCAGCCTCAGCCGGGTCAGCGGGTGTTTGTGCACTATGTTGGCACGTTAGAAGATGGCACGAAGTTTGATAGTTCGCGCGATCGCGGTCGTCCGTTTGATTTCACCATTGGCCAGGGTCAGGTGATTAAAGGCTGGGATGAAGGTGTGGGTGATATGAAAGTGGGCGATCGCCGCAAGCTGATCATTCCCCCTGAGCTAGGCTATGGCGCTCGCGGTGCGGGCGGTGTGATTCCTCCCAATGCGACCCTGATCTTTGATGTAGAGCTGCTGCGCATCGGCAGCTAGCTGAAGGCAATAGCCGTAAAACAACAAGCCCTCATTTTTATGGAAGCAAAAATGTTTCTATAAAAATGAGGGCTTTTCCGTAGAGACCGAAAGTCCCTTTCTCACTTACTCAAGAAGCAAATACGGTTTGTCCAACTGTTGCTTTGTTCTGATCGCCAAAGGCGGGATATTGCGTTGACTAGGCCTCCAATATTACTCGGTGCGATAGTTCGTCTATCTACAAAAACAATGCCCATGTGGCTTTTCTTTTGTAGTGCAAACGTTTGTAGTAGGGTTGGAATCGTTTTGAGATCGTAGGTGACTAGGGTCAACGATTGTCGACTAGCTGCGTTGATAATCGTCTCATCAGAGGCCTGTAGGTATTGACCCTGCTGCCACTTCTGTAAGGTGTGAACTATTATGTCATGATGTTTTTGCTGAAGCTGCGCGGCGACTTTCGGTGAGATATGTTCATCCAATAAAAACGAAAGCATAAAGTGCTGAGCTTGTTGGACTTATATAAGACAAGCGCATTCACGATTAGAAGCTTTTCCAAAGCGTTTGTTGTCCTCACACTGGAAGGACTACTTTTCTTCTTTTAAGGAGAAGACTTCCATGTCGGGTAGGAGTCTCTTCATGTGAGTAAAGGTGACTGCCTGATTATCTTGAATCGCCAGACCAATTTCTGTGGGGTAGGCTTCTGCATAGTGAAAGGCTGCTTTTACCCAGATTATTGGTCTATTAAAGTGTTCGGCGACTTTCTCTAGGTCCATTTGATAGCTCTGAGCTACTTCTATGACTTCCCAGACCGCTAGCGATGAGTCTTGCATGAATGCCTGCCGTCCGAGGCCAGAGCTGCGAAACTCAATCATTGCAAACTCAATTTTGCGAAGTGATTCTTCTACAAGGGTAGCTACGGTATCACTAGGCGTTTTATCCAGGGTTCGAGCAATGCGGCTAAGCCGCTCAAAAGTATCATCTTGGAGCCGAGTACTAACGACTTTTGACATGCCACAACTCCTAAAAGCTACAAGCGTTTGCGGGTGATCTATATCCTTGATTACAAGGTTTACATTGTAACTCTAAAAGCGGCTTGTAGTGATTTTTCTAGTTTCGCTTGGACCTAGTCACAAACGTCGAAGCATTAGTCTCGATTCGAGAGATCTGAAGCACGATTGAGAAACTGAGTATATTCTGGTTGAAACAACAGTTTTACTGTGCCTGTTGGACCATTGCGGTGCTTGGTTAAGATGATTTCAGCAATCCCACGGTCTGGCGTGTCGGGATCGTAATACTCTTCACGGTAGAGCATCATAATCAGGTCCGCGTCCTGCTCAATTGCTCCAGATTCCCTCAGGTCAGACATCATGGGCCTTTTGTTGGTTCTCGATTCTACGCCCCGGCTCAGCTGAGAAAGCGTGATAATCGGGACGTTGAGTTCGCGAGCGAGGCCCTTGAGCGATCGCGTCATTTTAGAAAGCTCTTGTACCCGGTTATCTCCAGAGCCTTCCATCAATTGCAGATAATCGATCAAAATCAAGCCCAAAGCGCCCCCATTTTCGGCCTGCAATCGCCGGGCCTTTGAGCGAATTTCAGTGACTCCAATGCCAGGCGTATCATCAATAAATATTGGCAGCTCAGAGAGCGTATTGATCGCATGACCCATCGGTCCCCACTCATGTTGACCAATGCGACCTGTACGCAGTCTGCCGCTCTCAATTTTTGCCTCGGATGAAAGCAATCGATAGATTAACTGCTGCTTTGACATCTCTAGGCTGAAGATCGCAACCGGCTGCTTGTGTGTGTCAGCAATGTTGCGCGCTACGTTAAGAACAAAACTGGTGTTGTGCACGCAAATGTCGTTGGCAACGAAATTGTGCGTTTTGGGAATGGTTAGGTCATAGACTTGCTGTTGACCCATAGGCTCAATCGCTACAATTTCATCCCAATAGATATCGCTAGTAGCTAGATCTTGTAACGGTGGGTGTTCTAATGTGTTCGCGAGGGCTGCAAGCCTCGGTCGCCTAAGCGCTCGGGTACCTACGTGAATGTTGCTGCTGCCTGCTAACCCTGCTCTTCTAGCTAGTCCGCTCCAGCTTTCTACCCCCTTTACTGCTTTTAGCTCGCTCCAAACTTCGATAGGAATAAGATCGCGATTGGTGTGATATTTCTTGGCAGATATGGCTTCAACGACCTGGCGGACGGCTGCTTCTTTGCCAAAAATGCCAATTTCATTTGCAAAAGTAGTCAGCGCGATCGCATCTGTAATATCTAGCTGCCAAGCGTCTCTTCGGGTTGATTTGTATTTGACCTGGCGTTTTTTCAAGGTGGCCACAATGCCAAAACGCAGCAACAAATGCTGAATCTGTCGGGCCATTTTTTCACAAACAGTTGCGTAGCCGATTTGTGCCTGTCGGCTAGAAAGCACAGAAGCCCAGCCATCTGTCGCAAATAGTCGATTCAAAAATAGTGCTAGCTGTGGTTTGGGTAAGGTAAAGACCACTGCTGGAATAGTCTTGGTATGGGCGCTGCACTGCCACAGCCCTAACTGATCTAGCCACGCGGTGACAGGATTTTTCCCAGTCCAACGAACAGATTCGTAGCCTTTAGGTGCCAGTTGTTCTGGCCGCTGCTGCAATAGGTCGCATAGTTGGTTAAAGACCGCTGACTCGGGTGCACACTTACCCTGTTGCCATTGCGTAACTAATGAGGGACTAACCGCTAATTTCGCTGCTAGCTGTCTGCCGCTCATACTGCTGAATGACATGAGTTGACTGAGTCGCTTTCCAAAGGCTTGTCGCTGTTCTATTAACGCCTCTGTGTGCGTTGTCACGATGAGTGAGGGCGTTCGAGTGCCATTGCTAGTATCCAAGCGCACCTTTACGGTTGGGAACTGAGTGGCTGCTTCTGAGAATTCCGTTTGTAGCAGCGGATTAATATTAGTGAACTGAGGCGAGGAGCCCGTAAGGCCGCCATCTCCGATGAAGTAAGCCATGAGCTTGACTTCGTGGTCGGGCAGAGAGTTTTGTCCGAAAACAGGTAGTTTTCTAGGAACGGCAATGCGATCGCCCACTATTAGCTCGGATAGTGGCTGCCAACCTTTTATCGTTAAATATGGATGCGACAGTGTCGTTGTCACCTCTCTTCCTAAGCGCGTTCTGACTTTGAAGACGGGTTTGATGCCATCGTCTACAAATGCTGATGGCTGGGTGGTTTCAAAGCGGAACCGCTGATTAAGGGTGAGTAGGTTAGCTTGCTTTTGGTGATAGATCGCTTCAATTGTGCTAACAGACCCATCAGCTAGCACAATTTCGGAGTGAGCGCTTAGACATTTCCCCATCGCCGGACGCGCAGCGGTGATGATCAGATCAGAGCGCTGAAAGCCCTGAGTCATGGCGTCTAAATCGTAGAAGCCGCAGGACAATCCTGGGAGCACCATACCGCGCGATCGCTGCTCAATGTCTGTAAACGTATCGGTTAAGATATCCGATGTTTTAGTCAATCCCTGTGTGGGTCGCTCTTGTGTGATGCCAAACAAAGACTGCTCAGACTGGTCGAGGACTTCTTCTAATGGCGTTTCGGTTTCGTAGCCGTATTGAATAATTTCGCCGCCGCACTGAATTAGCTTACGGCGAGTGTATTTGTCCATCACCAGCTTGGCGTACTGGTCAATGTTTGCGGCGCTAATAGTGCGATCTACCAGCTGTGCCAGACGGCTTTGACCGCCCACTTTTTCTAGGATTCCTTTGTCTTTTAGCCAGGAGGCAAGCCCCATCAGATCCGTGGGTAGACCGCGCGATTGTAAATCCAACGCGGCCTGATAGATGCTGCGATGGGCCCCAATATAGAACGCTTCAGGAATAAGGACTTCGGTAACGCGGCCAATCGCTTCAGGGTCGATAAGGACGCCGCCAAGGATAGCCTCTTCGGCCTCAATATTTTGAGGGGGCAGGCGATCGACGGCTGGTTTGAAGCGAGGCTCTGATGAAACCATTGGAAGAGAAGTAGGAGTGATGTATGATCCTTAATATAAAAGGGTAGGGAACCCCTGTGGCTCTCTACCCTTTTAATTTAACTGAATAGTACAAATGTTTGCTATTCTCTGACGTTGATCGCGCCGCTAAGGACAACTTAGTCAGGTGCAACGCGAATTAGTCAGGTGCAACGCGAAGATTAATCGTAGCCGTGACTTCGCTGTGAAGTTTGATGTCTACTTTATACTCGCCTAGCTTATTGATGTCGGGCAGGGTGATATCTCGGCGGTCGACTTCTTTGCCCGCGTTGGCTCGAATGAGTTCAGCGACTTCAGCAGTCGTGACGGTACCGAAGATAGCTTCGTCTTCACCGACAGCCTTTTTCACAGTGAACATGCCGATGGTGTTGAGCGCAGTCTTGGTGGCTTCAGCTTCTTGCTTGATGGCCTCTAGGCGCTGACGTTCTTTCTCGCGGCGGAATTCGACTTGCTTGAGCACGCCAGGGGTGACGCGGTAGGCCAAGCTGCGAGGAATCAGATAGTTACGGGCGTAGCCAGGCGCTACTTCTACCAGATCGCCAGTGTTACCTAGCTTGTCGATATCCTGGCTGAGGACCAGTTGAGTTCTTTTTTTCGCCATTTCTCTTACTTATTGCTTTCCGTTGATTGCTTCCATCGCAGCGCAGTTTTCTAGGTTACTGAAATTAGGGACGAGGCGCAAGTGGGTGATTGAGTGGTTTCGATGACCCTTCGTAACGCGCGAAGCGTTTCGGTGTAAGAAAGTCTGGTTGTTAAGCACGATCTTTCATGGCGCGGATATGCCCAAAGACGGTGATGGGATCTTGACTTTTGGCGAGGGTTTGTAGGCTGGGCGTGTCCCAACGGAGGAAGGGATTGGTGCTTTTTTCTTCCTTTAATAAGGAGGGAATGGTGGGCTGGTTTTGATTGCGCTGTTGAATGACTTGGGTGAGGCGCGATCGCAAAGCATCATTCCCTTGATCGATACTCGCCGCAAATTTCAAATTGCTCAGCGTGTATTCATGAGCGCACCAAACCCGCGTGTTGTCTGGCAAGCTTCTTAGCTTGGCGAGTGAAGGCTGCATTTGTGCCGGCGTGCCTTCGAAAAGCCGACCGCAGCCGCCTGCGAAGAGAGCATCGCCACAGAACAGTTCGCCAGGCTCATTGGCTGCTGAGGGCGCAAAGTAGTAGGCGATGTGCCCTCGGGTGTGGCCAGGCACAAACAAGACCTGCGCCGTGCGGTTAGCAAAAGTGACTTTGTCGCCGTCTTTTAAATAGTGCTGCTGCCCAGGGATACGCCCGTCGTCTTGTTTGCTGCCATAGACCTGCGCACTAGGAAATTGTTTTAAAAGCGCTCTGTTGCCACCTACGTGGTCATTGTGATGATGCGTATTGAAAATGGCAACTAGCTGAGCGTTCAGTTCTCTTAGCTTGTTGAGTACGGGCGGCGCATCGGCGGGGTCAACGACGGCGGCTGTTGCGCTGTTAGGATCGCGCAGCACAAATATATAGTTGTCTGAGCGAGCAGGCAGGCGGTGTATTTCCATGGTGTATTTCCATGAGAGAGTCTTGAACTACGCTGATCTACACTATAGAGAAGATAGCGGGCCCGCATACGTTGCTCTCGAATGGTTGCTCTGTTTTTGTTGTCACTTTCTTGTGTCGTACTAGCGTCGTACTTTTGCCATGGTACAGTTCAAGCCACCAAAGTCTACGTGGGTTGATGGTAGCCCTCGGCCGCTGCCAACTGAACATGACTTACCAGATACTGATAATCGCCCCGTGGACAATGAACTCCAACTGCTGATTCCCATTTTGCTGCGCGGCATTTTGGAAATGGCTTGGGGCGATCGCCAGAACTGGTTCTTTGGTGCAAATATGGGCGTTTACTACGAGCCCAAGCGGCCAGCTGTTGGGCCAGATGGTTTTTTGTGCTTGGGCGTGCCTCACTACCGCGAGGGTAAGGATCTGCGGCTTAGCTACGTGGTGTGGCAAGAGCAGGTCATGCCCATATGGGTGTTAGAAATAGTTTCTAAGCTGCCAGGCAACGAGTACGACGAAAAAATGAAGCTATATGCTGAGCTGGGCGTACTGTATTACACCATTTACAATCCGAGCTATCAAAAGCGCGATGGTCATGAGACCTTTGAAGTGTATCGGCTAGTAGAAGGTGAGTATGTCTTGCAATCAGGCAATCCTGTTTGGATGCCTGAAGTGGGTTTGGGAATTGGCGTTGCTAGCGGTAAGCAAGGTATTTTGCCGGTTAGGGACTGGCTGTACTTTTACGATGAAAGTGGGCAGCAGTACCCGACGAAAGACCTGGTGATTGCCCAGCAGGATAGACAGCTGAGGCAGGAAAAAGCGAGAGCCGACCGGGCTGAGCAGATGGCAGAGCAGGAAAGACAAAAGGCCGAGCAAGCGCGTCAGCGGTTTCAGACGATGTTGCAGAAGTTGCGCGATCGCAATATAGACCCCGATACGCTGTAGCCGAAGCGACGTTGCAAAGGGGCTTGACGTATCTGGGAAACCCATCAGCTTTTGTTATTCGTTGGAATTACCGAAATACAAAGCGGTCACCTTGATGCATAATGCCAGGGCAAAGCGCCCAAACTGCTGTACTTCCGGTAAAATCCATGACCGAACCGCTTGTAATTAAGACCGAGCAGCTAACAAAGCAGTTTGATGACTATGCTGCGGTCAACAGTGTGAATTTGGAGGTTGGCGCGGGAGAAGTCTATGGCCTAATTGGACCGAACGGTGCGGGAAAGACGACGCTGATTCGGCTGCTGGCTCTGGCTGAACAGTCAACTACTGGCGAGATTACGATTGATGGCAAAAAGCTCATGCCAGGTCAACTGAACGCAGAAGTCAAGAAGCGTTTGGGATTTTTGCCTGACGACTTTCCGCTGTACAACGATCTGAGCGTACAGAACTATTTAGAGTACTTTGCTCAGCTGTATTACATCAATCCAGAAGACCTAGCGCAGCGCATTGAAGAAGTGCTGGCCCTGGTGAATTTAGAAAATAAGCGCGTGAGCCTGGTTAGCGAGCTTTCTCGGGGTATGAAGCAGCGACTTAGCCTGGCGCGCACGGTGATTCATCGCCCTAAGCTTTTGCTGTTAGATGAGCCGGTTTCTGGCTTAGACCCGATTGCGCGAATCGACTATTGCAAAACGATTAAACGGTTGCAGCAGGAGGGTATGACTATTTTAATTTCGTCTCATATTTTGAGCGATCTAGAAGAGTTTTGTACCTCTATTGGCATTATGGAGCAGGGCCGTTTGGTAGAGAGCGGTCGGATTCAGTCGCTGTATCAAAAAGACGTGCAGCGGCTTTCGATTGCGGTACTAAACGACGGGCGGCTGAATAAACCGATAGATGCCGACAGCGCCGTAGAGATTTACTTACAGGAACATCCCTTAGTTGCCAGCTACGAACAGCTAGAAGATACTGGGCGGTTTGCGGTGACCTTTACGGGCGATGAGTCCGACGCTGCGGATTTGCTGAGCGTATTGGTGCAAGAAGGGGTCCGAGTTCGAGAGTTCCACTGTGTGCAGGAAACGCTAGAAGATATCTTTCTCAAATTGGGCCATCAGCAAACCGCGTAGCTTTTCAGTGCTTTTTCAACAACTTTTTCTATCAGTTTTTATGACAATACGGTCTCTAGCATGGCTTCTTTAACTAACCGACTGGGATACTTTAATCCTCAATATCTTCGAGAGTGTCGGGGACGGCTGAAGCCTCGTAACGTGATGGCAGCGGTCGTACTCTCTGGTTTGTTCCAGGCGCTGTTGTACCTTTCGATTGCGAATTCGTATGACTACGAGGGCAGACCGTCTGACGCGTTTGAAATCTTTCGGGCGCTGAGTAGCATTATTCCCTATGCGCTATTTGCGCTGGGTGGCTATTACATTGTGGATGATTTGGCCCATGAAGCAAGAACAGGAACGCTGAATTTTATTCGCCTTAGCCCTAGACCTGCTCGTGAGATTTTGATCGGCAAGCTTTTGGGTGTTCCGATGTTGCCGCTGTTGTTGGTGATTTCAACACTGCCCATGCATGTTGTGTCTGGGCTAATGGCAGGTGCTTCGCCGCTGCTCCTGCTGAGCTATTACCTGATAGTTGCGATCGGTGCGGTGACTGTTTTCACCATGGCGCTACTGACAGGATTAGGTAGCGGTGCTTCTAAGCTGACGCAGCAGCGAGGGGTTAGTGCGATCGCCTTTGCTGGTCTAACGCTATTTACCCTGTCGCCTGCGTTCACCCTATGGAATAGCCAAATTACCTGGCAGACAGTTACCACGGGAGAACAGATATTCAGATCTTGGGATGAGACCTCTAGTCTTTACTGGATGGCTTTGAATATTGGTAGAAGCGCTTTGTTCTCTCATTTGTTTGTGTTGGGGAACTTCGCCGTTGTTTCTACGCTGGTTTGGCGGACGGCGGTGCGTAAGTTCAGAGTTCCTCGGGCGACCCTGCTGAGCCGCCAGGTAGGCTACTTGAGCATGATTTATCTCAATGTTTTGGTGTTTGGCTTTTTTATCGGCAATGGCATGGAAGGGCGTGAGCAGTTCGAAGGTGTAATTACACTGTATTTCTTAAATGCTTTTGCACTACTCGCGCTAATCTTTGCGCTATCACCCTCTCGGCAGCAGCTGTTGGACTGGGTGAGCTACAGGGCTCAGGCGCGCCGCACTGGTCATGCTTCCAGCGCTCAAGGTCTGTGGCGTAGCCTGGTATGGTCAGATATTAGTCCGTCAGTGGGGGCGATCGCGCTCAACGCTTTAATCGCAGCCGCTGTCATTGTTCCGGCGGCCTTTATCTTTGGTCAGGGCCGACTAGATTACTACGATGAGCCGATTCCCGATATCACTGCAATAGCGCTACTGTTCGCCACGCTCAGCATTGGAATTAGCTCGCTGACCTACGCTACGCTCGTTCAGGTGATTTTCAGCTCCCGCTTGCGATCGCCTCTCGTATGGGCCGTTGGCACGGTTGCTACGATTGCGATTGTTCCGCCGCTGGCACTAGCTTTCTTAGACATCATGCCTGATTCTTCGGTCAATGCCGGTACGCTGTGGACTTTCTTAGGACTACCGCTTTTTGGCAATGCCCATGTTCAGGTCCCGTCGATTGGCTGGGTGGGGCTGTTAGGTCAGCTTTGCCTGCTGGGGCTGCTGCTCGGTAGACTCAATCAAAACCTGAAGCAGCTGGAAGCTCAGAGCAAAAAGGTTTTGCAAGAAGCCTGATATAGCTTTTGAAGCGTCGCTTAGGACACTAACGAAGGGCTACAGCCCACAGCAGGCAAGAGCAGGCAAGCAACGCTTCTGAGCCAATGTCCTAATGCATCAGGACATTGGCTATAAAACAGAAGATTCAGCCAGAAGATTCAGCCGAAGATATCAAGCTGTTCTTCTGGATCAATTTCAGTCTCAACGGCCTGATAAGAAGAAATCTCATTGACAGGTGTTTTGGTGCTGGTGAGTGAGATTTCTTTTGCTGCCGAGGCTTCTTTTGTCAGAGAGCGTTCTTTTCGCTTCTGTTGCTTTTTCTTCTTTCTCTTTGCTGACAAAGCATTCGGCTGTTCTCTTAGCCCAACGGCAATCGTGCTGTTTTGTTCAATTTGCCCCATCACCTGCCTGGCTCGACTAATGACAGACGGCGGGAGTCCGGCTAATCGTCCTGCTTCAATGCCGTAGGATTTGTCTGCGCCGCCCGGTCGCACCTGATGTAAAAAGATAATCTTATCTGGCATCTCTTTGACCGTGACCTGATAGTTTTCTACGTTCGAGAGAATAGAGGCTAGCTCGTTTAGCTCGTGATAGTGGGTGGCAAAGATGGTGCGCGCGCCGATTTCGCTAGCGAGGTGTTCGGCGACGGCCCAGGCGATAGAGAGTCCATCGAAGGTGGCGGTGCCGCGGCCAATTTCATCGAGTAAGACTAGAGAATTGGGGGTGGCGTGGTTAAGAATATTGGCAGTTTCGTTCATTTCAACCATAAAGGTCGATTGCCCGGTAGCCAGATCATCGACTGCGCCGACTCGGGTGAAAATGCGATCGCACACGCCCATCGTCGCCGACTTCGCGGGAACAAAGCTACCCACCTGCGCCATCAGCTGAATTAGTCCTACTTGCCGCAGGTAGCAGCTTTTTCCGCTGGCGTTGGGACCGGTCAAAATAATCAAATCAGGCGTGACTGCGGGCGCGCTGTTGTTGACGCGGCCTAAGCCAGTATCATTGGGAACAAAAAAACCGGCGGGCAGAGACTGTTCTACAACAGGATGCCGCCCATCTTCAACAAAGATTGGCCGACCGGAGACAATTTCAGGGCGACAGTAGCCCTGGTAAATAGCGACTTCTGCGAGCGCGGCTAAAACATCAGCTGCCGAGACTTTGGCCGCTACCTGTCGAATCAGGCCGACATGCTCTGCAACGCGATCGCGCAATCCTACAAACAGATCATATTCCAGCTGATGAATCTGTTCTTTTAAGGTGGTGAGCCTGGCTTCACATTCTTTAAGTTCGCTGGTGATGTAGCGTTCTTCTTTAGTTAGCGTTTGCTTGCGCGTGTAGTCATCTGGTGCCAGATCAGATTTACTACGAGAGATGCTGATGTAGTAGCCAAACGCCTTTGTAAAGCCAACTTTGAGGTTAGAGATGCCTGTGCGAGCCCGTTCTGTTGTTTCTAGGTTAGCAATCCATTGCTGATCGGCGCTGACCTGTTCTCGTAGCTGATCGAGTTCGGCGTTGACACCGTCGCGAATCAGGTTGCCGTCTGTGAGGTAGAGCGGCGGGGTCTCGACGAGGTGCGATCGCAGTACACTTCCCAGCTCATCTAGCTCCGGTGGCACAAACTGTAGCTTTACCAAATAAGGCGAGGTGGCATGGTTCATGAGCGCGGCTAAGTCAGGCAGCTTGCCAAAAGAGTCTGCGATCGCCACCAAATCGCGACCGTTAGCCGTACCTGAGCCAGCTCTACCCGCCAGCCTTTCTAAGTCATAAATCTGCTTGAGTAACTGTTGAAGCTGCTGCCGGAGGCTACCATTAGTCACAAGCTCTTCAACGGTATCTTGTCGGGCGCTAATGGCCTCTTGGCTGAGCAGGGGCTGCAATAGCCAGCGGCGCAGTGCACGTCCGCCCATTGCCGTAACGGTTTTATCTAGGGCCCATAGCAGCGACCCTTGATAGACGCCGTCGCGGCAGGTTTGAGTAATCTCTAAATTTCGCCGGGTTTGATGATCGATTACCAAAAACTCGGTAATGGCGTAGGTAGAGAGCGTCTGCAGAGGAGCCAGACTGGCTTTTTGCGTGTCTTCGAGGTATTCGAGCAGGCCGCCCGCAGCGCGAGTGGCTAGCGGTAGGTGCTTGCAGCCAATGCCTTCGAGCGATCGCAGTTTCAAACTCTCTAGCAGCCGCTGCTTGGCTTCGGTTTGCGTAAACGGTGTCTGCGAGCGAAAGGTGTAGCAAAACTGCGAGGGCAAGCATTCGGGTAGCCGATCTGACTTTTCGCCCGGTCGGAGCAGCGCACCCAAATCAGGCACGTTGGTGGGCACCAAAATCTCGGCGGGCTGCAAGCGCATCAGCTCTTGGGCCAGCTCATCTAAGCCTGTTGATTGTGTGGTGAGAAACTCCCCGGTCGAAACGTCTGCATGTGCCAGTCCCCAGTGGTCTCCAGCAATGACGACTGCTGCCAAAAAGTTGTTCTTGCGGGCGCTTAGCATCCCTTCTTCAATCACGGTGCCGGGTGTGATAATCCGCGTCACCTCGCGCTTTACCAGCCCCTGCGCCAGCGCCGGATCTTCCACCTGATCGCAAATGGCGACGGCATAGCCTTTGGCAACGAGCTGCACGCAGTAGCGCTCTAGCGCGTGGTGAGGAATGCCCGAAAGCGGCACGCGCCCAATGGCCTTGCCGGAATCTTTACTAGTGAGTACCAGCTCCAATTCACGTGCAATGGTAATCGCGTCTTGAAAAAAGGTTTCAAAAAAGTCGCCTACCCGATACATTAGCAGTGCGTAGGGATGCTGATCTTTGACGTCTGCGTAGTGACGCATCATCGGCGTCATCAGCTCGCGGTCGACTTCGCGGTAGTCAGCGTAGCGAACGGTGTGCTTGGCTAGGCGCTCGGGAATGCCGTGAGTAGGGGCAACGTTAGTCATAGACTGTCATGAAGGCATAGGCATGAGGTTTTATTCTACGATCGGGGTAAAGGCCTCTGTAGTCCGGATGTTTTTTCTTAATTAAAGGGCGCTAATGCCCAGTAGCACTATGCTGATTAGTAATCGCTATCAGGTGATTCGTCCCTTAGGAGAAGGGGGGTTTGGCCATGCTTATCTGGCTGAAGATACGCAGATGCCCTCTCGGCGCAAGTGTGTCATTAAGCAGCTAAAGCCAATTACTACCAGCCCAGACGTCTATCAGGTCGTGCAAGACCGCTTTCAGCGCGAGGCGGCTATTTTAGAGCAGCTAGGTGAAAATCACCCGCAGATTCCTAGACTGTATGCCTACTTTACAGAGAACCAAAACTTTTATCTGGTGCAGGAGTGGATTGAGGGCGAGACGCTAGAAGATGTCGCCATACCTCAGCCAGAATCGAGGGTTGTCTCAGTGATGACGTCTCTGCTGCCTGTGCTGAAGTTTATCCATCAGCAGGGTATTATCCACCGGGACTTGAAGCCGGAAAATATTATTTTGCGCAGTGGCAATCAGCAGCCTGTGCTAATTGATTTTGGAGCTGTACGAGAAACAATGGGCACGGTGATGAACAGCCGTAACAACCCAACCAGTTCCATTGTGATTGGTACGCCGGGCTATATGGCAGCAGAGCAGGCGGCCGGACGACCGATTCCATCAAGCGATTTGTACAGTTTGGGCCTGACGGCAATCTTTTTACTGACAGGAGAGATGCCGCAAGCGCTAGCGTCAGATCCTGCTACAGGAGAGCTGATTTGGCAGCAGTCGGCAGGGCATGTGAGTGAGGGCTTGAGATCTGTGATCGATCGGGCCGTGAGGTCTCATCCGCGCGATCGCTACACCAGTGCCACTGAAATGCTAACGGCGCTTTCTACCTTGCCTGGTGTTTCCGCTGCGCCCGCCGACGCGCAGCCGACTATGCCTACGCCTCAGCCGGCTGCGCCGCCGGTCAGCCAGCTCAAAACGGTGGCCGTTGCACCTGCGGCGCAGGCTGCTTCTATACAGACTCAAGTCTCACAGGCTCAAGCTTCACAGGCTCAAGTCTCACAGACCCAGTCCTTACAGACTGCCTCAAGTCAATCGTTTGCCTCTAGCCGTTCGGATAATTTTGAACGACCCTGGTTTAAAAATCCGCTAGCAATAGGCTTGATTGTGGCGGTGGTGGGTGGTAGTGCTATCGGCGGTGGACTGCTAGCAAACAGAGCAAATCAAGAGGCGACTGTAGAGTCTGTTCCTACTTCTGAGGCTGATGAGACAGGCCAAGGAGACGAACAGAGAGACGATATCGAAGTTTCAGTGAAAGCAGGCGATCGCACCCTGGATATCTCTGCCGGCTCGTCTCCTGAAAACGAAGCGCCCTCTGAAGAATCAGGCGCTTCCACGTTACTGGTGCCTGAGCCGATACCTATCGATCCAGAGACTGGGTTGCAGGTTGTGCTGGCAGGCTCGCAGAGCGATCGCATTGATGTTTTCGAGCAGCCTTCATTTGATGCGGCAGTGCCTCACTATGGATTTGGGGGCGATCGCGTTTTCACGGCGGGTGAGACCTACCAATCTGCCGTTGACGGTACGCAGTGGACCCGTATCTTGTTCGAGTCAGGCGCAGCAGGCTGGGTACTTCAGTCTTCAGTAATCGCCAGCGATACCATATCCCCTGACGAATCCGCTCAGCAACCGCCACCAGCAGATCTACCTCCCGAGCCAGATAATACTGATGCGGATAGTGCCAATGCGGACAGCACGGAAGCAAACGCTGACCCAGGGTACGCTTCGCTGATAGGTGCGCCCACAGAACAGATCGACGTTTACTCAGCGCCGTCGGCTAACGCCAACTCGCCTCACTACGGTGTTGGGGGTGATACTGTTCAGATTCTGAGCGTAGAGCGCGGTGAAGACGGTGCTGATTGGTACAACGTTGCCTTTGCGTCGGGCGCTGTCGGCTGGGTGCGTGCTGATCGCGTTCAGCTGCCTTGACTCTCTAGCCTATAGCTCGTCATCACCCTGATATTCACAGCACTGGTGAATAAGTTTGGCGACCAGTCCTGTCCAGCCCGTCTGGTGACTGGCGCCGACTCCTTCTCCAGTGTCACCATTAAAGTACTCATAAAAGAGAATGTAATCTTTCCAGTGCGGGTCGTTTTGAAAGGTCGGGTTGTCGCCGTACACAGGCCGATAGCCGTTTTCATCGCGCAAAAAGGTGGAGATCATTCTCTCTTCTAGCTTGCTGGCGACGTCCCATAAATTCATCGGTTCGCCTTCGCCATAGGGACACTGAATCTTAAAATCATCGCCAAAGTAGCGGTGAAAGCGCTGAAGAGATTCGATCAACAGATAGTTGGTCGGGAACCACACGGGGCCGCGCCAGTTGGAGTTGCCGCCAAAAAGACCAATGCTCGATTCTGCCGGTTCGTAGTCAACGCGGTAGATAGTGCCATTCGCATCAAACGTGTAGGGATTGTCGGCATGATAGCGAGAGAGCGCCCGAATGCCGGTGGGCGCTAGAAACTCGTGAGGCTTGAGCATTTTGGCCAGAATGCGTCTGAGTTTATCTGGGCGAACAACAGAAAGCATTCTTCTTTTTTGGTCACCTTCGCCTGTTGTTGTAAGATTTTTCGAGAGTCTGGGGCGATTGGCTTCGAACCATTCCAGGCGCTCTTTAAATCCGGGCAGGCGCTCCATCAGCTCAGGTTCTAAAGTGATTGTTGCATACAGCGGAATCAGGCCAACTAGCGAGCGAATTTTAATCGGGAATCGGCTCATGTCTGGCAGGTGCAGCACGTCGTAAAAGAATCCGTCTTCCTCATCCCAAAGCTGGGTTGCATTCTCTCCAGAAGCGTTGTTCATCGCTTCTGAGATGTAGATAAAATGCTCGAAGAATTTGGTGGCCATATCTTCGTACACCGGATTTTCAAGCGCTAGCTCTAAAGAGATAGAAAGCATATCCAGGCAGTACATTGCCATCCAGCTGGTGCCGTCGGCCTGCTCTAGCTTGCCACCCGTTGGCAGGGGCTTGCTGCGGTCAAATACTCCAATGTTATCCAGGCCTAAGAAGCCACCTTCAAAGACGTTGTTCCCTTCGGTGTCTTTCCGATTGACCCACCAGGTGAAGTTTAACAACAGCTTTTGGAACAGACGTTCGAGAAAGAGGCGATCGCACTTTCCGGTCATCTTTCTCTCAATTTTGTACACTCGCCAGGTCGCCCAGGCATGGACTGGCGGATTCACATCACCAAAGGCCCATTCGTAGGCGGGCAGCTGCCCATTGGGATGCATATACCATTCTCGGGTCATCACATCCAGCTGCTGCTTAGCAAACTCTGGATCGATCATGGCCAGGGGAATACAGTGAAAGGCCGTATCCCAAGCCGCAAACCACGGATACTCCCAGGTGTCCGGCATGGAGAGAATGTCTTGACTATCGAGATGATGCCAGTGCTGATTGCGACCGCGTTTGCGCGCTGGCGGTGGCGTGATGGTATCAGGGTCGCCTTTGAGCCAGGTGCTGACGTCGTACAGGTAGTACTGTTTCGTCCACATCATGCCAGCAAAAGCCTGACGCTGAACGTTTTTAAGATCGTCTGTATGAATAAAAGGAGAAAGCTGATGGTAGAACTTGTCGGCTTCTTCCTGGCGGGTGACAAAGACCTGCTCAAACTGTTCGCTAAAAGGTTCGCTTAGCCCGGCCTGGTTGCTTAGCCGCAGCTTAATCTGCTGGGTTTCGCTTGGGGCTATCGTCAGCTGATAGTGAGCCGCTGATTTGGTCCCCGTTTGCTGAGGATTGATGGCGGCAGTTTCATCATCAATCACATAGCGATGAAAGGCGTCTTTGACGTAGGGCGACTTGCTGACATTGCCGTACAGCCGTTCCTTATTGGTTTCGTTTTCAGTAAAGAGTAGTTGCGGGCTTTCTATTTGACCAGCGCAGTTAGCCGCCTGACAATACAGCCAGTTACGACCCAGTTCAGAGTGATTGGTTTCGATGACTGAGAAGGGGGCTGCCGGGGAAGGCGCATTCGTCTCAAGGGCTTTTAGGCTGGGCTTCATGCAGAGACTGTCCCAGTTCCAGGTATTGCGAAACCACAGGGTCGGCAGCAGGCTCATTTGAGCGGTCTCTGTACCACGATTGGTGATTGAAATCTGAATTAGAATGTCGTCTTCTGTAGCTTTGGCATATTCCACTTGCACATCGAAGTAGCGGTTATCTGCAAATATGCCCGTGTCAATTAGTTCATATTCTGGGTCGTGGCGATCGCGCGCTCGGCTCCCTTCTAATAGCTGCTGATAGGGAAACGCCGCCTGTGGATACTTGTACAGCGCCTTCATGTACGAGTGGGTTGGCGTACTGTCTAAATAAAAGTAGTACTCTTTAACGTCCTCGGCATGGTTGCCTTCGTTTCCGGTCAGCCCATAGAACCTTTCTTTTAAGATGGGGTCTTGCCCATTCCACATCGACAGCGCAAAGCACAGCTGCTGACGATCGTCGCATATGCCTAAAATGCCATCTTCACCCCAGCGGTAGGCCCTCGATCGGCTCTGGTCGTGGGTAAAGTAGTCCCAGGCCTGACCGTATTCGCTGTAGTCTTCACGAACGGTACCCCACTGTCGTTCGCTTAGGTAGGGGCCCCACTTTTTCCAATCTGCTTTTTTCTGCTGGTGGGCTTGAAGGCGGCTATGTTCGGGCGTCGGGGCAGAGCTCGTCATACTATCAAAGATGCAAATGTTAAGGATGCAAAGCGTAAAAACAGGCGTGAAAATAGCCGTTGCTCGCTAGCGAAAGGCGTCACGAACTATCTGGCTAAATTGGTCTGGTTCAACTGTCTGGTTAAACTATTGAGCGAAACTTTAGCGTTGGTCACTTGAGCGGCTGTGCTGCTTCAGAGGCTACGTTGTTCGATGATGTCTTGCAATTCGAGCGTGCGAGTCATGCTCATCCGGGCTAGACACTGCTCTTCGCTAACTGCCTCAGGGCTGTAGCGGCTCTCAAAGCTACAGTTGCGATCGCGATAGTCAAGCCACGTCAGCTGAACGGTTTTCATCTCTGCGGTTTCTGCTGTATCTAGCACGTTCAGCAGCGTCTGATAGCTGCTGTTAAGCTCTGCATCTGCAGTCGAATAGTTAGCAGGTTCTAGGCTAGTTCTCTGTTTATTTTGCTGTAGCTCCTCAGTTCGCGTTCGTGACCTACTGGCTAAGCATTCAAGCCGGACAGACGGTTCAATCGAGCCGCCAGCAAACTGACTGCTAATAAAGTCACACTCTTGATCTCTAAAATCGATCCAGGCTAGCTCAGTGTCGGTTAGCAATTCAGCAGCGGTATTACTCAGCTGGTCTGAGAGTGCTTGGTAGACCTGATTTAGCGCTTGGTCAGTCTGCTCATATGCTTGCCTGGCGCATAGCGTAAAGTCTAGCTGTGTGACCGGGTCCGCGCAAAAATCCTGGTCAGTCTGCTGATCTGTTGACAGTTGATTGGATGGCAGTTGATCAGGTGGTAGCTGATCGGGTGGTGTCTTTTTAGCATCACCTTGAAGCTCATCACCTTGAAGCTCAAGAGAGATTCCCTCACCGCTTTCTGCGGAGCTTTCAGATTCTTTAGAGCTTTCAGACTGACTGGTCGTAGCTACTTTTTCTCCAGTTTGATCCGATAGGGTTTGCTCCGAGCGGCTGGCGTCTTCACCTTCAACAGCTGGCGTGCAAGCGCAGACGCCTATCAGTAGTAATCCACCTATCCAAGCAATCGACCGCGCTGAGAACTGATAAGTCATAGATTTGGTGCCAGGTCATTCAACCAAAAACGGCAGCTTCTAGCTCTTCTAGTGCCGTATCCAGGCTGTCGTTCACAATTTTGATATCGAATTCATCGGCGGCAGCTAGCTCTACTTTTGCCTGTTTGAGCCTCTTTTCAATTGCTGTCTCTGTCTCCTGACCCCTGCCGCGAATTCGGTGTTCTAGGGTTTTCTCCGTCGGGGGCGCGATAAAAATCTGCTTTGCGGCAGGCAGGCTTTCTCTGACCTGACGAGCGCCGAGCAGCTCAATTTCTAAGACAACGCGCTGACCTTGGGCGATCGCCTCTACGATTGGCGCCTTAGGTGTGCCGTAGCAATTGCCTGCAAACTCTGCCCATTCCAGCAGTTCTCCCCGCTCGATCATGGATTGAAACTGTTCTTTACTGACAAAGTAATAGTGCTGCCCATGCACTTCGCCCTCTCTCGGCTGACGGGTTGTTGCTGAAATGGACACTTGCAGTTCAGGATACTGCTGTCTCAGGCGTTGTAGCAGCGTTCCTTTACCAACACCGCTAGGCCCCGAAATCACAATCAGCTTGCCGCCCGGACGCCTAGCCTGGGATGCTTGAGCGATAGTCGGGCTGGTCGTTGGACTGGCCGCCTGATTAGCAGTCGCTTCTGTCGAAGCAGGAGAGAAAATTGGCGAGGGAGAAGAAATCATGCGACAGGCAAAGTAAACCGTACGACTGGGTCTTGTACTGAGAGCCTTATGACTCGGGGGGCATATCGAATAGAACCGTGGTCATATAGCGTTCTGCCCACTGGTTCCCGAATGCCTTTTCTAAGACACGGCGAGTTTTATCATTTTGCTGTTGCTGAGCGCAATAGTAACGCTGCCTTTCTAAAAATTCAGGCAGCCGTTCTGGCCTGGGTGCCCGGACTAGCGCCTGGTGAATATGAACGTTTAAATACCCTTTTGCCTGCTGTAAAAACTGATGTTCCTCAGCTTCTGTTGTGGGCTTTACAAAGCAGCAAAACTCAGAAAAAATCTTTTTTCCCCAGTCGGGCAAATCGCGGGGCTGCTGGTAGCTAGACGGTCCTATTTCTGTCCCTAAGTCTGAGCTGAACGCTAACAGCGCCGTCCGATAGCTTTGATCGAGAAGCCCGGCGGCCGTACCGGGTGAAAGGTCCACAATAGCGGCGCTTACCTGGCCTCTGCCGCTGACAATATCGCAGCCAAAAATAGGTAGTCCGTACTCTACTCTTGGAAACATGACGCAGTGCAAAATATCGAGGTTTTTGCCAATGCGAGCGAGTTCTAGATGCAGCTTACGAAATTGAGGTGTCTGGTAGCAGCGATTTTCGATGATGAGCTTTTCGCCTTCGAGCTTGCCTTCCACGTAGCCTAAGTCGTCGGGCAGATGATAGGGCGTTAGGTCTAAACGTTGCCACGCGGTTTCTATCTGCTCAGCGAGCTGACGAACGAGGGGATGCTGATGCTTACGAATAGAAGAAGTAGCGACTGAACTCGACATTTAGCTCGACATTGAGTTGGGGCTAGGCGTTGGGCTAGATATATCTCGTTTGGCATGTTTTTAGACAGGCCGATAGAAGAATTACGACATACACTCACGACATACCACGTAGACCCTTAGCATAGCAGTTTCAGCCGGGTCTCAAATTATTCCTGACCAGAGGACAATCGTCGCGAAAAGATCTATAGCATTAGTCACTTTGCTGAAGTACGGCACACTGGCTGAGAGTCTGGTTTGGCAGCGGCAAAACGCTACGTCGCTTAGCGGTGCTAAGGGATGCATCCCTTAGCCATCAGGCAATCAGACCCCAGGCAATCAAGACGCCAGACAAAGTGACTCACGGTTCCCGTAGGCTTAGCCTTCTTTACGTTGGTTTATAGCTGGGACCTGCTCTATAGGGCTTCTTACCTTGGTCATTTACCTGGCACCCATCCCATGATTGCAATTCAGCCAAAAACTCGTCAGATTCTTGGGGTCAATCAGCAAGCCTACCAGTCGCTGAAAGCTTCGATGAGTCTCAACCTGCGCCGACAGCTGTTAATCGCGGTATGCGATAACGTTTTGCTGCAAAATCAGCTGGCGACTCAGCTAGAGAACGATTTGGCTCAAGAAACCTGGTTTGCGCCTCAGTTTAACGCTGGACCCACCAAGGGGAGATCGCTATCGTTGGAGCGAGTGGTGTTCGATCCAGAAGATGCCCATTTGCCCCGGCAGGTTGCGCATTGGGTTCGGCAAATGACCCTGTCGGCAGGTAACCTTCCTGAGGGTAATTTGCCTCAGGTGCAGGTGCTAGGGATCGAGCAAATGACCCGGCAGCCTGCGATTATTCAAAATCATTTTCTGCGATCGCTCGAACAGGTTGAAGCGCTCTTGCCGCGCCTAAATACCAGCTTGCTGGTGTGGGTTCCCTGGCCCTGGCTGCGTACAATTCAATCGTCATCGCCGACGTTTTGGAAGTGGCGCAACGCGGTGTTTGAATTTGTCAGCGACCCAACGCCGACCTCCTTGATGCCCTCAGAGATGTCACCGTCTGAGTCGCGATCGCTACAAGACGAAAGACAGGCTGAGCGTTTTGCAGAAGAGGCTAGTACCTTAAAAAATGCTAGACGAAATGCGCCCTCTGGTGGCGTAGGTCTGTCCAATTCGTCAGGAGATGTTCCGTCTGCTGCTCAGCGCGATCGCGCCAATCCGCTCGGCGCTACCCCAATTAGTAATGGCGCAGCTAATAGTCCTGCAAACAGCAACTACGCTCAAGTCCCAGTCCCTGAGGTCGTGGCCCTCTACGGTGAAACCGATGACAGCGAACTAGGCGACGATGACCAGCCCGTTTTAGAAACTATCGCGACCTGGGACGCGGTAGATGTTTCAGCGGTTTCACTGCCGCCAGAGTCTGCACCGCCAGAGTCCGTATCACCAGAGTCCGCACCGCCAGAGTCCACGCCATCATCGGCAAACGGTGCCAATGCTTCGACTAGCAACGGCAGTACTAATAACGGTCTAGACAGCGGCCCAAACGGCCTGCGTTCTAGACATAGTCAGAATTCAAGCTTAGGTACGCCTGCCTCTGGCTCCCAGCCCCAAAAACATCAGCCAGATCTTGCGTACGACGCTGATTCTCAGAAGCTCGCTGAGCAAAGAGCCGCAGAGTCTGAGTGGGCAGAAGTCCTGAATCAGGCAGAAGAGCGTAGAGTGCAGGCTCAGCGAGAAGCCCAAAGAGAAACCGCACAGTACCTGGCCGATCAGGCAGCCGATCAGCCACTGGCCGATGCTGTCTCATGGGATGACTACGACGCGGCCGATCTTGCTCATCTAGAGCGGCTTAGAGAAGAGGAAGAATTTCAAGCCTATCAGCAGGCAGAAGACGATCGGACTGCTGAAGAGACGCGTTTGAGCGCTGCGATGAATAGGACAGCGGACTATCGCAATGACGTTAGCCCTGGTCTTGAGACTCAAGAAAGTCCGCCGCCCGCGCTGCCTGACGATGAGTCTTATTTGAGAGATATTCCTGTGCCAGAAGCGATCGCTCAGGCACCTGCAGCGCAGGCGAGCGCTGAGCACAGCGCGGCAGATGATTATTTTGAGGTAGGACACAGCTACCGACGGCGGATAGAAGCGGGCGAGCGGGGGCTAGATTTAATTGAACCTGCGATCGCTGCTTACGAAGGCGGATTGCGTTGCCTGAGTGGTCCCCATCCTGACTGGGGCAGCGGTCTCAACGATTTAGGCACGCTCTACTGGCTGAAGGCCCAGCAGCTGAGCGATCCGCAGCAGGTCGTAGACTGTATGCGTCACAGTGTTGAGCTGTACAGCGAGGCGCTGACCAAAATTGACTCGGCCCAAGCGGTCAATATGGCCTGTCAGCTGTATAGCAATCTGGGCGCGGTTTACAGCATGCTGGCAACTCAGCTAGATCCGGTCCATCACTTTACCCAGGCGGCCGAGGCCTACTTGCAGGCGCTGCCGCTCTGCTCACTCTCCGATGACCCAGAAGAGTTTGCAACGTTGCAAAACAGCCTGGGCTCTGTCTATTGGAAGCTCTCCCACTACGAACAGGATGCAGAACTCGTTCAGCTGCACCTGCGGCAGGCAATTACCGCCTATGAGCAGGCACTGCTGGGCTACAGCCCTTCGCAAAGGCCGTTAGACTACGCCGCGGTGCAAAATAACCTGGGCATTACCTATTGGAGCCTGGCTAAGCATGAGGTTCCGGTGTCAGCTTTGAAAAATGCGATCGCTGCCTATCGAGATGCGCTCAACTATCGGACGCCAGATAGTGAACCGGCCGCCTGCGCGATTACTTACAACAACCTGGCACTCGCCTACTGGGATCTATCGAAAGACGAAGGCATCGATAAGGATCATAAGATCCGCTATCAGCGCAACGCGGTTACTGCCTTTGAAGCCGCTCTGCAAACCGCAGGCACAGTCAACTCCCTAAGCCCCACCGATAGAGCCGCCATCTATCACTGTTTAGGTGATGTGCACGCGCAGATGGTAGAGAGTGGCTTGTCGCACAGTGAAGTAGCAGAAAGTTTGCAAAAGTCCCTGTATAGCTACATTCAGGCAATTGAAGGGATGCCTGAAGAGTCGCCTGTTTTCCAGGCTCGGCTGTCGGCGATTATTGCTAACCTGAAGGCGCATCAAGAGCACTTAGGCTTGGCTAATCAGCAGGCGGCGCTAAACCGGGTGCCATCTTACCTGATTTCGCGAGTTATGCAGGTGTTGTAGGCCAAAAACTAGATATAGGCCAGAAACTGGATGAGAGCTATACGGCTTCTTAAAGCGGTACGCTAACGGTAGTTACCTGCTTATAGATAGACACAACTCATGCCGCTACTCATCGTTGCTGCGATTGTTATTGCCTTTATTGCGATCGCCTTTGCCCTTCAGAACAATACGCCGGTCGAAGTTCATTTGCTGGTTCAGCAGTTTGAACTTTCACTGGCGCTGCTGTTACTCACAACGCTGGCAATTGGCGTAGTGATTGGTCTGTTAGTTCTACTGCCTTCCTTGATAAAGCGAGGATGGCGCAGCTCCCGAGTCAAGCGTCAGGCGGCGGCTCTAGATGATCAGCTGCACGAGCGGGATCAGGCTCTGGCGAGTCAAAGTCAAAATACTGACCGTCTGCGGCAGAGCTATCAATACCTGTTGCAGGCATTGGGGTTGATTGATAATAATACGGGGCTAATTTCTGCTCGGGTGCTATCGCAAACGCTGGCGGCGTTAATTAAGCAGATGAAGCTACAGCCAGGCAATCCGCAGTTTGATTCGATTGGACTGTTAATTGTGGATGCGCATCGCCGTGAGCCGTTAGGAGAAGTGGCAACCACTGAGCGTCAGAACACGTTGCTAGATGAAGCGATCGCCTCTGTTATTCGCCAGAGTGTAACGCTCGATACCTGGTTGTACTGCGATAGCAGCGCCGCTGAAGGGGCGCAGTTTATGTGTGTGCTTACAGGGTTGGATAAGACGGGGTTGAAGCAGTACGGCGAGACGTTGCAAGCCGCGCTGGTAAAAGAACCGCTTAAGCTAAGCGATGATTCTGTTGTGGCCGTAGAGGCGAAGGTCGGTGGTGCGATCGCCGATCGTACTCACCCAACCAATCAAGAGAAAATTATCATTGACAAAGCCCATCAGGCGCTTGCGGAAGCGGGCAAGCGTCAGCTTAACCCGATGAAGGGCCATCAGCCGATCAAAATTATTCAGGTGACTGACGTGTAGTAACGGCGTCTAGGAACGGAGCTTAAATCAAAAAGACGGTCATCTTCCAGCGTGAAGATGACCGTCTTTTCGTTTTAGTGGGGCTTGCGTTGGCTACTAGCCTGCTTGACCTAGCCAGCCGCCGCTCAGAATGACCGTCAACGCCATAAAGACAATGAGCAGCAGCCAAGTTGCTCGGTTCAGCGTTTCTTCTGCGCTCTTAGTACTGGTAAACAGCTGAGCTTGACCGCCCAGTGCGCCCAAGCCATCGCCTTTGGGGCTGTGGAGTAAGACCAAAACGCAAACGCCAACGGCTGCGATCGCCCAAATAACTTTTACAACCGTAATTACGCTCATGGAAAATCCTCTGGCCTAGTCGCGGCCTCAAAATAGTGATTTGTATATCCTAGCTTAGCTCAGGCCTTAGCCGTTACCCCCGTTCCCAAAGCCTCAGCGCTAGCGCTGTAAAGATACCTTCACGGGCGTCCGGCTTTCTTTATAGTCTGCTGTGGCCTCCACAATCATCGATTGTCCATTCATATCTTCTGGAATCGGCAGCTGCATAATTTGTAGAATCGTCGGCGCGACGTCGGCTAAGCAGCCACCTTCTTGTCTGAGTTCAACCTCACAGCCGTGGCCAGGAATTTTGAGTCCCTCGCCTTCAATCAGAATAAACGGTACAGGATTGGTCGTGTGCGCAGTCCAGGGTCTGCCCTGCTCATCGTGCATGTACTCTGCATTGCCGTGGTCAGCAATAATCAGCGTGGTACCTCCGGCTCTGCCAATGGCAGAAACTAATCGCCCCACTTCATAGTCCACCGCTTCTAACGCATTAATTGTGGCGTCCATATTGCCTGTATGCCCTACCATATCTGGGTTGGCATAGTTCATCACAATTAGAGAATACTCTCGCTTGTTGATGGCTGCGATCGCCGCGTCCGTCACTTTTTTCGCTGACATCTTGGGATCTTTGTCATAGGTCGCCACCATCGGGCTAGGGATCAGCTCTCGATCTTCACCGGGAAACGCGTCTTCTAGTCCTCCATTGAAGAAGTAGGTGACGTGAGCATACTTTTCGGTTTCTGCCGTACGAAACTGCTTAAGGCCATGGTTAGAGACCACTTCACCCAAAATATTGTTTAAGCTCTGAGGCTTGAATGCAACCCCTACGGGCAATGACGGGTCGTACTGCGTCATAGTCACAAACGTCAGCGGCAAGATGGGATCTCGCTCAAACCCGGTGAAATCTCTTTTTACGAAAGCCTGCGTTAGCTGCCGGGCCCGGTCGGGGCGGAAATTAAAAAAGATCACGCCATCTTCTGCTGCCACTGCACCCGGTGCCAGACGAACGGGCTCTACAAACTCGTCATTGACCCCTGCTTCGTAAGATTGCTTTAGCGCTTCTAGCGCAGAAAGACCGACTCCCTCGCCGTCTTCACTCATCACGCGATAGACCTTTTCAACCCGATCCCAGCGATTATCTCTATCCATGGCGTAGTAACGACCGCTCAGCGTAACGATTTTGCCCAGTCCGATTGCATCAATGGCGGTCTGTAGCTTTTGCAGCGCCAACTCACCATCTGTCGGTTTGGTATCGCGGCCATCGGTAATGGCATGGATGCACACTTTCGTCAGGCCCTGGGCTTTGGCCATTTCTACAAGCCCAATCAGATGGTTTAGATGGGAATGCACACCGCCATCAGAGCATAGGCCTACCAAATGCAGCGTACTATCTACGTACGCCACTTTCTGACAGACCTTTAGCAGGTCTAGGTTTTCTTGAATGGATTTGTCTTTAACCGCGTTAGAAATACGTACCTGTTCTTGCGGGACTACGCGTCCGGCCCCGATATTGAGGTGGCCAACTTCTGAATTGCCCATTTGTCCATCCGGGAGCCCAACATACTGCCCAGAGGTATTGATTTTGGCGCTGGGGTAGCTATCCCACAGACTATCGATGATCGGCGTGTTAGCATGACTAACCGCGTTGCCGTTACTTTCGTTACGGCAGCCCCACCCGTCAAGAATTACCAGCACCATTGGAGAAATAGGGGAGCCTGCCATACCAAAAAAACCTCTAACGACTGCAACTGAAGTGAAAGTGCTTTGCATCAAATCATGTCAAGTTAGAGTACTCAGGCGTTTGCTGAGGATTATCCCTAAATCGACTCATTACCACGATGCTGGCTTGGCAGCTGCTCCCGTGGATACCAAAGCGAGTAAAAAAGACTGGATGAAGCCTTCCCGGTGACAGGGTCTGTGACCGATGAAGCTAAAAAATAGCGGCCGTCAAAAATCCGCTATGAATTAATTTGGAAAAGCCGGTAATGCTAATTAACGCTCGAAGCGGCTTGCTTTTCCGTTGATCGCTGGGCAACAAATGACACACCCAAAAGACCACTATCAAGGAAGCTTGCATCTGAGAGAAGTCTTAGCGTAGCGTCATTTTTTCGAATTAACGTCTGAACTTAAGGTTTTTAACGGTGTTTTTATTTTTAAGGGGTAGATTCAGGAGATACCTCAGCGGTGCCCTTATCATCCCTCGTCAAAGATAGGTCTGTATATAAGTAATTATTTAACATCAGTCTTTCCTAAAAATAAAGCGCTGTGTCGTTCAGCAATCAAACAGCGCTTTATCCTAGAGCTGATTCTATGCACCTTTTCCGGCCGCCTGTGCCTGACGTTTCTGCCGCTGCTTGTCTTTTTGCTTCTGGCGCTTAGCAGCGCTTTTAGCCGCTTTTTCTGCCTCTATTTTCTCTAACCTGGCGCGTTCTTTTTCTTCGGCAATTTTGTCTAGGTAGTAGTGATAGTCACCCTGATACTGCCGCAGTTCTCCGTCTCGAATCTCAACGATTTTGTTGGCGACTTGAGAGACAAAGAAGCGGTCGTGAGACACGATCAGGGCTGTGCCATCGTAGTTCTGCAGCGCATTTTCCAGCATTTCTTTCGCTGGAATATCCAGGTGGTTAGTCGGCTCGTCTAAAATCAGCAGATTTGCGGGTTGTAGCAGCATTTTAGCGAGGGCCAAACGCGCTTTTTCGCCACCGCTTAGGGCCTCTACCTGCTTAAAGGCCGAATCGCCGCTAAACAAAAATCGACCGAGCAGGGTCCGAACTTCTTCATTTTTCCAGTCTGGAACCTCGTCGTGAATGGTTTCCATAACGGTCTTGCTCAGGTCCAAGGCTTCCGCCTGGTTCTGCTCAAAATAGCCGGGGATCACGTTGTGATTGCCGATGGTGGCGTTGCCGTCATCGGGCGTTTCGCTGCCGATAATTAGCCGTAGTAGCGTAGACTTGCCGGCACCGTTGGGGCCGACGAAGGCAATGCGATCGCCCCGTTCTATTTCTAGCGACGCTCCAAGAAACAAAATTTTGTCTCCGTAGCTGTGGGTCATATCATCAATGGTCACCACTTCTCGCCCGCTACGGGGTGCTGGCTGAAACTGAAACTGCAAGCCTCGCAGATCGGCTACAGGTGCTTCTACTCGTTCTACTTTCGCCAGTAGCTTCTCTCTACTTTTGGCTTGCGTACTGCGCGTGGCGCTCGCTCTAAACTTATCGACAAAGGTTTGCTGCTTTGCCAGCTCTTTCTGCTGCCGCTCAAAGGTGCTCAGCTGAGCTGCCTGCATTTCTGCCTTTTGTTCTAGATACGCGCTGTAGTTACCGAGGTAGGTGGTCGAAACGCCCCGCTCGGTTTCGACAATGGCGGTGCACAGGCGATCTAAAAACTCTCGGTCGTGGGACACAATGACCATCGGGATCGTCAGCCCCTTGAGATAATTTTCTAGCCATTCAATGGTTTCTAAATCCAGATGGTTAGTCGGCTCGTCTAGCAGCAGCAGATCGGGCGACTGCAGCAGCACTTTGCCCAGTCCCATGCGCATCTGCCAGCCGCCACTGTAAGAGCTAACTAGGCGATCGCCTGCGTCTTGATCAAACCCCATCTCGGGCAAGATCTTTTCGATACGTGCTTCTAGCCCATAGCCATCTAAAGCTTCAAACTGGCGCTGCTTTTTGTCTAGCTGACTGATTAGCTTGTCCAGTTCTTTGGGGTCGGCACTCTCCATCTTGAGCGGAATCTCGGCTAGCGCCTGCTGAATCTTGTTGGCTTCTGTAAAAACGGTCCAGAATTCCTCTCTGACCGTTCGTCTAGGATCAACTTCAAATTCTTGATTGAGCGCGGCGATATGCATGCCACTAGGGCGGATGATGCTGCCAGCGGTGGGCTCTATCTCACCTTGAATAATTTTTAGCTGGGTTGACTTTCCAGCGCCGTTGACGCCGACAAGTCCGATGCGTTCGCCTACCTTTACTTCCCAGTTGATGTCCTTAAGGACTTCTCCAGTGGGATAAATCTTACTGATATTTTCTAGGCGCAGCATAGACAATGCGTCTCCGTAATGACAGTGAATTTGATTCTTGAGATCGAGTTTCGAATCTAATTTGAATCTAAATTTCGAGCTTGAGACCCTCTATAAAGCGAGGAACGACTGTCTTCGCTGGCAAAGGGATTGGAATGAATAAAGTGCTTAGCACTTAGCGTGACCTAGCAAGACTTGCAGCCTTTGATGCTGATGCAAGCTAAGTGCAGAGAGCTGTATCTGGGCGGTGTATGCGGGCTGATTTATGTAGACGTTGCCAATCAGCTGTCAGGCATCTTAACAAAAGTATAACAAATCGTGATGAAGAAACGTTTCGCTATAATGCCAAACAATCTTGATAATGGCTTTAAGATTTCCCAAACGGATGCTTTTCGCACCAGCTTATTGAACTGGCTTTTATTGAACTGGCTTTTATCGTCTTGATGTCTCCGCTTTATTCTCAGCCCCTTGCAAACCTGGCAAATACCGGGTTCTTAGCTATGTCTTTCGCTTTCTTCTCTACTCGATCAGTGGCAATGCTTTTATTGCTGCTGTTGGCACCGAGCGCCCTGGCCGTAGAGTCGGTGAGTGATCCCTCAGTGAGTGATCCCTCAGTAAGTGAGCCAGCAAGTGAGCCAGCAAGTGAGCTAGCGCCGCCCGCAGAATTCACGTCTCCTGAGCCGCTGATTCCGGCAGAGGATGACGCGGATGTTCCAGAAATGGCTAACTACTCAGATGGCAACATTTCTATTGACTACCCAGCGACCTGGGAGGTAGATCTGAATGAGACCGGGGAAATCGCTATCGACAGTGCTACTGAATCGCTGGAGAGCAAGGTAGAGACAGAGGTTTTTCAGGTGGCTGCACCACCGGGACCGCTGGTCGATGCCAATATTGACAGCTTTATTGAGGAGGGCTCGGCAGTCAGTCGCTATAGCGAGGTCACGATTGACGATCAATCTGCGCTGGTCGTGTGGCTGGCCGCTCGCCCGGAGGAGCTGAGTTCTGCGATCGCAACTTTTATAGGCTATGGCGACAACACCGTCTTCCTCTTCAGTCGCTACAACCCTGACAATGCCACTGCTGAAGATAATATCTTAAGGCTCCACAGCTCTTTTACGAATCTGACATTGTCAGAAGCCGATGCTGACGCTGACGGCGTGACTGAGTCTGTGTCTCCTGATTCTAGTTCTCCCGACGAGACTGCTCCTGTCAGCGAACCCGTTGATTTACCCGTTGACTTGGACGAAAGCTTTAGAGAGAGATCGCCGGATTCCCCTGGAAATAGACGGTAAGGCCAAATTTGGCTGCCGCGAACAAAGTTCTTTCATTGGCTTTATCTGCTCAGATCCCCGTTTTTTGATCCACCCATTAGATAAAGCAGCGCCATTCGCACGGCTACGCCACTGGCCACCTGCTTACCAATCAGACTTAAGTGGGGATCGTCCATCAGCTCAGAGGTGATTTCTACCCCTCTGTTAGTAGGCCCTGGGTGCATGATTTTGACAGTGGAAGCGCATTTTTGAATGCGATCGCGCGTAATCCCAAACCGCTGATGATATTCTCTTAGGCTCGGCAGCAGATGGGCGCTCATGCGTTCTTTCTGTAGTCGCAGTGCCATTACAAAATCAGCATCTTTCAAAGCGGGTTCAAGCTGCCAGTGTACAAACACCTGACGCTGTACGCTGCGCGAACCCGTCCGAATCGGCTGAGAAAAAGCTTCTATGAATGCCTTAGGCAATAGGGTGGGTGGGGCGGCCAGATGAACCTGCGCGCCGCAGGCCGTTAGGCTCCACAGGTTAGAGCGAGCTACGCGCGAGTGCAAAATATCGCCGACAATCGCAATTTTTTTACCGCGTAGGTCATCAATCGTCGGCTGCTTAGGGTTTAGAGCGTTGCAGATCGTTAGCAGGTCTAGCAATGCCTGTGAAGGGTGCTCATGCTGGCCATCGCCCGCATTCAAAACGCCGACCCCAGAGCCGAGCCTATCCATTTCTTGCGCTATGGTGGCCGGTACGCCAGAGCCTTTGTGCCGAATCACCATCAGGTCAGTGCCCATAGCCAGATAGGTCTTGGCCGTATCTAAAATGGTTTCGCCCTTAGAAAGGGACGAACTGCCCGGAGAGAAGTTGAGCGTATCGGCCGATAGCCTTTTCGCCGCGAGCTCAAAGCTGCTGCGGGTGCGAGTGGAGGGCTCAAAAAATAGATTGGCAACGACCTGTCCCTGCAGCGTAGGCACCTTTTTGTTTCGCCGAGAAAGCACATCTTGAAAGCTCAGTGCAGTTTTCAGAACGCTCTCGTACTCGCTTGGCGCAAAATCCTCTAAAGAGATAATGTGACGTCGGTTCCAGGGAAAATTAGTCATACAAAGAGAATTATTTGGCCTACAGCCAATCTATGACCAACTTACTATAGGGGCACCGCTAAAAGCTTCGTAAATTGGCACATGAATTAGGTCAGGGCGGCCATCAGTTTTGTAGGATAGGGATACCTTTATATAGTGCTGTATTCAGTATTTCGTCAGATGGTTCGGTTGCCAGAGTCTATTCAAATGCGTATTTCTCAGCTTGCGTCGCGTAGGCGAGCTTCTTTCTATGCCACGGGCCTAGCACTGACACTGGCCATGGTCGCTACTGGCTGCGCTCCTGACCAGGCTGTGGTAGAACCGACGCCATCGCCTAACCCTGACGCAGTAGAAACACCAAAAGAAACAGAGCCACCCGCAGCAAAAGACCCTGCGATTAAAGACGAGCCAATTGGCGCTCAGCCCAATGCGCCGGTCGATAAGCAGCCGGCGGCCGGCAGTGATGAAATGGTCACGGTCTCGGTGTATACCATTGATGACCAGTGCAATGACTTTGTAGCCCAGCCGGTAGAAGTGCCCAGCGGCGCAGCAATGAACGAAGCGGTGGGTAAAGTGATGAGTGAAACAGAACTCAACGCCTTTAAGCTGGATGGCTATCAGGTCAATATCGACGGTAGTACTGCAATTGTAGATATGCAACTGTCTCCAGGATCTGAGCGTCAGTTTGTATCGCTCTCTAGCTGTGAGCAGCGATCGCTCTTTGGCGGCGTAGAAGAAACCCTGCTCAATAATTCTAGCTGGGATGTTGATTCAGTTAAATTCACCAATGCAGGTAAAGAGCTGGTTCTTTAATCTCAGCCGCGGTCTGACTTCTCAGCCGCTGACTGCTTCTCCGCTTGTCTCTTAGCCGTTTTATCTCTTAGCCGTTAACTTCTTAGACACTGACCGACTTTCTTTTAAATACCACCGCCACGGTCGATCCGCAGCTTTGGTAATACCAATACGAGTGGTTTGAACGATATCTTTCGCTTTGACGACCTTAGGTCGGTACTCTAGCCAGATTCCCTGCGCTGGGTGATAGAGAACGCCGTCTAAACCCCGATCAATCTCCAAGGCTCTACAGAGCTTGCCTGGCCCTGCCGCGATGCGGTGGGGCTTTGCAGTTTGCTTAGCGGATAGATGAGGCGGGATGCTCTCTAGCTCTAGCCCTCTAATCAGAACGGCGCTGCCCGTATTCACTGATTCGGTGACGACATTCAAGCAGTGATACATGCCGTAGATCAAGTAGACGTAGCTGTGACCGGGCGGGCCAAACATAGCGGCGTTGCGCTTACTTTTGCCAGTGTAGGCATGACAAGCCGGATCGCCAGGTGCATAGGCCTCGGTTTCGACGATGGTACTGCGAATGAGCGGTCCGCCAGGCAGCTGACGAACAAGCTTGCAGCCAATAAGGTCGGGGGCCACTGTGATTGAGGGGCGATCGCACCAGTCTGGCAAGATCAGGTCTGGCGAAATTGGATCTGGCGAAATTGGATCTGGCGGGATCATTGCAGGTGGGTTACTCCAAGGGTGAATGCTCCGGCTTGAGTTTTCTTTTCACTAGAGATATTTGTCATAAACCATTAAGAATTGGCAGTCCCTTCAGGCGCAGTTGTTACGATCTGGAGTGACGACACTTTCACTCAGCTCTATTCAAAGGGCTGATACTACTCATTTATATGGATATCAAACTATTACTTTTTGTGCTGACGGGTTTGTTTAGCGCGGCCTGCTTGTTTTTCGGTACTCGCAACGGCTTCTACGATTCTGACGATTACCATGGCAACGGTTCCGCACACTAGGATGGAATAGACCAACTGTGACCGAGCTGTCCTGCTTACCCTACAGTGTTGGCTACGAAGATGAAGGGGTTTGTCTGAGTGTTCAGATAGGCCCCTATTCTATTTTGCTGGACTGCGGGATGACCGATATTAGCGCGCTGAGCGCTGAGCCTGCTGATTTTGTATTTTGCAGTCACGCCCATACTGACCATATTCGGGGACTGTTGCCGCTGCATCGCGCGCTGCCGCAGCTTCCTATTTTTGGGAGTGCCGTCACAGCTAAGCTGCTGCCGCTTAACTGGCCAGACCAAGACGATGCTAATTTTTGTCGGTCACTGCCGTGGCGTGTCCCAACAGAAATTGCGCCTGGGCTGTCGGTCCAGCTCTGGCCTGCGGGTCACCTGCCCGGTGCGGCCTGCTTTTTAGTCACGTATAAAACCGCGCAGCGCACCTATAGCGTTTTCTACAGCGGTGACTGCTTTTTGTCGAATGGCCGGCTAGTCGATGGGCTGCCGTTAGCCGAACTGCGTAATCTCAAGCCCAATGTTTTGATTGTGGAAGGCAGCTATGGAACCGAGCGTCATCCTCATCGCAAACAGCAAGAAAATTATTTAGTCGATCGCTTAAGCGCTGCGTTAGAAAACCGGGGTCGGGCGGTTTTCCCCGTGCCGCTGCTTGGGCTTGGGCAAGAGTTGCTGATGCTGATTCGCAGTCATCATCATTTCACTGGGCAGCCGATTGACGTTTGGGTCGATCCGCTGGTGGCTGCGGGCTGCGATGCTTATTTAGGCTGTTTGAGTGCGCTGCCAGAAACGGTGCAGAACTTTGCTCAGCATCAGCCGCTGTTTTGGGATGAACGGGTTCTACCTCGGGTCAGAAGGTTAGAGAGGACGCTATCGCCCGACCGGATGATGGCCGCTGATTCAGACGCGGCAGTTTTTATTGTGCACCCGGCGACAGCGCCTGAGCTATATGGCCAAAACGACGAAACAGACTGGACGGTATTTGTCCCTGATATGGCTGATGTGGCGCTCTGGCAAAGCCAGCTGGACACTCGCTATTACCAGTTCGATTGGCTAAAAGCCTTACATGCTGTCGTGCCTTCTCCTCGCGTCGAGCTAGAGCATTACATGCTGACCAATCACTGCGATCGCACGGGCACCACACAGCTAATCCACAACCTACGCCCACAGCACATCATTTTTGTCCATGGCAAGGCTCAGCAGCTGACTGATTTGGCGAGCCTAGACGATTTACAGGCCCGCTACCAGCTGCACCTGCCCACCCCCGCCCAGGTGATCGATCTACCGCTGGCGTCTGAATTTTGGCAACCTGCACCACCGCGCGACACGCGGTACGAAGGCGAAGTGGATGCTGATGCTAGTGGCGTACAGTTTAGACTGCCGCAGAGCTTGGAGAGCGATCCGCGCTGGGCCAAGCTGGCAGATACGGGCATTGTGGAGGCTAGCTGGCAGGGCGATCAGCTGGTAATCCGCGGGCTCGGTCAGCGTGAGCTAATGCAGGTGAGTGCCAACAAGTCTGCCTCAAAGTCATTGAGGGCTACTATCGGCAGCGTTTATGACTCAGAGACAACCTGCTATTACTGTCGTCATTTGCGCGGTCAGCGCTGCCGCAATCCCGAGTCACCGCTAGTGGGGCTTCAGGTGACTTCGGATGGGACGTGTGGGGTGTTTGAGCGATCGGCAAAAGGGTCTTCTTTCTCTTGATATGCTCACAGTCTTGATGTTCTCACGGTGCTGTAGGCCCCCGTTGTAGCCCTACATAAAGGCAGCGATAGAAATGCAGTAGTACAAATGCAGTGGTATAGTGGCGGCTTACTTCTAGAAGACTCACCTGTTAAGGGCCCTTTTGACAGTGCTGGACTACGCTTCGGTGCCAGCGTTTTTTCGACAATGCGGGTTTGCCAGCAGAAATTAGAGGATCCGCGATCGCAATTTTCTGCCCATTGCGATCGCCTGGCTCATTCCATCCGCGCCTTCAACTGGCAGCCTCCCAACTGGACCTCTGTATATAGGGGATGCGCTCAGCTCAAAACCCACTATCCTGTCTTGCGCATTACCCTTTTTGCTGACGGCACTGAGTGGATCACCGGTAGAGCGTTACCCGCGCAGCTCAATGCGCAGCAGCAGACCGGCGTTGCCTGCTGGCTTGCACCCCCCACCTATACGCGTAGCTTACCCCTGCACAAAACCGGTAACTATTTGGCTTGCCAGTTAGCCCGACAGCAGGCCCAAACTTACGGCGCTCAAGAAGCCATTTTGACCAATGAGCGCGGTGACTGGCTAGAGACTGCCACCGGCAACCTGTGGGGATACGCCAAAGGCCAGTGGTGGACACCTATTGGCGACCAGCTTAGCAATCAGTGTTTGCCTGGATTAATGAGAACTCGCCTACAGCAATCTCTGTCTAAAGACGGAGAGCAGGTAAATAATCAGCCCTGGAATAAATCTGTGCTGCGAGGCTTTGATGCGATCGCCTACAGTAACTGTGTTGTGGAGCTTGTGCCCATTCACACAATTCTTGATGGGCAGATTAAACTGGAATATGATCCTCAACACGCTAGTCTAATGGCCTTGCGTGGACGGCTGACAAGTTCGGCCCAGCCCGGTGACGATTCCTGAAATGAGTTAACATAAGTTAATAACAAAGGAAAAGTCGCTATAAAGCAACCTCACACCACTATATAAAGGAGGCTTCCCGCCGGTGAATAAGCGCTGGAGAAACACGGGTCTTTACGTATTACTCGTCGTTGTTGTCATTGCCCTGGCAACTGCATTTTTTGATCAACCCCGCACTGAGACTCAGTCTTGGCGCTACAGCAAATTTGAGACCGAAGTTGAGCAAGGCCGCGTCGAAAGCGTCGCTATTACCTCGGACAAAGCCCAGGCCCGTTTTGCCTCTCCTGATGGCACAGGCCGCATTGTAGTCAACCTGCCTCAAGACCCCGGTCTGGTAGATTTGCTCACTACTAACGACGTCGATATTTCGGTGCAGCCTACCCAAGACGAAAGCGCTTTGGTTAAGGTCTTCAGCGCACTGATTATCCCTGTGCTGCTGCTGGTCGCTCTTTTCTTCCTTTTCCGCCGTGCGTCCAACGGTCCGGGTTCTCAGGCGATGAACTTTGGTAAGTCCAAAGCGCGCGTGCAAATGGAGCCCCAGACTCAGGTCACCTTTGGCGATGTCGCCGGCATTGATCAGGCCAAGCTAGAGCTGACTGAAGTTGTTGACTTCTTGAAAAACGCTGACCGCTTTACCGCGATTGGTGCCAAAATCCCTAAAGGTGTCCTGCTTGTTGGCCCTCCAGGTACAGGTAAAACCCTCTTGGCTAAAGCCGTTGCGGGTGAAGCAGGCGTTCCCTTCTTCTCTATCTCCGGTTCTGAATTTGTAGAAATGTTCGTCGGTGTGGGTGCTTCCCGTGTCCGTGACCTGTTCGAGCAAGCTAAGTCCAACGCGCCTTGTATCGTCTTTATCGACGAGATTGACGCAGTGGGTCGTCAGCGTGGCGCTGGCCTTGGTGGCGGTAATGACGAGCGTGAGCAAACGCTCAACCAGCTGCTGACTGAGATGGACGGTTTTGAAGGCAACACTGGCATCATTATTATTGCGGCAACTAACCGCCCCGATGTATTGGACGCAGCGCTGCTTCGTCCCGGTCGCTTCGACCGTCAGGTTGTTGTAGATCGCCCCGACTACGCAGGCCGCTTGGAAATTCTAAACGTTCACTCTCGTGGCAAAACGTTCTCTCAAGACGTTGATCTAGAAAAGATTGCTCGCCGTACGCCTGGCTTCACAGGTGCTGACCTGTCGAACCTGCTGAATGAAGCCGCTATTTTGGCAGCTCGTCGTAACCTCACTGAGATTGCGATGGACGAGGTGAATGACGCGATTGATCGCGTGCTGGCAGGCCCCGAGAAGAAAGATCGCGTGATGAGCGAAAAGCGAAAGGTGCTGGTGGCTTACCACGAAGCTGGTCACGCTTTGGTGGGCGCTTTGATGCCTGACTACGATCCTGTGCAAAAAATTAGCATCATCCCTCGTGGACGCGCTGGTGGTTTGACCTGGTTCACGCCCAGTGAAGAGCGTCTGGAGTCTGGCCTATACTCTCGCTCTTACCTGCAAAATCAGATGGCGGTAGCCCTCGGTGGTCGCCTAGCTGAAGAGATTGTCTTTGGCGATGAAGAAGTTACGACGGGTGCTTCTAACGACCTTCAGCAGGTTGCTAATACCGCGCGTCAGAGGGTTACCCGCTTCGGTATGAGTGAAACGCTGGGGCCGGTTGCGCTAGGTCGTCAGCAAGGCAACCCTTTCTTGGGTCGAGATATTGCGAGTGAGCGCGACTTCTCTGAGAAGACAGCGGCTTCTATCGATAAGGAAGTCCGGTCTCTGGTAGACCAAGCCTATGCTCGCTGTAAGCAAACGCTAGAAGAGAACCGTCATATTCTCGACAAGCTGGCTGACATGCTGGTAGATAAAGAAACGGTTGATTCTGAAGAGCTTCAGCAGCTGCTGGCTACTAACGATGTGAAGATGGCTAGCATTGCCTAGTTGTTTTAGATAATCGGTTTCACCGTCTGGTGAAGCCGGTTGAAATTTTCAGCGCTTAAAGCCGCTCTCTGGTTAAGGGAGCGGCTTTTTTGGGTCTTCTGCTTTAGACCCGCTCGGACACCGACAATTAAACGGTTGCTAAAGGGACAGGCTGAGCTGCAGACGTTGAGGAAGCGGGAGTTTCGTAAGGCTCTGCAAACACTTCAGCCGAGTTATTTGGGCTTTCAATTAGCTTGACCTTGTGCAGCGTTGCACCGATATCTTGAATGGGCTGGCGGAGTAGATAACAAATGCGCAAGACGATGTTTTCAGCTGTGGGGACGACGTCGGTGAAGTAGGGAATGTCTTTGTTGAGAAAGGTGTGATCGAACGGTTCGATGACATGGTGGGCGATCGCATCTTGCAGCGCCAGCAAATCGACAATCATGCCAGTGCGTGGATCGATCTGGCCCTTTACACTCACCTCCAGCTTGTAGTTGTGGCCATGGCCATTGGGCCGGGCGCACTTGCCGTAGATTTCGCAATTCTCCTCGTAGCTCAGGCTTGGCAGCGCTAGCCGATGCGCGGCGCTGAAGTGAGAAGAGACTGTCAGATAAGCTTCCATTCCGTTTCCTTTGTAGTCGGCCCAGAGTTTAGGGGTTTCAAATAGCTGAATATTGACGATGGGCAGATGAGCGCTCAGCCGCTGCCAAATGACTTGAGCGATGTACTCCGTTGTGGGAAGTGTTGTTTTGAATTCGTCCCAGGCATCGTTGAGGTAGGAAAAATCTAGCGGCTCAATCACTTCTCTATGAATGATGTCCTTAGCCTCACTCAGGTTGAGCACCATACCATAAACATCTAGCTGACTGGCGATAGAAACGTATAGCTCATAGTTATGACCATGACCAGGTAAGCGGGTACATTTGCCAAACTTTTGCTGATTTTCGGCTTCGCTAAGTTCTGCTAGCCAGTACCGGTGGCTCGCAGAAAACTGCGATCGCCGATTGATAATACATTGCATAAGAAAAGTTAGATATGTGACAGGAATAAAGAACACATACGGAAGTACTGATCCGCACAAAGCCTACGAACGGACTGATTTAGACGAATTAAGAAATATTAAAATAGTTTTCTGACGCTATGCCTTAAATGGCTGTATCCCTTCTATTTTATAGAAAAATCGAGGAATTCTGGAATGTCATGAAGGGTTGTTATAAGAGCATATAACTGTAACAATGGTTACAGAAATGATTGGATAGACGTTCATCTCAAGTCCTGTTATCGTAATCGGCTTTAAGGCCCCGGCGCAGTATAAAAATGCCTGTCTATAGGTAGCTTTTATTCCGTGCTGACCCCATGCTTTTCGAAAGCGCGATTCTTAAGGCCCATCGGTTGAGACGGAAGTAAGAGGTAGCAGATCCGCTCCTCTGAAGGAACGCGTTCCCAATAGTGTCTAACCACCTATTTTGTTGAGGAACGAAAATGAAACTCACCTATCGCGGTATTGAATACGATTACAATCCTCCCATGCTAGAACTCACAGAAAGTGACGTCGCCTGCAATTACAGAGGGGCGAGCTCTACATACACCTATGTGCGTCATGTCCCTATCCCTCAGCCCGCCGAAAGGTTGAGCTATCGGGGTGTTGCCTACCAAACCACCCGCCAAGGCCAGATTCAGCAGCTGAGTGAAGCGATGCCGAACGCTGCGCAAAGCCCCGCTCGGACTGGGTCGGCTTTGACTAACTTGCGCAGTAAGCTGACGGGCACTAGTCCAGCGGCCCAGGCTCGCCGCGAACTGCTGGCCGAAGCCAGTGCACGTCACCAGCAGAGCATTGCGCGTGCTTTAGAGCATCGGATTGAAGTGGCTAAAGCCCAGGGCAATCAGGTACTAGTAGAGCAGCTAGAGTCTGAGGTCCATCAGAACGTTTAGCGATAACGTCTAGCTATATTGTTACAAGTCGCTATAGCTGGTGTCTTTTAGCGTTTTGAACTGTTGGTAAATATAGGGAGAGAACAGCTGTTCTCTCCCTTTTTGCTACGTAGACTATGGAATTTTGATAATTCTCATCGGTTAGGCCGGTTTCGCTTGATAGAAAGCGGTACGCTTTGCCCACACTGGTAAAAGGATAGCTAGAACCAGTTCGGATACGCTAAGGGACTGGTTTGAGCCTATTTTCGGCCTATGTTGATGAGGGGCATTAAAAAGACGCGATGGGTATTTTCAATAAAGTGTTTAAGGCTGAAGCTGAAAACAAGATGGCGATGAATTCGGCTGAAGCCTTTGCCGCGATTTGTTTGGTTGCGATCGCCTCTGATGGCTATCTCTCTGACTCTGAAGAAGCCGAGATGAATATGCGATTGAGCCGCATGAGGCTGTTCAAAGATGCGACTGAAGACAGCCTGGCCCGTATGAAGGCTTACCTGATAGAAGGTCTAAAAAAGCATGGCCCTAATGAATTAGTTAAGAGTGCCAAAGCTTCGCTGCCGCCCAATTTGGCACCCACTGCTTTTACCCTTGCCGTCGATTTAGTATTTGCAGACGGTACGGTCTCTAGAGAAGAGCAGGCTTTTATTGACGATCTGCGCCAGCTGCTGCAAATCTCAGATAGTCTGGCGCTTAAAGTCGTTGAGGTGATAACGATTAAGAATCAGGGCTGATGCTTGCTGCTAATGCTTAGCGATCGCTCCTGAAGCATAATTCTAGAATTAGTTGAGAGGCGTTTTGCCTGGAACTCCAACGGCCCTTGGAAAATCATTCGACGTTGGCATGTCTTTATAAATAAACAAACAGTGTCGAATGCCCTGAGTAATTGGGGTTTCCCAGTCTTGTAAGTCAGTCAGTTCGCCGCCTAACAGTTCAATCACTGGGACGATCTCTTCGGTGTCATCTGTAGTCCACTGGCCTCGGTAAATGACGGCCTGCCCGCCGACTTTTAGCAACGGCAGGACGTACTCAGCGCAGGTTGCTGTTTTTCCCACCGCGCGGATCAAGGCAAGATCGTATTGCTCTCGGTGAGCGGGGTCTCTACCCAATGCTTCGGCGCGGGTGGCTAGACAGGTAGCCGGAATCCCGATGGTTTGGCAGAGCGTTTGAAGAAACTGAATTTTTTTGCGGGTGGAATCTACCAGGGTGAGCGAGATAGATTCGGCTGGGGTAGAGAGTGCGATCGCTACCGGAATCCCTGGAAATCCACCGCCTGTTCCGATATCAACAATCCGTAGCGGCGCAGTCTTATGACTATCCTCGGCGTCTGCCTCGTCCGATTCTGCGGTCATATCTGCTAGCCATGGCGCGATGCCGCTGAGCGAATCCCACAGATGCTTTTCCCAAAAATCGTCAGGCTCGGTAATACGCGTCAAGTTTAGCTGCTGGTTACCAATCAAAATCTGCTCATAAAGCTGTTGGAAGAGGGCCTGTTGAGTGTCGCTTGGCTGCCACTGAAGGCTGCTTTGCCAAAGATCGAGATGAAGAGGAAGCGTTGCGAGCATTGCCTTGCGAGTAAACTATGGAAATTAAATGGAAAGCGGGAAATCAAGAAGAAAAATGAGAGAAGCTCAAAAGATCGGACTTTTCGCGGCTCCCGCTCAGCGAGCTGAAGAGGGATGACGCTGTCGTAGTTCCTCTAAGTTGGCAACACTGAGCTGACCATGCTCGATAGTCCAGCCGTGATCGGCAATGTCAACCAGATCTTCCGCATCGTGAGAAACAATCAGCAGGCTCCACTCTTGCTTGAGCTTGGCCAGTAAACTGACTAGCTGCTGGCGCATTGACCAGTCAAGTCCGGCGGTTGGTTCATCTAGCAGCAGTAAATAGGGCTGGCGAATCAGCTGAACGGCCAAAGCCAGACGTCTTTGCTGTCCTCCGCTCAGCTGCTGCGGAGAAGCCTGAAGGGAGAGATCGCCTAGTCCCACTGATTGTAAGGCTTCGTAAACGCGATCTGAGCTGAGTTCAGGGTGGCCTAGCCGGAGCTCTTCAAACAGCGTGTGACCGCAGAAATGGCGTTCGGGAAACTGGAAGACCAACCCACCGAGCTGCTGAAGGGCGTCTGGTAGTAAGGTCTGTTCTCGCCAAAGAATTTTGCCGCTGGTAGGCGTGGCGAGTCCTGCGAGCAGTTCGAGTAGCGTGCTTTTCCCCGACCCACTGGGCCCAATGATTAGACCCAGCTGCTTGGGTGCAAGGTCGAAAGAAATGTCTTTGAGAATAGGGGTAGGCGTCGCTGTTGGGTGATATCCAATATCGCGCAGGTGAAGCATTTTATATTCCGATTTTGCAACCACGCAGAACTGTATAGTGCATAGGAGTATTGGTGTTAGGCAAGTGACTATGCAGGTTCAGTTTCGTGAGTGTGACTTTTTCAATTTGTGGATATGGCTTGAGTTCGATACCGTACCATCGATTGCCGAACAACAGTATGTGGAAGAAATTTTCAACTCCTGGTTTTTTATGGGCAAGCTGGGCGGCTTTAATGCTGAGAATATCCAGGTGCAAGAGACGGGGGTCGATATTAGCTACTTTAACTACGATGAGGAAGAATCGGAGCGATCGCTGCTTTCACTCATGCACAATATGGGCGAAGTAGAATTCAAAGGCCTGTGGAGTCGCTGCTGGTTTGACTTAGGCACGACAGATGCCCTAGCGCTCGACGTCTTGATCAACACCATGCGTCAGTTCAGCAAAGACTATGTCGAAATTCGCCAGATTATCATTGGGGGCGAAAACGAAGACTGGCCGACGCCGACCGAAAACCCTGAAGCAGCGTTTCCAGATTAGTGGATACCGGGAGCGAAGTGAGAAATGCCCAGTGGAAAACAGGGCCCAGTGGAAAAAAGGGCCTAGTGAAAAATGTCTAAGAAGAAAAAGCGAATTCGGCCGATTGCGCTAGGGTTGATTGAGCATGAGGGACATGTCTTTGTCAGCCCTGGTAAAGATCCTAAAACTGAGGAACCGTTCTATCGGTTTCTAGGTGGCGGAATTGATTTTGGTGAGACGAGCGCAGCGGCATTGGCCAGAGAATTTGTTGAAGAGATTGAAGCCGCGCTCACTGATATAGAGTACTTGAGCTGCCTGGACAATATTTTTGTCTACGACGGCAAGCCCGGCCACGAACTTATTCAGCTGTTTCGCGCTCGGTTTGCCGATCGGCGCTTTTATGCGCTAGACAAAACGTTCCCGCTAGTAGAGGGCGATCTGATTAAGACGGCCTGTTGGATCGAAACGGCCCGCATTTTTAGCGGCGAGTATCGATTGGTGCCAGAGAGCTGCATTCAGTATCTTGCTCGGTGACAGACAAAAAAAGCTCAGTGACAGAAAGAAAGGGGTTTGGCGTGCGGGGCTTTAATCGTTTAAGCATTCAGTCAAAGCTGATGACGATGCTACTAGCCGTCAGTATTGGCTCGATTGTTGTGATTGCCTACGAGGGTTACCGCAGCGGTCGCCTGGCCATTCGAGACAGCGTGGTAGAGCGACTCGTTAGCCTCAGAGGGGCAAAAGCAAGCCAGATTGAAGAATACTTTCGCTCTTTGCGCGGGGAAATGACCGTGTTGGGCAAGAACCCCAGCACGGCTATGGCCATGAAAGAGCTGTCCACCGCGTTTAGCTCAGTTTTAAGTGAGTCTAAGTCGATTGATGCGGCTAGCGTGGACGGTCTGCGGCGATTTTATCGAGATGAGTTTTCTCCTCGCCTGGCAGAAAACTCAGGGCAGCCGGTGAACGCAGACACGTTTTTGCCATCCTCTATTTTGGCACGCTACCTTCAGTACGAATACATTGCAGATAATGCCAACGATATTGGTGAAAAGCAAAAGCTAGACGATGCTGGTGATGGCAGTACCTACAGTCAGTTTCACAATCGCTATCACCCTATTTTTAGAGATATTGTCGATGAGTTTGGCTACTACGACCTGTTCTTGATTGATAACGATGGCAATGTCGTTTACTCGGTTTATAAAGAGGTCGACTTTGCAACGAGCCTACTGCTGGGCCCCTACGCTCGCTCTAGCCTGGCAGATGCCTACCGCGACGCGCAAAAGCAAAATAGCGGCTATGTGGCGATCGCAGATTTTAGCTTCTATGACCCTTCTTACGGTGCGCCTGCGGCCTTCATGGCGACCCCAATTTATGAAGAGACTGAGCTACTAGGCGTGCTAGCGGTTCAGGTGCCAGTGGATGAAATGAACGGAGTCATGACTGACGACGGCAACTGGCGTCAAAATGGGCTAGGAGAAACGGGCGAATCTTTTTTGGTCGGTTCAGATTTGACACTGCGTTCAGATTCGCGGGTGCTGATTGAAGACCCTAGCACCTATATAGAGGCGCTGCGCAATCAGCAGGTCGGTGAGGAAGAGTTGGCGATTGTCGAAGCTATGCAGACCTCGGTACTTAACCAAAAGGCGACCAGTGAGGCTGTACAAAAGGCTTTTGAAGGGAAGAACGGCGTAGATACAGTGACTAACTATCTGGGCCGCAGGGTGATCAGCGCCTATGCCCCGCTCGATATTAGAGGGGTGGACTGGGCGCTGGTGGCGGAGATTGATGAAGCCGAAATTTTTGCGCCGATTGCCGTGTTTGCCTGGCGAGTGCTAGCCGCCTCGGCAGGACTGGTGCTGTTAATTACGCTGGCCTCCCTCTGGCTAGCTCGCGCTTTCTTGAAGCCTGTTAACCTGTTGGGCGACGGCTTTCAGCGCTTGAGCAAAGGCCATAAAGAGGTGGTGGTGCCGATCCTGGCAAATGACGAGCTAGGTGAGCTGGCCAGATCGTTTAATCGTATGGTGATCAAGAACCGAAAGACGAATGAGCTGGTGTCTCAGAAAACCCAGGAAACAGAGTCTTTGCTGCTCAACATGTTTCCAGAGTCGGTGGCGAAGCGGCTGAAGAAAGGGGACAGCGCGATCGCTGATGAAGCCGAAAGTGTCACCGTTGTCTTTGCTAACGTGCTGAACTTTCAAAAGCTGACCTACGAGCTGAAACCTAAAAAAGCGATCGCTATCCTCAACGAGGTCGTCAGTGCGTTAGATGAATCCACCCACGCTCACGGCATCGAAAAAATCAAAACGACGGGTAGTGAATATCTGGCCGTCAGCGGTCTTTCGGTCGCCAGGTTAGACCATGCCAAGCGCGTCATTGACTTTGCCATAGAAGCGATTCGGATTGTGAGCCAAGTCAACCGAGAGCACGGTACCGACTTGCGTCTGCGGGTGGGTGTGCACACTGGCAGCGTCATGGCAGGTACGGTCGGCAGCCAGCGGCTAATTTACGACGTATGGGGAGATACGGTCGTGACCGCTCACTATGTGCAGAGTGAGGCCGCGCCGGACAGCATTTTTGTGAGTAAGGCGGTTGTTAACAGCCTGGTTGATATCTATGAGTTTGAGCCAGAAGGGGACATACGGCTCAAAAACGATGAAAAGGTTGCTATTTTTCGAGTTAAAACCTGAGCTTTCGAAATGGATAATCAGAACGTAGTCCTCATGCAAAAGACATAACCAAAAAAACGCTATGGCTGTATCGCTCGCAGATGGATGGCTGCCTTGGGGCCTTGGCCTGATGGTAGGGTTTCCGCTACTGATGGTGGGACTCAGTGAACTGATCTTAAAGCTTGATCGGCGTCAGCACCCGATGCTGAAAGTTGTAAAAGAGCTGAGAAACTGGGTGTTTCCTATATCGGCGCTGTTTTTTCTGCTGACGAAAGTCCTGCAATTTAGCCAGTCTACGCTGCCGATTCAGATTGTTGAAACCTTTGCCTGGGTTGCGCTGATTGTCGCAGCGCTTTCATTTGTGAATATTTTGCTGTTTACCGGGGCAAAGCCTGGGACCTGGCAAGATGACATGCCAAAGCTATTTCGTGACCTAGTACGCACTGTGCTGATCGCAGTGGGTATTGCCATTGTCCTGAGCGCGGTCTTTGGCGTCGATCTTCAAGGTGCATTTACGGCCTTAGGCGTCAGCGGTATTATTCTGGGTCTTGCGCTGCAAGATACGCTGGGCAATTTGTTTTCTGGTGTTGCCCTGCTGTTTGAGCGGCCTTTTGATATTGGCGACTGGTTAGAGATAGATGGCCGAATTGGCAAGGTTATTGAAGTAAATTGGCGCTCTGTTCACATTGTGACGCGAAATCTCGATCAGCTGGTTGTGCCGAACTCGGCGCTAGCTGGTGCGGTAATTCACAACTTTAATAAGCCCACGCCCCAGCATAGAGAAAATATCAGCATGGGCTTTTCTTATAGCGATGCGCCCAATAAGGTAAAGCGGGTAATGCGCGAAGTGGCCTTGAGTACCAAAGGCGTTTTGGAACAACCCGCCCCCATCGTTCACACTATTTCGTACGATGACAGCTCCATTGGCTATCAGATCCGTCTATTTTTAGCTGACTATGCTCAGGTGCCCGCGATTCGCGACGAATTTACAACGCGTGTTTGGTACGCGGCTAGGCGCAATGGGCTTTCTATTCCGTTTCCTATTCGCGATGTGTACCATCACCATACGCCCAAGCTGACAGCTGATGAACCTTTACGACGGCTGGCTAGCTATATGAAATCGCTGCCGACGCTAGCGATCATTAATGATGAGGTGCTAGAAGATATGGCAAGTCAGGCGCGGCTCGCTCACTTTGGTGTGGGAGAATCGGCAATTTGCCAGGGGCAAGAGAATGTGAAGGTGCATTTTGTGTTGGCAGGCCGGGCGATCGCCACGGCCCAAGATACCAAGGGCAAGCAGCACACCATCGCCGAACAGACCCGTCGCGACTTCTTTGGCTACTCCGCCATTTTGGCCAACGAACCTACCCCCATGACGGTGACCGCCGCAGAAGATCTAGAAGTGTTGATTTTAGAAATTGACGCTGTGCAGAAGATGCTAAATAGGACCCCGCGCTTCTCTCAGCAGCTCGGGGCGGTGATTGAGGCACGGCAAAGTAAGCTGAGAGAAATTAATCCTGTTCAGCATCAGAATGGTTCTTTGCTGTCTAAAGCGCGCGCTTAGCGATTGCGAAGAACGTACGATACAGGCTTTGGTTCTTTGAGAGACGCAGCGGAAGATAGAAATTGCGATCGCACCAAAGAAACACCTGCGCCCATAACCCCAAGCGAAAAAACGACACCGATGGCAAGTAATGCGACCTTTAGCTCCGCTACGCTGTGTGCACTGTTGAACGCCGGATCGCGAGCCACTATGGATTTAATTGGCCGTGTCAGCACCTGAACGGCGGGTGACATTGATGCCCGCTGTAGTACTGCTTGTAGAGTCGTTGGCTGAGGCGGTTGAGGTGCTCTAGAAAGAGCGCTAGCCGATAGGCTAACTGATAGGCTGACTACGGCGATCCCCTCATCTGTAAGCGTGTCCGCAGCCTCAGCATCAACAATCTGTTTCACGACAGCAACCTTTTGCCAGCTGGGTGAAAACTTACCGTAGAAGCTTAGCTGAGACTTGAGCAAAAGCGCGCTTTTTGTAGTCAACGTAGGCGTACAGAAAATAATTTCACGGTCGGTGAGAATGTCTACTGTTCCGTCACTATCGCCGACTGGCACATCAATAGAAACACTGCGCCCTTCTTGTTTCAGCTGCGCCGCGTAAGCTTCTTTGATCTCTACACCTGTCAGAAGAGCCATTGTTTAGGCACAACTCCGCTACCGTACGATGTGCCTAAATTACAGTGTGAAGAACAGGTGAAGCAGTGTTTCGCGTCACTACCTGTCAGTACACAAACCAATTTGGAAAATCCGTTAGCCTGCCTCCTTGGTCTGTTGATATACGGCCATCATCAGCGTATTTACTGCTTCTTAGCGAAAGTCATCGTTATTCATTGAGCGGGTAATTTTTATTCGTTTCCTTGATACGACCATTGATTCCACTAGCAAAAACTGACGAAATTTGAGCACGATGCAGGCTTGCTTCAACGCGCGCTCCGCACATACCTGCTGTAAGTGTCTCCTCGACAGCGTAGAGAACATCTCATGTGTATCGTTAGTCTTTCCCAACCCGAATGATCCGTTTGGTCGAATTAAAGTGGAATTTTTGACATAAAATTCCACTTGGTCGAATTGAAGTGGAATTTTTGACATAAAATTCCACTTGGTCGAATTGAAGTGGAATTTTTGGAGTGCTATTTGACAGATGGATAAGGCTGCCTTTCTCAAAACTGCTCCCGGTCGATTAGTGGAGATGATTGTAGACGGCACAAAAGATCGGGCTTTTGTGCCCGATCCTTTACCTCAACAGTGGACAGTACCTACAGAACTTTGGCCATTACTAGCTGATGCTCGCGAGGCGCTTGCGAGGCTAGACGGAATTGGTAAGACCATGCAGAATTATGAGCTACTTTTAAGGCCCTTGCAAAGGAGAGAAGCGCTCCGCTCTTCTAGCCTAGAAGGTACTTACACGACAGCGAGGCAGCTCCTGATGTTTGAAATTGATCCTAAGCAACCCACATCAGTGCAAGACCCGGTAAGTGCTTCACAGGAAGTCGCAAATTACAGTAGCGCACTAGAGCTGGGCGTTCATTTCTTGGAGGGAGGGCATGCGATTTCTTCACACCTTGTTCGGCAAATGCACCAAGTTCTTTTAGATGGCGTGAGAGGCTCACGTAAAGAGCCAGGTCGTTTTCGTCGTGGTCAGGTTCATATCGGTTCAGATAAGCGGTTTGTTCCTCCGCCAGTCTACGAGATTGAACCTTGAATCAGAGTACTAGAGCAGCAGATTCAGGCGCCGCCTGACAGTATCCAGTCTCTAATTTTCTGCTTCATGGTGCATTATCAATTCGAAGCAATTCACCCTTTTTCGGATGGAAATGGTAGAGTCGGTCGGTTGTTGCTGTCGTTGATGATATATCGACTGTGTGGACTCAGTAAGCCCTGGCTGTATCTAAGTGCTTTTTTTGATAGATACAAAGATGAGTACACTAGCCTGCTATTTCAGATCAGTACTACAGGTAATTGGCTAGACTGGCTGAGTTTTTGCCTGCGTGGGACGATTGAGCAGTCAAAAGATTCTATTAGCCGTTTTGAAGCTTTGCTGGCATTACAAAGGAGCTACATGCAGGTATTGGCCGAAAAAGGCGGAAATATTCGTTTAAATAGAGTCATAGATCACTTGTTTCAATCTCCTGTTATTTCTGTGCCCTACCACCAAAATATGTGCGGAATAACCTACAAAACGGCTAGGCAGGATATTGACCGACTGGTTGAAGCAGAAATTTTAACTGAGTCTGAGAACAATTCACGTCCGAAGTATTTTTTTGCGACTGAGATCATCCAGATTATTTTTGACTGAACGATGTTCACTTTACGGGTTGCTGTTCGCAAGCGCCAATACTGACCCAGCTGGTAGAGCCGTCTTGCCAGTGCTCTTTTTTCCAGATGGGGGCGTTGTGCTTGAGGGTATCAATGGCATATTGGCAGGCGGCGAAGGCTTCACTGCGGTGAGGGCTGCCGATGGCGATGAGGACGCTGATTTCGCCTACAGTCAATTTGCCAGTGCGGTGGTGGATGACGACGTGGGTGACGTCTGGCCAGGTTTTGCGGATTTCGGCGGCGATTTGTTTGAAGACGGTGAGGGCCATGGGTTCGTAGGCCTGGTATTCGAGGGCGACTACCGGGAGGCCGTCGGTTTGATTGCGCACCATGCCGCTGAAGAGCGCGATCGCACCATTTGCACCATCGTCTGCCTGCTGATAGGCCAGGCTAAGATCGAGTGGCGCAAACGTAATTGCAAAGCTATCAGCTGTTGATTCGCTCAGCTGCGTTTCTAGCTCAAAAGGAAGCACGGTAGAGGAGCGAGTAGCCATAACGTTATGCACCCTTACTTAAGGAGAAGTCAGTAGAATAGCCTTTTTTTGCCAGCGGTACGGTGTTCTGATATAGCTGTTCTAGCCGAGTAATATTTTGGCTGAGCGTATAGCGTTCTAGCACACGTAAGCGAGATTTTTTCCCTAACATGACTAGCACCTCGGGCTGCTCACGAAAGAGCGGGAAGAGCGTCTGCAGCTGGCTGGATACTTTTTGGGTATTGATCACCACGCCAGCGCCCTGATCGAGGACTTCACCATCGGCCCCTGCATCGGTGGCAATGCAGGCCGCGCCGCAAGCCATTGCTTCTAGCAGAGAAAGGGACAACCCTTCGACAAGCGACGGCAGGATGAAGGCGTCGGCACCTCGTAGAATTTCGATTCGGCGATCTTCGTTGGCGACAAAGCCTAGCCAGATGATGCTTCTATCGGAGTAAAAGGTTTTAAGAGACGCCTCTAGAGGGCCGCTGCCGACAATCACTAGCTTATCTTGCTGTCTCATTCGAGACGCTCGCCAGCCTTTGAGCAGTGACTCTACATTTTTTTCGGGAGAAAGTCTGCCCTGGTATACGTAAAGCTGACGTGCATTAAGCTCGGCTTTGATAGTGGAAGGGCCCGGTGAATAGCGGGAGATATCAACGCCGTTTGGAATGATGGCAATTCTACTGGCCGGAACGCCGAGCTTCATCAGCAAATCGCGCTGGATTTTAGAGAAGATGATGACTTTGTCGTAGTTGGCGAGGCGAGGTGCATAGACCTGATAGGCCAGATGCTGTGTACTAGAAGAGAGATTGCGCCTTTTTTGGTCGAAGGCAGGGTGAAAGGTCGCGACCAGCGGAATGTTCAGGCTTTGGCAAATCTCTGGCAGCTTGAGATCGAGTGGGGAGAGAATCAGCGAGGCGTGAACAACGTCTGGCTTGAGCTTTTCTAGAACTTCGGTGAGGCGTTTGGCCGATCCTAAGGTGGGGATCGTTAGCACCTGTGACTTGAATATAAAAGGGAGAGAAACTTCTTCGTAATCGGTGGGATCGCTAACGGCTTCGTCGGGTTGAGCAAAATGTAGGAAGGTGACTCGGTGGCCTCTATCTAGCAGCGCGTTTGTGATTTCTTTGCCGTAGGTGACGTTGCCACAGAAGGGAGATTTTTTACCAAGCCAAGCAATATGCATTTAACAGTCGAAGCCCTTTGAACACAGTGGCTATCCGTGAAGCCGTTAGTAGTAGTATATGCGCATAGGACTATGTATCGTATTTAGCTTAATGACTATCTTCAGCATGCAGAAAGGTTGGGGATCGCTTTATACGGTTGCTCTATGCGATGACTCTAGGCGATGACTCTGGGCGATGACTCTGGGCGATGACTCTGGGCAATCGCCCTTACCGCACTGTTGCCCCTTAGTGCTGATCCTTAGTGTTGACCCTAGTACTGTCTTTAGTTGTCACCTAGCTGTCTTCTTGCATCAGCGACGCATTAACCAGCGACCAGGTAAAGAATCCACCGACTGATACCAGCGCTGCTAGCAGTCCAAACACCGCTCTTAAACCCAGGAAAGTTTCTGCAATGCCAGCGAGGGCCAAGGGCAAGCTCAGTGCGATGTTGACGACGTTATTCTGCAAGCCGAAGACCTTGCCACGCATGTCTTCGGGCGTTTTTTCTTGAATGGTTGTCTGCATGGGGATGCCGACCATTGCGCCGAAGAAGCCTAGACCGCCAATTAGTGCCAAGCTAGGCCAAAGCTGCGCTGGTGCCAGAGAAAGTCCGGTAAGGGTCGCTGCCATGCCAAGCGATCCTGCCAGGCCTAGCTGCGACCGGGAGAATCGCTGACCGAATTGACCAATCGCTACAGCACCAATCGCCAGCCCGACGCCACCTGCGGCCAGTAAAAAGCCAAACTGAGAGGATTTGATTGTGGGGATCACTTCTGCTAACCGTACGGCTAAGACGGCTAGGGCAGCAAAGACTGAGAACAGCACAATCAGCTGAATTAGGGCACTGCGAACCTGGACCTGCTTTTGCAGATACCTGAGGCCGTCTTTGATGTCTTCCCAGGCATGGGTTTGTTCTGTGATATCAGCCTTAACTTCTCTGGTGGTGATGAGTAAGAGCAGAATGCCTGCGATCGCATAGCTCACTCCAACTAGCACAGACTTACCGACGCCTGTCCCTCTATCCAACGGGGCTAAAAGGCTATCGGCTAGGGCTAGCACCGGTTCGCCGACCGCAAAGCCAACGATGACCGACGCCATCATAGTGGTGGTATAGAGCGAATTGGCAGGCAGCAGGTTTTCTTCTTTGACAATGAGAGGAATAACAGCCTGCTCGGCTGGCGCGAAAAACTGTGTGAGCGTAGAGATAAGAAACGTGATGGCTAAGAGAATGAAAAAGCCAACAGGAATCTCAGAAATTGTCCACCCGGCGCTCACCCACAGCAGCGCTGGCAAGGCCGCGACCAGCAGACCACGGAGCAGATTGGTTAAGACCAGCACGGGCTTTTTGCGCCAGCGATCGACGTATACCCCCGCGAGCGAACCGAATAAAACCGCTGGGATGGTAAACGCAATCATGATGGCGGAGACCCAGCCGCTGATGGTCTGTTCCGGGGACTTATAGGTCTCGGAGATGATGTCAATCATCAAAACCAGATAGACTATATCAGCCATCTGCGAGAACACCTGGCCGCTCCATAGCGTTAAAAAGTTGCGGTTGCGAAAGACGGGCCACAGCCCATTTGCGCTAACGGGTGTCAATATCTCCTCCGCAGTCGGCTTTTTTGGGGTCGTAGCTTCTGGGTTCGTAGCTTTCGGGGCCGTAGCTTTGGCTATCTGGTGCTTAGCGGCTTCAGACAAGCTGTGATGCGCTCCGTTATCTTCCGAGCTATTGTCAGTATTCGTATCGGACTCAGACTCGCGAAGCATGGGGTGACGGGGAATGCAGGATGTTAGCTAAAGCAGGTGTCGATCAGCGCCGCAGACTTGATCGGTCGATCAAACTGGTACTGAGTGTATTGGCGTAAGGCCTGTTCGATATGCCGCCACATGAGGTGAGGACCGGATTGGGTGAGCAGATTGCTCCCAAAACCTGGCCGTGTTGAAGCGGACTGTCTTATTGTGCCTGATTCTGGAGAAAATTGGTCCCTCACTCCTGACGGAAACTGGCCTGGCGGAAACTGGGTGGGTAGCTTGGCTGACAACTTTGGCGTAGTCGTGAGGACCAGTTCTGGTTTGCTTAGCTGCTGCATGAGGGCTAGTTCAGCGGCGCTCAGGTAGGTGACGATACCGATTTGCTTGGCGACGTCTTTCTCAATTTGCGATTTTAGTCCGGCGGAAAGACTGCTTTTAGCTGAGGTGCTGTAGGCCGCAGGCGTGTCTGCGGTGACTGGATGAGTCTGCGCATTAATCTGTGAATCAGCCTGCGAATCAATCTGCGAATTAGCTAGTGGACCGGTTGCCGATAGCTGGCGTTCTTGTTCGCGTTCGGCCACGCGCTGTTCAACTTCTTGAAGGCGATCGCATGTTATCCGCTCAATTTCTGCGACTGCGATCGCCCCACCCGATGACACGCTAAACCCAACCTGCCAGTCAGGATTGCCCAGTTCAATCGTGAGCGGCACCCGCGAGAGCGCACAGCGAAAGACCTCTGGTGCAACGCCTGCTAAGGCCAGTAAATGAAACGTCGCTTGGGCCAAACAGGCGAGCACGTTGGGCTTGGCGGCTGCTTCTATGCGCGATAGATGCTCTATCAATAGGTAGTAAAGCGCTTCCTGTGGCTGTTCGGTGAGTGCCTGGGCTAGGACGATTTCGGCTAGATACTGGCTGGCTGTCAGTTTGGCCAAATCCTGGCTGAGCCCAGGAAAGGACTGGAGCGTTTCAGCCTGGATGAGCTTATCGATAGATTTGCCTTTGGTAAAGAGCACATCGTTAACGACAAACATGCCGGAGCGACCGCCGAGCCTGGATTTGTGCTTGCGAGCACCGGGTGCGATCGCTCTAACGAGTCCATGTTCTTTGGTCAGCACCGTCACTAGCCGGTCAGACTCACCCATGGGCATGCCCTTGAGGTTGATGCCAGTCGCTTTGTAGGTGCGTTGTTTCATGAATCCTGATTGGCTTCGGCCTGAAGCTGAATAATCTCTGGTCCGCGCGAGGTGCCCAGGCGGTTCGCGCCTGCGTCAAGTAGGGCAAAGGCCTGATCGGGGGTTCGAATGCCGCCGGACGCTTTAATTCCGATGCGATCGCCTGCCACCTGCCGGAGTAGCTTCACGTCCTCTACCGTAGCGCCCCCTTGCCATCCCGTGCTGGTTTTTAAGAAGCGAACGCCAGCATCCAGGCAAACTTCAGCCGCTAGTCGCTTTTCAGCAGGTGTCAGAATGGTCGTTTCTAAGATGGCTTTGACGCTTTGACCCGTCAGCTCCACAATGGTGGCAATTTCTTTGTGAAGCCGGTTGGTCTCTCCCATTTTCAGCCATCCCAGGTTGATCACGACATCTAGCTCAACTGCCCCATTTTCTGCGGCTTCTTGCGCCTCATACAGCTTAGTTTTAGAGGTCGTTGCCCCGCTTGGAAAGCCAATGACTGTACATACCTTAGGCTGTTTGCTGTGCAATAGTTCTACCGCTAGCGGCACATACGTGGGATAAACGCAGACGGCTGCAAACCGATAGGTATCGGCCTGATCGCACAGCTGGCGAATATGGTCTTCGCTCGCGGCCGGGGCTAATAAGGTGTGATCGATAAAGGGGGCAAGGTCAATATCTCGGGTGATTTCGGGCGTATCATTCATGGGTTGACCTCAAAAAAGCAGCGAGCTGTCGTGATTGTAATCGGTGAGTTTCTTTGGCGGTTGCAGCAAGTTTTTATGGCACGTTTACATGGAAATACCGAACCTTGACGTTAAGAAACTTCACTTAAGCGTATATCTAAAGAAAGTCACTGTAGGAAGTCACTGTTGCTTACGTCGGCTTGTCGGTGGCAGCCCGGTCCGTTCCTATCTTGTGACTGCGATGACTGATCTAGATCACTGACTTGAATCGCCCACTGAGGGGAAAGCAATTCTGATATAGGGCAATCTTGATGTATCTGTGTTTAGTTGCTTAAAGATTCGACCTCTTTAGATTTTGCATTTTCTTGGCTCTAGAGGCGTCTGGTCGCTGGTTTCTTTGGAAAATCTGAATGCTGTTTTGTAGCCTTTAGCAATATTGTTTGACAGCATTCTTTGGCAGCAATGTTCTCTTTGTTTTTGTGCTTGCTATGGCCGCACCGCTTATTTCCGCTATTATCTGCACCCACAATCGTGAGCAGTATCTGGGGGCCGCTATCGACAGCTTGCTCACTCAAACCATGGACCGCTATGAAATCATCGTGGTGGATAATGCCTCTACTGACGGTACGGCTGCGATCGCTAAATCTCGTACTCATGATTCCAAGGTCCGATATGTTCACGAGGCGACGCTGGGCCTTTCTGTGGCACGCAATCGTGGAGCCGAGGAAGCCAAGGGCGAAATATTGGCCTATTTAGACGATGACGCTGAAGCGAGTCCGGGCTGGTTGGCCGCTTTGCTGCGGGTGTTTGACGAGAACGAGAAGATTGCGATCGCCGGTGGAAAAGTCACCTTGATTTGGCCACCTAATGCTCAGCCCCCTCGCTGGCTATCTGATGATTTGGCAAGTGGTTTGGGGGCTTATGATTTAGGCGATAAACTCACCTACATCCAGCAGCCGTCGCTCACCCCGCGCGGTCTTAACTACGCCGTTCGCAAATCGTTCTTAAATGCCGTCGGTGGGTTCGACACGCATCTAGGCCGGGTCGGTAAAAATCTACTTTCTAACGAAGAGCAGCAGCTGACTCGATTAGCGTTAGAACGCGGTCAGCAGGTGGCCTATGTGCCCGATGCCCTCGCTGCCCACAATGTATCTCCGGCTCGAATGAAGCCCGGCTGGTTCCTCAGCCGTAGCTGGTGGCAAGGCATCAGCGAAAGCTACCGAGAGCAGTCCACTGGCCGCAGTGGATTGCCACAGCTACGGCGCGGCGGCGAGCGCTTAGTTCGTGGTTTGTATAAAACGATTAAGTACATCCATTCGCCCGATCAACGGTTTGAAAATCTGGCCTATGCCTATGGCCAGATTGCTTACTTAGGTAGCGTCACGCGCAATCTGGCTAAGCGATCGCCCAAACCGCAGGCAAGCTCAGAAACCGAAACGCAGCCTTTGACGTAGCGGCTTCTAACGCGGCTCCTATCATAGTGCCGGGTCATAGTGTCGGGCATAGCCTTGCTGGACAGAGCACCGTTCGCGTCTCCCCTTAGCCTCTAAAGTTTCTGTTCTCGCCCCTTTTTCATCGCTTCTTTTTTACTGCCCCTTTTATTAATCTCATCGCAACTGCAAAACCATGACCCCTGCATCCATTCCCGTTTCCGTGTTGATTCCGGCCAAGAATGAGGAAGAGAATCTTCCGGCCTGTCTAGCCAGCCTGGCCCAGGCTGACGAAGTGTTCGTGGTCGATTCGCACAGTGAAGACCGCTCGGTTGAGATTGCAGAAGGTCTGGGTGCAAACGTCGTTCAGTTTGATTTCAACGGTCGCTGGCCCAAAAAGAAAAACTGGTCGCTAGACAACCTTCCTTTTCGCAACGAATGGGTGCTAATCGTTGACTGCGACGAGCGGATTACGCCTGAATCCTGGGCAGAAATCGCCGAGAAAATCAAAAATCCAGACCTAGACGGTTACTACATCACCCGCCGGGTGTTCTTCTTGGGCAAATGGATTCGCCATGGCGGCAAATACCCTGACTGGAACCTGCGCCTTTTCCGCCACGCTAAAGGTCGCTATGAGAACCTCAACACTGAAGATATTCAAAATACAGGCGACAACGAAGTGCATGAGCACGTCATGATTCCCCAAGACAAAGTGGGCTATTTAGACGAAGACATGCTGCACGAAGACTTCCGCGATTTGTACCACTGGCTGGCCCGCCACAACCGCTACTCCAACTGGGAAGCCAGAGTGCATTACAACATGCTCAACGGCATGGGCGACGATGGCACCATCGGCGCCAACCTGTTTGGTGACGCAGTTCAGCGCAAGCGCTTCCTAAAGAAAATTTGGGTGAGGCTTCCCTTCAAGCCTTTCTTGCGCTTCATTTTGTTCTACTTCATTCAGCTGGGCTTTTTGGACGGCCATGCGGGCTACGTCTATGGCCGATTGCTCAGTCAGTATGAGTATCAGATTGGCGTGAAGCTATACGAACTGAAGTTTGGCGGTCGGCTGAACAAGATGGCCGTTGATCAGTCAGTGGCTAACGCCGCACCGGTTGAGAAGGTGGCTGAACAGGTGAGCTAACGTGAGCACATCTTTTGAATCATCGAAGGCTCCGACTGAGCCCATACGTTCAGCCGATTATGGCGAGCCACCTTTTGTCGATTTGCGCACTTACCATGAGCCAGGGTATGACGCTGGCGGCTCACGCTTGTTGATGCTGGTGTGGTGGCTGGTACAAGCCGTTGTTTTTCCGCTGTCTCCTCACTTTACGCACGGCCTGCGCCGGTGGGTGCTGCGTCTGTTTGGTGCAACCATCGGTGAGGGCGTGCGCATTAGACCAACGGCTCGTTTTACCTATCCGTGGAATGTAGAGATTGGTGACTACAGCTGGGTGGGTGACGACGCGGTGTTCTATAGCCTGGCACCGATCAAAGTTGGTCGTCACTGCGTGATTTCGCAAAAGAGCTATCTATGTACTGGCAGTCACGACATTGCCGATACTCGGTTTGCACTGATGACTGGCGAAATTGTGATAGAAAACGGTGTTTGGGTAGCCGCAGACTGTTTTGTTGCGCCATCGGTCAGGATTGGTGCCAATGCGGTAATTGCGGCCCGTAGCACGGTGATGCGCTCTATGCCTGCGGCTCAGGTTTGTTCTGGCACGCCGTGCAAGCCTAAAAAGCCGAGGCCAATGTCTGGTACCTGAAGTCGGTATACGACATGCCCAGGCGACACGCTTTGAAGGAGATGCGCCATTAAAGGCGTCGTGTCATCATCTGAATAGATGAATCCTTGTGTTCAGTTTCTTGTTTGCTTGGAAACTTTCTCGCTCAGGAACTTTTTGCTTGGAAATCTTTTTACTCGGATCACTCGGAAACTTTGGCAGGTCTTTTGCGTCAATCGCTATACAGCGGTGCGCTGAACGCCTGACAAGCTGAAGCTTTCTACAGGTTTCGATATTTTAGGCTTCGATATTTTGAGTTTGTCTTTTGCGATTTTGTACCGTAGCGATTTGTCGTAGGTATAGGAAGACAGACCTAGTACGTTTACAGCAACATACTCGACCTCTATAAGAAAATCCGGCAAAAAAGCGAATTAATTAGATTTTATGATGTACGAAGAGCGAATAGAGGAAATCGATCTTCAGCGCTACTGGCTGGTTTTGAAGCGGCGATGGCGTCCGGCGGCGGTGGTTTTCGCCTTGAGTTTGGTGGCCGCATTGATGGCCTCTAGTAGTCAAAAGAGTCTATGGACGGCGACTGCCAAGCTGCTGCTGCACAACAACCAAACGTCTGAACTCACTGGCGTTGCGCAGAACCTGGGTGACTTGAATTCGCTGAAAGGAACGAGCGACCCGCTGGCAACTCAGGCAGAAATTATCTTTTCGCTGCCGATTTTAGAAGCCACCATAGAGGCGCTGGATCTGCGCGATGCCGATGGCGAGCTGTTGGCGCCGTCAAGCTTGGCGAGTGAGCTGACGGTAGAGCCGCTGGGTGAGACGGATTTGATCGCTATTTCCTATCGGTCTGGAGACCCTGAGCTGTCGGCGCTGGTGGTCAATCAAATTATGAACTCTTACGTTGAGGCGAATATCAACGCTCAGCGTTCAGAGGTGATTGCGGCGCGTGAGTTTTTAGAATACGAGCTGCCCCGCGCACAGCGAGAGGCAGATAGCCTAAGCGCGGCGCTGAAGCTGTTTAATCAGGGCAATGGAATTATTTCGCTGACGGAAGAGGCAGGTGCCTCGGTGGATGCGATCGCCGATATAGACAGCCAAATAAATCAGATCCAAGTCAACTTAATCGAAGCAGAAAGCCGCTCTAGTCAGCTTTCTAGTCGATTAGGCATGACCTCTCAACAGGCTAGGGCGTTAGCTACAGTCACAGAAACTCCCGCCGTGCAGTCTGCGCTAGCACAGCTACAAGAAACGCGCTCAGAGCTAGCGACTGCTTTGACCCGCTACACGCCTGCGCATCCTTCTGTAAGAGCTTTGCAGCGCCAGGAGCAGGCGTCAATCAACGTGCTGCGAAGCCGGGTGGGTGAAGTCGTCGGTCCGGGTACATCGGCTGGGCTCCTTGGCATGAGCGATATTGACAGAAACTTAGCCGATCAGCTTGTGCAGGCTGAATTGAACCGTGAGAGCGCCTACAATCAGCTGGCAGCGCTCGTAGAGACGCGTGATGCCTACCAGCAGCAGGGCGAGGAGATTCCACTTCTCAAGCAAACCCAGGATGAGCTGGTTCAACGGCGCGATGCGGCGCAGGCTGATTTAGAAAATTTGCGCCTTCGTTTGCAAGAAGTCTTGCTGGCTGAGAAGCAACTTGTTGGCAGTGCCAGAGTCGTAGAGCAGGCCGTTCCCCCCGCTTCTGCCACGGTAGATGGCAAGGCAAAATATCTGCTCGCGGGTGCGGTCGTCGGGACGCTGCTAGGGATTGCAACGGCGTTTTTCCTCGACTTAATCGATCGCTCTTTGAAGACAGTAAAAGACGGCGAGAAGATTTTTGGCTACACGCTGCTGGGTGTGATTCCTCGCTTTGAGCTTGACTCGCAGCCACCCCTGGTAAACATGGCCACTGAAGACGGTCTGCCTTCTCCTCGGATTGTGACGCTTTCTGGGGCCTATCCCATGTTGTCGGGTGCATATCAGATGCTGCAAGCGAATCTGCGCTTTATTAGCTCTGATAAAAAGCTGAAAGCACTGGTAATGACGAGCTCGGTGGCCGGGGAAGGTCGCTCTGAGGTCTGTGCGAACTTGGCGGCGGCAGTGGCTCAGACCAATCGACGCGTGCTGCTGGTAGATGCCGATATGAGATCGCCCAGTCAGCACCACCTTTGGAACCTAATCAATGCGGTTGGTCTAAGCCACGTGCTAGTAGGCGAAGGCCGTCTGGAAAAGGCCCTTCAGCCCGTGACGACAAATCTCACCGTATTAACAGCAGGTGTCGTGCCGCCTAACCCTATGGCGCTGCTAGATTCTGAGCGTATGGCGACTTTAATTGAACTGTTTAGAGGCGAATTTGACTACATCGTGTTTGACACGCCCTCGCTAGCGGGTTCTGCCGATGCGGCGGTGCTAGGTAACTTAGTCGACGGCGTGCTGATGGTGATGCGACCGCTCCATGTACCTTACGACCGAGCGCTAGCCGCGAAAACCCTGCTAGAGCGCTCGGGTGCTCGGGTGCTCGGCATGATTGCCAACGGTGTAGATAGCAAGAATGACTTTGGTGAATATGCTTATGACGAGCGTGAGCTGACCAGTACTGCTAGCCACGTAGTTCCTGATTTTCAACTAGAAGCGCCTAGTTCGCTGGCTGATAGTTCGCTGGTTGAAAAAGACCCGTTAGAAGCGCCTAGTTCGCTAGTTGAAAAAGAACCTCACGTATTTCATAAGCGCCCATAATGACCTTGCGATTACCCACAATGCGTTTTGCTGCCTGTTCTGCGGGCGTTGTTGTCTCGATTAGCGCTGTTCTTTTGCCGCTGAGGGGAAGTCAGCTAGCGATCGCCCAAACTACTAGGCAGCCTGTTACTGGACAGCCTGTCGGCCCTGCCTCCGCTACCTCTCCTGGTTCAGCGGCTACGCCAAGTCTGTTGAATCCAGGGCCCGTATCGGCGAGCAGCAACGCTAGCTATATTTTGGGTGCTGGTGATCAAATCTCACTGTCTGTCATTGGCTATCCAGAATTTACTGGGATGCTGGCCGTGCTGCCGGATGACACCGTGAACCTGCCGCTAGTCGGTGCGGTTAGAGCCAGTGGGCTAACCCCTAATCAGCTGAGCGTGGTTCTTACTGACCGGCTGCGAGCCTACCTCGTAGATCCGGTGGTCAGTGTCGGCCTAGCGGTCCAGCGCCCTGTTGTCGTAACGGTATCAGGCGAGGTGCATCGCCCCGGGCCATTACAGTTAAGCGGACTTTCAAGCAGCAACAGTACACCGCTGAACGTCAACAATATTGATGAGCCAAATTTGGACGTGCGCCTCGCCTCTCAGCCTGCGCTGCCGACGCTCAGCTCAGCGGTGCTGCTAGCAGGGGGTGTCACCAGGGATGCGGACATTCGGCAGGTTACCGTACGGCGCTCCTTGCCAAATGGCCAAGTGCAACAGCTTTCTTTCAACCTGTGGGAAACGATTACCTCTGATGTGGGCTTGAACGACTTAGCCTTACAAGATGGCGATTCTATTTTTATTCCGACGCTGGTCGGTGATGAAATTGATCGACGAACGGTTGCCAGTTCTAGCTTAGCCCCCAGTACGGTGCGAGTGAAGGTGGTGGGCGAGGTGGTGCGTCCAGGTGAGATTGAGGTGCCGCCGGACAGTTCTATTTCGAGTGCGGTCGCGATCGCAGGTGGACCCACGACAGATGCTCAACTCTCTAACGTTAGCCTGGTTCGCTTAGACGATAGCGGCCAGGTACAGCAAGAAGACGTGGACCTGAGCAGTTTGGTCGATAGCTACCAAATAGAAGAGGGCGATGTGATTGTTGTGGCTAAACGCGGCTACCTGTCTGTTGTTGATGGTGTCAGCCGCGTGCTGAATCCGCTAAATATTTTCCGCCTGCTGGGCTTTTAGAAGCGTATGCCTTCTTTCTGAAGAGGGTATCGAAATGTCAGCGATTGCGCTATTGGTTAGGAAACCTTTGCCCTATGCCTGGGACGCGCCTGGGACATGCCAGTACGCTGCATTTCAATGCAAGGCCCTCTTCATGCCAGATTCGCCTGAGCCAACGCCACCCGAGCCAGTTCCGCCAGAACCGCCAGAATCATCGGAACCAATTTCTTCAGAGTCAGCATCTGTTCCTCATCGCTCACGCCGTTGGTTGAGCTGGTTACTCAAAGCAGGCGCTGGCATAGTTACGGTCGTGGTGATTGGCGGTGTGGTGTTTCTGGTTTGGGGCGATCACATCGTTACCGAACTGTTGCTGCCTAGGGTGGCCACCGCTGTTGATGATGCAATCAAGCGCCCCGCAGAACTCGGTGATGTAGAGGGCATTTCTTTTTTGGGCGTAAAGCAGGGTAAAACGGTAATTCCGCCGACCGAGACGGATGCAACAACCATTACGGTAGATGAGATTGAAGTCACGATTGGATTGCGATCGCTCATCTTTCAGCAAACGCTAAAGTCCAACGTCATTCTCACTCGGCCCAACGTTTCGCTCGTACAGGCAGAAGACGGTTCTTGGACCTCCCTACGGCTACCGGAGTCTTCTGATACTGAGTCTCGCGTTAAAACAGAAATTCAGTCGATTAAAGTCATAGACGCTGAACTCATAGCGGTGCCTTACGTAGAAGAAGGCACGGAGGCGACTGTGGCCCGCCAGCCGATTCGCGCGGGCGATGCCGATGCTTTGGTCGAGTTCTTTGGTGAGGATGCGAAAGCGATTGCGTTCAAACTGACGGCTGATGTAGAAGGTGGTGATGAAGACGGTGAGCTGGATATTAACGGTGAGGCCAATCTGAATGAGCAGGCCGTAAAAGCCACTGTGCAGGTGAGTGATTTGCCAGCTGCGGGCGCGAATATCTTTTTGCCCAATACGCTAGGTTTGACCTCGGGTGTCCTGGACGCCAATGTGACAGCAGCGGTGGCCTTGAACGATCAAGGTGCGCTGGATGAGGACGCGGTAGACGTGAGGGGAACGGCTCGCTTTCGGGAGGGTGAGCTGATAGCCGGTACGCTGCCCGCACCCGTGCGCGATATTGAAAGTCAGCTGGTGTTTGACGGGCAGGCGGTCTCAGTAGAAGATACCAGCCTTCAGCTGAATGAAACGGTCGTGACAGTGTCAGGCGATGTGGACTGGGACGCTGGGTATGACCTAGCCGCTCAGATTCCCGCCGTGTCAGTTGCAGAGGTGCAGGCGCTGGCTGACTTTGATTTGCCAGTGCCGGTAGAGGGCGACTTTGCTCTGGATGTAGCGGTTGTGGGTGAGCTGGAGAAGCCAACGGTGACCGGGCAGCTAGCGAGTGCGGGGCCAGTGCGAGTAGACCGGCTGAGCCTGGAGTCGGTCACGGCTGATTTTGAGCTGACGGCGTACGTGGAAGGGGTTGCGCTGCCGACGCAGCTCAGTCTCAATGAGCTGCAAGTGCGGCCTGCGGCAGGTGGCTTTGTGGTGGCCAGGGGGCAGGCAGATATTACTGATTTGGAGAATCCACAGTTTCAGCTGGTTGCAGATGCGGATTTGCCAGTGGATAGCCTTGCAGCGGCCTATGAGGTTGAGCTGCCTGAGGATGTTGTGATTGGCGACTTGACTGCTGAGATTCAGGCGGGCGGAACGCTGCGATCTGAGTCGGCCTCTGAGTCGACCTCTGAGTCAGCCTTTGCATCCGCCTTTGCCCAGTGGCAGCTCTCAGAGTCTACTTTCCCCGGCACGGGAGGGATTTCCTGGCGCGAGGGTGTGGTGGCTTTAGAGAACACTCGGCTTCAGGTTGGTGGCGGTGACGCCGTGGCGGGAGCCGGATTGCG
>ERZ1740058.86-NODE-86-length-78594-cov-11.907231_pt1 | contig 78594 bp, 103 predicted proteins | sample MGYA00581745_ERZ1740058 | MGnify/ENA primary metagenome ERZ1740058 (study PRJEB43018, sample SAMN04849742) | marine metagenome | isolation source: floating plastic debris | place: Pacific Ocean | collected 2008-08-30 | study: EMG produced TPA metagenomics assembly...
CGCCATTGCCGAGAATCAGATGATCCAAAATGGGAATGCCTAACAGCTGCGACGCTTCTAATAATTGTTGAGTGAGGCTGATATCTTCCTGGCTGGGGTCAAGATTACCGCTGGGATAGTGAATACAGACTCAGCACGTATTCTTCAGACTACCGGGCATAAATTCAACATTTAGATTCCTTGTCTCTGGAAAAAGACTCAACAAGTTGCCCAGATTCTGGAAGGAGCGATCAAAGGGGGCTCTACCCTCGCCTGGAGGCCCAATGGCAAATGGCTCGCTGCTGGGGGACAACAGGCTGCGTGGCTGGTGTGACAGTAGAGTCTTCTGGGCAAGGGGTTTGGATGATTACGGTGTCGAGATTTGAAGCTGTAAACCTTCAAGGTCTCGGGTAAGCATAGAGATGGATTCATGCGATCGCTCGCTAGGATTGCGGCCAGCCCGTGCCAGTAGAGCGGGCAAAAGTGTAATCCTCTGTAAAAAAATTGATTTATTCCCTGATAGCACTATTAGCAGCACGTATCTTGGGGCTGAGGTAACCTGCCTTTAGAGACTGTCAACTTGCCGGGGATATAGAGATGACTATCGAGTTGGGTTGTTTAGAGGATTCCTTCGATCGCAGGGACTACGCTTGGAATGATGCAGTTCAAGTTCTGAGTCAGGAACGAGCCGATGGCTTATACTATGCCTTTTTTAACTATGGTCCTGAACAAAAGAAAGACAACGAAGAAACTGGCTATGTAGGCCTGGTCAGGTTTGATGATGCCGGACAGGAATACGATGTCCCCGATCAATCCACAAGAGACCTGAGCCTCTTTCATAAGTATGAAATAAAGAATTTGCCGGCTCAGGATCGAAGCGATATCACAGCATCAACGGTGTTAATACCTCTAAAGCCTCAAGGACTTCAAGAGGAAGTTGAATTCACTTTAGAATTGAATCAACGCGGAGAAATTGTTCTCAAAGATTCTGGCAACATCGTTGTTGGAAACGTTGTTCAAGAACAAGGACGGGTCTTTGTTCAGAATAGCAGTACCGGTGAACCGATCCAGGGGAAGCTGATTATTCGACAAGATGGTCGAGTCGCTGTCAGATCAAGCCAAGAGAAAATCCACTACCTATACTTAGGTTCTGGATTTAGAAAGTTTGAACTTGATCAAAACCGATGGTCTCCTGTTGAGCAACAAATGTCTTTACTGGTCCACCAGGGACAAAACAGGGTGCAAAATTACCCTGACGTAATGTGTGCCGCTAACGCAGGTGTTGCACTCTTGGAATATTTTGAACGTATTTCTACGGGACAACACCTGAATGCTTCTCGGTTGTTCCTCCATCAGGTAGCCTGCAAACTCAGAAATGTTCCATATACTTCGGGGGTTTCAATTCGAGATATTGTCAAAGCAATGTCGAAATTTGGTGTGCCGCCCGAAGAGTATTGGTCTTATGACCCAAGCAGGATTATGGAAGAACCCCCTGCATTCTGCTATGCCTATGCTCAAAATTATCGAGCTAGAAACTATCTGAGACTCGATCGCCCCCAGATGGATAAGGCAGCTTTAATTGCTCAGATCAAAATCCTGACGTACTCTGGCTTGCCGATCATTTTTGGATTTTCACTCTATGACTCAATTGAGCAGTCATTTGAAGAAAATAACCTAGGGTGTATCCCATTTCCAACCTATGGAGAGATTCGTGCAGGGGGACATGCTGCAGTTATTGCTGGATATGATGACGATAAATTGATTGAGAATCACAACCCGATTGACAGCCAACGAGATAGATATATAAGTTGTGACGAATGTCAGATCAAGTTAGGTGAGGTTGCATTATCTAATGACAAGGTTACAACTAGAGGGGCCTTTAAAGTTCGGAATTCCTGGGGTCGGCAATGGGGTGAGCAGGGGTATGGATGGTTACCCTATGCCTATGTATTTGAGGATTATGCATTTGATTTCTGGACAATTCTCAAGTTTGAGTGGATGAATCGAGACGACTTTGGACTCAAGACTAGGGGCGATGATTTATTTCAGTGTGCTAGCGGTAAAAAACCTCCTTATTGTTAAGGTGAACTCAGTAGCTTTTGGAGTCTTGACAAGCTTCCAGTCTTGATATGTCAAGGTTCGAGCCGCCACTCCTTAAATAAGGATATAAATAGCTACATCCAGATGAAATGAGGCCGTAGACTGTCTCATCTTCTAGTCTATGGTCCGACACCTCAATACTCCATAATCTTACCGTTCCATCATCACTGGAAGATGCCAAAACTGAGCTGCCCGCCAGCCTGTTTACAGTGTCACTGTGCCCCTTTAAGACCTCTTTCAAAACATCTTGCTTGATCAAATTGTCGTCATCCATCTGTAGAAGTGTCTGTCCAGAGTCTCGATAAAGTTGAGCCAACTTGTCAAGATCCCATATTTTAATTAAATGGTCATCTCCCCCAGACACTAAAAGATTACTGTTCGGGATAAACCAAATGCCATAAATATCGCCTCCTGGGTGTCCGATGATTTCCACTAAAAGTTCTAGGTTGTTAATATTTCTCGAATCCCAAACCCTAATTATCCCTTGCGGGCCAGAAGCGGATGCAACCCAGCGTCCATCAGTACTAAAACGTACAACAAATATAGTTTCAGCGCCGCTTTCGCGGTGAACTTTTGGAGGCACTAAATACTCATTACTTTCCCAGTTCCACAAAACTATATTTCTACAACGATTGTCTCCATATGCTATGAGCGAAGGATCATTTGGATGGAAGTCAGTGCTGTAGATAAGGTCTGGATATTCTGAAGGAGTTTCCTCTTTAGGGCAAAGTTGTTCTTGGGATACCTCTTGTGTTGAGAAAATAGGAAGTTGTGAATTTATATAAGGGGCTGTTGCTTGCCATAATCTAACTTTGCCATCTCCTCCAGAGGAAACAAGGCTTTGACCATCTAATGAAAAACTCACATCAAATGCAAAGCTGTCATGAGCCGGATAAGTATATATAGGTTTGACAGAGACTGAATCTCCTTTCAGGATGTCTTGAATATCCCAAAGTCTTACTTCACCATCCAACCCAGAAGCCGCTACAAATTTGCTGTCCGGACTAAATCGAATACTCCAGAATCCTTCAGATGTAGGTTTACTGTCTTCCAGCCTGCCCAGTTGTTTTCCCTTTATGGTCCAAAGATAAGCATCTCCCTCTTGCGTGGCAGAGACGAGGTAGCGAGAGTCGGATGAAATACTCACACTTTTAACTCTTTGATCATTATGGTCTAAGCGGTTTCTTTCTTTAACACTGCCAATAATTTTTGCCAGACGGGTTTTAAGCTCATTTCGACCTAATATTAACCATCTGAAACGATGCAATGCTTCTACACTATCGATGAGTGCTTCTAGTTGCTCATCAGATTCTAAATGCTGTTCTGCAGAGCTAGTCAGGTCTTCGATTGCGTGGAATTGCTGATTTTGAGCGTATATTGTTGATGAGATTGTGATAATTCCTGCAAGCCCTAAAGATGCCGCCGACACTAACAGCGAATTCCGACGGTCCAGCTTTCTTAATTTGCGTTCACGCTCTAGTGCGGCATTGCGTTGGAGATCGCGGATTTCAATACTTTTCTCAACGTATTCCCGTTCTCCTTTAGAGAGATTTTTAGGATGCGTGGTATTAATCCACTCTTCAATTTCAGCAAGCTTGGCTCCTTGGAGCCAGGGTAAATCTTCTTCTGGGATATTGGTTGGGCCTTGAGCAAGTTCTCGCCATTCTTTATAGGCATATTCGAGTCTTCGTTTACGGTGTAAGTTCTCTCGGTTTGTCTGCACCCAGTCGCGGAGTAAATGCCAATGCCGAATTAAGACCTCATGAGCAACTTCAACCGTGGGGGGCTCCGATGCCTGTCCTTTGGCCTCCAGCTTACTGGTAACCACTAACTTTTCATCTGTCAGGATCTTCAAAACGTTTTGAACGATCGCGGCTGAATCCTGATCGGTCACTAAATCTTGCTGGAGGATTCTTCGCCGGGTATCTTCTGTTCCCTCCCCCAACTGCGTTAACGCCAGGAAAATCCGCCGCACAACGGCCTGTTCAGCCTTAGAAAACTGGGTTTCATAAACTGCTGTGGCCCGCTTATCGAGGGTACCTCGAACCCCTTGCAGGGCTGACTGATAGGTTTCTAATTGTAAGCAATCACTGTTACGTTGCCGTTCTTCTTTCCAAAGTTCAGTCAGGGTATATTCCAGGAGTGGTAATCCCCCCGGTTCATCGATAATGTCCTCCACCATTTGATCAACCAGGGCTGGCTCAACCACTAACCCGACTAATGCTGCTGGTTGACAGACCACCGTGGTTAATTCCTCCCGATTCATGGGTCTGATAGAAACCAGGTGCCGCTCGATGTGCTCAGCCAAACCGCTATAGTCCTTCTCCAGACACCGACCCACAAAATCAACTCGCATGGCGATCACGACACACAACCGCTGCTCCATTTGGGCCAGTGGGCCTAATAAACATTCAAAAAATTTCTGACGTTCATCAGAGTCCTGGCACAGCGTAAAGACTTCCTCAAATTGATCTACCACTAGGACAACCCGAGGTGCAGTCGAGGTCGCCACCAGGTTTTCTAAACCAATAGCGCCCTGGTCCAGGAGTTGCTTGACCTGGTTCAAAGCGCTCGCCCGATCGATCTGGGAGGTTTCCTGATCCACAAAAGCGAGAGCGAGGTTGTGCAGGGGTCGAGCGTCCGGTCGCATCACCAGAATTTGCCACTGATCACTCCCAGAAACCCGACGGCCTAACTTGAGCTGATGCAATAGACCAGCTCTTAGCACTGATGATTTGCCACTACCCGATGCTCCGACGATCGCCACAAAGTTAGACTGCCGAACCTTGTCCAGTAACTGATCAGTGAGCGCTTCTCGACCAAAGAAGTACGTTGGGTCGTCGCCCTGATCGTCGAAATATTCCAGACCTTTATATGGGCAGAGAGGGGCAGGGTCGATCGCTCTGGCGGGCTTGGAGGGCGCTACACGCCAGTTACGGGTCAGGTTTATGGGTTCCCCGGAATTGTTGCAGACTGGACTTTGCAGTTCGCCTTGTAACGCCTGATGAATGAAATCGGTTAGAGAAAAATTGGTCACCCAGCGATCAAGCTGCTGGGCGGGATTCAGCCCTTCTAGCAAGGCTTTGGTCAGCACACTGTAAGGGCTGTTGAGATCTTGCCAGGAACTTTGATAGTCCCGCGAAGACGCAATAAAACAACGATGTTTGCCCTTGCCGCGATTGCCCGGATCAGCATCACTCACGTTTACCAGTAACGCCCCACTGTGACAGCAGTCCAGCCAGACAATCTGTTGTTGAACAGGACTCTCGGCCAGCAGGTGCCGTAACCAGCTCAACGATAAGCCGAAGTTATCGATGTCCGGATTGGTCTCACTACTGGCCAGGTAACCCTCCTGAATACCCAGATCATCACGAGTCCCATGACCTGAAAAATAAAGCAGAGCCGTATCCGGAATCTGGGCACTGTCAGGCTTAAAAAGCTCAACAATCGCTCGTTTCAATTGAGATTTAGAAACCGGAATTGTGGCACCGACAACCGCTTGATTGACCCCATCTGGTTGATTGATGGCCTCGGGCAACCGCCTGACCCGGAAGTCACCATCCTGTTCAAGCCGCTGGGCGATCGCCTCGGCGTCAGTAGCGGGAGCCCTCAGTTTTTTTAGGTGAGTATACGTGTTAATTCCAACAACTAAAGCATCACGACTCATAGCATGCCATGGGTTTGATGGGGCGGTATTGCCCCCTAATCTGCAACAATAAAAACTGCTCTGAGGAGTGATCCGGAAAACCGTTACAAATCTATGTAATTACCATGTCTCAACTCACCCCAATTCAAATCGACGAGAACACAGTTATTTATATCGAGACAACCGATCACATCACGCCTCCCTCAGAATCTCTTCCAGCCCCCATCAGCCAGGAGCAACAACGAGGTGATTTGGTAGACGAAAAAGGAGTGGCGCAAGAGGCCGCCAGCCGTGTTGCCCAAAGTTTCGAGCTCCTTGAAGGGACTATCCGCACCTATACCAGGCGTACTCTCAACGCTTTTACCAACCTGGGTGACGCAAATATTGAAAAAGTGACCCTCGAATTTGGCGTCAATGTGGCAGGAGAAGCGGGTGTTCCCTATGTGACTAAAGGGACCGCTGAATGTAGCCTCAAGATTACGGTTGAGTGTTTGTTTCCTGCTAAGTCCGCATGAATACTGCGGCTTGGGGTATGCCTGTAGATGAGATGATTTGAGCAGTCTCCAGGGCGTCGGCGCTGGGTAGCGTATTTTGGACATGGTTCAACACCGAGTTGGTAAAGCACCGAATCTGGCAAATGTCCCTAGGCTGGGCAGCGCTCACAGAAAGCTCGCAGGTTTCATGGGCTTACTATGGCGTATGGGTTGTGGCAAACGATAGGGCGGCTTTGGGGAGAGCTGGCACGATGCGATCGCGTAGTTCCGCCTTCTTTTGCAAGATATGGGTTACCAGGGGCAGCGCTTGGGGGGACGGCACCAATGGGGGCAATATCGGTCTGCGACTGGGCTATGACGGTTTACTTAAGTTGTTCAAGTAGAAGACGAATATCATGAAAATCATATTCGTTATAATTCCTCAATTCACGGCCTTCATTTATCGGGGTTGAGGTCGTGGGGCCAGCGTTGGGCAACCAGATAACGCTACCAGCGAAAAGTGAGCAGTACGGCCTGAACACTAGAGCGAGATCGCCACTGCACACTGCCACCAATTGCTCAGGCTGTCGCCGAGTCTTCTTGCCATAGGGCTGTAGTTTGTCGCAGGCTGCTGAAGTCACCATTGCCGAGAATCAGGTGATCCAAAATGGGAATGCCTAACAGCTGCGACGCCTCTAATAATTGTTGGGTGAGGCTGATATCTTCTTGGCTGGGGTCAAGATTGCCGCTGGGGTGATTGTGAGCAATGATGACTCGCGTTGTCTTATGGCCCTACATTTATTCGTAAAGTCGCGGTTATATTAGGCACAGTGCATCTGTTCTTGCCCCACAAGCCTGACTCCGCGCCGCCCATGCCCACAGAGACACTAGTTAAACCGACCGGAGCACCGGTCGCCGCCCCAGATGTGGGTAGTAAATTTTTGGTCACTCATCCCGCAATCGCCCGTGAACGGCTCCGAGGGGAGTCAGTAGAGTTTTTAGGCGTTGATGCTGAGACGCATCGATGGGAGTGCAAGTGTGGCAAAATGCGCGTGCTTTTTGCACAAGACGAACTACAGCCCCTGCCTGAGCTGCGAGAGCATCAGTGGGTGAGGGTACAGCCGCGTGTACAAACCCACAGGAAGCTTTGGGGCGAAGACTACCCGGTGACGCGTTCTACCCCCGAACACGTCTACGTTTTGGGGGATGACGACAAGGAGCTAGAGCTGGCCTGGTTCGAGATCCAAGTCTGCGAACCGACCGGAGCTCCGGTCGGTAAAGACGATCGCACAGAGCGACGCTTAAGGCTGGAAAACCGGGTCAAACAGGCCTTTAGCGAAATGATGGAGGCGCTTGGAGAAATCCTCAGAGAGGAGCTATGGCGCGATGCCCTTGACGCCACCGGTGCCCCCTACGAGTCCCCCCGCCATTACGTATCGGCGATCCTCGCCGTCAGAAAGAATCAGGCGAACGACTACATCGCCGCTGCCAACCTATGGGACTCGCTAGCTGAAGTGCCGGTGGAACAGCGGCCGCAGTCGCTAAACGCCACCGCCGCGCTCAAGCAGGTAGAACCTGAGCAGCGCCCGGAAGTGTTGGCCGAGATTGCCGAGCAAGGCAAAGCCCCGACCAAACAGGTCATCAAGCAGGCGATCGCCCCCGATCGCCCCCCGATCTCCATCGGCGACCACATCGCCCCCGACACCGAGCCCACGGCACTGCTCGGGCGCGTGACGGGCATTGCCGACGACGGACAAGTCGAGTACACGCGGTTTGGAAAAACGCAAGCGATCGCCTCAACCGACATCGTCCACCAAGCATCCGTTACCGGCCCCATCCACGAAAATCCCATCAGCCCACCGGAAAATGTGGCTGAGCAGGCGCAGCCCGGCAAGAACATACAAACTATCGAGGAACCAAGTGAGGCCGTCACAGGCGATTCTAGGCCGCGATTCAACCACGGTGACCTGGTGCAGTGGAACGCGCGGTTTTGGGTGGTGGGCAAGGTCAACCGCTACAGCGATCGCTCCGATGGGCTGCAGCTCTTGAGCTACAACGCCGAAACCCTGAACAACTGGGTGGCTGCTGATGAAGTAGCGATCGCCACCGAATGCGATCCGCTAGGGCTGACCATTGAGATTGCCTGTGAGTCGATGGTGCGCGAGGTGGTTAAGGCGTTTGGGGTGAAGTCAGTCCTCAATGCTGTGGCAGTGGTTGAGCCCGATGAATTGCAAGCTGTGTTGACGGAGGCTTTGTGATGAGTGAAGCGCCTCGCCAACTAGATCGCCTTGTCGTCTCTATCAGGGCTATTCCCGACGCAGAGCTTGAGCAGGTTAAACCAAGCGCTGTGATGCGACTGCTTTGGCTGGGTATATGCGGTCTTTGTTTGTTGGTCTGGCTATCTGCTCGCGATAGCCGCAACGGAGCCGTGAGGCCGCAGTAAATCGCGTGACTCACCCCGCCCGGGAAGCTTCTGTATAACCAGAGTTATCAGAAGTGCAGTGATTGATGTTGCAGATATCCCGGTAGTCGAGTCTTGGTTATATGGACGCCCCAAGCGCACCCAGCGAGCCTATCTCAAAGACGTTGAACAGGCATTTGCGTGGCTAGGGCGTCCGATGGCTGACGTCCTTTTGCCTGACCTGCAGGCGTATCAGACGCACCTCTTTGGCCACTGTAGGCAGGCTGCGAGCACCGTCAAGCGCAAAACGAATGCGCTTCGGTCGCTGTTTAAGTTCGCCCATGATCAGGGGTTGATTGAGCGAAACCCTTGCATGGGGCTGCGGTCCCCCAAGGTTGCGCAGCGAATCGATGACAAGCTTTTGGATAAAGGCCAGGTGCGAGTGGTGATCGCCGCCGCTAAACCTGGCAGAAATCAAGCCCTACTCATGTTTCTCTATGCCGTGGGCTGCCGAGTCTCTGAAGCTTGCGGCGTGACTTGGAAAGACATCACACCCAAGCCAGACGGCAGTGCGGTGGCAAGGCTGCTAGGCAAGGGAGATAAGTGGCGATCCGTAAAAGTGCCCGCCGCCGTATGGGCTGCGGTCAAAGAACTTCGGGGTGACGCTGGCAGCCTAGATCGAGTATTTGGCATCTCCGAGCGATGGGCGCAGGAAATTGCTCGCACCGCTGGTTATAAGGCCGGAGCTGAGATTGCCGTGACCCCCCATACCTTTCGGCACTGCAACGCCTCTCACGCGATAGAGGCGGGCGCACCGCTGCCCGTGGTCAGGGACTCGCTAGGGCATAGCAGCATCGCTGTCACCGACATCTACGCCCACAGCAACCCTGAGCAGAGCAGTAGCGACTACTTGGGGCTGTGAGAGCGTTGGTCGTTCCTTGCTAACTGGAAGCCCTCTTTGCAATGGGTGCATCGCCATAAGTTGCTCCCTTCGTGGACAACCTTGTGACGGCAATCGGGACAAATGCCTTCGCTAAGGATTGCCGTTTCGTTTGTGGTTAGTTGTTTTGTGTCCATGTGTGCCAGTTGAGTGGGCGAGCGCAGTCGATGACGGCTCATCAAGGGTTTTGGGTTTTCAGGCGAGCGGGCATAAGCCTCACTGCTCTGGGCCAAGGTCTTCACTGTAGATACGCTTTCAACGCATCCTCGACCACAAAGCTGAAATAGGTTTGCAGCTCCTCGGCTTTGGCGTCAGCAGCCTTCACCAAGTCGGCATCTAGGCTCACCGTGCGCCGTTCCTTCGGTTTATCCCCTTCCTGGCGATTGGGTTTGCGAACGACGAACCGCTTGTCGAATTTACGTCGTTTCTGCCCTGGCTCTAGAGGCAGGGGACGCTTGAATATGCCCACCACATTGGCCTGTGTCGCTGCAGTCTTGACGGTTTTGGCAAGGTAGTACGCTTTGCCAAAAATCTCCTCTTTGGCAACTTCCCAGTTCTCATCTTCATGCAGCTTGATCTCTCGGACTTCTTGCACTGTCATACGTTGAAACTCCTCTAACGTCATACGTTGCAAGTCTTCCCGGTGTGATCTTGCGGGTTCTTCAACATGCACACCCCACAACCCCCACCCACCAGCCATCGCAACTTCCTGCGGGAATTGTGGCGAGTGTGGCGATCTCCGAAAACCTTGGTACGTGGGAACTATTGCTGCAGGTGCGTAAAGAATTACAACACCGTGAGATCACGATGGCCAAAAAGCCGACCAAGCGACAGCAGGCGTATACGTTGTGGGTGCAGAAGGTGCCCATCACGCAGATTGCTGCGCGGTTGAAAGTGGATCGAACCACGGTGCAGCGGTGGAAGCGCGAAGAAAACTGGGACGCCCTCAAAGAGAGTATCCCCGAACCCAAGCCCGAGGAACCGCGCCGCCCCAAGTTAGTCAGCTTCGATCGAGAGCATGGCTCCCGCCGCCGGGATCTGGCTCGCAACAGCGTTAAGATTGGCGACCTCAATACCATTGAGGGTCAGACTGGGTTGATCGACACACTGATTGAATATGCTCTGGCCGAAGTGGCTAGCCCCAGCAGCCCCCAGCAGTACAGCAGCGCCATGAACGCAGTCTCAAAACTACTCATGGAGCGGCGGGCGATCGCGCCTCTTGATAGAACAGCATTATTATTGCTGCTGATGGACAAGTATCGCGATCCGAGTGATTTACTGGCAGACCTGAAAGAACAAGGATGGGGGCGTAAGGCGTCGTGAATTCTATGCACGTTTTCTCTGAAAGTGATTCCCAGGCAATCTGTCGAGACATTCGCCCGTGCCGTTTGACTTGGGTTCAGAGGGTATTACTGCAGCTGACTTACCCTCTGTGGCATCGAGTCATCAGCCATGTTATTGGAGAGCTATACATGCACAGAGTCATCGATAGTAGCCGAATGCATATCATGGCAGCGCTTTTTGATCGGACGCAGAAAGATAGCGTTAAGTGGTGATGGAGTGGAAGAGTGCTTGATTACGCAGATGGACATGAGTTTCGCTTGACCTTGCAAGAGGTTCTATGGGATTTTCTTACGGAAAAGAATCTGCGGGTCCGATGGATGCCCGCTAGCGCTTTCGTTCGATTGTGGCGCTATCACTCTGCCGAGGCAATGCGGCTGCAGCTTTTGTCGTCTCAGATTGGTGATCCCCCCGAGAAAATCATGGCCGCGATCGATGCCTTGAACTATCCTGTCTGGCTTGCCTTTGAAGAGTATGAGAAAGGGTCTTTGGTTTACTTGCAAGGTCGCTTTCATGCCGCTTCAGTAGCCCGGTATTTGTGATGTGGGCAGAGCGGAGCGCTTAGATAGGTTTGCGGAGCTTCTAGAGGCGGCGTCAATTATGAATCTGGTCAAACTCTTGCTCGGTGAGTCTGTTGTAGTTGCTTTCAAGAAATTCAAGTAAATCAGGTCTCCGCCACGCCTCGCGTAAAGCTAGGTACCTTGTTGTTTCTCGATCGAAGCCTCTCGCGGTCTCTGGGATTGCAATATATAGGAACCTGACGTCATTAATTACGGCGCGATTTTGACGAATTTCTTGGCAGTTCAGTTCGCTTACTTTTTTTTTGAAAAGCACGAAGACTGCCAGCGACAATGAGAACGTTTGAAATACCTGTGAATCCTTGATTCATGGGAAGAGCCGAGCGACTAGATAAGTTTACAACGCTTCTGGAGGCGGCGTTTGAGGCCGATTCCGGCACTGCGCCCTATGGCGAGTATGAAAATCGACCGGTCGAATTCATCACAGAAATCCTGGGGTTTCAGCTCACTGAGCAGCAGATAGAAATTTGTGAATCGGTCTGCACCAACCGAGAGACCAACGTACAGGCCAGCCACGGTGTTGGCAAAACGATGCTGTCGTCGTGCCTAGTACTCTGGTGGGTGCTGGCAGTGGGCGGCCTCGCGATTACGACGGCTCCCACCAAGCGACAGGTGATAGAGTTGCTGTGGGGTGAAGTTCGCCGCACTCACAAGCGCCTTAACTTGCCAGGTGAACTGGGCCAAACCTTTTTACGGCTCACTGAGGATGCTCGCGGGTTTGGCTTCACCGCCAGCGATACCAACTCCAACGCCTTCCAGGGCGTCCATCACCCGCAATTGCTCGTGATCGAAGACGAGGCTTGTGGCATTTCTCAAGACATCGACGAAGGGGCCAGCTCCTGCGCGACAGGTGCTCAGAACCGCTTTCTGCGAGTGGGCAACCCCATCGAGCCGGGGGGTGCGTTTGAAAAGGCTTGCAAGCAGTCACATATCCGTATCCCTGTTTGGCAGCACCCGAACGTGGCTTGGGCCTACGAACAACAGGAAGATGGCAGCTATCGCCTCAAAAAAGACGTTGCCGCTGCCCTGCTAGATGAAGCTGGCGACATCCGACCACCGCACGAATGGCCTGATTGGTGCCCCTCCGACGTGATACCAGGTGCAGTGTCGATCACCTGGATTGAGGAGGCCCGCGCCAAATACGGCGAAGGTTCTGCCTATTGGCAAAGCCGGGTCTGCGGCCTGTTCCCTGAGGACAGTGCCCAAAGCATCGTGCCACGTACCTGGTTCCTGGCGGCTCGTGCTCGCTATGATGCCAACCCCGAATACTGGCACAAACAGGCCAAGGTTCAGCGTTATCGGTTTGGCTTAGACGTTGGTGACGGTGGCGATTCTCACGCACTGTCTCAATGGCTCGGCCCGCTGTTGTGGAAAGCTCACGCCATTCCAACCAAAGGCGATCAGGAAGATGTGACCCGCGCCGCAGGATTGGCGATCGCAGCACTCAGAGAGACCAGCGGGAACATCCACATCGACCGAGGCGGCTGCGGTAGCGGCGCTCACGCCATTCTCAAAGAGCAAGGCTACTCCTCTACGGGCGTGCATTGGGGCGAAGCGGCTAGAGACCCAGCGCAGTTCCTCAATGCCAAAGCCGAAGACTATTGGGCAGTGCGTGAGGCATTCCGCAAGAACGAGGTGGCGATCGCCCCCCTTGGGCAGTGGGAAGACATGCTGATGGAGGACTTTGCGGGTACTCACTGGGAGTTGACCAGCGTCGGCAAGATTCGCATCGAGGACAAGGCTAAAACCCGGAAACGCCTCAAGCGATCGCCTGATATTGGTGACTCGGTTGTCCTGGGGTTCCGGCAGCCGCCCATTCCCCAACCCCGCCGCGCCCCCGCCGCGCGGTCTAACTGGTAGGGAATCCTACCGCCATGAAAGCCGCAAAAACCGCTGACGAAAACTACCGCTATTACTGGGGGCAGCACTTTGATTTTTGGGTGGGGCCGACGATTCCCGATAGCGACCCAACACGAGCCGAAAAGATGCAGCTACTCCAGCGCGTCTTTCAGATGGCCAATATCATCCTTGAGTGCTGCAACAACTGGCGCAATGGTCTAATTGCTGAGCCGTTCCTGTGGCATCTCACCGACGAAAATGGCGATCGCGTCGACAGTGAGGCCGCTCAACGGGCTGAAGCCACCTTAAAGCGCTGGTTGGACTGGGTTCAAGAGCAATCATTTCAGGCTGACCCGTCTACTACCAACTTTAAGCAGTCATCCCCATGGCATGAGTTTGTGCTGAGCCTAGGAGTGTTAGGCGAAGGCGCGCTGAGACTTTGGCAACCGCAGCGCTATGCCAACAATCCTGACGACGTGAAACGCATCCATCTTCATGCCCCCAAGTGCGAAGCAGTCAGCATCGTGAGATCTTCTGTGGATGGGTTTATTGACGAGATTCGCTATGCCTACGCCCAGGGCAGCGAAAAACACACTCTGACTGACACACAGGCTTCGGTGGAAATTGATGGCCAAGCCGATGACCTGGCTGTTGATACAGGCGGACGCTGGCTGATTCAGTACGTGTGTATGCCGTCCATCATCACAGAAACGGCCAAGTCGCTACAAAACAGCATCAATCATGCCCTCACCATGAAGCTGCGCAACAACGAAGTGGCAGGCTTTCGAGAACGAGTATTTGCCAATGCCGAACCACCTAAGAATGGTGAAGAACGCGGACCTGGCCGTGATTACTATGTTTATGGCGTGCCGACTGGAACCCAGGATCAGCCTAGTTACGCATCGCCTGAGATGTTTGAATCTCAACCTGTAGACACCAGCAACCTGGTGAGGTCTATTGAGCTAGATCGCGCCATGATCTACCGTTCGTTCTCTCAGGCTCACCTGCTTGACACGGATAGTGGCATTTCTGGTGAATCCCGAATTCAGCAGAGACAAAGTTTTGAGCTAACCCTAAATGGAGATCGCCTACGAATTGAAGCGGCGATCGCCAACATCCTGAACATCGTGCTCAGACTGCTGGGCCATGAAGAGTTCACGGCCACAGTCCAGCTCCAAATCACCACAGGCAAGCTAAGCGCCGAAGAGCGCCGATCAATCATGGAACAGCACAACGGGCAGTTACTCAGCCGCTCCACTGCCCTGGCTCGCCTGGGTGAGGATGACCCGCAGGCTGAAATCATCCTCATTGAAGAGGAGCGATCGCAGGCAACCGCTTCGCCCATCGTCGCAAATGGGCTGGTTAACCCGTTGGATGCAATCGATAGAGAGAATAATTAATGGCAAAAAAAATTACCCAAGAATGGCTTGATGAACGCCTTGAATTTTGGCAAAAGATACTGAGATTAGGTGACTGGAAGATTACAGCTCAGATCGTCCCTCAATCCGAGCTGGATGAAGGCGTAGCGGGCAATCTTCATCACGATCAACACATGCGAAAGGGTGAGATCCGTATCATGCGCCCCGAGGATCTGCCTCAATTGCGCACCAAGCTTTTCGAGGCAGATGTTGAGCACACTCTGGTTCATGAGCTGTTGCACATCCACCTGCTCAGCGCTGAGTTTCAGCTAGAAAAACAAGAGGAGTTTGCGATTAATGCGATCGCGGACGCCCTGATGGCGCTTGGCGGTGACTAACCATGCATCCTCGCTATATCCGGTATCAGCTCTGGCAGCTAAACGATCGCCTGGTGAAGGCCAATAGCATCACCTTTGCTCAGTGGCGACGCAACCAGCGACGCATCGCCTTGGGCGAGATGGACGACTGGGAATTCTGAATCCCATAGCGCTAGGACATTATATTTATGGATTACTCGCAGGCGCTCTCAAAGCTCAAAGGACTGGATCTTGAGGGCAAAGACGAACTGGTTTCGGCAATTGAGGGTAAGGTGTCAGCACTCGAAACCAAGAATTTCGAGGTAATTGGTGAGAAACGCACCGCCACCCAGAAATCCCAAGCAATGCAGACCGCGCTGGAAGCGATCTCAAAGGCGGTAGGGGTGGAGGGTGACATCGATACCATTCTCGAAGCAACCCAGAGCAAAGTGACGGGGCTGGCCTCCGAAAATGCTCAGCTCAAGACCGACAAAACGGCACTCGAAACCCGCGCCACCGAAGCCGAAGGAAAAGTTACAACCTTTGAGCGCAAAGACAAGATCGGCGACCTGGCTGCTGTAGCCGGGGCCAATGCAGCGGTTTTATCAACATTATTCGGCGATCGCTTAGACGACCTCAAGGTTGAGGGTGAGGGTGATGCTCGCACCGTAAAGCTAGGCGATAAGCCGCTCAAGGAATATGTCGAGGGTAATGACAGTTTAAAGGCATTTGCCCCGGCACTGTTCCCAAGTAGCCTGCCCCCCAAAGAAGAAAAAACTAAGAACAAACTCCCCCCCGGCGGCCCAAAGTCAGACGACAGCAAGGCCACTGATCCAGTGGGGAGCTATTTGAGTAAAACGTATGCCGTTCCTGGGCAAAACCAAAAACAGGAAGCCAGCTAACTGGATTAGCGCCCCGTGGGACTGGTGCCCCGGCTGATCACCCCTTCTCACGAGAAAAGATAATGGCTCAATGCACCTTCACCCATGAAACCCTGCGTTTTCCTGCCTGGGCAGCCGAAGAACTCAAACCAGACTGCCTAATTAGCGGCGGGCGCTTGACTGCGGCGGCGTTTCCATCTCTCGATCAAGTGACCGTCAAGCTATCTGCCAACGCCAACGTCGACGCTACATCCCTGTCGGTGGATGCGATCGCGATGCAGAATCCTGTCAGCTCTAAAACTGGCGTGGTCATTCCATCCGGCACCAACTTGTATTTTGGTGAGGCCAAAGAGCTAGCCCGCGTTACCGCCGATGTCAGTATTGGCGCTGCCTCGATCACTGTCGAAGCACTGCCGACCGCGCTGGAGGATGACGACGAGGCGATCTACAGCGGCATGAATGTCCGCAAGCCGGTAGCCTCTGGCATCCTCGTGGGGCGCACTTTTAATGAACGCGCGGCGGGCACTGGATTCGGTGTAGCGGATGTCGGGACGCCGGATGACGAACTATTCTTGGTGGCCTTCACCGTCGAAGATGCTGCCATCAACCCTGATGTGGTGTTGCTGCGACACAACACCAAAATTTACGAAGACTTGCTACCCGGCTGGGCTGGGCTCAGCGCCACTGCTCAAGCGGCGATCCGTAGCCGCTATCACTGCCTCTTGTCCGCAGGTTAAGCCCTGCTGACTGACGGCGATCGCCCACCCTGACCTGGTATGACCCATGAAAACGTTCCAAGAAATCTATCGCGACCTCGAAGAACAGGACTACTTTAAGCGCTTGTCGCTGACTCCCTTAGCGCAGTTTGGCACTGAGCAAGAGCCATTGCTGGGCGCTCGCCTGCTGCCCGAGACATTGGTGCAGGAAAACGCCTACACCGAAGATCAGGTGCGCTATGCCACTGTTCCGGCGCTCGCTGGCCCGCATTACGGCCCCGCTCAGATGCAGAGTGATGGCACCTTCCGTGGCACGTTGAAAGTGGAGTTAGGCAACAACGACACCGCTCGCCAGATGGACTCTCAAACCTATCGCGGCGTCAACAACTTGCTGATGCAAAGCAATGAAATGCAGGCGACCGCTAACCTGCTGGGTTGGGTCGATCAGCAGCTAATCCGGCCCCATGTTGTCAAAGCTGAAATTGAGCGGTGGGAGGCTATTACCCGAGCCCAAGTCACCCGAAAGGGGACTGAAGGTTATAGCGAAATCGTTAGCCTCCATGCTCCCAACGGGCATCGCCCTACCGTCAGCGGTGGCACCACGAGCTCTAAAGCTGGATGGTACTCCGATACCTACGATCCCTACGATGACATCGCCTTGGGCGTGCAAACACTGGAAGACAAGGGCTACGCCGTGACAGATATGATTTGCACGGGCAAATTGCGCTCTGTCATGAAATCCAATGGCGAAATCGCTAAGCGCTCTAACAAGGTGATTGTCAACGCCTCGGGTCAGATCAGTTCTGTTACAGGCCGAGTTACCAATGCTGATTTACTGGCATTGCATGAAGAGGATGGCTATCCGCCTCTACAGGTCTACAACCTGGGGTATCCCTCGCTGACCGGCTACAAGCGGTATCTAGACAGCCCCAACGATGATCGCGATTATTTCATTATCTTGGGTCGCACTGGGTTGATGTGGGACATGAAGACCGACTATGTCGCCCGTACTGAAGGCCGCGTTGATGGCTACGACGCCGAACTTATCCAAACCGACGTAATGCTCAACAACACCTTTGGGTATTACGGCATTGGTAAATGCGCAGGCATGGCCTCGCCCGGGCGGCAGTTGCACACCGAAATGCAGATGCGCAAGCCTAAGGGGATGTACGGCGAATCCTATCAAGAGGGGTTGCCCGTCATCCAGTCCCCAGAGGCGATTTACATCATTCAAGTGCTACGGCCAACCACCTAAGAGGTAATCAATGCCCATCCACACACCCACTGAAGACCTGAGTTGGCGGGGGCAGCTTTACCCTGCTGGAGTGGCGTCCGAGATACCCAATGACCTGGCCCAGATACTAGGTGTTATGGAGACACCAAGACCTCTGCCTACGCCCCCTGCAACTCAGGAGTCCGTTTCTCAACCCCGCGCCCTAGTCATCATCAATGAAGGCAGCACCCCCGAAGAATTGGCGGTACTACCCACAATTGGGAAGGGGGCGGGCAAGGCGATTCTAGAGGCGCGTCCTGAAGATGGCTACGGCTCGCTGTCGGAGCTTCCCGAAGCGATCTTCGCACCGCCCTACAACTGCGACCTCACTCAAATTGAGGCATACGAAGGGTAATGACCACCTACGTTCAGATAGCCGCTGCCTTGAGCCGTGCCAAAGAGCGCAGCGGCGCAACCGATGTCGATGACGGCTACCTCACGGAGCTACTGAACATGAGCGCCGGTGTCGACGCGGATGGAGTGACTCACTTTCGCCCGTTCTACTGTGCAGCTCGCTGGCTGGAACAGGAGTTGGCTGCTGACAACCGGTTTACCAGAACTGGCGATGTTAGTTGGACGGGCCGCATTCAGCCGATCAGCTCTTTGATGGCCCTGCAAATGGATTACGACCAAGCCAATGGCTTGACCATCCCTACAGGATTTGATGCAGAGCCAGCAGGTAAAGCCGCCCCATTGCCGCGATTTACGAGCGTCAGTGTGTCAACTACACCGACGATCTAACCGCATCTGATTTTCGAGTGGAACCCCGACCCCGGCACTGCCAGGGTTTTTGGTGCATATAATAAACCTGTACTGGACGCCGCTTGCCGATGTATCCAACCACCTTTCATCCCGACGAGAGAACGATAGCCCCGCCAAGGGGCGAGCACGCAGCCATGGCGGGGCTTAGGGTTTTGCCTGTTTCTTATGCCGATGGATCTCAGTGTTTGGTCTCTGCTTGGCTGCCAACCCCTGAAGAGATGGCGGCTCTAAAAGAGGGAAAGCCTATTTATTTGGGGGTGTTGTCTGCAAGGCAACCGCCGGTAAGCTTGACCACCAATATCGAGGATTTTGGGGGCGTCGATAGTGAGGGCGCGTGATGGCTATTCCTGACAGGCTCTGGGATGACTGGAGAGACAGTCGGTTTCCTGTGGACGAAGAACTACTTCTGTCAGAACCCTACCCCTGCTCTCAGCCCCTCCCAGTAGCGTCGGGCGGGTCGGCGGTTAGATTCTGCGACTCCCATGGCATCTCAGAAGAGGTCACATCACCCCCGCCCGCCTCACGCCACCGAGCGCCGGATATTCAGTGCCTTGGTTGTCGCCATCACATGGGTTTTCACCCCCAACCCACTGCGGAGAACCCCAGGCCAGAAACCCTGGTGTGCGCTATGCATCCCTACGGGCCGGACTCTGTGGAGTGCGAGGATCGGGAAACCCCGCCCAAGCCATACAGGGTTATTGAGGTTGATGAAATCCGGGTTGTTGAGGCAATTAATCGAGTGATCCGTGGCCTTGATGAACGGATTGTCGCTCTAAGTCAAGCCTCTGAAGCGGCTGAGCAAGAGCTTGAAAGACTCGGGCTATTTAATCGACTACCCATTCGCCAATGGGCAACCGACCCGCTCGGCATTTCTGACTGGCTCAAGGCGCAAACTGCGGACATACTGCGGGTCTGGGCTCATGGTTTTGACACGATCGCGGAGTTCCTGCATGAGTGTGCATCCCGCCTGGATTGACCAACGGGCAACCTTAGTTCGTTGCTATATATTGATGCTCTGTGAATACCAACAAAAATTGGACTACCCCAGACGGATTGCATGACGGCGGGTGCTCCTACGGCCCTGGCTATTGCATTACCTGGCAGCGTGGTCCATTGAATGAGGGCGATGGTCGTAACGGTGCATTTTTACTAGACGTTCTAGGGGCCTGCATGGTGCAGCTGGAGTACTACCAAAACAGCCGGTTTGAGTGCGAAGAGAATCGCCAAGCCCTTCTGAGTTTGACGGAGACAATTAATCACTTACAGTCGCGCCGAGATCGCCGAGCCCAAGAAGGAACGTTAGGAACGACTAAGGTGTAGCGGAGGGCAATGACTGACTACCGTGCCGTCCTTGCCCTCGCAGACCGCTACGATCGCGCCGTCGACTCACTTGAAGCCGACGTGATCGAGCGGGTCAACACCGCGCTTGACGCTTCATTTCGGCAGATTGAGCGTGACCTGCGCGTGCTCTATGGTGAGATCCAGGACGACGGGGCGGCCTATACCTTTGCCGTCAAAAGCCAAAAGCTCAACGACATCAAAGCATTGCTCGATCAGGTGCTGCCCGAGGCCCAACGCGCCGAGATTGAAGCGCTGTATCAAGAAGCGCTGCAGCTCGCTAGTGACGCCGGTGTTGACCTGGCAGGCAATCTCATTGGACAGATCAACCCGCGTTACCCGGTGGCGGCGTTTAGCGGCGTCCCTATTAAGGCGATCTCGGCCCAGGCGCGGGATGGTGTAGACCGGCTTTACCGGCATGGCAAAGACTTCGCACGGCGGGCTAGCGCGGTTGTGGAGCTGGGCTTAGCCAATGGCCACGGCACCGCCAAGGTCGCTGACCAGCTGCGGCGGCAATTGGGCACCACCAAAGCCAAGGCTGAGACCATCGCGCGTACCGAGGTGATGTCGAGCTACAACACCGCCGCCAAGGGGCGCTATGAAGAGGCGGGTGTTGAGTATGTGCAGTGGGTACTTTCACCGAGCGAAGGAAATTGCTCCTACTGCCTCGCCCGCAACATGAAAGTCTACAAGCTAGGCGACGCAATCATTCCAAGTCACCCTCGCTGCCGTTGCAGTATTTTGCCGTGGTTGCCCGAGTGGCAAGAACAGGGGCTGACAGACGATACCTTTGCGGCGCAATATCGAGCCGAGGCGATCGCCCAAGGGAAAGATCAAGGCATCACCTTAGCGTCAGGGCCATCGCCATTTGAGCGAGCAGCAGAGATGGAGGGTGCGCCTACGCCCGTGTGGAGCCCTTAGCGACCGGAGCTCCGGTCGGTCACGAGGCGACGGGAAACCTAACACCGACGTCATCCCAAGGACTTCCCGTGCTCAAAAACCCCACAGTATTTCTAGAGATTTACGCGCTCCTCAATCTCTACAACCAACAGGTCGAAGCCGCCAAGGCCATCGAGTCCGATGGTGGCACCAAGGTCACTGCCAACGAAATGCTAGGGATTGCCCTGGCGGTTGTGGTGCCCGCTCTGCAGAAATTCGTTCTCCCCACCATCCCCCGCGACAGCATTCAGGCGATCGCGGCAGCGCTCGAAATTGGTGGCGACCGGCTCGAAGATATTCGCGAACAGGCCGCCGCCATTCTGGATCGAGTCGAATCCTCAAGTGCCGCTGTCATGGCGGCACTTGAAGACTGATGGACTTGACTGGCTACACCGAAGTCGGCCGCACCACCCCTGGCCCGCCTGCATCAGAGGGAGAGCGGCTGGGGGTGGCCACTTTGCATGTCGCCGGGTCAGACTTCAATCCCATGTACGGCCACGACCTTTATCAATGCGGCGATCGCTACCACCTGTGGCGGGGGGATTGGTTGAGGACGCCGGTGCAGATCTGGCACAAGGGCAGTAGTTACCTGGCATACAACAAACCATCATGACCAGCCCGTTCCAGCAACTCGCTAATCTCACGGTGGTGTTTGACGTGCCATCGTCAGAGCTGGTTGTGGACGAGCTGGGCACCCCGGCATCGGTGACGGCCAAGTTCATTGCGATCGCCTACGCGGTGAAGCAACGAAACCGCAATCAGCAGCCCTATGAGGCCGGGTCACTGGCCGAAATTCGATATCAGGGCTACTGGGTGAATCCCTTGCAGCCCCACACGGCCCTGGTGTCAGAACAGCAAGGCGATGCGGTGATCTGGCGACCTGGGGCGGGCTTTGTAGGGCTGCCTGTCGATAACTTTGCCGATCTCGCTGCCTACGAGGCGTTTAAGGCGGCGCAGAGCGCTCACATTGGCGCCGAGGGCAAGTTTGTGCTTGAGTTAGTGCCCCCTGACCCCTACGGCGTTTCCAGCGCGACCGGCGATACCTTTGCTGGGGTGCTCGTTGTTAAAACCCAGTGGGGGAACGCGTTGTGATAGTTTGCGCGATCGCTCATGTGGGCCATGACGGGGGTGGTAGCTGATGGGTATTCCCTTTGCTGGCGTGGTCATCACCGGCAACCTCATCACCATTCAGGTTCCTGCAGACGGTAGCGACACTAGTCTGTTTATTGTTGGGGGTGCATTCAGCCCTGGCGATACTGCCGTGTTCCGGTCGTCTGATGGAACCGCACAAGTACTGGACTTTCTTACCACAACCATCGACACCAGTACGCTAACGCCCAGCAATCCCATCACACTGCAGGCTCAAGGGTTCGCTTGTACAGGGATCTTCTCGCCTGCGCTAGCTCAATACATCGTAGGCAACGGCTTCACGGGTGGCGACGGCTCGATTGTCATTGAGGGGCTATCGCCGTTCTTCACCCCTGCAGATGTGGCAAGCTGCTTGGACTATTGGGTATCCGATGGAACGAGTGACTTTGACGAGACAGGAAACATTATTTGGCTTGGGAAAAAAGGCACCTACCGCTTGCAATGGAATGGCGAAGGGGTAGAGCCTGTCTTTAAGACGCCCGAAAATCAGGTGCAACTTCGCGACGGCGGGATGATTCTCCAAGACCTGTCAGGTAATACCGTCTTGTTGGGAAAAGACACCGCCCCAATCCTTCGATACCGAGTAACCGCCTTTGAGCGCATCCTCAACTCAAGCAGACAGGCTGAATGGACAGGCGGGGTACGGGGCGCAGGGGGCCGCTTTAACGATAGTGGGGTTGCCTATAACCAAGGGAACTTTGAGAACGCCCTATCGAACTGGAACGGGCAATACGACAGCGGGCTGACTGAGATATCTGGCAACTCTAATTATGAAGGGTCGGCAACTTCTATTCCAATCGATACGCCCTTCATCTTCTCTGTGTCGGGGAACCCAGACAATGACTCGGGACGACAGGTTAGTCAGTTTGGCGTGGGTGCGACGGATCAAGATGAGTTATCCGCCAATGTGACGGGCACAGCCATCTTTCGCGCTATCCCTACAGCCTCTGAAAAGCTTTCGGTGCTGCGGTTCTTCGCTTTCACGCTCAAGGATCGCGGCGTCACCTATGACCTCGATAGCGACATGCCGGATTACAACGTAAGACCGTTGTTGGCAGGAGGCGCAACTTCGAGCTTTACGGGGCAGGTGCCGTCGACAGAAGTCCAATTCACAAACATCCCCGTAGTTGGCACTGACATCTATATCTATGACGATGCCGACAATACAGAGTTGACGTCACTGACATCCACGCAAGCCAGTCAGAACCTCCCTTACGACGCTGATGGTGCTGCAAATATTCGAGTACAGATCATCTTCCCAGTTGGCACGTTTCAAGAACTCAACCTTGTGTTTGCCGTGGGCACGATTCCGATCAACGTCGGAGCGATCGCCGACCCAGAACCTAATTATTTCAACCCATAGGAGAACTAATGGCGCTACTTGCTGATCCTGATTTATTTAAGTTGTCAAGCCAAGGGCGCAGCGGTTCGCCTGATGGGAACCTGTACTTTGACGTTTCAAACAAACAGATTCAGTTCATCACTGTGAACGAGCTGGCTACGTTTGATTTTGGCGCTGATGACGGTAGCGATAAGCCTGTTGGTGTATCAGCCAATCCAGCCGTCTTAGATGATGGAGGGCTGTTCAACGCCTTCTTTAGTAAATACATCGAACTAAGAAAACAGGACAGCCCTATCCGGTTTCTGGCACCGATCCTGAGGGCCATTGACCGCAAGTCAGGTCAGTATGAGTTGCTCGATGACTGGATATTCTCAACCACCAACGACCTGAAGTTTTTGAGGTCAGGTGGCACGATTTATCGAGCTAGCAACGGTTCGGTGTCCCAGCGCTACTACTGCCCAGTTGGCATTGGCTCAGCGCTGGGAACTGACCAAGGTTACTACGCACTGACCGCCAGCCTAGGCACTGATGGCACTGACTTTACTTTTGCAGGCTTACCGAACGAGTTGGTCAGAGTTGACCAATCAGACCAAACCTTTTTTGAGGGCAGCATTCGTCCTTGGGGGCGCACCTACACCCGATCTAACCTCGCCCTAATTGGGAACACGGAAGGGACAGGCGCTTTCATTGATAACCATTCACTCAACACCGCCACAGACACCAACGTTACGGCTACAGAGAACGACGTTTCAAGCAACGCAACGTATACCGGCATCACCCTAAACTACCTGCCTGGGACTGGGTTTGCAGCTTGGCAAGATGGCGTCACTTATGCGGCCAATGCGGTCGTAAGTGACGGTGGGCGCTGGTTTATCACTCCGGGCGGCGGCACATCAAACGGCACTGATACGAGCGACGACACCGGCATTGCCGACTGGACGGCTTATGCAGGGGAACGGCAGATTGGCAATGCCTACTATCCGTTCAACATCATCCTGGGAAATGGCGGCACAGACATCGCCTACAGCATTTTCTATCAGCGCGAGCGCTGGCTGCTGAGGCAAGGCACGAATATCAACAACAACAGCGCCAATACCGGAAATATTATTGGGCGGCGGGCCAGCGAGCTACTGGGTTACACGTTGGGTACAGCGGCCACTAAAGCGTTTGGTACAGCTCTAGGCGTTTTCGTTGACGATCTAGCAGCGTCCGATCTGACTCGAATTGCTGTCAGGGATGCGACTGGCACGCTACGAACGTTCCCTCAGACCGTCCCTGTCGTAATCCCCCTGAACGACACCGCCAGAACCGACCCAGACCTCAAGGTCACTCTCTACTTTGACGATGCTAATGGAGATACCTTTCCTGGCCCTAATGCGGTCATCGTTCAAGACGCAGACGACAACAACATTGTTGTACAGCCATTTACCGGCACGATTAACGATGATGGTTGGCAAAGCGGTGTCACTTATGCGGCTAACACGGTCGTCCAAGATGTTGTGGGTAACGAGGGTGTTTGGTATCTCACTGCAGCAGGTGGCACGTCAAACAATGCCAGCTTAGGCGCGGACACTGGCGTCACTGATTGGGTGGCTTATCAAGCGCCCGCAAGCTTCAGCTATACCTTTGACTACGATGGCAACAACCAAAATGGGAGAACCCCTGGCACAAACGCTGATGTGACAGCCGTGGCCACAGGTCGAACCAAGGCTGAGGAGAACAACTTCGGGACGACGATTGACGAAACTGGGGCCACCCTGTCAATCGTCATGAATGTTCAACGCAACTACAGAAACCGGAACAACTAAGGGGAATCGTGCAGCATCTTTTGTATGTCAAAAAATCGACAGTACCCGAGCATGAAGGGCGATGCCTATGGGTGGATCTTCAGTCCAGCAAGCCAAGCACTGAGCTGGACGGCATCACCTTTAGACCCAGCTCAGTCAAGATGGTCGATGGCAGGGTGGTTGCCCAAAACGAGCACTACTATGCTGAGTGCGAAATTGTAGGGACGAAACCATAAGCGGGCTATGGGATGGCAATTATCGGCAATTTTGACGGGACAAATAAACGGCTGTATCTGTCCGCGACAGGTGTCGTTGGCGGCGTTCTGTCATTCAATGCTGTCGATTTTTATTCTGAAATTGTGGAGTGGTTTAATGGCCCTGCCACGGCTCCATACAACGATCGCTTCATTCGGCCCATGCGAGCAGTAGGCGGCGACTCCAAAGGCGGCAGCGCGCGTGTTGGCACGACCACTTTTCTGATGAGCGATTGGCAAATCGGCTTCCCAGACCAGAACCTACTCGTCATCGTAGAAGGGGAACTACTGCTTGACCAAGCGACAAACACCAATGGACAGCGCTTTTACTATGGCAACCTGTCGCCTTCGTCTCGCGTAAATGTTGAACTGCAAACGCCGACCTATAACGAAGTCATTGAGGTGTCTAGTAATGGCGTGATTTCGTCATCATTCACCACCGACGATCGCGCCAAGTTGGAAGCCATCAATACTAATGTCAACACGCTACTGGAAAGAGTCACTGCGCAACGCGCCCAGAACCTCGACGCCCTTCCCGCGATCGCAGACGACGCCGCCGCACTGGCCCGTGGCAACATCTCGGTAAACACCACCGCCAACACGCTCACGCTGCATAAGCCCGATGGCACGGTGCACAAGACATTCAACCTGACCAACGAAAACGACGTGGCCACCATTGTCGGCGCGCTTCAGAGGACGGGGCAGTGACCGTAGGCTTCGTCGGCATTGAGCCCAGATCGCTGGGCTTCATCGGCATCATTCCTGCCGCACTAATCCCCCTCACTCCCTCCACAGTGCTGCTGTACCAGGTGCTGCCGCGCCCCATCGCCACCGCCGAACTCACGGAGCCGTACCTGCAAGCACTAGCGCAGGCCCGCACGGCCATAGTGGAGCCCACGGGAACGATCACTGTGATCAGCCTGAATAGAATTTCTAAACGATGACCTCGCAGTCGACCCTGCCGTCACAAAAAATTCCGCCCACCGGTCGAACGACTCTCCGCATCGACTGGGGGGATTTTTTACGACGTTTACCCGGTGCACCGAGCCTGGCCAGCGTGGCCTGGACAGTGCCCGCTGGGCTGACCGAGGTCTCAACCAGCTCAGATTCCACCATCGCGATTATCGTCGTTGACAGCAGCGGCCTGACAAAGGGGGCCACCTACACACTCACCTGCACCGCCACGCTTTCAGACAGCGACATACAGCAGACCGAGCTGCCCCTCTACGTCGCCCCGCTCGGGGTGCAGTCCGTGACGTTGCCCGCTGCATTGTCGGTCAGTAGTGGTGAAGGGGGCGATAACGGGAATAGCGGCACATCCGACCACGGAGCTTTAACAGGATTAGGGGACGATGATCACCCCCAATACGCTCTGAGTGATGGCACGCGCGGAAGCTTCGAGGCGGCGGGGGCAGTTGCCGCGCTGCAAGCCTCACTGGGCACAGCAGCAACGGAGGATACTGAGGCGTTTGCCCCCGCAGCACAGGGGGCACTGGCGGGGACAGCATTGCAGCCGGGAGACCCAATTCCTCAAGGTGATGTAACGGGACTGACTGCAAGCCTTGCGGCTAAAGCTGATTTAGTTGGGGGTAAAGTTCCGAGTTCTCAAATTCCCGCGATCGCAATTAGCGAATATGCCGGAAGCGTTTTGGACGAAGCCGCCATGTTGGCATTAACCCAGACAGTAAAAGGTAATGCCATCGGGAGCGGTGATTTTTGCTCTAGACAGGATAGATCTACCGTATGGATGCTGACAGATGACGATCCTAGTGTTTTAGGGAACTGGCTTGAATACAATGCCCCAGCAAGTCCTGTTCAGTCAGTCAACAGCCAAGTTGGCACCGTGAATTTAGGGGCAGCCGATGTTGGCGCTGAACCCACCATCACAGCGGGTACATCTGGGCAGTACCGACGGGGTGATAAAACTTGGCAAGTGCTCAACAAGGCTGCAGTCGGGTTGGGTAATGTGCCTAATCTGGATGCTACTGACCCGGACAATCTAGAGATCGCTGCTGAAATCATCGCTTTACTCAAAGCAGCAGACCGCGCTGCATTCAGAGGATTACTAGGCTACTCTCCTGGAGACATCTACGGTTACCAGGTCTTTAGTAAGTTTGACCCTCAAGCAAGTCCTGGTGTGGCTACAGGAGCGGCAGTATCGGTTGTCGGCTGGGTTAATCCTGATGGGAGCCCTGCGACACCAGTTCATACTCCTTTGAAGATTGGTGATTTGGTTGTTGCCAGATTCACTGCAGGCACGGTTGCCCACGATGAAAACGTGGTCAATATTGGAATCGCTGTTGAAATAGGCGGCTCAATGATCAGCGGCGTTGCTTCTGGCAGCCGCACCCCAGTGGGAAGCGCTGGAATTATTGGAGTTAACTCGGTAGAAAACTCTCTTGCTGCAAGCTCTACTGGGCGGCATGTGGCCACTGCGGCATCTCCGCTATCGATTGCAGCAAAGCTGATCAACATCTCGGCGACGTCGAATAGAACTTTGTATCTGAACCGCACCGAATCTGATGTTGACAGCGGATACGCCCAAAGGGCCATCAGCACCCTGGAAGTCTGGGGAGTCAGCCAGTGATAGTGGCTTAGCAGTCTCATAAGACAGGGTGTGTGCCAGTTGAGTGAGATCGCCGGACTGAATTTGGACTTTTGCCCTCTGGGAAGGGTGTGTGCCAGTTGCCTGAAGCCCTTGTTTTTGCGTAGTCCATTGAAATCACCCCTAAAAACGCTAGGATCTTTGCCCGAAAAGGCCTGGAGTGCTTCAAAGCAAATTGAGTAGTTGCGGAGACTGCAAACACTCAAACTAAAAATCCCACCAAGCGTGAGTCTCATGAGACGGCTAGGCGGGATGGTGTAGTGTTTTTGAACCTATGCAGTAGAGTTTCCAGTGAATCGCGCTGATTCAGCAGGACATCTATATTATAGGCCAAATTTCCCGCACGGTTGAAACACCTGTACTGTCGTGTTATAAACGCTGGAATAGTTGTTTTTCCGTTGCTCTCTCAATATGAACAAAGCTGATTTAGTCGAAAAGGTTGCCGAGAAATCGGGTGTTACCAAAAAGCAGGCCGATGCCGTACTGTCGGCTGCGACCGAGGCGATCTCTGAGGCCGTCTCCAGTGGCGAAAAAGTCACCCTGGTGGGCTTCGGTTCCTTTGAGCGCCGCGATCGCAAAGAACGGGAAGGTCGTAATCCTAAAACGGGCGAGACGATGGTGATTCCCGCGACCAAGGTACCGGCGTTTTCGGCGGGCAAACAGTTCAAGCAAGCGGTGGCTGGGTGATGTCAACCTTTAAAAAGAAGATAGATCAGGCAGAATCATGGGGCGAGCTGCTGCCCTTGGTCGGGGGCATTCTGATGATGTCGTTCTTAAAGGTGATGGCGTTGACACTGGCTGCTTTTGGGCTGCTGACTCTCTTCATGGTCTCTATGCCCATTTGGCAAATTGCGGCCATGGCTGTAGTCCTGAGTTCCTGTGACCTTATCGTGACCTCTGGGATTCGGATGTTGCTGAGCTGACACCAACGATCTCTCCCTCCGAGCTTCACCCCGACCTGACCCGGACGGGGTTTCTTTTTGAAGATATGCCAACACTACGACTACTGCTTATGACCAGCATCCCAGACGGCGCGATCGCGAAAGCCACAGAATTCCTCGCGGCCTGGAAAGCGCGGGACTGGGAAGCAATGCTCGAATGCTGTCAAAAGACATGGACTGCAAAGGGTGATGCGGCTGATCGCATTGAGGTGCTGCAAAGTCTGTTCGGTAGCTACAGCCTGATTCACTACCAGGTGAAGGCCGAGCCCAAGGAATCCCCCAGCGAGATGGCGTTTAAGCTGAGGTTATTCACCCAGATTCGCCGTCGCCCTGGCTTTGTGAAGCGGGATGCACCGACCGAATGCATGGTGATTCGAGAGAGCGCACCCTACAAGCCATCACCCGAGGGCGACTGGGGCATAAACCCATTGTCGGTGTGGCATCGATAGGAGATTGGATTAATGCAGCTTGACGTTTTCATTGTCAGCTTCCCCTCGATGTTTGCGACTCTCATGTGGGAGTTTTCCGAGTCGTCTGGCATCCCTTTGGGTGAATACGACCATGCCATTTTCGGGCTGATGATCGGTGCTGAAGGGGTGTCAGTAGATCGCGCTTAATCATTTCAGCTCGGGTAATATGTATGTACGCAGCCGTAGCGGGATAGAGCAGTCTGGTAGCTCGTCGGGCTCATAACCCGAAGGTCATTGGTTCAAATCCATTTCCCGCCACCATAAACCACAGGAAGGGGTAGCCTCGTCGAGTATTATGGACGCCTACCCCAGCACTATTCCAAAAAGAAGGACTGGCACGCCTTCACGACTAGAGCCACGGAAGCCCCCTTGAGCAATCTTGGGGGTTTGCTGTTTGGTGGACAAAGTCACCCCAGACGACCGCTTTAGTGGAATCGTTTGACGCTTTATCCAGCAAGGGCAACCTAGCGACATGGTTGCAAACCCTCAGACGATCATCACTGGCATCAATCTTGACGATTACGCGGGGCGGCTGAGTAGACTTGGCCCCGCCCTCGACAAGATTGGACTGTACGGTGAGCGTCAGTTAAAGCTGGCGATCGCTCGGGGGCGAAAACTGTCGGGTGAGCCATTAGCGCCGCTGGCCCCATCAACCAAGGCTGAGAAGCGGCGGCGAGGTAAGGCGCGAGGTATTTTGCGGCGGGATGGGCAGCTCGCTGCATCGATTACCAGTACCCGCACCAGCGGCAGCGAAGTGCAGATCGGTACGAACCTAGGGCATGCACCGTGGGTGATTCTGGGCACCCGCCCTTACAAAATCCGTCCCAAGCGAAAGCCCACACTGGTTTTCTACACCGCCGATGGCTGGAGATCGGCTAAAGAGGTGAATCACCCCGGATTGCCAGAGCGCAATATTTTCGAGGGGGCAGATCAAGTGATCGGCCCCTATGCCACAGCCACGATCTCGGCGTACTTGGAGACAGGCGAACCATGAGCAATTTTGACCTAGTCGCGCTAGAGCCCGTGATCACGGCTCGCCTTGCGCCGATTGCGGACATGGGCGTGACTGTCAGATGGTGGGCGACCGAGTTGAACATGGTTGGCAGTGCCGATAACCCCAATCGTCTGGTGCTTTCGTGGATTGCTGAGGAGATTTCTGACGTTCGTGGCAACCTGGTCACGGGACTGCATCACACCTATGAAGTGCTGAATATGGAATTTGCGTTTCAGAAGCTGCGCGGTGATTGCAGTCTGAACACAGCGGAGCGCATGGTCGCTGGTCTATTGGTAGGTCATTCGTTCGAGAGCCAGTTTTTTGAGTGGCGCGGCGGGCGGCGGCTCTACCCCGGCATTGACCCCCAAGTTCCTGAGATGGATAAGCGCTATTGGTCAATCAAGCGGGCGAGAACGCTGGTGCAGTGGAAGCCCTGATGGCTATAATCGCGGCAAGCGAACAAAAGAACTATCCGTCGATTCCCGCCATGACCCAAGGCGATCTTTGCCAATATAAACACGGCGAACTGTGGCTAGACGCGATCGTGCTCGGCAAGGTCATGGGCCTGCTGATCATCGGCGTGGACACGTCGCACCCTGAGGTCTCAGAGACGTTTCAGGATTACCAGGGGACGCGGCTACAGGTAGTGACGCTACCAGCAAATGACGCGCGAATTAGGGCGGGGAAAACTGAAGCCTAAGACTTGCAAGTTTTAGGAGATCCCCTATGGGTATGTTCCAGGGAGTCGCCAACGTGTTCGCGGTGGACTCCGATACTCAGCTATTGTTTGAGCCGATTGGCATCACCTTTGACGAGGAGACCAGCGAAAAGCTATCTCAGCGCTTCAATACACAAGGGGTGTTGGTAACGAGTAGCCAGGTGCAGGGCACCTCAACCGAGTCTGGGACACTCGACTTCAACAGTACGACCTGGGGGCAGCTAGCCTTTGCTCGCGGACAGAAGCCGCGCAAGGTGACCGGCGGCAACTTAGTACTGCCGGATGAGTTTGTTTATACGACTGTCCCGACGACTGGGCCTTTTGAGATTGCTGACGACTATGTGACGACGGCTAACGACGCGCTTAGGGGGACGGCCACCATCAAAGTGACGGCCAACGAAACCGGCAAGGGCATGACGGCGGGTAGTACCCTAGCTAGGGCCAGCACCGCCGCAACGCCGGGCACTGGTGAGGTTGGAGTTGATACGACCGGCAATAAGCTGGTCTTCAATGCCGCCCAAGCGGGGCTGGCGATCTTCTATCCCCGCTATGACGTATTTGCCACCTACGAAGACATTGGTGGCCCCACTGGCTTTTCTAGCTGGGGCGAATTTGCGCTGTTTGGCGAAATCATTGACCCGAGCAACGGCGGGGCACGGTACATCTTCCGGGCGGCCAAGTGCTCGCTGTCCGGCAAGGCACCTTTCACGGTTAACGACAGCGTACCGACCTTGTCGGTACCACTGGCGTTTGGTGCTCCGGCAGGTGAAGACACGGGCATTCACCTGATCAACAAGTTTGGCGCGGTTAAAGCGGCGTAGGGCTGATTAATGCCATGGATTTCCGATGCTGACGCTCCTACCTACCGCTTCCTGCGCAATGGCTCACTAGAGTTTCGCGATCGCCGGGGCCGGTATCGCATTGTGGCGGGCTGTGTCGCCGATGGCTATGTGGAGTTTGAGGAGCGACTAGAGGCGATTCAGGCGCTGCTCAAAGATATGCCGGACGAGTATCCCATTGACGAGCTGTATCTGGAATGCGAGGAGTATCGCTACCTATGCGATCGCGTCATCGAACTGTCGGGCATCGAGGCTGACTGGGTTTCTTTCAAAATGGTCGGCTGGCTGATATTTCCGACCCGCCAGGGAAATGAGCTGATTGAGGGGCCGCTGGTCATCCTCAATCGCCCTGCCGAGCGCAAATATCCACCCCTGCCAGGGGGCACACCTATCGATAGCCAGGCCCGATTGTTAGCGTCGCTAGTGGGTGCCTGTGGTGGCAATGTCCATGAGGCGATAGCGCTTGCCAAAACCATTCCCGCAACCCAGTTCTTCTCCGTCTCTGAAGAGATTAATTGGCAGCGGGCTGATACCAAAACCAAGGGCCGCGCCTGGGTGAATCAACGCCTGGGAGAGATGCAGCAACGCGGTCAGGGCACGGTACTCAGTCCGGGCGAACTAGCGGCGCTGCGAGGGGGTGCCAGTGGTTGATTTACTACTCGGCATCAAAATCAAGGCCGATGGTGGCCCGCAGACGGTGCGCGAAGTTAGGGCGATCGATGACCAGGTGAAACGCCTGGAAGACCGCAATGCGCGGGCGGCGGCAACTGCCAAGGAACTCGCGGACGCCTATGACCTAGACGACGCCCAGATCGCGCAAATTACTCAGGAGCTGATCCGGCAGGAAGAGCAGGCCGAAAAGCTCAAGGATGCGTTCGATAGCCTGGGTGCAACAGAGAAAGCCATCAGGCAGCTGCAAGATTCTCTGGTGCCTGATGACAACGCGAACCGACTACTCAAGTCGCTGGGCGATATTGTCGATAGCTCTGAGAACGTCGAGGATGTTGCGCGGCGACTAAAAGACGCCTTTGAACTAGATGACGCCGACGCGGACGAGCTAGCCAAATCACTGGAATTGCTGGGCAAGGAAGGGCAAGACACCGAGCGGATTGCCCGTCAATTAGCCGATGCGTTTGACCTACCCGAGAACGAAATCGACGCTGTTACCCGACAGCTCAGGCAGCTTGAGGGGGCCGCAGATAGCGCAGACGGAGCCGCAGGGGGACTCGGTGGACGCATCACCGAGATTGGCATTGCCATCAAGTCAGCTGGGGTTGACCTTTTAGTTGATTCATTGCGCAGCTTGGGACGCGTGGCCACCGACACAATCGGTGGGGCGATCAATGAATTCCGGGCGTTTGAAGATGCCGGTGCGGCAGCAGCGACCCTGGTTGATGACGTCAACCTGCTGGAGTCGGAACTAAGAACAGTCGGCGACAACCTTAATGGGGCCGCTAGTCAAACCGAGCTGCTGGCTAGTTCTTACGATGTTCTGTCGGCGGGCTTTACGGACGCTTCCGACGCCGCCACCATTCTTGAGGCGTCGGTTAAAGCTGCAAATGGGGGATTTTCCGACACGGCTACGGTGGCCGATGCGGTTACCACCATTCTCAATGCCTACAACCTCGAAGCGTCCGACGCAGAGGACATCACCGATCAGCTGGTTCAAACCCAGAACCTGGGTAAAATCACCGTCGATCAGTATGCGCAGTCGATTGGCCGGGCGGCGTCGATCGCGGCATCGTCAGGCGTACCCTTTGAGGAATTGAACGCCGCGATCGCCGCCGCGACGGCTGCTGGTGTGCCTGCAGAATCCGCTATCAGCGGTGTGCGACAGGCCATCATTAACCTGCAAAAACCCACCAACGACGCCAGAGACCTCCTGCGAGACTTTGGCATTGAGAATGCCGCCGCGACACTGCAGTCAGAAGGGCTGCTGTTTATCCTGCAGCAACTAGCCGACCAAGGGGCGACATCTCAGCAGCTGGCGCAAATCTTCTCTGACGTCGACGCCCTGGCAACGATCGCCCCGATTGCGGGTGAAAACATTGGCCGGTTCGAGGCTTCGCTGGCAGGCCTACAAGATGACGCAGGCGTGACTAACGCTAACTTTGCTGAGGTCACAGCAACCCTCACCGGACTCCAAAAGCGCTTCGATTCCCTAAGGAAGGACAGTCTGCTAGCGCTTGGCGAAGCCCTGGCCCCACTCGCAGCGACCGTACTGGAATTCCTGGAATCGGTGCTGAGCGTGGTGCAGCAAGACCTTAGCCTTGATTCATTCGCCGAGTCCGCCGAGCGCTTAAACCAGGCGCTGAACGAGAACCCGGAGATTGCCCAGGCCGTAGGGGCCGCACTTGCCGACATTGCTCAGGTACTGAGTGACCTGATCACTAATCAGCTGGTTGCCTTTACCGAACTATTGGAAGAGAACCCCGAGGCGATTCAGGAAAATATCGCGGCGGTGGGTGAATTCGTTCAGGCGATCGGCTCTGTCGCGGGGCTATTGAATGACATTTTTACGGCGGCGGGGCAGGCGAAAGATGCGCTAGAGGTGGCATTCGGCGGCAGTATTGGCCTCGTTCAAAACTTGCTGCAGTCAGTCACCGCCCTAGTGGAATTCCTCGAAAATCGCCTGGGTGGGCTCGGCAACCTGCTCGATGACTTTGCCGAGAGTGCGGGCAATATTCCCGGCGTGGGTCAGTTCATCCAAGGACGGTACACCGGTGGCCCCATCAACCAGGGCGACTGGTACACCGTCGCTGAACGCGGGAGTGAAATCGCTCGCATTGGTAGCCAAACCGCTCTATTCGATCGCCCCACACTGATTTCGCCTGCTCAATCAGGGTATGTGTATAACGCGGGACAGACCGCTCGCATGATGGCACAGGCGTCAGGAGTACCGACCGGAGCACCGGTCACCATGCAAAGCGATCTGGTGGCAGGTCTACGGGCAGATGTGCAGCGCCTGACCAAGATTGTGCAGGAGCGGCCAGCGACTCAAAGCCGCGACACGTACTATCTGAACACCCCAGCTCCCCAAAAAGACGCCGTCGCCATTTCATCGGGCAAAATGCGGGCGATGGCACGACGTAGGGGGCTGGGCTAATGGCCAGAGGCGAGATTACCTTAGCCGCAACCGGCAGCGGCATCCCTACACAGGTACTAACGGATTTTATTGGCGAGGGTGGCTACAGCCGATCTGAGCTGGGTTGGTCATCGGTTGATCGGTACAGCAATAACGGCGTGGCCGCGATCGCGGGGCCAGCCTACGGCACCAAATACCGCTGGGACTTGAGCTTTTACTATGTCGAGTCCATCTCGCTTGCCGTTGGCGCAATGCTCAAGTGGTGCGAGGCGGACAAGAGTCGCGTGCTGACTCTGACCGACGAGAACAGCTATCTCGACCCCGAGCCTACCCCCCACAGCCGCACGCTGGTGCAGGCACTCACCCCCGCTGGCTATACCGGCAGTTGGCAGTATGGCCACGGCATTTTCTCGGTGCGGCCCGCTGTCACGGACGAACATAGATCGCCTGCTGGCAGCATTAATGGGCAGTGGGGCGAGCTACTGGTAGTCAGCTTTCAGGAGGTGTAGCTGTGCCCCTGACTGACATCTCTGCCCGCAAAATCCGCGTGTTTATCGGTGCCGACAATCAGGACTGGAGTGATTCAGCAGGCCGCTTTGTGCCAGGCAAAGACTCGCTGGGTGAAGTGGGGGCGATCTCCTGCACTGCAACTCTCGAAATTCTGGGTATTCCCGGCACTAACCCCGAAAGCATCGACCCAGAAAACAACCCGAGCCGGTGGCGACCGGGGCAACTGGTGCGGGTGCAGATCGAGGATGACAGCGGCTCCTATGTGCCCCACCCCCAAGGTTGGCTGTATATGCGGCGAGAGCCGGTGTTGACTGAGGCCGAGGGAACTGGGATTGATGTGCTATCCATCGAGCTGGGCGATTGGCTGGCATGGGGTGACTCGCAAGAACCTGCCGACGATGTGAGCGCGGTGGCGCTGGGGACGGCTGAGGACACCAGCGTGATTGCCCAGCGGTATCTAGAGGCGTCCGGTATTCCGAGCGCATCCATTGCGCTGGGTGGGCCGTGGGGCTACTCAGTCGCGCTACCCCAAACAAAGCCCCAGGGTAGCTATGTCAGCAAGGCGGCGGAGCTGGCCTATGCCAGCGGCTATCGGGTGCTGTACCAGGACATGGCGGGCATCGTGCGATCGCAGGTGGTGACTACGACGGCCAAAGCCACGCCGGATTTAACCCTGGATCTCAACACTCAGAAACTCCGCTTTGCCCGATTCCCAGATGGCCAAGAACCGTTTGAGGTGATTCGGGTGGCAGGGATAGGTGAAACAGTCACCCAGGTAGCCACGCCCCTCGAAACTGGTGTAGGCACCCCGGCCTACACGTCCGAAGCCCATGACGTCACCGAAGACACCATTGTCACACGGGGCACCTCAATCAGTGCCGATCCTAACCGCACCGCGAGCCGCACGACTCGTTCTCGCGTCGAACAGCCAGGGGAAGAGGTTTTTGACGTTGGGGGCAGCGCCATCCCAGTCGTTACCGGTGACAACACCCAAATTCTTTACTATCAAGCCCCGCCCGATGCGGATGATGGCGAGTTCCCCTATCGGTTGTTTCGTTCTTTTTCCTACGACGAAAAAGCGGCGGGGCTCATTGATGGCGATGACGACGCCATTCCAGAACGGTTTCGCGAAACTCAGACGCTGCGTGAATTTGATACGGATGGCCGAGTCATCAAACTCACGGAAATTCAATGGGGCCGGGAAAAAGAGTTTGACCCGGATGGCGGCATTGCTTGGCGTCAGATACTTGAGAGCATTCAGGAGTGGATCAAAGAAGGGGACGGCATTTACGCTTACAAGTCCAGTGTCAAAGCTGCTCGCATCACCCTCAATCAAAGAGCTTCGGCACTCACCCCCACGAATAAATGGCAGCTGATCAATGCCCGACCGCCCGAATTCAGGCCCGCCACTGGTCGTGGCGAAAACGAACCGCCCAGCGCTGAGGAATGGGAGGGGCCGTTTTACACCAATACCCAGGATTATCAGGGTGAGGTGACCTGGGTGCATCGGGGCGGGGCGACCGGTCGCAGCCGTACTCGCACGTTCCTGTTGCCTCAAGGGTTGGCATTTTCCGTGGCGCAATGCGAGGCCATCGCCGCCATGCACCGCGACTTATTGGCCGGTCGACAGCGGGGGCGGCTCATCCAGCTCGCCCTTTCCGATGCGCTGCTGGCCATCGATACTCCCTTGCCAGAGCTTGAGGTGCTGTGCCTGGACGGCTGGACACGCACTTACCTATTGGATTCGCCCACCTGGGAGCACCAAAGCGATCGCTCGTTTTGCGAGGCGATCGGCATCTTAATTAAGGAGGTCGCTCCCTAATGGCATCCCTTACCCGCACTGTCTATGGCCCCAATGGTCAAGCCGTCGAAACGCTCACCGGCAGTGATGGCAGCGTAACTGAGCGGCTGCTGGTAGCTCAAGAAAGTCGGTTTGAAGCGCAGATGGAGAGTAACGCCCAACCGCCGCCAGTGGTCTGGGGCGGGCGAGGGCGCATTCGGCAGATTGGCGGCAATGGGACATATCGACCCCGTGGTGTGCAAGCGAATGGCGGGTTCGGCGCTGGCGATCCGGTGCAGGTTAATGATGGCCTCGTAAGTGCCACGCCACGGGCGGGCAATAACCGCGAGATGGAAGCACACATTGCGGCGACTGAAATGGCGATCTACGACCTAGCGGGGTCTCTGCCAGGTCAGTACGGCAACGGTGATCCGAACAATGAGACCGTTCAGGACATCAAAGATGTGCTGCCCCGCTACATAAACGACACCTATTACGACCTGTCCAGCGGCACGCTGTTTCTGTGGGACTCCGCGAATGAAGAGTGGGAACCCCTGCGACAGCTGTTTCAGGGATTCACTGGCAACCCCAATGATCAAAGCGGTGCGGCAGTGCCCGTGTATCTGGATGGGGCGATCGCTATCAACGCGGTGGGTGCCAAGTTCACCGGCGAAACGACCAACGGTACCTGGCAAGGGGAAATCGAGGATCTGCACGGCTACATTGAGGCCGTGGAGGACAAGACTTACCCGATCGTCTTTAGCTCTAGCTATGCTTTCAAGGTGGCATTAATCATCACCTCTGGCGCGTCTGTGGTCACACCTTCAGTGGAGATCGGTCAAACGGTGCCCGTTGCTGGAAATCTTGATTTTGTGATTACTGACGCCACAGGTCAGGGCATGAGTTTTACGATCAAGAAGGAGAGAGTCTAATGGGGGGCTGGCTTTTCTTTCCTAAGCAATCTACTGCCGTTGCTTCTGCTGCCCTCTACTGGCTGCAATCTCCCACTCTTGCCGATTCAGTGGATCTCTGGCTGCAAAATGATGGCCAGCGCCAGGTGATAGCCACTATCCCTAAGCGTGCTGCCATCTCTATTTCAGGGTCAGAAGGCGGCGGCAATCGCTCCATCATCGGGCATCTGAATATCAGACGGAGTTCAACAATTGCTGACGGGGAATCCGTAGACGATACCCGCACTGCATACAGTCGCACTCAAGAGGTGCAATCCAATTACACGCTAGAAGTCGCGGGCGATGTTGATAGGCCCCCTCCAGGCAACAGTAGACACGTTGCTTCTCTATTTATTGACGGGGGAAGAGTTGAGCTGATCAGCAGGAACCAAGCAGGCGCTCAATTTGACAGCGGTATTTTAGTGGTCGCAGGCTCATCTCCGGCGCTAATTGATGTTTTCAGTAGCGCAAGCGCTTACTTTTCCGCGTCCTTCTGGGCTGACAATGTGCAGCTACAGGTAGATGACTCTGACGCCAGCGGCTCAGCTTCAATCAGCAGTGTGTCTAACATGGTGCGAGTGGGTTACCTGATCAAGACAGCTACTGATTGTGTTTTTGCGCTGAAGCATACGCAGGCCAGTAGTAGCAGCCCGTTTCCGCTAGAGCCTAACGGAGCAGCCCCTGCATTTGAAGATATTGTTTACGGCGTGCCCACAAACGTCCAATCGGTTCAGCGTCCTTCCTTGCCTACCCAAGAAACGGCTGACACCCTGTACTCAGATCTGAATTACACGGCGTTTCCCTTCAACCTCAACCGGAATTTCCTGCCGGATGGGCGCACAATCACGCTGTTTGACCCAAGTCCATTGCTGGGGGGCTCCGGCCAAGCCTCGGTCAACATCAGTATCTCAGAACCGGGTCAACCCACTGAGAGTCGAGCTGTCGATGTTGACGTACTTCCGGCTGACGCCAACATTCTTCACGTCTCAGTCTTTGCTTAGCCCGTAGGTAATAACCCTGTACTAAACTGAGGGCAACCCCACACGCCCTCAGTCATGCCCCACACAGCACCCACGCCACGACCGGTCACCCTCAGCCCCGACATGCCTGCCTACGTCGTCAGAGAGCGCCTACAGCAGCTGTATGGCGACGGGGCCGAGGCGATCGCGTACTCGATTCTGGGCTGGCGGCTTCCCTCTACCGACCGGAGCTCCGGTCGCTAGCAAATGACGGCACGGGAAATCTTAAAACGGTGCTGCCCCCGTGCCGTTCTCAGGATTTCTTGTGCCGAAACTGTATTGCCATTTCCCGGATGCAAGCTATCCGACCATCCTCGATACCGAGACTCAATGCATCGGCTATATCTGGAAGGTTGGCCGGCAACCTCAGCATGGCGATCGCATTGGGCTCTATTTCCGGGGCGGCGCAGCGCAATTTGTCAGCGCTTCTCATGCCGCGATTCGCTGGGAATCCCTAGGGGTTTTAGACGAAGACGATAACGAGCTAGGTCACTGGCAGATCATGCATCTGTCAAAGACCAACCCAACCTGGCGGGGCAAAATCAGCAGCTTCGCTGAAATGCCACATGGCAAATGGCAAAGTATTGAAGACGGCGATCGCATTGCCTTTGGTGACCCCAGAAACTGGATTGTATTTCGCCTCTATGGCGATGAAACGCTACAGGCCATAAAGCAGGATGACGGCCCGCCTACCGTTAATAAAACACTGGAAGAGGCGATCGCCCAGGCTAAGCAGGCACCGCAGGTACCTGAGATCGATAACGCCTGGGAAGCGGCCTATCACACCTGGGAAAGCATCAAAGGGATGCCAGGGTGGCAATTTGTTTTATTCGGGCTATTCGTGCTGGTGGGCCTAGCACTGTGGCTATTACTGGGGGCGGCGGCGCTTTGATATGAACGACAAAGCCACCTACGATCTCGTCCCTCAGCTAATCTTTGTGATCAATGTTGAAGGCGATCATCAATTCCGATTTCTGCTGCTGAATAAAGCCTACGAGGATGAGGTGGGACTGAAGCATGAGGATGTGACCGGCAAGCTGACGTTTGAGGCACTGCCTTACCAAACTGCCGTGCTGGTCACTGAGAAGTATCAGCAATGCGTCGAGGCGAAGGCCCAGATTAGCTACACCGAGCGGTTGCTATTGGCGGGCAAGGTCGACTGGTGGCAGACCACGCTCAACCCGATTGAGAAAGATGGGGAAATCGTACAGATTGTCGGTACGGCAACTCGCATTACGAACCGGCTGTCGATTGAGCAGCAGTTGCGGGTAGCGATCGAGAAGCGACACATCGTGGCGCACTTCCAGCCGATCTGTGAAATCGCCACAGCTCAGCCGGTGGGGTTTGAAGCCCTGGCCCGCTGGCCCAACTCTGGCTTTTATCCGGGTGACTTTTTGCCGGTCGCCAAGTCCAGTAACCTACTTCGCCCCCTCACTGAACTGATTATCAGTCAGGCGGGCGAAGCTTTGTCGCAGTTGCCTGAAGAGCTATGGGTATCGGTCAATATCAGCGAGGCTGGGTTTGAGCAGCACCTGGACGAGGTGATCGGGGCAAAAAAATTAGGTCGGTCGCGGCTATCGTTCGAGGTGACCGAGGATGCGGCGATGGAGCATGACTTCGTGGCCGCCGCAGAGGCGTTGAAAAAACTAGGCCACAAAATCAAGATCGATGACTTTGGCACCGTCAACGCCAACCTAGACTGGTTAACCAAGTTTCAGGGGTTTGACGCTCTCAAGATTGACATTGCCTTTGTGAAAGGCGTTGGCGATGACAAGCACAAACAGGCTCTGTGCCGAGCGGCCAACCAAATTGCAATCTCCTTTGAGATGGACGCGATCGCCGAGGGGATTGAGACCAAGGCCGATAAGGAATGGCTCATTGCCGAAGGGATTCGCTATGGGCAGGGCTATTTCTTTAGCAAGCCCTTAGACGCAGTCGAGCTGGGCACCTGCTTTAAGACGCTGCAGCTCAACTAACTCGGTCGGTGGTGCCATAGCGGCTAGTCTTAGGCCCATAGCGCTCTATCACGCTGTCAATACTGCTGGGGTGGTTAACCGGAACGTTGATCGGATCAGAAAAGGGAATGGTCGGCTCGTCAGGCGAATCGATACGCATTCGGGGCGGTGGTGCGCCATAGCCAATGGGGCGGCGTTGCTGAGTGGCCGCCATTTGTTTGAGCAGGGTAACGCCTTGAATGAATTGGGGTGTCATCAGGGTTTCGAGGCGTTGTCGTAGGGCGTTGACTTCGCCCGACAATACAGCGCTGTTGGTCGCCGCCTGCGACTCGAGGCGCTGCACTTTGGCGTGCAGTGATTTATCGACCGGCGCAGGTTGGGCGGGGCGTTGACGGGCGGCATAGACGCGCTCTAGCGCCGGGATAACTTGTTCGAGTATCCTCAGCCATTTAGCTCTAGCTTGGTACTTCGTGAGGGCATTGGTGGTGAGTTTGATGTTTGGCCTGTCCCAGTAGTTGAGATTGGCCCTATGGACATCGGCTTCACTACGCAGTGATTCGAGGTGGGTGGCCAGATCGCCCCATGACCGAAATTGCTCGGGCCACAGGCGCGGTGGACAACCCTTAGGGCGGGGAATGTGGAGTCCGGTTCTGGGGCTGTAGGTGTGGGTGGTCATGGATTATTCGGGGGACTTTCTTTTTATAGATGCCCGGTGGCTCGGAGCTTCGGAGTGGGTTAGCCGAATACCAGCCCGAAGCCAATCACCCCGAGGCAAAGCCACAGCAAAACCCAACCAATAAAGGTCAGAGTACGAAGCATTGTTTCAGGGCACAGTAACAAGCCAAAGCCCATAAGCAGCGGCACAATCATAGGATTTCCTCGCAAACGCTTAGCGTGTAGTCGGCAATTGAAGGGTACTCGCTTCCCCCGTAAAACTGAGGCTTGGCATTATCGTAAAGATCGGGATTGCCGCTGTAGTGATGGCTGGCCATCATGCGGCATTGAGTGAGGGGATCGTCAGTCTTTTTTTGAATCGTTTCCAAGGCGGTACTCAGGTAGCAATCCATGATTTTTTCTTGCAACTTTGGAGTTCGTAGAAACTCGTCTGGAGTTGGACTGTATTGCACCCCAGGACACACTAAGGCGTTGGATTTCATAGTGTCTGGCATGAACTGATATTTGCCCAGTGCTCCGCTATCAGGATTGACTGAACTGTAGTTATTGCCACTCTCTTGCTCAGCTATCCAGTTCTTGTAGATTTCCACACTAAAGCCTGCAGCTTTTTGCCCTGCCTTCCAAAACGGGAAGAGAACATCTTCCACGTAGGGTCGGGTAACGCTGCGATCGCCCATGGCATGGCCGGGTATTGTCACTTCTAGGTGAACGTGCTCGCCCGTGCTGTTGCCTGTGCTGCCCTGTTGGCCCAATGCCTGTCCCTTTTGGATGACATCCCCTTTCCTGACATACAAATCTGCAAAGTGAGCCATAAATAATTCGACGCCATCCTCGCAAAGCAGAGCGATCGCGTTGCCATAAGCCCCTTGTTCACCTGATTCGGTAACGCGGCCCGCGCAGGCAGCTGGAACATCGACATGAACGGAGTCCGTTTCAGGGTTGATTAAGGTGAAATCGTATGACCCTGGCGGCGACTCATCAAGGAAGTATGGCGCTTCAATTTTCAAGGGCTCAAAGCCAATTCCGCCTGATGACGAGTCGGCTTGATCAACTTGCTCAGGAGCCAAGTTTAGCCATTGAGCAACCCGTGACTGAGCGATGCGATCCCATGAGTTATTGATCGACATTGCGAGGCCGATGACAGGTGGTACGGCAACAGTGACGCCCAGCGCCAAATACAATCCAGCGATCTCGATCCAGTCTTCAAGAACGCCGTCGATCCCTCTGCTGCGGACTTCCCGGCTGGAGACCTGATTGATGACTTTCCTGCGAGCAATGCGATCGACCGCCCCCTTTTTTCTTGGCTGCGGTTTAGATTTTGCGGGTGGAACAGGCTGCGGCTTGGGCGGGGCGGCAACTGCGAATGGATTAATGTCAGGGGCGGCTCCACCAGCAAACGGATTGATGTCAGAGGCTTGAGTCATCGTCTACCTTCAAATGCTCGATCATTTTTTGCCGAGTCCCTTCGGCATCTAGCCTCGGCTTGCCATCGACCCAAGTCAGCACGCCCAGCGTTGTCATGCATAGGCCGATAAAACACCAGAGCGCCACTTGCTGCAGGCTGCTGGTGTTGCGTCGAGTCTTGCCGAGGGCAATTAAGGTCAGAGCGACCAGCAGGATGGTTTGAATCATTTTTCGACGTCGCAAACCCCCGTTTCATGGTCACAGTTCACCACGGGGGCTCTGTTGTCGCCCTGAATCGTGATGCCAGGTGTTGGCTCGCCAAGGGCGGTGAGTAGAACATTCCGAAGCAGTAGCCACACTGGATCAAGCTGTACAACAATGAGGCCTAGGGATAGCACTGTCAGGGCTACGCAGGCCAGGATGATGGAGTTAATACCATTGGCGAGGGATTTAATCATGAGGCTTTGGTCTCCTTCAGGTTTAGATATTCAGTCAGGCCAACATAGAGAGGGTTCGTCAGGCTGCGAACGATACCCATTTGTTCCGTGATTTGTCGCTTGCTGCAGCCCTCGTCCACTAGCCGATCAATGCTGTCGCGGTGATCGGTCAACCAAGCCTCAAAGTCATCCTTTGGGGCTTCTAACTCGAAAGAGAGTGGCGCGGTCAGGTTTGGACTCACCACAACGCGAGCCTCGCCACTCAGGTAGTCAATATGAACTAGCGCCCGTTGCGGGGTGCCAATGGAAATCGCCTGTAAGTTGCGCTCTTTTTGCAGCGTTTTGCCGTCTAGGTCGGTGGGCACTTGATTACTGCGATCTGCAAGGCTGCGGCCCATCAGGTAGAGGTCTGAACCCTGCACCAAGCTTGAATCAATGCCGTTCTCCTCTCGTTTGATGACCTTCATGGACAAGGAGGCATTGACGAGGGCTTTGCGCCCTTCATGACTGATGTAGTGCAGTGCATCAATAGCCTGCTCGCGCGCTACTTCGTCCCAACGCCGCCAGTAGCCCTCGAATTCGTCAATAAATAGGTGGTGAGGCGTACGGTCTTTGTCTTCACCCTCAACCCGCCGCCGGGTCATCGCCGCGAATCGCAGCAATGCCATAAGCACTTCGTCGGGCGATTCAATCAGGAAGCGATCGATAAAATCATCGTCGTCCACCTGGGGCAACCAAATGGTCTTCTCTTCGTCTTCACCGCGATAGTGAAGATCGGCAACCAGCGTATGCACGCCACTGGCAACGCATTGTTGAAAGCGGTAGGCAAAAAGTTTTGATTTGCCACTGCCTCGGGCGCCGACAATCAAGGCTGATGTATTGGCGCGAGTGGGTGTCCAAAAGCCCGAGGTTGTTGGGTCACCTTCGTCGATACTCAATCCCTTCAAAAAGGTCGCTACTGACTCTGGACGGCGCACCTTAAGGGCCTCTAATGGCTTTTCCGCCGCATCGTCAATGCCTAACCAATCAGCACCGATGACGATCAGCGCATCACCAATATCAGCAACATTCGCGCTTTTGAGCCGGATCGCGGCAGACACCAAACCACAAGCTGAAATTGGCAGCGCGGGCAGTAGCACCAAAACGGGGGCATTCCTCAGCAGTAGAGGCGCGACCATCGACAGCGCCCCAATCAGCAGTGGATTAGTTAGCGGGTGCTTCATCGGTCTCTACCTCTTGACTGGCTAGCCCTTCTAGTTGCTGGTCGAACATTTTGATTGCATCACGGCGCTGACTTGCGGCCATTGCCGACTGCAGTAGATAGGCGTTGTTCGCTGTCAGCGCTGGCACAAAGTCAAGGGTGCAGCCCTCTGTGATGCCTGTCATCAGGTCATAAATCGCCAGCACAATCGCTCGATTCTCAATCACGGGGTTGGCGACCAGTGCAAAGTTTTCGCCTTGGGCCTGCAACTCTCCCTCATGAGGAAATTGCGTCGTCAAGGCTTTCATTGGCTCTAGCGCCACCAGCTGCAGCTGCTTTTCTAGCTCAGCAATCTGGCCTCGCTGCCCTTCGGCATTTTCTTCGGCGAATTTGCGCCACGCATTTTTGCGCGAGCAGACAAAGGCATCGAACAGAGCCGCGCTGTTGTGGTCAGCTTCATTCAGGGCGATCGCTGCGGATTGAGTGGCATCACCGATAGTCGGCAGCATGGCCGCTCGCCGTCCATCCGAAAAGCCTTCCTCTCGACCGGCTTCGGTACCTTGTTGGTAGGCGTCAGTGGCTACGGCGTCTAAATCGCCATTGCCCAAAACCCCTGGTTTACCAGCATTAACCACCCGCCAGGCTGCGACGCTACACAGCAAAGCCAGGGTCACGCTGCCAATCGCAATTGCTCGTTTACTGGGCTTAATCTTGAATGTCTGCATTGTGAAAATCCTCTAAGCGTTTTCTGAGCATTTCCAGTGCTGCTCGCTCATCGTCGGGCAGCGACTCAATACCTGTCAGGCGCTCAACCTCAGACAGGAAGCGGTTTCTAGCGGTAACGTTCAGGTTTTTCTCGATCTCCCAACCAACGCACACACCAGCCGCACCAAACAGCCAAAGGCCGTTGATCATTGGCCAATTCATGTTGAGAAACCAGACTTCGCCGAGTGAGGCGAGGCCCAAGGGAATTAGCCCGCGACAGACAAAACTGATGGTTTGAATGGTTTTTGGCATGTGGTTATTGGCTAAGAAATGGGTGGTTAGTGGTTAACCAAACCACTGAAAGCATTGGTTAACCGTGGCTTGGTTAAGCTGGTTAGGCTAATCGGCGGGGCTGATTTTTCGCCTATAGCTAGTCAGCCGCCAGCCAGTCAATAATTTGCTTGCACAACCCGACCAGCGTCTTAGCCCGCAGTGGACTCTCGCTCGCGGGATGGCATTCGTAGATGCCCAACTCGTCGTTGTGCGTAATCTGCAGCCCCTGGCCGCTAAAAATTTCGTTGGCTCCCTTCAGGGTGATTAGCGTTCCGTTCCAAGTCATCGAAGTTCCTCAATGCATGAACAACAAAGTCATCAATCGCTAGCCGAAGTCCCACCGGGGACGTTCGAGCAAAACTCTTGCCCACGCCGATAGCAATCGTTGGCGCGATCTTGGGTGGTGTATCGTCGCGCTGAGGCAGACTGACAGGTCATGGCGAACAAAAGGCCAAGGCCAGCACCCAGCAGGATCGATACGGCAAGCGTTCTTCGGCTTATCGGTCGGCGGACAAACTTCACAGACACAATGCGGGAGTTGAATTTCATAACCTCAATCCTCAATACGGGTACAACGCCCCCACCGCGGCGGGCGGCGGGGGCTTCCGGGGCGGGGGCTAGGCGCCCAGCTCTTGCTTCATCAGATCGAAATCCTCTTCGGCCTTGCGCTCTGCCTCGAAAATCGCTGCCAGCTCGTCAATCTTTCGCTCGTAAGCCTCTTGTGCCTTGAGGTTGATATCTGCCTCGCTTCGCTCATCGGCCACTGTGGCGACATTTGAGTAACGATCGCGAAGTCTTTCTAGCTTCGCCTTAGACCGAAGCTCAATGGCGCTGGCATGGGCCTTGGTCTCTTCGACTGTGCGCTTAATGCTGGCAGCGTCATCGCCAATCGGTGCCCATTGACGAGTTTCGGGCATCGCGCCGAGCCATCCGCCTAGCTGAGCAATCCACCGCGCCATCGACAAATCACCTCGGTTTTGACTACGCAGAATCAACGTCTTACCTAGCTCCGTAATGCCGTCATCGGTAATCAGCGCATGACGGGGAACGTGTTGCTGAATCGCCTTGATCACCTGCCTAACGGCAGCAGATGATTTGCCAATGATTTTCGCGATCGCTTCCTGGCTGAACGTCCCTTTTTGGTAATCCAGCGCGATAAGACCCTTCACCCATACGGGCACTTCGGGGTCATGCTTCGGGGGTGCTTCGGGGGTGCTTCGGGTAGAGTTCGCGAAGCCTTCGGGTGACGCTTCGCTTTGGGGTTCGGTTTGCAGGGTCATCTTCTCAATCCATAGCTCCTTAAAGTTTCTGGGGTACTTCGCCCGGTGCTTCGTTTTCACTTCGTTTTTGCTTCGGGTGGTACTTCGGATCTACTTCGGGTACAAACCTAACCCAAGCTCATGTAAATTGCAACACTATTGCATTGCTTTTGTGATTACTTGAGTAGAATGGCTGCTGTAGCGATAATTGAGGCATCCTTCATGGGCGATGCAATGGCAGCGGATCGGAATCAAGTCACCATCACACTCAGCGACAAAGCGATTGAGGAGTACACGATCGTCGCTGAATGGCTGGGTATGCCGCGAAACACACTAATTCGGCAGGTGGCTGAATCGCACCACCAGACCCCTAGTTTTGGGAATTTGGTACGGAGGGCCAGGGCGGGTGATGCGTCACCAGGCTCAACGAAATTCCCTGTTGACGACTAATCCACCCAAAACAAAACCCCCAGCGGTAGCCAGGGGTCGGAGTGCGTAGATTCGCGTCACTCAGGGCACCCTAGCGGCAGATCTAGGGGGCAAGAGCATGACCAGCGGCAGTGGATGGCTTCAGTACGGTGATATGTGCGAGTCCTGGCTGTGCTGGCAGTGGCATGACTGGGCCGTGTGCGCGATGTTCGTTGCCCTGTGCTCGTTTCTGCTTTGGAAGGCGTGGACCGATCCAGCCATGAGGGAGCCACCGCCAAACGGTGGGCGTGATTGGTGGGAGTGACACAGAACCCCTCACCGATTGGCAAGGGGGTTCTGTGTGTCCGGAGCTTCGGAGTGGAGCGGGTACTCGTTTTTGAGTATCCAATGCGGAGTGGATGGGATTATAGCTCTGCGTGCTCGTCCTCATAGCGATCCGGGTGTTGCTCTGCGTCCCGACTAGCGATGTCACTGACGATCTGAAGGATTTCGGGGCACATCCTCCGAAGAAACCATGACGACGTTGTTAATTCCTCTAATTCCAGCTCCCAATCAACAGGTAGATCGCAAAATTCCTGAAACGCCTTCAAGGCTAGTGCTCGGTCAACAAAAATTGACTGTCCTAAGATTCTGCCGCTGGCAATATGGGTCACTGAATAGTGATCCTCGCAATCTAAGACAGCTAAGCCACTTTTACTTTTCAGCACTCGATACGTTCTCGTGTTGCCAGACGCAACAGGTACAGTCAAAAACGCCATTTTCTCCCTCACTCTGTGTCGTTTGTGGCAGTGTTAATCAGTGGTCGGTAGATACACCCTGACCGCCTACCTCGAAATCCTGCCCGCCTCAATCAGCAGGGCGGTTGAGCTGACCGCTATAGCTTCCGTCGCTGGGGTCTTGCTGGTATTCGCTGGGGTCATCCACCTCGGTCGCAAAGTAATCCCAGACGTCGGTTACTGGTTCTGCAGGCGCAATCTTGATATCGAGCGCAGTTCCCCCACCACAAAAACTGTAGAGCCGTCGCTCAATGGGGTGAATCAAGAACGGTGATTTCCCCAGTTGAAATGCGACTAGCAAACCGTTTCTGTATTCCCCTTGAATAAAGGCCGGCACTGGGCGGTTTACCAGTACGTAAAAGTCAGGGTGGCGATCGACTTTCATGATGCACTTACCCCAACAACTTGCCAGCTTCAATCAAAATCGCGGCGGCGGTCTCTTTGACGATCGCGGCTGCTTGTAGGTCAGTCCTGGCAACCTCGTCAGTAATGCCATAGTGGAATTCACAAACCTTTTTGGCATCGCAGATCGCCATGGCAATCCGCTTTCGAGCGCGAGCCAATGCTTCTTTGTAGACCGCCTCGCTATCTTCCGGGGCACCGTGCCCTTGCGTGGTATGGGGCGCTGTGGTGGAGGTGCTGGGCTGCGTTTCGACGAGCTTATAGCCCTTGCCGTCGAACAGGAGCTGCACCGGTTGTTTTTTGGTCAGTGACGCCAGAGCTGCATCATCAGCATTACCCCAGACCTTCACATCCTCGCCCGCTGCGGTGGTGGCTACCACGTTGATGCGCGGGCCGTTGCCGTAGTCTTTGGGTTTCCCAGCGGCGTATTTGACAGTGGCGTTGACGATTGTGGCGGTGGTCATGCGGCCTCCTGCGCTTGCTTAACTTGTGCAATCACTTTCTCGACACCGTGAAATTCGCAGAGTGCTGCGACCACGGTCTCCATGTCGTATTCGGCCATGATTTCTTGCAGCAGTTGTTTTTGTCGGTCAAGCACCATAATCTTTCTCGGTAAGTTTGCAGAAGAAAGACGATCGCCCTGACGCGAGCGATCGCCGGAAAAACTAGGAGCTAGGCAACTGCCAGCTGGCCGGTGCCAAACGTACCGTCTTCTTGACGGCGCTTGTAGCCCAGCATGTAGGTAGCGCTACTGGGGTAGCGGGCAGCGTCGCCAAACAGTGCATCAGTAGAACCCAAGCTTTTGAGTTCGGCGATGGTGTACTCAACGAAAATCAAATCATCGTCGGTCAAGACGCCGGGGGATAGCTCGCGGTTCGCGCTTTTGCGGCGCTCCCAATCGAGCTGTTGATTGATGCTGCGGTCTAGCTGTGCAATGTATGAACCGTATTCGGATGCCATGATGAGTCCTAAGGGTTGAAGGTGTGCAAAGCGGAAGGGGCGCGGGTGCGCCCCACTGGCGTTACTCAATGGAGATGAGTGCGCCGCCGATGGCACGAACGTGATCAACGCCTGCGACTTTGACTACCTCAACGGGCTTAGGAGCCTTAGCAGTAGCGGGAACCGAAGGGTATAGAGTAAACTTCATGGTTAAGAACCTCTAGTAGGGTTTGACATTTAGAAAGGCATCGCAGAACTGTAGGAGGTGAAGCGGTGCCTTTCTTGTGATTATTGTATAGAGTCTGCCGCTATACTGTCAAGCTTAAACATGGTTTATTTGGTCTTAGGCTTGACTTATTTTTTGGCTGACGCCATACTTTGAGCATTGACAGCTAGAAATGCGAGGATAGGCGTGATGAATACAGCCTTAGTCCCCGTGATCCGATGGAAGCTCCGCCAGTTAATGGCTGATCGTCAAATGACTAATCGAGCGCTTGCAGACGCGCTAGAGGTGCATGAAACGTCGATCAGCAATATGAAGCGGCGTGACAATATGCCACGGATCGACGGTGAAACGCTAAACAAGCTCTGCGGGGCGCTTGAGTGCCGTCCCAGTGATCTGATTGAGTACAGCAAGGATTAGAAAGGCGATCGCGTAGCCCTGCAAAGTCACGCGATCGCCCCTAGTCCACCTAAGTCGTCAAACCAGAAGGTGAACCATGAATAGCTTACAGTCCACGCTCCGAGAGGGGCGACAGTTTGTTTTTCAAGTGCCTGCGGACGCCCCCTTGCCGCAGTTCGATATGTTCCAGCGCGTAACCTGGCGAGGCTACGGCGGCGATGTCAAAGGCACCATCATCGGCCTGTATTGGGTTGATGACAGCACGGCGTTAATGGAACACATTGCCCCCGGTTGGCACTACCAGGTATCGCGCATCTACGGCGTGACCGATGTCCGCAAGATATTGGAGCGCGGGTCAGAGCAGACTCCGCTCTCTGAAAGCAAGCTCAGCGCAGTAGTGGATCATGCCTTTGGAGGACTAGCCGATGGTTGCCTATAACTTCAAGGCCCAGTTCGCGCCCCTGGTGGAGGCTGGGCAAAAGACCCAGACCATTCGAGCGCTGGGCAAACGTCGCCATGCACGGCCCGGTGACGCCTTGCAGCTCTACACGGGGATGCGAACGAAGGGCTGCAGGAAGCTGCTGGAAACCACCTGCGTGAGCGCTTTTGACGTTGACATGAATATCACGGATGAAGAGGGGCTAACCGTCTTTGTGGACGGGATTGATTACGACATCCCGGACATGATCGCCCTGGCTGAGGCCGATGGCTTTGGGCACGAAAGAGACGATCCACTTGATGAATTCATTGAGTTCTTTGAGGCCCGGATGCCGTTTCAGGGGGTGCTGATAAAGTGGCGACCCCTGAGGTTGTGACGGTAACTTGAGCTGTGCCATCGCCCAAAACAAAGCCCCTCATCATGTGACGAGGGGCTGCAAGCATTTATCCATTCCTGGAGAATTACTTTTGGTTAAGGGGCGCTGGCGCTTTTTGACTCTTTGCTGCATCGATTGCTTTCGTTTCCGTAAAGGTGAAGAAAGCGCCTTTGACGATTGAGAACACGAGAGAAAAGCCCACGCCAACCGAGAAAGCCTTTAGTGAGCCATATTTATTCTGCTCTCTCAGCTCCTCTGCAAGGACGAAGTCCGCTGTTAAGAACGCGTCACTTTCTTCGGCAATTGCATTAGTGTCGTCGGCAATTGCATTGAAGAATGAGGACGACACTAAGAGCATAGTGGTCGTCAGCAGAGTGAGCACCCAAGAGCTGTGCTTTCCAGCCCGCCATAGTTTCATTACACTAATCCTCCTCATCCCCAGAGTTCTTTTGTAACGCAGAAGAGGCTCCTTGCATAGCGCCTGCCAATATCTTCAAGCCACCTTCAATGAATCCCGGCGCGTAGTTGAAAAATACGCTCCCTGCGGCTAGTCCCGACATAGCAAAGCCAACTTGCTGGATAAATGGATCTCCTTGGATGGTGATTTGTTCCTCCTGAACAACCTTTCCATCTTCTAGCGTAACTCGTCTTTCCGTTTTCTCGATTACGGCTCCCATCACCCCTAGTGAAAGCCCAGAGATGAAAACCAATATCGCAAAACGCTGCGAAAACCGTTCTCTAGCGGTGTCAGCCTGGCCGATTGAACTCCGCTCTTCGGATTCAGTATTTTCTGGCTTCCTTCTCCAAAAGGGCATCGGAATAAAAACGTGATTTTCAAGGCCCAATTATAGGCTTTTTACGTACATTCACAGAAAAAGTTTGATATGGCATACGACAGCAAACCAGTTAATGTGATTGCTTTAGAAATCAGCCTTTTTGCTGAAACCCCCTTGCCGACGTGGTGAGGGGTTATTTGTATCCGGAGCTTCGGAATGGGTCAGTCCTTGATGTAAATGCCCTTCAGTGGCCCATAGCCACCGACCTCAGTGCCACTAGCATTCTCTAGGCGCATGTAGGTGTCGTCTGTACTCCCCCCAGACTGCTGGCGAGCCACTAGCCAGAGTTTGAATAAGCTCGTCGCGACATCCTCTCGTGATGGCTTAGGTTGAGAGTGCCAAGCAGGAGCAACCGTGACTATGACTAGGTCGCCATCGCCACCAAAATCAGACAGTTTGGCATCGGCAATATACACCCCATTAGGGTCGATTTTCTGTATCTCACCCTTAAAAGCTTGCAATGCATCGCGACTGTTTTGGCCTGCTTCAAATTCGGCAGTTTGGGCTTTTGACGTAGCATCAAGGCCTTGCTGACGGAATTCATCCGCCTTGGCACTGGCTTCCTCATACAATTTACTGCCAGTAGGCACTTGCTCCAGCTCTTCAACAGCGGACTCCCATGTGCGAGCTACTCTGTCCCATTCCCGCTCTGAGTCTGCAGTGTTGGCCATATTTTGTGCTTCGGTGGCGTAGTCGAGGGCGGCTTCAAGGTGGCCAGAGCCATTATCAAAAATCTCACCCAAACCTTTGACTGCCTCACCCAGTAACGCCAAAGCAACGACAGCAGTTATCGCGAAGCCAAACAACGCAGAACCGGAAAGATACCAGCGCTTTGATTTGGAGGTTTTTGGCTCGGAAGAACTTGATGCGACAGGTTTTGACGTTGCTACTGCCTTGGCTGCCTGAGATGTGCCGATCTCCCACTCGTCGCGCCAATTCTCGCCTTTGCCGACGGTGATCGCAATGACTAGCACCTTGTCAAACCCTTGGGGCTTGATTGTGGTCAAGCCTTTTTTGACTAAAGCGTCCATACCCTGAGGTGGGGCGGTTTTACCTCTGAGGGAGACCCTTAGCAAAGAGCCTGAATTCGTTACCCGTACAGTGACACCCTTTGAGGCGAAAGACTTATTCATTAAGGCTTCTAACGCTTTGATGTCACCGCTTTTAGCTGCTTCCTGTAGAGTTTTTGACATAGTGCTCACCTGTAGGAGGGATGCCAAAGTATTCACGAACCGGCGACAGGAATCAGCAAAGCAATATGAAGTTACGGTAATGGGATGGGATAACTACGTAAATACACGTTTACTAGTGACGAGAATCACTGGTAAAAGCACGGAACTCTCCTAGTCTTGCAACTTAGTGCAATGCGAAAGGGTGATCGCCACGCCGTCTCTTCAAAGATCGATGCTTACTACCGCTAGACTTCACTTTGCCGCCAACATTCGGGATGCCCGTGACGCTTGGCAGCGCAGAGACCCCAACGAATCACTAACGATTTACGTGCAAAACTTAGATTACTTCTACGCAAGCACGGAATCGGGGGGCGGAATGGATGACTTACAATCTCAACTGCTAGAGAGCGGCTACGAGGTCAGTCAAGCAGCGTTTATGGCATTCGTTTACAGCGATCGCGCAGAGCTGCAATGCCTAGCACTTCAAGGCGATGAGCGACGGCTGAATCGTGCAGACTGCCTGGGTAAGTCGTTGCGATATCTTGATCCAGAGATCTCCGCCCCGCGCGTGATGGCAATCCAACAGGCAATTACCTCAGAGCAGGCCGCCGAATACCTCTACACCCACTATTGGCAAGATCTGACGTGGCACTTCCGGGGCGTGGTGCGACACTTCCCAGAATACGGCGAGGTGCTGGTTGAGATTTTTGATGAATCTGACTGGCAACCTACTTGGTGGCAGCAGCGTGATTAAAGGGGTGAGATGACGGACGGTATTGGCGCTTCACCAAGGCTTTGATGTACTCCCACGTCCACCGGTCATGATCACCGGTATAGCAATACATAATCATCTTGACTTCAGGCAGTTCATTGTCATCGGGCAATGACTGGCCCCACAAAATTTCTTGGAATCGCCTCAGCGATATTGCTGGTCTGGCGTTTAGGCCACCTTGCGCCTTTGGCAGTTCACTAAAGGCGTGCATGGCCTGAATGGTACTAAGACACCGCCAGTCCACATTCTTTTCTGCAAGAGCGTTTTGCATTTCCATGCCCAGCACGGTCATTTCCTGTAATGCATCGCCGCCCGAGCTGACGCGGTACTGACCTGGGGTGCCAGCGACCTGGCTAAGGCGTTGGGCAAGCTTGCGCTCTAAATCTGTGACGCGATCGGCTAGTTTTTCGACTTCTGATTTGGCGTCATCACCAGAGAGCCATTCCCCCGTGCGGAGCCAGTGACGCATTTGCTGTGGCGCGCACCCCTCTAAAGCCGCCATCGCCTCAATGGATTCGGCTTGCAGCTCCGTTTTCAGTGGCCGATAGCGCCAATCAGATATTGTCGTGCGGCTAACCCCTAACTTTGCAGCCAGCCCAGAGTAGTTAAGGCCCGTGTCGTTGACCTTTGACTCCACCCAATCCTTTAACCGCTCTTGATATCCCGAATCGGACACGTCCAACCTGTGTCAAGTGACTTGACACCATTTAAGCATCGGCTACTGGCAAGTTTTTGCCGATCGCTTGACATTTTGATTTTGAATATGCAGGATATTGTTAGCTGAGTTAACAATATCCATGCAAACCAATGTTCGATTCCATAAATCGAAGCTTCAGTTGCTGAACGTAATGGCGGCATTCAAGGGGCAGATCGTTGCCGATTACTTAGGCGACCTTGTCGAGGCAGATGCCAAAGCGAACGAAGTTCCCGCCCCAAAGCCCCAACAGCCCGCGCAGGCTGCGTAGCCAATAAAAAACCCCCGCTGGCTGGCGAGGGTCACTTTGACGAATTTGGAAAAACGAATGCAAGACTTTTGTACTAGCAGGGTAGCACGCCCTGCAGAAACCGAATCGCAACGCTACACCTTTCGCGTTGAGCACGAGCAAAACCCTATGGCCTGCCTGGTGGACTTGTTCCCCAGCGGTTTCCAACTCGAGTTCATGGATGCAGACGTGGCAAAGGTCATTGTCCATGACGATTTCACCGCCCCTGCCGAGTTGATCAGCGCCATTGCAGACGAAGACGGCGACGTGCCTCCCGTCATCTATTGGGCGTGGGTGGATTTTGGCGCTATCTGCGTCTGCTGGGAATGGATTGAGCCCATCCGCGAAGCCGTGCCCTCGGATATCTGCGAACGGGCGGGGGTGACGGCATGACAGTCCTCATAGGAAAAGCCTTTTTCGTCAACCCACCGTCACGGCCCGCGCTATCGGCCACCGCTTACTACAGCGCTACCACCGACATAGAGATCCGCCGTAAGGCCGAAGCAGACGCTGCTTACTTTGGGTGGAACCTGCAAAACATTGCCATTGCAGAGAAGCAGGAGGTGCAAGATGCCTCGTAAAAAAGCAGCCGCCACGTACTCCGTAACCTGCGGCATGGTCACCGCCCGGTTTCGACGCAAGGGAATTGTGGAGGGTATCCAAGCCCAGGTCAACCGGCAAAAGATGACCCCCGATCGCATCGCCCGCGCCATTGGCTTAAACGTCACTCCAGTCTCCATTGCTGGCGTTGAGGCCGAGATGGACAAACGCATCAAGAGCGGCGCTATCCAAGCTCAGAAGACTGTGGGTGTCGGCCATGCGGGGGGGCGGCTTGTGCAATACGACAACCTGCAGCGCTCCCAAAAACCGGCGTCCCCCGTGCCGGACATCGGCATGAAGACCTGGGTCGATCCCAGCATTCGACAGCGGAAGCAACGCCGCCGCTCTGCATGACTTTTCGGAGCCTCGACCACACTCCCGAGGCTCTTTTTTCCTACCCAGAGACCCATGACATGGACAAACAACAAACTGGCCGTCGTACAAGACGCGGTTGGCATCTGTGCCCACTGCCGTCGCACATGCCGGTATCCGTGGGAGTCGCAGGCCATGTTTCTCAAAGAAATGGGACTGGCTTCACCGGGCATTGCCCGCGACGCCGAACGTCATCCCCGCCGTTACTTGATGCGCTGCGTTCACCTCAACCGCGACCGAGCGGATGACCGCCGCGAAAACCTAAAGCCGCTTTGCACCAGCTGTGCGATGCGCTTCGATGCCCTGACCCGCAGGCGGCCTACCCACACTCGCCGCCGCCGATACCTCTGACCGGAGTTCCTGAGAAATGACCACAGTAGGCAAACGACCAGACAGGGGGGCTTTTATCCCTGCCTACCTAGATGACTATCCACTAAAACCCACTGAGTTCAGGGTGTACGCGCGAATTATGCGCAGAGCGGGAACTCACCACGGCAAGCACTATGAGTCGATCCCTCACGTAGCCGAAGCTTGTCGAATGAATCAAAAGACCGTCAGGCAGGCATTTCGCGTATTAGAAGCGCTTGGAATGATCATCGTCAACGAAATTCCTGGAAGGCCCAGCGAGATCGAGCCCACCCATGAAAGCGAGTGGAAGCCAGCCAATCAAGTAGAAAAAATCAGAGAGGAGAGTACCCCTACCCCTACCAAAAACGGTACCCCTACCCCTACCAAAAACGGTACCCCTACCCCTACCAAAAGAGGATCACCACCCCTACCGAAAGAGGCCGGGGTACCCCTACCGAAAGAGGATCACAAAGGTACTCCCTCTAAGGTACTCCCAGAAGGTACTCCCTCTAAGGATCAAGATCCTGGTTTAAACCACTCTCTCTCTTATCCGGAAAGAGAGAGAGAAATTGAAGTCGAATCACTTCTGGAAAAACCGGAATCACCACAGCCGTATTTTCCTGATCGCCAAAACGTCTCAGTTCGACAAGAGCGGCAGTTTTTCGAGAAAGTTCCGCCGCCGTGGCGCATCGGCTTTGGCCCGAACGACTGGAATGAAGCTGCTCTGGACGGCATTTGCGGCTGGATGATAGCCACTTTTGGGCAAGGCCGCACCCGCGCCGATGCGATCGCCTACATCGCCAAGCGGGAGCATCCCGACCATCCTGACCACGCTGGCATGGCGGCGCGGGTTGACGAAGTTTTGAAAGCTGCGAATGGCCCGCCCCGCAAACGAAAAACATTGCGCCAGCTAATCCACGAAGAAGAAGCCATGAAGGAGGCTAATTCGGCATGAATCTTGAGTTTGAGCAATTTAAGGGCGAGATGCGAGATCTGTGCGAGATCAAGAATTGGCGCATCTTGTCGGACGACGCTCTCCGGTCGCTGTATGACCAATTTCCGCAAGATACGGCTACCAAGGCGACCGTTATCGACCTGAAGGATTTTCAACAGGCAGTTGCCGACCTAATGCAGTCCGAGTATCGCGGCGACGCTGGGCAAATTCTCAAGGCATACCGAGCGAATCGGCTACACCGCGTTCGCGAAGAAACCGAATCTCGACCCATGCCACAGGCGGCAACCCATCATGGCCGTCCGAGTGAGGAGTTCGTCCGCGTGTGCCGCCTGATGCGAGCGATGCGCGAAGGCTCCCTGCCGAAATTTCGCCAACGGTGCAACCATCGGCCACATGGTCGACCCGCCTGTGAGGGCGTCGCTACTCGATCAGGCGTTGGGGATGGCTATGCGGCCTGCCGCTGCTATGCCGAGTGGAATGATCGCCCCCTATCTGAGGACGATTGGCGGATGGGTCGAGAAACTGCCCCCGCCGCCGCGATCTCTCAGTATGCCGGTGTGGCCCAGGCCGATCCGAAGGAGGGGGACGTCGTATGGGTTGCCTAGCCCCCGTCAAAATCTTCGATTGCAGCGAAGCGATCTCCCAAATTGAAACCAGCTTGATTCTCCTGGGGTGGGCTAATCGCTGGCGGAAAGCCGTCCAGGTCGATGGGTCGCTGCATTACACCGGCCATATCCGCTGGGAGATTACCGAGTCTCGTGCCCTGTGGGCGGCGCTGTGGAGCGCCATCGGCGAGGCACGCGCTCGTGAATGCGGCCAAGCGCTTAAGGCTGAACAACCCGAGCAGCGACTGCCGTGGCTTAAGCAAAATCTGGAGCCGGATGAGCTGCTACTGCTCGCGGGTCACCTTCGGTCTGAGTATGTCGATCATTCAGCAGAGCGCCACGCGAGAGGTGATTTCGATGGGTGAAGCAAAGCGGCGGAAGCAATGCGATCCGAACTACGGCAAATCCGCATTGCCACAAGAACTGGCCAGAGCCTCAAGTTCAATCGCGCTATCTCTTTCGCCAAGCAATGTCTTTAGCGACCAGGTTTGCTATCTGATGCTCAAGCCTGAATTACGGCAGGTAAAAATTGGCATTGCCATTAATCCTGATGAGCGCCGTCATCATCTACAAACTGGATCCAGCGAAAAACTTTACCTGGTCGGCTTTTGGGTGCCCGCAACAAGCGCCAAGTTTTTAGAGCAGGAATTTCACAGCCTTTTCGGCGACTTGAGGGTTCGAGGGGAGTGGTTCAAGGTAACCCCTAAATTCTGGGAGCGCTTCTATTCCTACGTTGACGCCCCTGGCAGGCGTATGCAGTGGCACGGCCCAGCGGACATCAAAGGCTTTTGTACCAAATTGTGGGAGGCCGCAGGATGACCCCAACCGAGCGTATCGCCGCCGCGATCTCCTGGTTCCGTCGCCATCGTTCCGAACTGCCCAGCACGCCGTTTGTGGTCAGTCAGGGCGTCACCGTGAGCGACCCCCAGCGGTACTACGCCGCGATCAATGACGCCTGCAGCGACTGGGATGGCACCGCTAGGCGGATTTGGGTGTGCCTAATCCTTTTGCCGATTAGGCGATTAAGAACTTTTCTGGAGGTCGATCATGCCCCAGTTGGAGGATTTGAAGCATGAGTAACTTGGTCGCAATGAAAACTCATCTGCAATGCTGCGTCCCTCTCAAAATCATGGAATTGGAAAGGGCTGGTGGGCCAACCGAATCTGACTTTGCTCAGATGAGAAGTTTTGCCCAGACCTTGGCCGAAAAAGGAGACACCCTTCAATTTGGCGGTAAACGAGGCGAAGCCGCCTCACTCATGAATCAACTTGTTCGTGCGCTGGCAGTCCTTTCTTTTGCGACTCCGCGCTCAAGGGAAGAGGTTTTTAGCTGGCTGGAATTTCGCTCTGAATTACACCCCTACGATTTCGGTGATCTTTTTGAGGAGGCTATCGATGCCTGAGCAACTGAGCCTGCTAGATGTGCCGTTAAAGCAGCTTGAGCCCGTGCTTGAGGCTAGGGAACGGGCAATTAAAGCGACCAAAGCTGACAGGTTACCAGAACCAATCCCAGAACCACCCGGGTCCCTACCACAGCAGGTGGCTGACGAGTTGCCAAAGGATGCGAAATTCGCCCTCGGCGAGGTGGTGGCTATGACCCACCTGAACTCAAATCGGTTCATGGCAGCGGGGCCGGTTGTTGGCTATGACCGCAATGGCCAGCTGCTGGTGAGTATCGGCCTATCGGAGCCATACACCTGCTCAGAATCTCGCGCCACCGCATACACCGGCGTGGTGAGCCTGTGGCGATTGGGGCAAGCCGCGACGTGCGATCGCCCTGACTGCGCCCTCACTCGAGGCCTCGTTCCCTTCACCTGTCAGCAGTGCAACACACAGAGTCAGCCTCACTGGTGGTTCACCGGAAACGTGGGCCTGCAGTGCATCAAACCCCGGTGGCCGGACGCCATGTGGTTTCCCGCTGACTACGACCCCAATACTCGGAGGTTTGAAGCCGATGCCTGAGTGGTTATTGAAAGTGGCTGGTCTATTGGCGGCGATCGCCACCTGCCTGGTGGTCGGGGTGATATGGGCGGTAGCCGAGCTACTGGCCGTGATTGAAGGGAAGCGAGCCGAGGAGAGTGGTGATGACGACTGAACAACAATCTCTGCAAAAACTAATCGCCCTGGGTCGTACCACTAGGGGCCGTGTCTTGGAGCTGTGTGAGCTGATCGCCAAGGGTGAGGGTGGTGGTGATAAGGCTCGCGAGTTGGCTGAGCAGATCAACCCGGCTGCATTCAAAAAGAAACGACGGCGGGGTAAGCACAAAGGGAGGGCGGCATGATCATGTCGCTAACGTTGCTGCGAATCACCAAAGGCTACATGCCAGTTATTGAGTGGGCATGGCTGGGCAGCTATCTCTGGTGGCGAGACGAGCGCTACGGGCAAGCCAATCCGCCCTGGAGTCACTTCCCGCCTGTACCAACGACAACTGAGGTTCGGCTGTGTTTCCCAAACCCTGAGGATGAATGGCCTGTCGTGTATCTGCTTCCACCAGACTAGAGTGACGCTCCTTCGGCATAGGATTTCAGCTTTACCACAACGCTACATTCACCACCTCAGCGCCCAGCACTGCCACCTCACGCACCAAGTAGGTGTATAAGTTTCTTCGCTCCTCTACGGAGAGCTGCGCCCAGTCCCCTGGCATTAGTCCCGCCAGGTCAACGATCATCTGCTCTCGCTCTTTGGCATTTACCGTCTCCACCTCGGAGGCGGTTTTTATTTGATCAATCTCCAACTCTAAACCCGAGATCGCCTCGCTGACCCCCGGCACATGCTCCAAGCGCCGCAGCTGCTCTAACTCCACAGCTTTGGCTATCAGCCGAGGGTTAGTGTCGCCTTGGGGCTGCATGTGCTGGTCGATTATTCTCTCAGCCTGTTCCTGAATCGCATTCTGAATAGCGGCTTCGACCCAATCATCTCGGCAGGAGTGGTCAGGGCAGTCGTGAGGTATTTTGTTTTTTCTATTGCGGCAAACAAAGTAGCGTCGGGTGCTGCCGTTTTTGCGCCGCGCCCCAAAATAAACCTCGCAGGGGATTCTGCAGATACTGCAAACCACTGGTCCCGTTGGCACGGCATGGATGCGCTTAGCGTTGTTCCCCCTGAGCTGTCGATTGGTCGTTTGCTGCCGCTCAATCTGTCGCCACTCCTTTTCTGTGATGAGCGCCTGATGGCTGTTGTAAATCATTCCACCACGTGATTTGTGATAGTTCAGGTGCCCTCGCAATACGGGGTTCGCCATCCATCGGTTCCAGGTTCGGCGACTGCGGTTGATACCATGCTCCGTTGCCGTCCATGCCGCGATCGCCCGGAGCGGCTGCCCATTCAAAAAACGATCGACCACAGCCCTGGCAATTTCCCATTCTGGCCCTGGTTCAAATTGCGACTTGTCGGCACTCAGCTTATAGCCAAAGGGCGGAAATCCATGTGGCTTGTGAAGTGAGCGTCGATGAGCGTGAACTCGCGTGAGGCGATCGCTAAGCTGACGGCTAAAATGCTCAGCCATTATCGACTTCATCCCAGCGCTAAGAAAGCCATCTGCGGTAGTCAGCGTGACCATCTGCTGTGTTGTCGCCTCCATCACTTTGCAGCCAGCTGTTTCTAAATCGCTCAGGACATTTAGGGCGACCGCTGTATTACGGGCAAAGCGCGTCCATTCATGGACGTAGACGACAACATCATGCCGACGCCTACGCAGCTCAATGGCCCTTTTGACTAATGCTAAAAATTCAGGGCGATCGCTACGGGTGCCGCTGATTTTCTCGGAAAATATTTCGTCATAGCCGATTTCATCAAAGCAAGCCTGCTGAACCTCAGTGTTTTGGGCGTCGGTTGAGACTCGCAAATAGACGAGGCGGTATAGGGCCATAGGACAACGAACTATACTCAGAGCAAACTACACCGCTTCAATCAAAGCGTAGGGCCATGAGTCAACGATTACTCGCGTGGCCCCTTGCCGAATCACTTCTTTGAAAATATCGCGGGGATGGGCCAGCGTTTCCGTCGCGGTGCCGATAGTGATTACCTTCATGCCTAAAATGCGATGTTTGACATCGAGAAAGAGCACCGCAAACCGCTCTTGAGACTGCCACATCAGTTCATGGCTCATGGCTGCAGCGGCCACACTCGGGTCATCGACCACGGTTTTTTCTGGCGGACGCGACTGCAAAACCCGTTTGCCCAGTTCGATCGCGGCCAAAATGCTGGTCGCTTTGGCCGGGCCGACCCCCGGTATGGTCATCAGTTCTTGGGCAGAGACCTCACGCATCACGCTCATAGCATCGCGCTGATCGGCACTCAGGCATTGCAAAATGTATTGTCCCAAGCCCACTGCCGACAGTTTGCCGGGGCCTTGACCGGTGCCTAATAAAATGGCGATCAGTTCTGCAGTGGCGAGGGTTTTGGCCCCCTGGGCCAGCAATCGCTCACGGGGGCGATCGTCCGCAGGCATGTCCGTTACCCGCACTTGGTAGGTCGTCATAGCAGCACCAGAGCCGATAAAGTGAGAAGATTTCTGTGTTAGGACTGACGCATCGTCCTCTGACATCCCCAAAAATTGGGGGATGTGGCATCCAGCTTCCCTAGAATTGGGGGTTAGGGGGCCAAAACTGGATGCCACTGCGTCAGTCCTGTCTGTATTCAGTAAGCCCAGGCCACTTGTGCCCATAACGTCGCCATGATCGCCCCCGATTCCAGCTCGATTGATGCCAGCGCCATTGATTACCGGGCCATTAAAAAACAGTTAGCGCAGTTCAGCCGGTTAGAAACGCCACCGGTGCTTTCAGACACAGAAAGTGCGGACGTGCGGGCGGCGCTCAAGCTTTTCAATGATGCCGCTGACTATGAGACCTTAGGCGTCTGCGCCGACACCTTAGCAGCGGGAAAGGCCGCGATCGAAGCCTATGTCACAGCCTTGAGTCGACCGATTCAACTTGACCTCGACCCGCGCAGCGGCCCCGTCTATCTCAAGTTCAACACGCTCAAAGGAGCCTGGTATTTAGACGATTATGCTGGCACTGCCCGCGGCGTTTTGATTTCATTTCACGCTTCTGAGCCGGAGGTCGATGTCATCAACGGCACCTATGGGCCGTTTCCATTTGATTTGTTTGGCTAGATTTGGGCAGGCAAAGAGATTGCCTGCCAGCGATGCCCGGAGGAGCAGGTTTTGTGGATGCCTGATCGCAATGAAATCAAGGGGGCTAGCTAAACTCGCCCTGACCGATACTTTCTCGACAATCACCCAAATGAGCACAGGCCTCACTCTGAAACTGGCGTGACAGTTGATGAGCTGTCTGCAGTAAGCAGGCACGGGGGACGCCTGACATCCGTGAATCTTCAGATTGTTGTGCCACACGCTATGCCAGCTTGGGTAGTGTCTTGGGGGTGCCATCAGTCACAAACCGTCACGATAGAACAGTATTCGTAGTCAGGTTTGTTGAAGTGTCTGAAAATCGCGTTATGAACCACCAAAAGCACTGCCCCGAGTGTGGGGAAACGAAACTTAAGCGCATCCAGGTGCGGGGCATCAAGAAATGCAGCAACTGTGGCACATTTGTCGATCTTCGCCAGGGGACTTGGTGGCGCAAATTATTGTCCGCCTGACGATCGCGATCGCCGGTCATTTCCAACTTGATGAGAGACACCCCTTGAAAGGTTTGTAGAGATGAATGGCTATCTGTTTCGACAGATAGCTTTTTTTACATTCCCGTTTTATATTCCTGTTTGAGGCTGCCCGGCTGGACGACTGGCTCAGACCCTTGAGCTGTCGTTCTCGATTCCGCAGAGTGATCAAGGACAGGCTTTTTGGCAAAGTGCATCCCACTTACCTGTTCTAGTCCTGCTGGCGAGCAAGATGCCCGCCCTAAACGCATTGATGGATTTACAAATCTGGGATGCGCCCTTTTGTCAGCCGGTGCTTTGGGTGGAAAACTAAAAATAACCCGCAGAAATGGCAGTTGTGGGTTTTCTCTCGACAGGATGTGGATGAAGATTAGGGAGGTTGCTCTGATTTTGCGGGTAGCCGCTGGAAATCTAGCAAGGAACGCCGGATATGCTCACGATCACCGATATTATGACCACCACCGTGCAGGTAATTGATCGCATGGCCACCGTCGCCGATGCGATTGTGCAAATGCAGACCCACGGGGTGCGATCGCTGATTGTGGATCGGCCCTCGCCGAAGATGCCCTATGGCGTTTTGACTGAACGCGACGTAGTTTACAAGGTCTTTGCTCGTAACCTGGAACCGGCGCGGGTGATTGTGCAAGACATTATGCGCCAGCCCTGTATCGCGGTCGAGCCCCACATGACCTTAAGAGAAGCGGCCCTGCTCATGTCTGATGCGGGCATTCAGCGGGCACCCGTGATTAAAGAGGGCGAACTGCTGGGTATTGTGTCGGTCACCGATCTGGTGATGAAAGGCTACGTCGCCAGCACAGTGCTGCCAAGCTGAGCGATCGCCAGAAGCATTTACCCCAAATTCAATCGCCTGACGGTTTATGACAACTCTGGCGTTTTCGGCTACCAGTCCCTTTAGGCTGAAGGCATGAGTCAGGGCTGACGCAGTGGCATCCGGTTTTGGCCCCCTAGCCCCCAATTCTGGGGAAACCGGATGCCCCTTCCCCAGCAATACGCCATCCGGGCACGCTGCGCGAAGGGAAATGTCAGGGGGCCATGCGTCAGTCCTATGAGTGTTGATGGTTGTGAGGAGGCCGCGTCACTATGCAGCGGGTAATCAGACCCCTCCAAAAAGTTTGGCAGCGATTTACTGTGAGTGAAGCGCAGATTGCGGGACACCTAGAGGCGATTCGGGCACAACTGCCGACAACGGAAGTGATTTTAATCGGCAAACCCCAGGCCGGTAAAAGTTCCATCGTGCGCGGTATGACCGGACAGCCCGCAGACATTGTGGGGCAGGGATTCAAACCCCATACCCGCAGCACGCAGCAATACCCGTATCCCGCTGCCGATCTGCCGCTGCTGATCTTTACCGACACCGTGGGATTGGGGGATGTTGAGCGCCAGACCCAGGAGATTGTGGCAGACCTCACCCAAACGCTCCAGGCCGATGCGGGGCGATCGCGCCTCTTTGTGCTGACGGTGAAGATTACGGACTTTGCTAACGACAGCTTGCGTCAGGTGATCTCAGAACTCAAGCAGGCGTTTCCCCAGATTCCCTGCATTCTGGCGCTGACTTGCCTGCACGAGCTTTATGCCACCCCAACGGATGACCATCCCGACTATCCACCGCAGCTAGCAGCCATTACCCGCGCCGCCGAAACCACCGAGGCCAATTTTGCGACGCTGTGCGATCGCACCCTGCTGCTCGATTTCACCCTCGAAGAGGACGGTTACGAGCCGACGTTTTATGGTTTAGACGCTCTGCGGGAGGCGCTGGACGACCTGCTGCCCCAAGCGCAAGCCCAGGCCATTCATCAACTGTTGGAAACGGATGAACGCGGTAAAGCGATCGGGGATTTGTATCGCCGGGTGGCACGCCATTACATCAGTGCCTTTGCCGTGATGGCGGGCATTGCTGCCGCTGTGCCCCTGCCGTTTGCCACGATGCCGGTGTTGACCAGTCTGCAGGTGTCGATGGTGGTGGCGTTGGGGCGAGTCTATAAACAAACGCTGACCTTTGGCCAAGCTCTGGGGGTAATTGGCACGCTAGCGGGGGGATTTTTTGCTCAAGCGATCGGCCGCGAACTGGTGAAGTTTATTCCGGGCATTGGCAGCGTAGTGGCAACCTCTTGGGCCGTGGCCTACACCTGGGCTCTGGGCGAGGGGGCTTGCGTCTATTTTGGGGATTTGATGGCGGGCAAAGTCCCCGATCCAGACGCCATTCAAGACCTGATGGGAGTCGCCTTTAAACAAGCCAAGCAAGATTGGCGCGAAGCTCAGACCGATGACTGATACCAGTTCTCCTAAAAAGCGCTATAGAGACTTTAGGTAACGCGTCAATAACGGGCGGGTTGAGAATCCCTTCCCTAGTCGTGACCAGTGGCATCGGTATAAAGGGTGCCGCAAACTAATTGCTGAATGCAGAGGACTGTCCCCTGATGTTGAAGCTCAAACGTTGGCAATGGACGGTTTTGGGGCTGCCGCCTCTGATGCTGTTTACCGGTCTTTTAGTGCTCTCGGGCCTGCAGCTGCAGCAGTGGGGCTTGAGTTCGGTGTGGGCGCTGGTGGCGATCGCGGCTGTGGGTTGGCGTTGGGGCTTTAGCCAGTGGACGAAGCCGAGCCCCGGTGCGCTAGAGCAAAAGCTGTCGGACGTGCGATCGCAGCTGCAAGACACGCTGGCAGAAACGGCCCAGAAAGTTCCTCCTGACCAGGTGGAAACGGTGCTGCGACAGACGCTGGCAGCGGCCCAAGCCGATCCGCCCCTCTGGGAAGATTGGGCCAGCTTTGCCCAACGCTGTCAGACGTTGATTCGCGATATCGCCCATCTCTATCACCCCGAAGTGAAGTATCCCCTGCTCAACATTTATGTGCCCCAGGCTTACGGCCTGATTCGGGGCACCGTGGATGATTTGGATCGTTACATGCGCGTGGCGGCTCCGGCGTTAAACCAGGTTAGCGTTGCCCAGGTTTACCAGACCTACGAAACCTATCAGGCGCTGGAGAAGCCCTTGCGACGGTTAGGGACGGTGCTGGATTTGAGTCGCTGGCTGTGGAATCCGATCGGGGCCGTGGCCCGCGAGGCGGGTCGGCCCATCGGCAGCCAAGCCAATCAGCAGCTTGTGGTCAACTTTAGCCAGACGCTGCGAGAAACCGCGCTGACGATTTTGTGCAAGCAGGCGATCGCCCTATATGGCGGCATTACTACGCTCGATTTTGAACAAGCAGTTCCCACCTCGACCCAGAGCCAAAGTTTGCGGGCCTTGATGGAGGCGGCTGACTCGACGCAGGCGATCGCCTCAGAACCGATCAATTTGCTGCTGGTGGGGCGCACGGGGGCGGGCAAAAGTAGCCTGATCAATACCCTGTTCCAACAAGATCGGGCGGCGGTCGATGTGCTGCCTAGCACCGACCAAATGACTAGCTACCGTTGGGAAACACCTGCCCAAGAGACCTTGGTGCTGTGGGACAGTCCTGGCTATGAGCAGGTCGATCGCGCCGACTTTCGGCAACAGGTGTTGGCCCAGGCGGCCCAGGCGGATGTGCTGCTACTGGTGAATCCGGCCCTCGATCCGGCGCTAGAAGCCGACATGGCTTTCTTAAAAGATCTGGCTCGCGAGGGGCAAGAGATTCCCATCCTGCTGGTCGTCACTCAGGTGGATCGCCTGCGCCCCGTGCGCGAGTGGGCACCGCCCTATGACTGGCAGCAGGGAGATCGCCTTAAAGAGCGCAACATTCGCGCTGCGGTGGACTATCGACAAGCGCAGATGGGGGGCTGGGTACAGCAAATTTTGCCGCTGGTGACCCAGTCAGACGCGGATGATCGCAGCGCTTGGGGCAGTGATGCCCTGGCGACTCAACTGGTTGAGGCGATCACGCCCGCTAAATCCCAGCGCTTGGCCCAGTTTTTGCGCAGTCGTGAAGCCCGCATCACCGCCGCATTGCGCCTGATCGAACGCTATGCCCTACAAATGAGCAGCAGTCAGGGGATTGTGGCTCTGGTCAAAACGCCCCTGTTTGCCTTTTTGTCGGCCCGTTTCACCGGGACACCGGAGTTGGGTACGCTGCTGGCCCAGTCGCTGCCCGCTGAACAGGTGCCGGTGATCGCTAGCAAAATGATGCTGACTTACGAACTCGCGGTGTTGCTCAATGAGCGGGGCAATCTCTTTCGGCCCGGTGAGATCCTGAAGTTGTGGCCGATTCTGGTGCAAAATAGCGATCGTGCGCCCGCTCAAAACGCTTGGGCCTGGGGACAAGCGCTGGTGGAATACTGGACGAAAGATCTGTCAGTCAACGCGCTCAAATCTCGCTTCGCTGACTATCTGGAGGATTCACCGGCGATGCCCGTCGCCATCCAAGCGGCGACGGATGACGGCCCTATTTCTAGTGACGACCTGAGCTGAATTTTGCCTTGATTTGCAGGAACTTTCACCCGTGAGGTCAAGAGGAAATTGCGAGAAGTCGTAGCGCTCCTCTGTTTTCGACATCAGTCTAAATTATTGGCAAGCGGCTATCTAACTCGCTTTTGGGAAAGACCGAACGGTTAAAATCTCATCCGATCGCAGAACTTCCACAGTGGATTGGGGCACTGCAATCACGGCAATTGATTCGCCGATCGCATTAAAAACTTCTAGCACGCAGCCCGCTTCACCGGCTTCTGGGTGGGTGACAAAATCAATCAAGGTTGCAACGTCGCCTGCCTGAAGTTGGTGCTCTGGTAAATCGCGCATAAGCGCGACCTCTTGATAAAGCTCTAAAGACATCATTGATTCTCCTTCAGAGGTTTAAGCGTGACGAACTGAAATTTGCCATCGACTTGACGCTGTAGCCAAATAGTAACAACTGCTAGGGCCATCTCATTCACACCGATTAGTTGCCCTACTACGCGATAGAACTCGCCATATTCGCTGCGACCATCTGCTGTTGCCGAGCTCGTTTTAAGCAGTAAACGAATAGCTGCTCTCAAATCGTCTGGGTTGTCTGGGGTAAATCCCGCTTGAGCCAAGAACTTGGATTTATCGTTCCGAGCTTTTGGTACTAGGAGATAGCGGGTAATTTTCTCGTCAGGAATAACGGCATCTTCTGGTATTTTCACCCTAAACAACCCCAAAATATTTTAGGCCGATGACAGAATCCCTGTTGCCAATCCTGCGATCGCGGTCAAGGTCACCGTTGTCCCATGTTTGTGCAGAGTGCGCTTGCTGGCAACGCACCTTACCAGATCCGCGATCGCGCTCTATGCTGAAAACGCTTGGCCAACCATCGCTGTAGCCTCTCTACCAAGAGCATGATGCCAGGCGAATGGGTGAAGGTAATTGGGACAAACTCACTATTTTGGCCGTGTCCGTCAATTGAGCCGGATACAAAACGCCACGATTCAACACGGTAATTGTTGCTAGCGCGATCAAACGTTAAAGCTTTTCAAGAAGGGTTTACTCGTTCTCGTGGCGCAGGTTCATTTTTTTATACTGAACGGGTATTGCAAAACCGTGCCAATGCCTGGAGGGCAGAGCCATGAGCCATACTTACGAAGCTTTCGTAGACATCAAAGAATACGCCAGCAGCCAAGGTCTTTCTCCGTTAATTTATACAGAGCGTTACGAAGTCAATGCCTTGTCTCCTCAAGAGGCGGACGAAGTGGCCTTGTCTAAAGCCACGGGCATTCATCCCAAAGCGACAGAATTTGATATCCGAGTCACTCGCTTGCTCAGATAGTAGATATTGAGCTTTTGTAGATCGATCGCTGAGTCGGGTAAATTACCCTTTGCCCTACCTCACTTGTGCCAGTGGGGGTTAAGCTTTCTCAGCATTCCTCTTCTCAGCATCTCTGAGGAATAGCTTGCGGCCCCGCAGGGTAGATTCGGCATTAATTTGCTCAGCCGTGTGAAACGTGAAGCGGCGATCGCCCCGATGCTTCACCCATTCTTGTTGGATGGCCTGATCGGGAAACTTGCCTTGTTCGAGTTGGCTCATCATTTTGGGCCAACGCGTCTTCAGATGTCTGACTTCGCCGACGTATAGCTGGATGCTGCCAAAATTGGCGACGGCGTAGATTCCAGAGGCCATAACCCCACTCATCGCTGATTTTTTCATAAGCATGCCTCAGGACGACCGATAATGCCAATCCTCAAGTAAGCGCCAACATTCTACCCGCTCGACATCGCGATGGTGAGTCATGACGAGATAACGTCATTAGCATTCGGAAAAGAATATTGATGTGGGGTGGGCAGCTGACGCGATAAAGCCGCCGCGATCGCGGTGCCCCCAAAAGCGGCACTGGCGGGTAGCAGCGGGAGCCAACCCTCCGCCATAAAAATAGCTGCTGGGAGTCCCACTAAGGCCAAGCTGCCGCCGACTAAAACCAGGCTAAACACCCACCGCCGTTTGACCGTTCCTCCTAAAACTGTGCCGCCGACTGCCCAGAGGCCGATCCAAATCAGTTCGCCAACTTCTGGTAAGGCCCAGCGGAGCGGACGTTCATCCAGTGCCGCCGTGACAATTTGACTAGTCGCTTGGGCGTGCAACATGACTCCCGGCATCAAAAAATCGGCCTCTGCCCCCGCGCTGTAGGGCGTGAGAAAGAGATCCTTGGCGGAGGCGGCGGTGGTGCCAATTAGCACAATGCGATCGCGCACCAACGCTTCACTAAAGTCGCCCGCGAGGACAGCACTCAAGCTCAGCTGCGGCACGGCGGCCTCTGCGGCCCGATACTGCAGCATCAGCTGGTAGCCCGCCGTATCGGCAGAGCGGTAGCCGCCAAACCGGGGAGCGAGCGGCGTGAACGTGGTGCCGTTGAGGGTCAGGTAATCGCTCCGCGATTCACTGGCCAGGGGTAGAATATCTTCTGCCTCCAGATAGGCGAGCGCCAACCGGAGCGCCAACGACTGCAGCACCTCCGTCTCAGGGCGTTCATCGGCCGAGGCCAGCAGCAGGCTCCGTCGCACCACGCCATCGTCATCGACCGGAAAGTCGTTGAAGCCCACCCGTTCTGGGGGCAGGCCCGGTGGGGCCGGAATCGCCTCCGCCGAGCGATCGTCAAGCTGACGAATGGTGATGATATTGTCCGCCGCTAACGTTTTCAGCAGCGCTGCTTGCCCTTCGCCCTGGGGAATGTCGCGATAGAGGTCGAGCCCAATCACGCGGGGATTTTGAGCCTGCAGCGCTTGAATCGCTTGACTCAAGATGGCGTCGCTGGGGGTACTTTGCTGGAGCGCTTTGAGGTCGGCTTCGGTGATTTCGACCACGAGTAGGCGATCGTCTGGGGGTAGAGCGGGCTGCCACTGGGTCCATCGGTCATAAATCATCAACTCTAACGGTGCCCAGCCGCCCAACTGGCGGATCACCAGCACTGCCGCTGTCACCATCAGTGGCCCGATCACCCGACTCAATCCGCGTCGGGCTGCTGGCTGGGTGGTCGGGAGCAGAGTTTTGAGCTGAGTTTCCGGCAGGTCGGGTGGGGCGGGGGCGGCGAGGGTGTCGAGTTTTGCTAAATCGGCGAGGGCCTCTGCCGCCGAGGGATAGCGCTGATAGACCGAGGCCTCGGTGAGCCGCTGCAAAAAGCGCCTTAATCCCGAGCTCACCGTTGGGGCGGCAGACTCCCAGAGGAGTTCGCCCGTGTCGCGATTTTCGGGCAGTTCGGTCGGCGATCGCCCGGTGAGGCCGCGAATTACCGTCATGCCTAAGGAGTACAGGTCGCTGCTGTAGCGGGGCCGACCAGCCATTTGCTCTGGTGCCGCATAGCCTTGGGTGCCAATGCTGACCGTCAGCTGCTCGCTACCAGCGGTATAAAACTCAGTGGTGATGGCCTTAACCGCCCCAAAGTCGATCAGCATAAAGCGGCCATCGGCATGGCGGCGCATCAGGTTGCTGGGCTTGATGTCACGATGCACGACTTCTTGCTCATGGATGAACGCCAGAATCGGCAAGATATCTTCGAGCAACGCAATGATTTCTGCCTCGGTATACCGTGGATGCTGTTTGAATAGAGTGCTCAGCGAATTGCCGTCGATGAATTCTTGAACGAGATAAAACTCTCCCTCTGACTCAAAGGCATCTAACAGGCTGGGAATGCGATCATGGGTGCCCAAGCGCTGCAGCGCCGCAGCTTCTGATTCAAACAGACGACGAGCAGTGGTCAAAAATTCGGGTTCTGCTTTAACCGGTGTCAAATGCTTGATCACACAGTGCACGGAGTCCTGTTGGCAATCTACCGCCAAGTAGGTTTTGGCAAAGCCGCCTTGCCCCAAAGGTTTCAGCAGCTTGTACCGCGATCGCAACAGTTTTTCTATCATGAACCCACGCTTACCAACGATGCGGGGCAAACTTGCCCCCTTCGAGCCCGTTTACGAACCGGGCAGCCGTGGCCACGGTCATAGTGGATGCCAAAGCCTTTTCTAACGTAGACGGCCACGGTTGATTTATCCTAACTGGCGATTTCCTCTATTCTCTATCCCAGGGGCACGACGCCGGATCAGTAGATGTTTTATCCTAATAAAGACTGATGAAGCGTGCTCTGTTTATCTATTGCCCAATGGCGAGACCGATCGCGTCTTCGATCTTCAATTTTGCTCCGGTAGAAAAACTGGTCTGGTTTCTGCCTACACCGATATTGACAACGCATGCTGGATCGCCTACTCGACCTCTCTACCAACTTCGGGATCGACACCCTGTTGCTGTTGCCGGTGCTCATTGCGCTCGAAGCCGTGCTGTCTGCCGATAATGCGATCGCGCTGGCGGCGATCGCCCAGGGGCTAGAGGCCGAAAAGCAGCAGCAGCAAGCGCTCAACATCGGTCTGGTGGCGGCTTTTGTCTTGCGGATGTCGCTGATTTTGACCGCGTCGTGGGTGCTGCAGTTTTGGCAATTTGAGGTGGCCGGAGCGGTTTATCTGTTGTGGCTGGTCTATCAGCATTTTACGGCCGATGAAGATGCTGCCAATCATCACCACGGCCCCCGGTTTGCCTCCGTTTGGCAGGCGATTCCCACGATCGCCCTGACGGATCTGGCCTTTTCCTTAGACAGCGTCACCACGGCGATCGCCCTCTCGCGCGACGTTTGGGTGGTGTTATTAGGCGGCACCATTGGCATCATTACGCTGCGCTTCATGGCTCAGCTTTTCATTCGCTGGTTGGATGAGTATGAATATTTAGAAGATGCGGGCTTCATCACCGTCGCCTTTGTCGGCATTCGCCTGTTGCTGCGGGTAGTCAACGACAGTTGGGTACCGCCTCAATGGCTGATGGTCGGGCTCATTGCCGCAATCTTTGCTTGGGGATTTTCTAAAAAGACGACCCCGGCTGCTGTTACTGTCACGGCGGCTCCTGAAAGTACGAATGCTGAATCGGCAGACTTAAACCCAACGCCCCAACTTGATCCAGGCCAGTCCGCGCCGTTAGAAGAACCCCGCCAGCCCGCCGGTATCGCCAGCTCAGAGGGCGAGCCTCAAGGTGTCGAGTAAACCAGCAAAATCAGGGGCTCGGGGCTGTCATCAGTCAGCGATTCAAAACTGAGGAGCCCAGCCAATTTTTATCGCTGACAGAGGGTTGAGTCAACCTGATTTATCTTCTATCCAACAGTCTTGTCCTTCCTCGTGACTCCTCAAGGAGCCCACGAGGAAGGACAGTGGCTCAAGCGACGAGCCTTCAGACAACAGTGGTCTTAACCACGATGTCGTCATAGTCCAAGTCGCCCCCGCCCGGCAGGTCTTCAAACCCAAACAGGTTGTCTCCCAATAATCGGACGTGGTCAACCCCGTCAGCGTTGCCTCCCATGTGAGTGAAGTAGGTTTCTGGATCGTTGCCGCTGCTGCTATCCTGCAGCTGCTCGATGCTGCCATCGACGATGACAAAGCTCGCGAGTAGCTGCCCCATCTCAATGTCCGCTGTGAAGCGCTCTACTTTGTCGTTCGTTCCTCTCAGATTGACGTTCGTTAAGCGGTTATTCAAAGCCGCTTCGGTATAACCTTCATCGCCAGGACTCATGCGATTGCCAAAGCTGTCGAATATTTGTCCTTGCTCGTTGTCGACCGTGTAGAAGCCGACCAAGTTGTCGTAAGAAGCTTCTCGAAATACCTCAAAGTTGACTGTTCGAATGCCCGTCTCATCCCGGAAATCAAGCATTTCCGAATCATTGCTGTGGCCTTGAACGCCGCTACCTATCGTTGATGAGCCACCCAGACTCTGTAATACGATATTGGTCACACCGTTAGCGGTGCCCGCTGTCGAGTTAGCAGGAACCTTTAGATCGAGCTGTAACCCACCCGCTTGCAAAGCATTAGCGGCGATCGGCCGACGGTCTTCAAAGGGGTAAGCGAGCCGCACCTCTCCCTCTCCGCTCTGACGCAGACTATCCAAACTGCCATTTTCGATAATGGCAAACTGCAGGTTGCTGCCTTGATCAAACGTCAGGTTGCGGCTAGCGGTCACCCCAGGCAGTTGCCCAATTTTGAGGGTTGAAAATACGACGACAGCCTTTTCTAACAGGGCATCGGTGTAGCCCGCTTCGTTTGGAGAGATACCATTAATACGGCCTTCGACATCATCGGTGACGACAACTAACAGCTCATTGACGCTGTCGGTCCGACCTCGCACCAAGTTGAGTCCTAAGTTGAGGTTGGCAGAGCTTGAATCAGGCCTAGATACCGGTTCCGACTCGGGAGCGGTAGTCGGTTCTAGACCTTCTTCTCCCGATCTCACCTCGGATTCAGAAGACACCTCGGGTTCAGAGGGCACCTCGGGTTCCGGTTCTGCAGCGAGAACTGGCTCCGGGGCCGCATCGGCGACCAGAATCGGTTCCGGTTCCGGTTCAGAGACAAGTTCTGGTTCCGCATCTTCAACTGGAGTCGGTTCCGGTTCTGGGGCTGGCAGTTCTGGTTCGGCGGGCTCACTAGTGGTCGGCTGCTCAGAAGCCGCAGGTTGATCTCCCACAGTTTGATTGCCGCTGTATAGCGTTAAAAACTCGTGGGGACTGTCAGAACTTCTGAGTTGTCGAGTCTCGCCATCCTGCGTTTCCTCGACGAGGATGTCGTACATTTCATCAGGATCTTCATAATGGCGAAATCTGATGCTGAAAGAGCCTTCAGAATCTGATCCTTCAGAATCAACGATACTAAATGCCGCCTGTTGGTTCTCTTCCTCAGTGAAGGGTTGAACCGGCAGAATTGATCCCCCAAGGACTTCAGTTTTACCGCCATTGGTGGTCTCGATAATCGGCCCCTTGCCCTCGGTCTTCAGGCCAACCACCACCATGTTGGCCCCGCTGTTGGTGACTTTGGTGCGGGCCTCATCCAGGCTCTCTGTATTGAGCTGCCAGGCGTAGACATTTTCAGTGTCTTTCAGGTCAAGTCTGCCAATTTCTACGTTCTCGATGTATAGGTCGCTAGCGCCGGGGCCATCGATATATTGATATTTACCGTTCTTGAGGGCGACATCTCGTGTTGATTGATTTTCAACGGTGACACCGTAGCCAAACCCCTCGACAATCAACGGATCTGCACTCTCTCCTTCGACGACAAACTTGATGCCACCGCCATTTTCACCATCCTTATTCCGGTTGACAATGGACGAAAAGCCAACAATTTTTTTAACTGTAGAAGGAACCGTTACAACCCTTTGGTCAGATGAAAAATAGCGATCGGCAGGAAAATAAATCGTTGACTTTCCTGAATTCATCAGGTCTTGCAATCCAGCCGTATCGCCATACCATCGAGGTTCAAAAGCCCCCCAATTATCCAAGTTGCTGTCGTTGAACTCGGGAAAATCTTTGATGGTTAGGTTCAGCGACTTTTGAGCACTGTTATCAAATAGTTCAGAGTTTTCAGAGGTGTATTCTTCGACTATGCTACTAGCAATGACGTCATCTTTATACTTAATCGCGGACTGATAACCACTGGTGTTGATATCTCGAGCGTAGATCTGCCCCCGAGATTCGATCGCACTTACCCCCGGTGCGCCCCCTTGAAAATCACCGTTGATAACAGTGGTCATCTCATACCAGTTGTCGCTCTTGATGGCCGGAACACTGTTCGTGCTTTTGAGGCCATCGATAACCAAGGTGCCGCCGCCAGCGTCTATGCCCGCCTGGTTTTGATTGGTGAGCTCAATGTCTTTGAAGGTGGCCGAGTAGGGGCCGCTATTCTTGATCCCGGTATCAAAGCCATCAACTTTGACATCTTTAAGCAGCAAGGGGCCGGGGATGCCGTCGGCCATTGAGATGCCAACGGAGCCTTGACCATCGCCAGAGGTGACGGTGACATTCTCCATAGAGCCTTGGTTGCTGGCTCCGTAGTCGATGCCGATCGCACCAGCGTTGCCCGTACCAGTATCTACGCTTAGGTTCCAAATATTATTGCGAAAAGCCCGGTTGCCGTCAGAAGACTCAATCACGGCCTTGGGCTTGTCAGGGTCACCAAAGCCACCTGCATTATCGTCAAGCTGCAATATGGTCTTGCCGCTGCCGTCGCCGTTGAGGGTGACGGCATTGCCCACCCAGTCAATCGTGTCACTGACGTTATAGGTTCCCTCAGGAAGGTAAAGATGCTTAGGCCGACCGTAAAAATCGTCGTGTAGAGGCTCTCCGTTAGCGTCACGACGCCCATCATCTAATGCTCTTTGAATTGCGGCAGTGTCGTCTATTCCATCATTTGGGATTGCACCATACTCTCTAACGTCAACCCCTTTTGCCCCCGTTGGAGCGATCGCTGTCTCTGAATCACTATTTGTTGAAATAGGCATATCGTCCCAGAGTAAATTACGGTAATCGTCTGAGTGCACTGGGTAGGTGCAAAGGAATAAAGGGCCAGGTTTTCTCCGAAATGTTTTGTTACTTTAAAGCTGCATATTCCTGTGCCATTACAGGCTAACTGCAGATGAAATTAAGCCAGTTAAGTCAACATTAAGAGTTGGAAAGTTCAACACAAATACCGAACCGATATGTGACCACTGAGTGGACTGGTTTGCGTAAATTTTCTGCTCAATTCTTTTGTAAGCAGTGACTGCAACTGATGGCAATTAGGGGTACATAAACAGAGTGGTTTTGGCAGCTCCGTAGTGACAAGTCGTGAGAAGTAAAAATCACGTTACTTGCCTCAGTATTACGCGGCGAACCTAAAGATTTTGGGGGTGAAATAGGACTTAGTAGCGCTATCGATTGGGGCTCCCCCCGCTGTCGCTATCCTCTTGTCGAAGGGGGTTATACGCCTTTTGGGTATGTCGTCCAAATTCAGCGGACCGGTATTACACAAAAGCCACCACCACAACGGTCACATCAGCTGCTCGGTGATGTTCTAGACCTGTCTCATTAGGTCAAATTGGGTGGCTCCTATTATCTCGTAAAATCATCGTGGTTCTAGAGGTCTGTAGCAAGCCGCAGCTTGAGCAGTTCACCCCCAATACTTGAAATCACCACCAGATCAGCTTCTTCATTCTGACTTCCCACTGCTTCATGCCTTAGGATCTTGCCCTTCTCGAAGGGTATTCGGCTATGGAATATTGCCAGAGAATAGAGTGATCGTGCTCCTGCTGCCACAACCTACTCGCGGCTATAAAGGCGCGACCTCAGCTAGTTCCAAAATTTTAGGAATCAAATCTTCTCGCCGAATGGCCATGACATGCACGCCCTGGCACAGTTCGCGGGCGGCTTTAACCTGCTCAGCGGCAATGCAGACGCCTTCATATAGCGGATCGGCGGCCTGCGCTAAGCGTTGAATAATGTGCTCAGGAATCTCAACGCCGGGGACATTGCGGTTGATAAACTGAGCGTTTTTCGCCGACTTCAGGAGAAAAATGCCCGCCAATACCGGGCGATCGCAGCCCACGGCAATGTGGGCCATGAATTTCTCTAAGCGCTCAAAATCATCAATCAGCTGACTTTGAAAAAACTGCGCCCCGGCCTCTAGCTTCTTCTCAAAACGGCGCTGCAGACCTGACCAGCTACGGCTTTGCGGATCGATCGCCGCCCCCGCAAATAATGTGGTGGACTGATCGGGCAGGGGGCGATCGCAGGCGTCCACCCCGTGGTTGAGCTGTCGAATCAGTCGCAGGAGCCGCACCGATTCCAGGTCGAACACGGATCGAGCCGCAGTCTGATCCCCTGCTTTGACCGGATCTCCTGTCAGCGCCAGAATATTGCGAATGCCTAGCGCTTGCGCCCCCAGCAGATCGGCCTGCAGGGCAATGCGATTGCGATCGCGGCAGGCCATCTGACAAATCGGTTCGATCCCCTGCTGGCGCAAAATTGCCGCTGCCGCCAGGGAAGACATGCGCATCACGGCGCGGCTGCCGTCGGTGATATTCACTGCATGTACCCGACCGCGCAACTGATCCGCCATGCTGACCATATGGCGAACATTGCTCCCCTTGGGGGGCATGACTTCCGCTGTGATGAGAAATTCGCCTGCCCGAGCCGCCTGTTGAAATTGGGATTCATCGGCGGGCGGCGCTAGCGAGAAAGACGTCGCAACCATGGAGTGATCCGTAACTCGGAAAATAGAGAGTCTTGCTAGTATATCCCGCGACTACAGACATCCCTAAAATCAACCTGCGAAAGCCCTCACAGGGGTCGCGAGTAGCCCAACGCCGCTTTGGCTTTACCTAGAGTCGTGAGGGCGATCGCTTCAGCTTTTTCCCGCCCCTGTTTCAAGATGGATTCGAGATAGGTGCGATCGTCCATCAACTCGTGAAACTGATCCTGAATCGGCTTCAATGCTGCCACCATCGTTTCCGCTAGCAAGGGCTTGAACTGACCCCAGCCCATCTCGGCACATTCCTGGGCGACTGCTTCTTTAGTCTGCCCCGACATCAGCATGTAGAGGGTCAGCAGGTTATGGCACTCCGGGCGCTCCGGGTTATCAAACTCTAAGCCGCGAATCGGATCACTCTTGCAGCGTTTGACCTTGCGGAGAATAACTTCCGGCGGATCGATCAAGTCGATGCGGCTCATCTCAGAGGGGTCAGACTTCGACATCTTTTTTGTGCCGTCGGTCAGGCTCATCACCCGCGCCCCTGCCTTTTGAATCATTGGCTCCGGC
>ERZ1740058.89-NODE-89-length-77686-cov-7.322577_pt1 | contig 77686 bp, 64 predicted proteins | sample MGYA00581745_ERZ1740058 | MGnify/ENA primary metagenome ERZ1740058 (study PRJEB43018, sample SAMN04849742) | marine metagenome | isolation source: floating plastic debris | place: Pacific Ocean | collected 2008-08-30 | study: EMG produced TPA metagenomics assembly...
TATGGATCTAGAGGTATGGATCTAGAGGTATGGATCTAGAGGTATGGATCTAGAGGTATGGATCTAGAGAAATGGAACTAGAGGGATAGAATGAGAGAAAATGAAGCTTGATAAGCGCACAGGTTAAACGTTGCAGACTTCAGGGAAGCGCTGAGCTAAGTCGATGCCTTTGTTAATCAGCTTCTCACCTTCGGCGTTGAGCTTTTCGAACGAATCAAAGCCGAATCGCTGGGCATCTCGCAGCGTTTTTGAGACTAGGATGAGACGACCCGAAAAGATGAGCGCCCAGCCAAAGCCTTCGTGGCTTAGGTCTACAACAACCTGAGAGAGCTGACCAGTTTCTTGTTCAATGCAGGTTGCGATCGCGCGATAAAAAGCCAAAATTCGACTCATTGTAATCGGATCGACCTCTCCTTCTACCGAAATCTCCCGGCGCTTTTTCTTAGAGATGATATAGGGCTTAAGGAGTGTCTCGTCGGCCCAGTTACGGTAGGTCCCATAGGCGTCGTTAGCACGGATTTGTTGAACAATTGCCTTGAGAAAAGCAGAGTCTTCAGCGATGACTGATGTTTCGATGACTGAGTCTTCGGCTGCTGATTTTTTTGCAGCAACTGGTGCCGGATTTAGGGTGTCTACAGAACTCATACGGTTACCTCTTCTTCTATGGTTTCAACACTATCTTCAGCGTCGAAGGCGCTTTCGAACTGGCTCCTCAATTTGGCTGATGCGGAGGCCGCCTGGCCCTCTAGTTGGCCCTTCAGTTGGCCCTTCAACAAAGCCTTTCTTAACCAGGGCGGTGGGGACGGGCGGTTAAGAATCTCGACTAGGGCTGCCAACGTCGCTTGGATTTCGTCTGTTTCGGCGTCCGCCTTGATCGGAACAATGTTGTGATAAAGCAGTCTTTTGGCAGCGCTGCCGCCAACTGCCAAAACATACACAATCGAACAATCTTTCAACGCCTTTACTTTAGGTGCTAGCTTATCTTCATTGCCATCTTCTTGAAGATTCCCTCCGAATTTTAGGGTCTCTAGAAAGGAAAATCCGCTAGCACTGGTTTCATAAACGTCAATTTTGCTAGCAGAACCGAAGTGGGCGTTAATGTGAACTGAATCGCGGGTGGCCAGTCCAACTTTCATAATAATCTCCTTTTTCTATCGTTCATGACTTTCTCTTACGCGTGATTTTTTTGAGGGTTTCTACAAATCACCCTTTCGCCAGGCATGGACTTGCTTATGGGCTGCACGCTCGCTGGTTTCTAGAAAAATGTTGCCAATATCAAACAAGAGTTGCAGCGTGCCTTTGTATCCAACGGTGCAACGGTGACCATTCCCGAGCCGATCGAAGATAGGGAACCCCATGCGGTAAAGCGGAATATCCAAACGCGCTGAGAGCGCTTTTGCACTAGAAGGGGCAATCAACAAATCTGCGCCCTGTGCCAGCTCTTCAAAGTCTTCTAAGTCGCCAATCGTGACGGTATCAATGGGCAAATCTTTTAGCAGTTTAGATTTTGTGGTGGTCACGGCGGCATGGATGTTGGCGCCAGTTGTTGCTAGCCACCAGGTCACCGTGTGAAGTAAATCCGGCTCTAGCGCTAGGGCGATCCGCTTCCCGTTAAAGAAGAAGTGAGTATCGAGAATGGCATCTTGCAGCTGCCGCCGCTGGTGACGAAATTTTTCAGGAATAGGGCGATCGCTCAATTCTGATAGCTTAGTTAAAAACAGATCGACAGTTTCTAGCCCACTCAAGTCATCAAACACCTGAAACTCAGTGCCAAATCGCTGCTGCAAAATCTCAGCGGCTAGCTTCATGCTGTGGCCTATTGCCAGCGTAAAGAAGGAACTGTTGAGCGATTTAATCTGACTGAGACTGGTGCCACCGCTGGTAATACTAGAGTAGCTATGCTCGGTTAAGTGGCCATCGAGCGAGGAAGATAAATCTGGTAAAACCACCGGATTGAGACCAAAGGCTTTGACCATGTCTTTGATTTCTTGAACATCGCCAGGGGCTAGAGATGGCCCGGCTAAAACGGTTACCTGAAGCGGCAGTGAAGGAGGCGCATAGCCATAGAAGGGATCATCGCTATCGCCAATCTGTCGAGTATGGTCCTGAGCATGTCCTGGAATATCTCTCACAATGGCTTCTACCGCCGCGGCATAGCCGTCTTGCAAGGCCCCTTTGAAGTCGGGCGTGGACGCAAAGGCAATCGGCAGCGTAGCTAGTTTGTCAGCGCGTGCGCGCAGCGTTTTTAATATCCCCTGCATGTCGTCGCCGCGTGTTTCGGTCAGCCCGGTTGTACATAGCCCAATAATCTGCGGTTTCGACTTCTCCAATATCGTCAGCATGGCGGTCTCTATATTTTCTTCGCCGCCTAAGATAGTCGAGACCTCAGTCATGGCAGTAGTAGACATCGGAATCGCTTCTCTAAAGTGTCGTACTAGCATGACTTTGGCAAAAGCGGTGCAGCCCTGTGAGCCGTGGAATAAGGGCATCATTCCTTTAACGCCAAGATAGGCAAGCGCTGCCCCCAACGGTTGACTTTGCTTGAGTGGGTTAACAGAGACAGGCTTACGGCGGGCCACCACTTTTGTGGACGGTGTAGGCGGTAGAGACGGTAGCTCGGCTGGAGAGACTTTCCAGGGTTCGGGCGATCGCACCTGCTCCCAAATTGGGCTATACAGCGCGCCGTCAAGCTCTTTAGCCATCTCCACCATGCCAACATAGCCCGCATAGGGATGGTGGCGCTCCTGGTTGATATCCAAGAAAGGAATTCTCGCTTTTAGCGCCGTATATTGATTGCGTCCACCTGCAATCAACATATCTGCTTTGGTTTGCTCGATCACCTTGAGGAGCTTTTGAGCATTGCCCTGCTCCATCATGATGCCGTCTTTGCTCAAAAGTTTTTTAATTCGCGCTTTGTCTTCTGCCGTACTCTTTTTAGAGCTAGTGGCTACCACTTCTATGCCCAAATCTTTAGCCGCAGAGATAATTGACCAGCTCTTTACACCGCCTGTGTAAAGCACAATTCGCTTCCCTTTGAGGCGTTGACGGTAGGGCTCAAGGGCGATATCCATTTTGGCGGTTTCGGCTTGAATCAGTGCCTCTGTTCTCGCCTGCAAGTCAGCGTCGCCTAGCTTAGCTGCCACATCTCGCAGCAAGCGGTTAATGTCTTCAACGCCGTAGATCGACTCTTCGACATAGGGAATGCCGTATCGCTCCTCCATTTTGTGCGCCATATTAATCAGCGCCTTAGAACAAATCATCACATTCAGCTTGGCCCGATGAGCGCAGGCCACATCGTGATAGCGAGCATCGCCCGTAATCTTGGCGAGCACACGAATGCCGAGCTTCTCCAACAGTGGCAGGACGCCCCACATTTCGCCTGCAATATTGTATTCCCCAATCAGATTAATATCGTAGGGTGTGGTGTAGTCAGGCTCGCGAGTGCCAACTACATAGTCCAACAGGGCCTCGCCCCCAATCCGATTGCCTAAGTTTTTGCTGCCCACAAAGCCTGGGGAGTTAACCGGCACAACGGGAATCTCGAACTTTTGGCTAGCGGCCTGACAAACCGCTTCGATGTCATCTCCAATCAGGGCAGTGACACAGGTGAGATAAACAAAAACAGCGGCAGGGCTATAGCGAGCTTTCACATCGTGAATGGCCTTATAAAGCTTTTTCTCTCCACCAAAGATGATCTCATTCTCGCTCAGGTCTGTTGTAAAGCCCATTTTATAAATGATGGGCCCTGAAGAAAGACTTCCCCGAGCACCCCAAGAGTTGCTCGCACAAGACGCAGGGCCATGGACCAGGTGGGCCACATCGGTGATCGGCACCAGGGCAATGCTGGCCCCATCAAAAGCGCATCCACCCTGGGCCGCGCCAGGCTGTGCCTGTTGTTGGCAGGCTTTGTTTTTGCCTTGTTGTCCTTTTTTATGGTTGTGCTCGCAGCCAGGCTGGGTGAGCAGTTCGTTGATTTTGCCAGAGGTTATTTTCATGGCGAGGCGGGGGAGAAAGGGAACAGGTCGAATTATGCGTTTTGTTCGTAAAGGAAGTCAGCGGCGCGGAAGCGCAGATCAACCAGCTCATCAGCGAGGGGATTGAGTTCGCAAGGAGAGGGCATGTGTAGCCAGGTGCGACCAAAAAAGCTGAGGGTATAGCCTGTAGAACAGGTGTTGGGAATCAATCGGCAAATCCGCTGAGCTGTCTGCACGTTTGTAACTTCAATCTGGTTAATCCATCGCCGTATGAACGCTAAAGGATGAACAAATGGGAACCGTGATTTTTGAGAAAGGGGTAAGAAGCTCATAGGATTAACTCCAAATGCAAGGAGTGAGGAGTGAGGAGAGAACTGGACATAAGGGCCGTCCTTACCATCAGCTTGTTCGGTGAGCGCCCCTGTTTAATCCGGCAATCCGGATTTTGTTTAATCAGAATCTTGTTCAAGAATCTTGTTCAATCAGAGGCGAGCGATTTTCGTCTTCAGCGAGTTCTAGTTCTCTGCCAAGACAGCCTACTACTCGGTTGGATTCAAGAAAATTCACGGAGTAGATGTAGGCGCGCTGTAAGTAAGTGCCAATGCTGACAATAAAGCCAATGTCACCAGGTTGTGCCAGCTTGAAGCCCTTGTCTTTGCCGGGAAAGGTGCCATCGTTGCGGATGACCTTTAGCACGCGCACGCGATTGCCAAGGTCGTAGATAGGCGGAGAGTCGATTTCGATTTCTTCACTCAGGCGCATGAGAAGAGGGGGAGTAGGGCTACTGTGTACACAAGAAATGTGAGATATTTGTGCGAGACATTCGTGTGAGACATTGATTGAGTGGTCAATGTCTCACATGCTTTTCTTCTAGCGAATCAGATCAAAGGAGATATCTGTCTTCGCTGGAACGATGGTGTTGCGATCGAGCTCGTCTAGAATCGTATTTATGATCCAGTTGAACTGGTTGATCGCGCCCTGGTAGCCGAGCGTGGCATAGCGGTGCATATGGTGACGATCGAAGATGGGGTAGCCAATGCGTACAAGCGGTGTGCCTGTATCGCGCCATAGATACTTGCCGTAGGAGTTGCCGATGAGTAGATCAACAGGCTCGGTGAACATGAGCGATCGCAAATGCCACAGATCCTTCTTACCCCACACCGTTGCCTCCTGGCCGTAAGGGCTGTTAGTCAGCAGCTCGCGAATCTCCGATTCAAAGTCTGGGTTGCTGTTTGTAACTACAATGTGAACCGGCTCAGCGCCCATTTCCAACAGAAACTGGGTGAGATTAAACACATGGTCAGGGTCTCCGTAGAGCGCAATTCGCTTACCGTGAATCCAGGCCTGTGAATCGGTTAGCGCATCGACAGCGCGGCCCCGTTCTTGCTGAAGCACTAGCGGAATAGGCTTACCCGTTAGAGCCGAAAGATTCATCAAGAACTCATCTGTTCCTTTAATGCCAAAGGGACGGAAGTTGTAGGTCTTCTGCTCCCAGTCTTTAGCGATGTAGTCTTGTGTTTTGGGTGTGGTGTACTTCTGGAAGAAGAACGTTCCTTCGGCATTGATTGAATTAGCCGTATCCTCTAACGTGGTGAGGCCGTTGTACATTTTGAACTCGCCCGTATTGGGAGAATCAAACGTATCGGAATTGTCTGACAAAATAGTGTAGTCGATGCCAAACAGACCTAAAATGCGCTTCAGCTCGCGAATGTTGCCGATGTAAGGATCAAAGCCCAAGTTGAAGTTGAACTTGCCGTTGGTGTTTTCAGCCTTTTTATCTTTGGTGAGCGTGCTAAGAATGCTCTTTAGCATGTTGTCATATCCTGTGATATGAGATCCCACAAAGCTAGGCGTATGAGCATAGGGTACTGGTAGCGTTTCGGGAATATGCCCTTCTTGCTTAGAGGTCGTGACAAATGCTCCTAAATCATCACCAATGACCTCTGCCATGCAGGTGGTGCAAAGGGCAATCATTTTGGGCTTGTACAGCTCGTAAGCATTCTCTAGGCCCAGCTTCATGTTGGCGAGGCCGCCAAAGACAGCGGCATCTTCTGTCATAGAAGAAGAGACGGCCTGAAAGGGCTCTTTGTAGTTACGGGTAAGGTGGGTGCGGAAGTAAGCCACACAGCCTTGAGACCCATGACTATAGGGTAAAGTCCCTTCGAACCCAGAGGCCACAAATAATGCACCCAGGGGTTGGCAGGCCTTGGCCGGATTCACCGTCAAGGACTGTCTTTCAAAGTTCTTTTCTCGATATTCCCAAGACTTTGTCCATTCAGCGACTTCAGCGACTTTCTCTGCTGTATGGGCCCCTTCGTACTGACGCTTGTTAGCAAAGAGTTCCTGGTATCGGTCGGTGGTAAATAAATCGAAGTGGTCTTGAATTTTTCCAGGGTCGGCGGCTCCATTCACAGGCCCGTCAGTAGCCCCGTTAACAGGCCCATCAGTAGCCTCATTAGTAGGCCGGTTTTTGTCAAGATTATCAGTCATAATGCTCTCCTTGTGAGAGAAGTTCTGGTAAGAGAAAGGCTAGTTATGCTGTTCTTTATTCTGTCCAAGGCGCTTTGATCAAGCTCCAGGTCGGATTGTTGATGGCCAGGTCCATGTCACGAGCAAAGACCTCAAAGCCTTCATAGCCGTGGTAGGGCCCGGAATAATCCCACGAGTGCATCTGACGGAAGGGCAGTGCCATCTTTTGAAAGACGTACTTCTCTTTAATTCCAGCAGCAATCAAATCAGGGTTGAGCTGTTTTGCAAACTCTTCAAATTCGTAGCCGCTGACATCGTCGTAAATCAACGTGCCGTTGTCTACATAGTCAGCCGTTCGCTTGTAGTCATCCGCGTGGCCAAACTCGTAGCCCGTACCAATGACTTTCATGCCTAAGTCTCTAAAGGCAGGAATCACGTGACGAGGCCGCAAGCCACCGACCATCATCATCACCGTCTTACCTTCTAAACGAGGCCGATATTTAGCAATGATGCTGTCCATCCGCGCTTGGTTAGCCGCAATCACTTCTTCAGCTTTTGCCTGAATGGTTTCATCGAACTGCGCTGCGATCTTGCGGAGTGATTTGGCAATTTCAGACGGCCCAAAGAAGTTGTATTCTAGCCAGCCAATGCCGTACTTCTCTTCCATGAAGCGGCAGATGTAGTTCATGGAGCGATAGCAGTGGATCAAATTGAGTTTGGACAAGGGGGCCATGACTACTTCGTTAAAAGAGCCGTCTCCAGAGAACTGAGAGAGCACCCGTAGACCCATATCTTCCATCAGCTTGCGGCTAGGCCAGGCGTCACCCCCAATGTTGTAGTCACCGACGATGTTGACATCATAGGGACCAGGTTCGAAGCCCTCAGGCAGCTTACGATAGTCGTCAGCTTTGGGCAGCACCCAGTCACGCACGGTATCGTTTGCAATGTGGTGACCCAAAGACTGAGACACGCCTCTAAAGCCTTCGCAGCGAACGGGAACAACCGGTTTGCCGGTCTCTTTTGCTTTTAACTTAGCGACAGCTTCAATATCATCACCAATCAGGCCAACCGGACATTCTGATTCAATGGTGGTGCCCTGACTGAGGGGAAATAACGTTTCGAGTTCGTCAATGATTTTAGCGAGCTTTTTGTCACCGCCAAAAACAATATCTCGCTCTTGGAAGTCGGAGGTGAACTGCATGGTGCCAAAGGTATCGACACCGGTTGTGCCGACATAATAGTTACGCCGACCCGACCAGGAGTAGTAGCCGCATCCCACAGGTCCGTGGCTAAGGTGAATCATGTCTTTTACCGGGCCCCAGACCACGCCTTTAGCACCAGCATAGGCACAGCCACGGGTTGTCATTACACCGGGAACAGATTTTTTATTCGATTTAACGCCGCAGTCAGAAGCGGCTTCTTCTTTAACGCCAAGGTGCTTGGAACGTCTCTTTTTTCCTTTCGCTGGATACGCTTCCAAAACCTCACTAATGAGATCTTTTCTATCTTCTACAGTCGTCATAATGCCCTCTCAATAGATGTAGAGAGTTGAAAATTAGCGGTGTAGCGGGGGGTAAGCATCACCCCCCTTCCCTAAAGAAACAACTCGTTAGCTATCAATAATCCGCTGGCTATACGACAGCCACCACTTTTTCTTCAGCCGCCAATGCCTCTTGATATTTCTCGTCGCTGTCGAGAATACCGAAGTCCACCATCAGCTCCTCAAGCTCGTCCATCGTAATGGGCGTTGGCACGGTAAGCTTTTTGTTGTTGATGATTTTATCAGCGAGCTGCGCATACTCATCCGCTTGCTTACTATCGGGTGCATACTCATTTACTGTCATGCGACGCAGCTCAGCATGCTGAACAACATTGTCACGAGGGACAAAGTGAATCATTTGAGTATTGAGCTTATTTGCTAGGGCTTCAATTAGCTCGACTTCCCGATCTGTATTCCGGCTGTTGCAGATGAGACCGCCCAACCGCACACCGCCGGACTGAGCGTATTTTAGAACGCCTCGGGCGATGTTGTTGGCTGCATACATGGCCATCATTTCACCAGAGACCACAATATAGATCTCTTGTGCTTTGCCTTCTCGAATAGGCATTGCAAAACCGCCGCAAACAACGTCACCAAGTACGTCATAGGAGACGAAATCAAGATCTTCGTAAGCGCCTTCTTCTTCTAGGAAGTTGATAGCGGTGATGATGCCGCGACCGGCACAGCCGACGCCGGGCTCAGGACCACCGGACTCGACGCACTTAACGCCGCGATAGCCTTCTTGCAGCACCTGGTCAAGTTCGACGTCTTCAACGGCACCGAGTTCGGCAGCTAGCTGTAGTACGGAGGTTTGGGCTTTGCTATGGAGCATCAGGCGGGTGGAATCAGCCTTCGGATCACAGCCTACAATCATAATGCGTTGGCCTTGCTCAGCCATGGAGGCCAATGTGTTTTGCGACGTAGTGGATTTGCCGATGCCGCCTTTTCCGTAAAATGCAATTTGTCTCATGGATGGAAGTCTCCTAAGTGAAGAAGTAAATGTTGTAGGAACGTGAAGGTTATGAGGAAATAGCCGTCGTGAGAATTTAGGATAGAGCGTCGAGAAGTGAGAGTTGAGAGTTGATTCGGTGAACGCGATCGCTGCAATTATCTGTGTAATACAAGAGATAGCAACCAGAGAAACAGTGGCGGGGACCGTTCACCTAGAAGAATGTGATGAAGTGTTTTCATAATAAGAAAGAGAATGAAGGACAGATCTAAACAGCGACGACCGTCAGCTCAGTCGCAACGCTTGACTGTAGGCGGGTTTCAATCGACCCTTTGAGCGTAGCCAGGCTGCTATCGCACGAGCCGCAGGCTCCTTTAAGCTGGACTTTAACAACATCGCCGCTTACATCAAAGAGTTCGACATCGCCGCCATCGGCCATCAGCACAGGCCGAATCTCTTCGGCAAGCACTTTTTGAATTAAGTTTATTTTCTGAATGGGACTGAGTGAATCCGGCGATGCAGCCGAAATTTCTGCGGCGACTCGGGTGGCGGTAGCGGCTTTCTCTTGCTTTATCTCGATTAAGATATCTTCGATACCCGCGAGACAGCTGCCGCAGCCACCGCCAGCTTTGACATAGTTGGTCACCTGCTCTACGGTCGTGAGATCGTTTTCAATAGCAACTCGGCGAATGCGCGGCTCGGTGATGCCATAGCAGGTGCAAATCAGCGTGCCTTCATCCTCTTCGTGCTCTTCTATTTCAATCCCACGATAGTTATAAATGGCCGCTTCTAGAGCCTCCTGGCCCATGACAGAGCAGTGCATTTTAGCTTCGGGCAAACCGCCCAAGTAATCAGCAATGTCTTGATTGTTGATGTTGAGTGCTTCGTCGAGCGTTTTGCCTTTGATGATTTCAGTGAGCGCAGAGGAGGAGGCGATCGCACTCGTACAGCCAAAGGTTTGAAACTGTGAATCGAGAATCGTTTCGGTAGACTCCTGAATCTTCAGGTGCAGTCGCAGGGCATCACCGCAGGCAATGCTACCGACCTCTCCATAGACCACCGCCACGTCAGGCTCATGAAGATCGGCGATCACACCTTGGTTGAGCGGATTATAGAACAGGTCGAGTACTTTTTCAGAATAGTCCCACATGGCTTTTACGGGGTATAGGGTGAGGGGATAAGAAATAGGACGCGGGAGAGAGAACAACTTAGGTCGCACGAACCAAATCTCGACCTTGCAACCACTCGGACTGCTCGCTGTTGAAAGGAGAAATCGCGCGCAGCTTTTCAACAATGCCTGGCATCACATCAACGACCTGTTGAATTTCTGCCTCGGTGGTGAAGCGAGAAAGGCTGAAGCGAATGGAGCCGTGAAGAATGGTGTACGGTAGGCCCATCGCGGTCAGTACGTGTGAGGGATCGAGAGAACCTGAGGTGCAGGCAGAGCCGGAGGAGGCGCAGATACCGTGCTTGTCGAGCATGAATAAGATGGCCTCGCCTTCGATGTATTTGAAGCCGATGTTGGTGGTGTTGGGTAGGCGAGTGGTGCCACCGCCATTCACCTCACAGTCAGGGATGAGCGCGAGTAACCGCTGTTCGAGCAGGTCTCGCAGCCGACTTTCACGATCGACGTTGAGCAGGTTTTGGCGTGCTAGTTCTGCTGCTTTGCCAAGGGCGACAATGCTGGCAACGTTAGGGGTGCCTGCTCGGCGTCCGCGCTCCTGGTGTCCGCCAAGTATAAACGGACGGAAGCGAAATCCACGACGACAGTAGAGAGCACCAATGCCTTTGGGCGCGTGGAGCTTATGACCGGAGAGCGTCAGCAGGTCAATGGTGCTGTTTTTTAGATCGATCGGCAGTTTACCGACAGACTGTACCGCGTCAACGTGGAAGGTGGCTCCGCATTCTTTAGCGATCGCGCCAATCTGTTCTACCGGAAACACAACGCCCGTCTCATTGTTCGCATGCATTGTCGTCACCAGGGCCGTGCCCCCGGTAATCGCCGCCTCAACCTCCATCAGGTCTATTTGGCCGCGCCCGTCTACCGATAAATAGGTAACGGTGTAGCCTTTTTTCTCTAGATGCTTACACACGTTGAGAATAGCCGGATGCTCTACGACTGTTGTGACGATATGGCGTTTTTCTGGCTGGGCGGCAAGGGCTGCGTGGATAGCGGTATTGTTGCCTTCGCTACCGCAGCTTGTGAAGATAATTTCAGTATCTTCCGCACCTAAGAGGTCGGCCACTTGTGCCCTGGCATCTTGGACGGCTGCGCCGACCTGTCCACCAAAGCTGTGCATAGACGATGGATTTCCGTAGAATTCGCTGAGGTAAGGAAACATGACCTTGAGAACATCGGGGTCAATCTTGGTGGTGGCGTTGTTGTCTAAATAAAGGACCATCACGGTATCTCTGCTAGCGCAGGGGTAGAGGGTGGAGATAATGCGAGAAGGTGGCTACGGCATCAAAGGAGCGTTTTTAGGCGCAGTCTTATTCTGTTGGGCTTGAGTTTTTAAGTGCTGTAGGTTTTGAGAGTAGGCATCAAACCAGTCTTGCCAGTAGTCTGAGTTCGACGATTCTTTGAGACGCGCGACCTGATGACTGTAGGCTGAAAACCAGGTCTTCCAATAGTCTTTGGACGTCTCTAAAGCGCTGCCCAGTGTGAAGACATTGGTTCCGGCTGATAGAGAGACACAGCCATCGTTAGTTGGGCAAGCAGCCCAGCATTGAGGCACGCTGTGAAACCCCCGGCAGTTGTTGCAAAGCGCTGCATTGATTTGAAAAGTAGACCCTTTGGCCTCAATTGCATTGGTCGGGCAGGCTGGAAGACAACGTTGACAGCTAATGCAGTTTTCGGTGATAGCGTAAGTCATGGCTGGGACCTCTGTAGAAAGAAGGGAGTTGACTGTTCCTCACACTGGCCGCTTTTTATACATAGACTGTTTCAAGAACATGTTCGTTATAGAACTCTCGGGCAACGGCCTCAATCACGTCGTAGGCTTCAACAACAAACAGACCAGATTTTTGCAGTTCCTTTTGGGGGCAAGGACCTACTTTGGCGGCCAGTACTGCTTTGCAGTCAGCAATGGTCTCAATAATGTTGGCTAGCGTAGCGTCTTCGCCATATCCGCTCTGGCAGTAGTTAGCGACCTTGCGGTGACCAACAAACCTCACGTCTGTTGCATCTACCTCGTAAATCATGAACTCCTTGGCATGGCCGAAGTGCTGATTTACCAGACCGCCACCTTTGGTCGCTACTGCCACGAGAACCGCCGTAGCGTTATCCGCAGCTTCGGAGGTTGCCTGAGCGATCGCCTCTTTTGCTGCCGCTTTCTTCTCGGCAATCACCGCTTTAGTCTTTTGAATGCCTTTGCGAGTAGCCTCACGCTTTTCGGCGTTATAGTCTACTGACATATCCATAAATTTCTCTTTCGTGAATTCCTGGCTGCGATCTTCACCCAGTAACCCCACCGCATCCGCCCGGCACTGGCGGCAGTGACGCATGATTTTCATGTTGCCAGCGCAATTGTCTTGAACCGTTTTGAGCTCTTTAGGTGTGGGCCCGCGCTGACCATTCAAGCCAAAGTAAGTACCATGTTCTGGCGCAGAGATCAGCGGCATAATGTTGTGTAAAAATGCGCCCCGCTCTCGAACAGCCTGATTAATCTCCGGCATATGCTCATCGTTGATGCCAGGAATCAATACCGAATTCACCTTACAAAGGATGTCAGCTGCCTGCAGCGCCTCTAAGCCTTCCATTTGTCGCTGGTGCAATATCTTTACCCCTTCAATGCCGCGATAGCGCCTACGGCGATAGTGCACCCAGGGATAGATCTTTTCACCAACAGCCGGATCCACCATATTAATGGTGATAGTGACATGATCCACATTGAGCGCCTTGATACGATCGACATAATCAGGCAGCATCAGGCCGTTTGTAGACAGGCAAAGCTTAATATCAGGCGCTTGCTCGGCAACGAGTTCAAACGTGCGAAACGTCTTTTCGGGGTTAGCCAATGGGTCGCCGGGGCCTGCAATGCCTAAAACAGACATTTGAGGGATCTTACCCGCTACGACTAATGCTTTGTGTGCGGCTTCCTCGGGTGTGAGTAATTCGCTGACTACACCAGGGCGGCTTTCGTTAGCACAGTCGTATTTTCGGTTGCAAAAGTTGCACTGAATATTACAGGCAGGTGCAACGGCTACATGCATGCGAGCGTAGTGGTGGTGGGCCTCTTCGCTATAGCAAGGATGGTTCTCAATTCGAGATTTGATCGATTCTTTGATGGGCGTATTAGTTGTTGAAGTACAGCCACAGCCGCCGCCAGAGGGTTTAACCTTTACGTTGGTTTTCGTTAGGGTAATGTCCAGATCGGGCGTCGAGTGGGGCGCGGCGGTAAGGGCAGAAAATGACGGGGACGTCATGGGCTTATGAGTGATAAGGAGCAGAGGATGAGAAACAAAAAGAGAGAAAAAGCGGCGATGCATTGATAGCTTGTCAGCGGTGTAAATAAATAGGAGAAATATTTACGGCTGTGTTCTTCTGTTTGTTTTCTGAGGGAGTAGGCCAGAGAACGTAAGAGAAGAGAAGCTGCCAATGCATCACCAGGAACCATGTCAGGAGAAAAGAATATCTCCGAGCAATTAAGCCTTCAAAAGGCAAAAGAGCGGTTTCGACAGTGCATAGGTTTGGGTTGCGCTTGTTCTCTTATTTAAGAAACCAAGGGCGACCAGCTAAGGTTGAGTACACTTGAAATCGCACTGGCCTTGACTAGCTAAACGGCTGAAATGATTCAAATGCAAAACGTACAAAACAGATGAGAGTGCTCTGAACTGAGCCAAGTTGACGTTGCCTTTGAATTGACTTCACCGAGTCCAGCTAATGCTTGAAGACTTAAGTGCTCGTCGATGAAAGAGTTATAGCAAGGTGGCGAAAAGTCTCATCGGGGCGGCCGCTCGATAGGATTTATTGAATGATTAAGGCTGTACTCAACCGCTGCATCCCGCGAAAAATGGGCGAAAAATATTTTTCACAGGATCGGGGTACAGGTATTTCTCAACGGGTGGGCTGTCATTTATTTACCCCCGTTCGATAATTGCTGCACTCAGCTAGGACGTTATCGTAGCGGGGGGTGAAGACTATTCAGCCTAACTTTGAGGCCGCTCTCTTTGAGTACTCAGCACCGTACATTCTGCATCATTAGATACCAAATATAGCGCTAGCTCAGCTGCTTAAATTAGTTGTCTGTATCACTGCTAACGGTTTTCTGTTTTTCACGGTAACAGAATTAACGCTTTTTTGTTAAAAGATATGAAAACGAGCAGAGACCTTATCCTTCTAAAACTCTATTCATAGGCTCATGAAAGAACGCTTTGGCCTGCTACATAGAGATATCTAAATGGCGTCCTAATTTAAAAAGAGAGCTTAACGTCTACGCTTTATTCTACGCTTCTACTAGCATAATTAAATAAGAACGTTTGTCGATAGTGAGAGATGAAAAATAAAAGTATTAGGAACTGTGGTTAGCAGTGCTGGAGCAGGCATTCGACGCTGATTCGGTTCGCTAAGGCTAAGCTTAAACCTCAGCCTCCATAAGCTCTGGGGAAGGCCTGTTTGTAAATCTGATGCTGTTGGGACAGTGCTGGGACAATGTTGGGACAGTAAAGTGTTGGGACAGTAGAGTTTGAAAATTATTATCGGTAGCCGATGCCGATGCCGCTATGGATGATAAGCCAAAACAGACACTTTCATTTCTGTTATCCGAGGCGCAGCCTGGTGACTCTATCTGGGTTGTAGATGTTTTAGCGCAGGGTGGTGCGCTCAATCGCTTAGTCGGTATGGGGCTGACGCGAGGCGCCCAGCTAGTGGTTACTAATCGGGCGGGTGGTTTGCTGATGGTCGCGCAGGGAAACACTCGTTTCGGGCTGAATGCACAGGCGGCCAGGCAGATTCTTGTGCAGCACTCGGTCACAAGCACTTTTCAAGAGAGTGCTATTCAAGAGAGTGCTATTCAAGAGAGTGCTATTCAAGAGAAAGCTATTCAAGAGAAAGCTATTCAAGAGAGCACTATTCACGAAAACACTATTCAGGAGAACGCTATTCAGGAGAGGCCTATGGAGACACCACGAGCACAAAAGCAAGCACAAAAGACAGAACAGACAGCACACACTTATTTACGCGATCTGGCTGTGGGCAGCCATGGACGCATTATCGGTTACGAGCAGGGCGTGAAAAGCTACCGTCAAAAGCTATTAGCGATGGGGCTTACCCCGGGAACAGAATTTACGATTACCCGCCAAGCGCCGTTAGGTGACCCGATTGAGCTGCAAGTTCGCGGCTTCCAGCTTAGTCTACGCTAGTTTGAAGCGGATGCTCTCACTGTGGAGGCCATTACTCATGCCTGATCGTACGCTTTGTCTCGTGGGCAACCCAAACTGCGGAAAAACGACGCTTTTTAATCAGCTAACTGGTGCCAACCAGCGAGTGGGTAACTGGCCCGGTGTGACCGTTGAGCGCAAGGAAGGCCGTTTTCAGCTGGACCGCTGGCAGATAAATCTGGTCGATTTGCCCGGTATTTACTCTCTAGATGTGCTAGATGAACAAACAGGGCTAGATGAAAAGGTAGCACGAGATTATCTGCTCTCTAGCGAGGCCGATCTGGTTGTTAACATTGTTGATTCCTCTAACTTGGAGAGAAATCTTTACCTGACTACCCAGATTATGGAAATGCACCTGCCTATGGTTGTGGTGCTCAATATGACGGATGTGGCACGCGATCGCGGTCTTAAGCTCAATGCAGTCAAGCTTTCTGAACGTTTAGGCTGCCCTGTCGTGCCCATTGTCGCCTCACAGGGAAAGGGCCTACCGAATCTGGAGTCTGTGCTAGATCAGGCGCTGCAAAATCCAGCTAGACCGCATTCATACGTGGCCTATCCTGCTGTTGTTGAAGATGCGATCGCTGCTTTAATCCCACTCACGCTGACGCAAGCAGCCTCATCTTCAGCCCCCTCTGAGGCTAACACCGCGATAGATGCCCGCTGGCTAGCTATCAAGCTATTAGAACAAAACAATCAGCTAGCGCCGAGCTTGAATACGCCCGAGCTGGTGAAGCTCGCAACCGAGCACCGCCGCCTGATCCGTCAGGTACAGCAAGACGATATCGATATTGTTCTAGCTGATAGCCGCTACAGCTGGATTCGGCAGCTGGTTTTGAGCGCAGCAGAGCGAGTCCGCGAGGTAGATAGTACCACCTCCGATAAACTCGATCGCATTGTTCTAAACCGCTGGCTAGGCATTCCAATCTTCTTAGGGATGATGTATCTGCTGTTTTTGCTCACAATTAATGTGGGCGGAGCTTTGATCGATTTCTTTGACATCACAGCAGGCGCACTTTTCGTCGATGGCTTTGGTGGACTACTCGGCGGTATCGGGGTGCCTGAATGGCTGATCGTTGTTTTGGCTAATGGTATCGGCGGTGGTATCCAAACCGTGGCTACCTTTATTCCAATTATTGGCATTCTCTTTTTGTTTTTAGCCCTGCTTGAAGACTCTGGTTATATGGCACGGGCGGCGTTTGTGATGGATCGCTTTATGCGATTTATTGGCCTGCCAGGCAAGTCTTTTGTACCAATGCTGATTGGGTTTGGCTGCAATGTTCCGGCGATTATGGCCACGCGTACGCTGGAAAATAGACGTGATCGCCTGCTAACTATCATGATGAATCCCTTCATGTCGTGCGGCGCGCGATTGCCGGTTTACGCCCTTTTTGCAGCTGCCTTCTTTCCCAGATCTGGGCAAAACATTGTTTTTGGCCTTTATCTCATTGGAATTGCGATGGCCGTTTTCACCGGGCTAATCCTTAAGAACACGCTGCTTCAGGGGCAAACCTCACACTTTATTATGGAACTGCCGCCCTATCACTGGCCAACAGCAAAAGGGGTCGTTCTCAGGGCGTGGGAACGCCTGAAGAGCTTTATGTTCCGAGCGGGCAAAGTGATTGTCCTGATGGTGATGGTGCTGAGTGTTTTAAGCTCAATTGGTGTCGATGGCTCTTTTGATAACGACGATAGCGACAATTCTGTTCTTAGCCATGTTAGTCAAACGGTTACGCCCGTATTTTCGCCTATCGGCATCCGTCAAGAAAATTGGCCTGCAACGGTGGGTATCTTTACCGGTGTCTTTGCAAAAGAAGCCGTAGTTGGCACCCTCGATTCTATTTATGGGGCTTTAGGTGACGAAGCGGCCATTGCTGCGGGCGTAGCGCCAGAAGCCGACGTCTTTAGCTTTTGGGGGAGTATTGGCGAAGCATTTGCGACTATTCCTGCCAATTTAGCTGAAGTGCCCAATGCGCTGCTAGACCCGCTAGGATTGAGCGTGGGCGACGTTAGCGAAGTTGAGACAGCCGCAGCGGAACAAGCCGTGGGCGTAGGCACCTTTGGGGCCATGGTTGTTCGCTTTGATGGGAGAGTCGGTGCCTTTGCCTATCTGCTCTTTGTCTTGCTGTACTTTCCCTGTGTTGCGGCGATGGGCGCGGTTTATCGAGAAACTAACTGGGGCTGGACGACCTTTGTTGGCTGCTGGACTACCGGCTTGGCATACGGAGCGGCCACGCTATTTTATCAGCTGGGAACGTTTGCTCAGCATCCCCTTCAATCTGTTGTTTGGACTGGGGTAATTGCGATCGCGCTTGGACTCACCTTCTTAGGTCTTAAAATTGCGCGTCCGAAGGCACTTAAGGGCCTATCATTAAGTCCTGATGCACAGTAGCACGTAGCCCATTGGCGCGTAGAGCATTAGAGAAAATAGAGAAAAGATAGATCGTAGAGCGTTAGAGAAAAGAGCTTCGGCTGTTGATCTGGTAATTATGATTCTGAGCGAACTTCAAGCCTATATAGCCGAGCAAAAAAGAGTCTCGCTAGCTCAAATAGCTGTAAAGTTCGGCATTGATGCCGATGCTTTGCGAGGCATGCTCAGCTGCTTAATACGTAAAGGAAGAGTTCAGAAATTGCCTATCCCCAGTCGCTGTCATGGCTGCATAGTGTGCGCTCAAGAGGCTATCGAATTCTACGAATGGATGGCCTCTGAAGCAGCGCTTGGCGCAGCAGCTCCTGACGTAGCAGAAACTAGCGGACTAGACCGCGAGCGAGATTGTGCTTTGCCCCGCTGCGGCTGAACTTGTAGAGATTAGCCTTGACTAATGTTGTGGTGATGATTCGAGAGTTTCCTGGCGCAGACACCCTCAAAACAGTGAGCGAGATAGCGACCGAGTATCACCTGCTTAGAGACGGCAGGCAGCTCGCGTACACCCGCTACGGACGCCCTGGTGGAACACCGGTTTACTATTTTCACGGCTGCCCTGGTTCTCGGCTTGAGGGCATTCCTACTGACGGCCCTGCTGCCGCCGCAGGGTTTGACGTGTTTGCCCTCGATCGGCCTGGCTGTGGCCAATCCTCCTATGCACAGCGCTATCGTATGCTCGATTGGCCGATGGATGTTGTCGATTTCGCGGACGCCATGCATCATCAGAAATTCGGCATCATCGGTCTATCGGGTGGCGGTGCGTACATTGATGCCTGCGCCCATACCATTCCGGAGCGACTTCTCTTCGCATACGATCTGGCCGGTTGGGGGCCTGTCGCGCAAGCGCAGGAATTGCAACGTCATCTCGCACCTCTCGACCGCTTCTTTCTAAACCGTGCATCGTCACTCGCTGTTTTCTTTCGTCTTCCTTTCACCATCATCGGTCTTATGGCTAAGCGCCTTGGCGATCGAGGGTTTGCGAATGCACTTCGCTCTTCAATGGGATTAGACGACAGGGAGCTCATCTTGAGCAATGAGAATATGATGCGGTTCTTTCGAATGATTGTGAAAGAGAGTTTTTCTCAAGGCGTTCGAGGCCCCGCAGATGATGCGATTCGTTGCTACAGCGACTGGGGCTTTGACCTTCACGATATCGACTTTCCGCTACGGCTATGGCACGGCACAGATGACAAGTTTGCCAGCGTCGAATTTGCCAGATTTAAACATACTGCCATTGAGCAAAGCTCAATTAGGATATTCCCAGATCGAGGTCATCTTCACTTTGTAACGATATACGATGAGCTGTTTGCAGATATTTAAGCTCGGCGAACGCTATTTGAACTTATCTGTTTGAGATTATGTAGAGATTATGTAGGCTGAGGGCCAGCGGTCCCAGATTAATTTGCGTGCAGACAGTTCAGGTGAAAATAGCTATGGATAAAGCTTCAGCAATGGCTTAATTTAAATCAAAAAATGCCTCTTTAGTTCGTTATCAGCCATCGTTTATGGTTTGCGTATACAAGCAAATTACAGGAGCCTTGGTTGAGAAAACTCATGTCAAAAGCAAAAAGAAAGCTGGCGAATATTTACTTAGACGATTGGGCGCTGCCGTTTTGTTTGTTCTTGACAGTTTCTGTGCTGATGTTTTTTGTCGGCGGCCTATGTGCCGACCCCGTATTGCAAGGCGACACTGTGTTGGCGGCCAGAGCCATAGAGCAACTTGATATACAGGCTATTGCCCTTGTTTAACCCGCATCTAGGCGAACTAAACGGCCATTGGATTCATCCGTCAGAATATAAATCTCTCCATCTGGACCCTGATTGACTTCTCGTACCCGCTGCCCAATATCAATAGCGGTTTGATTGGCGACTGTCCCCGCTTCGTCTAGTTCAATGTGTTGAACAGATTCTGAAACCAGGCCGCCCGCAAACAGATCGCCCTGCCACTGAGGCACCTGATCTCCCTGATACACCATTAATCCAGATGGGGCGATCGCAGGTGTCCAAACCACTAGCGGATCTACCATGCCCGGGCGTGATCGCTCCGATGAAATCTCTCCACCAGAATACTCACGGCTATGGGTCACCAGCGGCCAGCCGTAGTTCTCTCCCGCTTCTATCTGGTTTAGCTCATCACCACCGCGAGAACCGTGCTCTGTAGCCCACACTTGACCGGTCGCATCATCAATCGCCACCCCTTGAATGTTGCGATGCCCGTAGCTCCAAATCGTGGGGTCAGCGTTGGGCGTATCAACAAAAGGATTATCAGCAGGGGCCGAGCCATCATCATTGAGCCGTACCAGCGAGCCTAAATGACTGCTTAAGTTTTGGGCCTGGTTTCGAATTAACTCGCCTTCTAGCTCTACTGGCGGATTGCCCCCATCACCCACAGAAACGAGCAAAGTGTTGTCTGGTAGCCAAACCAGGCGAGAGCCAAAGTGTTGGGTCCCTTCTTTGGTGCGGTTCACCTCAAAAATAACCTGCCAGTCGGACAGGGCGCTGCCATCAAACCGGGCGCGTGCGACCTGCGTCCGGTTAGCCGAGCCAGTGCCATCGGCATAGGTAAAATACACCCACTGATTTTCGGCAAAGTTCGGATGAACAGAGACATCCATCAAGCCCCCCTGCCCTCGGCTAAACACTTCGGGCAGACCGCTCACCGGGGTCGGGTTAAGCACCCCGTCTTCGATAATGCGCAGTCGCCCTGGGCGCTCTGTCACTAGCATGGTGCCATCGGGTAGCCAGGTAAGTCCCCACGGATGCTCTAGCCCTTCTGTGAGAGTGACTGGCTGCGGCGTAGGCGCTTGCGCAAGCTGCTCAGCGGATGGGCCAGAATCTGCGTCAGGTGCGTTGGTTGGCTCAGGTGCCTCTGTCGGATCTGTCGGCGCGGTAGCAGCTGGTGTCGTCGCAGACGGCGTACAGCCTGCTAGCGTTAGACCTATCGCTAAAGCTCCGAAGATGTGAAGAGACCTGTTTCTAACGCTTTCCATAGTTAACCGAATTCAAATTGTGTAAGGCCGTAAAAACATAGCGATGTTTGGCCTACTCTTTATTTAATCGGATTTTTGTAGATTCGACACTGAACGCAAATGAACAGGGCAAACGAACGTCTCATAGTTTTATTTTCTACAAAATATAGCTTTCGAAGAGCTGTTTAAGACACTAACGAGAAGGTTACAACCTACAGCGAACAAGCAACTCTTCTGAGCAAATGCCCTAATGCATTAGGACATTTGCTATAAATCAAAATAGAATCGTTTCTTCTACTTTGCTCTGTAAATTTGCCTTACGAATTTGTTCTATGAACGCAGACTTACCGAATGTAGGCATCCTAGAAAAATTAGAAACCGGTCGTACGAGCCGCCGCCGTTTCCTACGGCGAGCGACCCCCTTTTTCACCACTCTGGCACTCGTAGCCTGCCGCCCATCTTCAAATTCACGCTCCCGTTCGCGCCTAGAAAATACTTCAGAAAACGCTCAAGCCCAGGCCCAAAGCCTATCACCCACGCCTACCTGCGGTGACAGCGATCTGAATGGTGACTTCAGCAGCGGCCCGACGCCTAGTCAAACGCCTGGCCCATTTTATAGCCCCAACTCACCCCAACGTCAGTCGCTGATAGCAGCTGATACGGTGGGCACTCGGCTAATCGTGACTGGTCAGGTGCTAACAACAGGCTGTGTGCCGCTAGCCAACAGCCTGATTGACGTTTGGCAAGCAGATGATAAAGGGCGATACGACAACACGGGAACTACGCTGCGAGGGCATCAGTTCACCGATGCTGAGGGCCGCTATTGGCTCGAAACCATCGTTCCAGGGTTGTATCCGGGACGCACTCGCCACCTGCATATCAAAGTGCAGGCTCCCGATCGTCCGGTGCTGACCACGCAGCTTTACTTACCTCAAGAACCATTTAACGAGAGAGATTTTCTCTTTCAGCCAGAGCTATTGATGGGGATTGAAGAGACGGCTGCTGGCAAGCAGGCCCAATTTAATTTTGTGCTGGATAACTTTCGGTAGAGCTGCATAACCAGCGCAATCGACTGCACTGTAAGATGCTCACTGCCAATTTCCGACCAACACATAATTCGACCAAATATACGGCGTCGTGTAGCCATCTTCCTGCATCAACGCCAGCTGAGCCTGGCGTACGCTTTCTGCAATAGAGATATTCGGCTGTGATAATTTTTCGTAGAAGCGAATCATCAAGTCTGTATTTGGCGTGTCTTGAGCGATCCACAGGGTCGATAATACGCTGCGTGTTCCGGTTCTGGCCGCTAGCCCGGCAAGCCCTAGCACCGCACGACTGTCTCCTTGAGCGGTTTCACAGGCGCTGAGCACAAGCAACTCTAAGGGCTGCGCTCCGTTCTGGCTGCCTAGCTGAATTAAGTTGTTGAGCGCTGGCGCAACGATTTGTTCGTTATAAGCAACAATATAGGTCTCTTGCGGATCAGAGCTAAAGACGCCGTGGGTTTTCCAGTGAATTGCTGAAAAATCACCCGCTTGCAGCTGTTGGCGAATGTTTTCGGTTGTGAAAGATTCGTTCAAAAGCGGGTCGCTGACCTGCACATGCTGGGCGATACCCTCTAATTCTTCACTGAGCTTGTCAATGGGTGGAAACTGAGTGTCATCAATTACCTGAGGGATTCCTACACCGCCAATTTTCACCTTTAAAGGTGAGCGAGTTGCGCTAGGTGAAAAGATTTGTAGGCGAGGGGCGATCGCAACCGCATAGCCTTTCTCAATCAAATACTGTTCTCCATCGTGCAGCACCGACATCGGAATATTGCGCAGTGCACCGTCCAACACAAACACCAGCGTTGTAACAGACGCCTGACTGAGATCTGCTTCTAAAGGACGCAGGAGCCAATCGTAGACTTTTTGCGCATCTGCAAGGACTTCTGGCGTTCTACCTGGGATCGCTAAGTTAGTTTGTAAAGATGTCAGCGTTGCTTCGAGCGTCGCCTGGGGAACAGACGTTTCATAGTATGCGATCGCCGTAGAAGCGCCTGGCAGTTGAGCAATCATTGCAACGCGATCGCTCAACACAATCGGATAAAGCAGCGCCGTTTGCTCATCTTGCACCTGCTCAACTTGACTTACCTGAGTGAGCGCGCAGCCTAAATAATTTTCTATTTCTGCGAGCTGAAGGCGATCGACGGTTTGGATAGCTTGCGCTAGCTGTTGGGGCTGAGGCTGAGGCGTGTCAGATGTCGATAATAGCAGCTCAATGTATTGCCGATAAACGGGTTCAACATTGTCTCGAAACGAAAACTGAACCTCTGCATTCACCGCCAGCAGGTCATTGCGAACCTGTTGCAAGCTATCAACAGCCGCCTCATAAAATGAAATCGCTACTGACGGATTAGTCTGTTTTTGGTTCAGTCTCCCCAGCTGCCATTCCCAACGGTAGCGAAGCTCAGGCGCTTGAACCGTCTCTAGCGCGAACAAGGCCTGTTGGCTCAGTGATTCGGCTTCATCCCACTGTTGGGTTTGTTCGTACACATGGCCTAGCTGCCCTAAAGCATAAGACTCTGCTCGCTTATCTTCTAGCGTTTGGGCTTGCTCAAGGGCGGCTGAGAGTCGTTGGGCGATCGCCAACGGCGTTAGCGTATCTGCGCTCGATACATCTTTCTCCCAACGCTGTGGGCTGGTCGTCTGGCCAGCTGCCATCAGCTTAAGAAGACTCTCGGCCAGGTGAATATTGGCATATACAGTTGTGCGACTCGGTGGGAGTGCATCAATCATTTGCTGCGCCATCGGCAATGTCTGAAACGCCTCTGCCGCGTCTTCTTGATCAATCCACAATCGCAGTAAGTTGAGCCGTGCTGAGAGGTTGTTATCAGTATCGATTGCCTGTTGATAGGCTCGCTGTGCTGTTTGAAGCTGTTGCTGAGCCTCAGGCGATCGCCCAGTAGCGGCCTGTCGATTAGCCATTCCCCATGCTGTATTGCCCAATTCTAAAAAGATCAGGCTCTGGCTATTGGGTGAAGTCACCAAAGCCAAACTCTCTTGCAGTAGGCTCTGTGCCGTTTCTAAATCGCCTATTTGCCTTAGAACACTACTGAGATGACGTAATCCTACCGCCTTCAAATCGGTGTCAGGCTGTTGCTGAATATGCTGGTATGCGTCTTGTAAAACGTGCTGTGCCTGGGCGTTTAACCCCAAATATTGCAGTGCCTTGGCCTGATTCATTTGTGCGATCGCCATGCCGCCAACATCTTTTGCCTGCCGATAGGCTTGTTCTGAGTCCTGCCATATTTCCAAAGCCGCCTGCGAATTTCCCTGTAGCCAACGCTGCTTACCTTGTGTATTCAATACTTTTGCGTAAATAACCGCTTGGCCTGTAGATAGCGTTCTCTCCTGTATAGAACTGATGTAATCTAGGCTATCCTTCAAGCTTTCTTCGGCTTGCAACAAATCGCCTAGCTGTTGATAGGCCAAAGCCAAATAGCTCAGAGATGATACCTGGCCCCAGCGATCGCCTTTAGCCTCAAAGCCTGCATTTGCCTGCTGCCACTGTTGAATAGCCGCCTGAAACTGCTCTGCCTTGTAAAAGGCTAGCCCTTCCCCCATCGGCTCTTGAGGCGTTTTGGTGGCTGCCATTACCGTCGGATGGTTTAGCCCAGGAGAAAGCGCTATGCCTACAGGCATAGCCACTGTTAAAACTAAGCTAATCAAGCCAATAAGCACCCATCGAACCACGCCATTATCTCCCGTTTAAATATCTCTCCCGTAAATATCTCTCCCGTTTTAACGCCAGCATCGACTTTGATCGCTCTCATCTCCTAGCGCTGCTGATAGCACCACTTCACCGCGAGCATTCTCGCGCCAGTTTTGCGCTTCTGTGATAGGCATTTCTGTTACGGCCAAGTCCTCAGTCTCTGGTAAGCGCAAGTCGTCTATTACGTCATCACTACCCAACACCTCTGAAAACTGTGACGAAATGCCACCTCGTCCCGATGTATAAAACGCCCCTTGCGATGCAGTTTCTCCCCCCACTTGTTCACACCCTTGCGCCAGCTGCTGTGAACTATCTAACAGCCCTGATGGAAGCGCGACCAATCCACGATCTGGATCTACATCGGGCGTATTAACTTGAATAGTGCCATCTATCCCCAACTCAGAGCTAGCTCGAATATCGCTAAATTCGGTAGGTTCATCTCTAGGCTCTATCCCTAAAACACTCTGCGCAGTAATTGTAATATTGCCTCCTCGCCCCTCAAATGCATCGGCAACAATATCGCTATTTTCTTCAGCAACCGCTGCAACAACACCCTCTTCCACCAAGACGGTAATATTTCCCCCATTCCCACCTGCTTGATCCATTCCTGCGATTGTTGAAATTTCACTGCCTCTGCGCAGCAATAGAACATTTTGGAGATCAAGCCTAATATTTCCACCTTGACTGCTGTCGGTTTCAGCGGCAAGCGATGCACCTGTATCTAAACTCATTGCATTGGCACTCACGGTAATACTTCCTGCTTCTCCCTCGCCAGTAGAGCTCACGCTGACCCGTCCTCGCTCACTGATAGAAAATACCTGGCTATCGATCGTGATATTGCCACTTTGTTCTGCGGTAGCGGTACTTGCGAATAGAAAAGCGTTGTTCGTCAATGACAGATCGCGAGTCTCAATTGAGATATTTCCACCTGCTCCTTCTGAACCTGGAAACGTATTAACAAATACGCCAGAGTCGATAAATGCATTTCTAGTCGGATCATTGAACGCTACCGCATCGAACAAACCACTGCCGTCAATCAGAACGGCGTCAGTGAGATTGAGCATCACGTTGCCCGCATTACCCGTGCCACCCGTTGTATTCGTAGCTGCTATGAGTAGAGATCCATTTTTTAAGGCCAATTTGCGACCGGTAATTCGGATATCGCCGCCGTCGCCTTGACCTGCTGCTGTTACAATCCGCGTGGGGCGAGCCTGTTCTAAAGGCGAGGTCAACCCGTCGAGCACCGCTTCGTCAGTCTGGATAACAACATCACCAGAATCGCCTACGCCAAAGGAGCGGGTTGCTAAAGACGCCCCATTGGTTAGCGCTAGTTGGGGTGTAGCGATGGAGATATTTCCAGTTTCTCTGGGGACACCGACAAAAGTACTGTTGATTAAACTAGACGAGCTCTGAGTCAACGGATTGACGCCATCTATATTTACTGACTCTGTGGCCGTTACATTGATGTCACCTGGCTGCCCGGCCCCCACCACAAATGAAGCTACGCTGCCGCCTTGTACTATATCCAGTTTGCCAGTCGTAATATTAATCTCTCCGTTTGCTCCGGTAGCCGTCGATTCTAATTGAAGGCTACTGTTATCAACCACCACAGTGTCATCAGCCTGAATTGTGATGAAGCCGCTTTCTCTTACGCCCGTTGTACTCGCCCCAATGTTGGTTTCTCCCAATAGAACAGAGTCAGCAGTCAAAGAAATACCGCCTCGTCTGGTCGATGGGGTGTTGCCTGTACTCTCTCTGCCAATAAAGCTGCTTGTAGCCCTCATTACGCCGTCGCTTTGGACGAGAATATTGCCGCCCGAAAGACCGTTGGCTGAAATGCTAGAGCCGTTGAACAAGGTAAGATTGCCACCGGCTTGAAGACTGATATCACCCGCATCTGCATTATCAGCTGAGGTGGAAAGCATGCCGTCTACAAAAATATTATTGTTGGCAACAAGCTTCAGATGATTTTCGGCATTAAGCTGCCCTTGTATGGTCAAATCACTTGCTGTGAGCGTCAAATCTTGGCCGACCGCAAGATTTCCCAAGTTAATCAGAGGCGCTGAAGCGTCTTGATGGGTACCCTCTTGCAGTCCTAAATCAGTACTGACGCTGAGCAAGGGTGGAGACTGCGGATCTGTTGCGCTGAAGGTTCTGCCATTGGTAAACATCAGCCTATTGGCGGTGCTAGCTGTCAGAGATCCGTTGATATTTAGCTGTGCATCAGAACCAAAGAGAATACCGTTAGGGTTGAGTAAAAACAGATTAGTATTGCCTTGCGTTTCAACTAGGCCATCAATCGCTGAGATAGCGTCGCCCGTCACGCGACTAAAGATATTTTCAATATCAATCGCATGATCAAAAATAGCTTGACCGTTGGTAGGCACTGAAAATTCTGTAAAACTGTGAAACAGGTTGTTATCTTGCCGCGTGCCTCCTTCAATAGTACAGAGTGTGCAGCCTGCTTCAACGCTGGAGGGAGCGGGCAAGGTATTGTCAGGCACGATTTGGGCAGGGGTGGGAAAAGAGAGCGCAACCCATCCCCCTATCGTCAAGCTAATAGCCCAATCCGCTTTCCAACGCATTCCTTTTATCCGTTCCATAAGCTAAACTCAGAACTCTCTTGTCGCGTTTCCCAAAACACATTTACCCTAATCTTCTAAAGATAGAACAGCGCCAGCAAAAGGAGCACCACCGATCTCTTCTGCATCAATAAATGTCAGCAGCCGCTGCCATTGAGCCTGTAGCTGACTATCTTGTGGAGATGTCTGTAATTGCTCGGCAGTCGTTGAGAGCGCATCGTACCAAATCTCTGGAGAGCCTGCCTGGATTTGTTGAGCACGTTCAGGAGTTAGTGCCACTCGCTGCACCGAACCGTGCAGGGTAAAGTCAGGTGAAATAATCTCCTCTGCGTCATCGGCTAGCTGAAAATACCAGCGATAGGTCTGGTTTTCTGCTAGTGCATAGGTAGGTATTTCTGGAATCGTCACGCTGACGATGCCTCGCGATTCGGAAAGCCTGAAACGCGTTCTGTAGTGTCGAATTTCTTCATTAGGCCACAGGAGTAAAGAGAATTCTCCATATTGCACCGATTCACTCCCTTCAGGCACATAAAACAAAAATGTAGGATAGGCGGCGGTTGTCAGCACCGGATTTTCAACAGGAATAAGGGCCCGTAGGCCGTCATTGAGAATGCTATGAGGCGTTTCGTCTGGGCTGAGTCCGCCACCGGGACGAGTGCCGTTAGGCGGCGGTGTATTGGGCGGGGCCGGTGGACGGCGCTCGTTGGCTACAGCGCTAGACATTGTCTGGGTATGCGCTTTTTTAAGCGCTGCGCGTTGGGTGTCGTGCTGAGGTAATCCTAGAAAAGACAGCAATAGGCTGCTGGCGATCGCACCTGTAAGCGCAATGGATAGTTTCTGAAGAATCATCCTGTATTCCGAGGGGGCTGTAGGTCGTTAGACGCCTCGCTGTTTCTATCACCTGTGGGCTTAATAGCAGGTTATAGATTAGAGACGATGCTTGAAAATCTCCCTCAATAATACAAATCCTCCTGTAAGCAATACGGAAAGTAGTGCAGGTACGACCGGTAGCCAGAGTCCTTGAACAATAGCCACTGAGCACAGAGAAAAAATTACCCCGCTGAGTCCTCCGAACGCCAACAGACTCCCCAACAGCCCAGCTAATGAACGCGACCTAACTCTACGAAGGCTTAACAGGCTACCCGCCGCGCCGCCGACCAACGCCCAGCTAAAAATCCATCCAGTTTCTCCCCACTGAAAATTGCGCCACTGTGGCAATACTCTAATTAAAGGGCGCTGGTCTAGCACTGTGCTCAACAGCTGACTCAGCACATGTGCATGAATCCAAACCCCGGCCATTTTTCCCTGCGGTGTCTTTAGCACATCTCTGGCCACTGGAGCCGTATTTCCCATCAGAACTATCCGATTTCGTACGCTTTCGGTTTCTATTTGACCTGCTAAAACGTTTTGCAAAGAGACTTTTTGGCCTGGCTGTGCCATTCGATAGTTCACCATAATCTGAGCATTGAGACGCTCTAAATTTTGATATCCGCCAAATCTAGAGGTCAGCGGTTGAAAAACGGTAGAGCCTAACTGCCAATAGCCATCACCTGTGACGGTCAGTGGCTCAATGCCCGCCTGGTCTAAAAAGCGGTAGGCTAGCTGAAAAGCGAGACTGTAAGGTGTGGCACACAAAGACTGTGTTGCAGATAGCTCAGGGTTGTAGGACAGCGCGTGACGACGAACAACATCGCCTGCTTGTGATGCAATATTCTGCGACGGATTATTGTGATGGCGGGTCGGTAAATCTAAGATGAGATTGCTGAATCCAACTTGTTCTATCAGCTGATTGTCTGAAAATTCGGGTGGTGGCCCATAGTCTTGGTCAACCTGATCGAAGGCGCAAACAGCAAAGAGATTTGAATGCTGGCTAAATTGAGCTAGTAAAGCCTGACGACCGTTTCCTCTAGGACGATAGCGATGCATATCCAGGGCAATAGCGCTGGGTTCAAGCGCTTGCAGCTTATCAATCGCTTCAGCCAAAATATTGTCGGCTAAGGGATAGCCGCCTAGCTTATTCAAGTCGCTTTGGGTAACTTCTATCACTAAAATGCGCGAGTCAATTGTCTCGGCAGGGCGCGATCGCATTAAATAATCGTAGGCCGTTAGTTCCAACGGTTGCAAACAGCCAAAAAACCTTACGGCCACAATAATGATAGTGACAACAACACTAATCCACAGCACTCGCCATCCAGGAAGCGTCTGGTTTTTGCGAGGTCTTGCCGGAGGCATCGAAGAGAGCGCCGATCTCTTTAACGGTGCTAATTGAGCCGATGATGCCACTTTACTCGGTGGCAGTGCTTCTGTGGCCTGTCCTTGCAGGCTTAGCCAGTTGGGCGGCGTCACCGACGGATTTTGATAAATGACCGGTAACCAGCTAGCACAAGGGAACTGATCCTCTAGCCCTTGCAGTCGTTCACGGGCCTGACGCACACACAAGTAGAGAGATTCGCCAGTCGCAAAGGCCTCTAAAAAGTACTTTAAAAATGTCTCAGCGACCTGATCGGCTACGGGCTCACGCATGACAATCGTCTGCGGAATACAAAGGTTTGCCAGTTCGGCGGCGAGCCCTAACCCATCGCAAGAGTTAAAAATAGCCAGCTGTAAACCCTGATCAATTGCTCTGCGCAAGCCATAGCGAAGTTCTGAAACAGAGAGGCTATCGGTACGATTGATAAAAATGCGACCCTGATTGCGGTGGGTCTCACTGTGTCCAGCAAAAAACAAAATGTCCCATGAGGTAGCCCACAAACAATCGTTAAGCTGTTGCCTGTCAGGCTCTAATAAAAAGGTCACTTGCGCCTGAGGCAGGTGATCCAGCATCTGGCGATCGGCCTCAACATTGATGCCGTAGCTATGACCTAAAATAGCGAGAACTCTTACGGGGTGAAGCCCACCCCGCCGAGGTTTTGATGGGAGAAGACCATACTCAGGTGTGCTGAGTGCCACCTCAGCATAGGGGTAGCGTTCAAAAAAATTCCACTCGTGCCAGGGCAACTTTTGAAGATTAAAATCCTGGGTGCGAATCAAAAATCGAATCGTCTCATCTCGGCTGAGTTCTTCTCTTAGGCGGCGATCAATCGGCAAAAAAGAGTCAGCGTTCAGCCAGGATTGAAAGCGATCGCAAAGCACTTGTGCCGATCGTTGACAGTCTATAAAGCGCTGATTAATAGAGCCTTTGTGAATAATCTTTTGCCCTTCAATACGTAGCGGAATTCCCAGTGGACGGTATACGTTTTGCCAATGATGGTGCAACTGGCTCGCGACCATTGGGTTTGGCGGCAGAGTCCCTTTTACTTGAGAGGTTTGAAAGTCTTTCACCGCTCGAATTTCTAACGTTGCCCGAAATCCGGAGAGGACTAAATCGCCCTCTAGTTCTAGGATGACCCACTTATCCATCCATCCATTCTCCCAAAACAGGCCAGCACGGCTGGCTATATATTCATTAGCTATATCTCAAACAGCTCTGTTGTGTTGAACTGCTCACAGCGAATATGAACGCTAAACTGTTCACCCGAGCGCCCACTGAACTGGAATTCTAGTCCCTCGCTCTGGCGTCCTTTTGCCTGCAATACAGGCGTATTTGCTTCATCCATCACTGTCATGTGCAGCGTCGGAGGTAAATAAACGTCCTCTCCTGCAGGATAAACCTCAATAGTAATATCAAATACAGTACTGTCTGCCGCGGCGCTGTTGGCAGGTGCCGGGCCATTTCGACTAGCAGGCGCAATGCCAACAACCAACAAAATTTGATCCTCAGATCGATGCTTAGATACCTGGTCCAAGTGCAAAAACTTACCCTGTTTAACCCCTGTTCTTGCCGGTTTAATCCAGTCAGCTTTGACCGATAGGGTCCGAAAGCTGAGCGCAAGGTTCTGGTTTTGCCAGGCTTCTATTAAAGTGTTTACGCTAGTCCATTCAGCGTCCACGACTTGGACTAACCAGGGCTGCAACTTTACTCTCAAAGGTAGCGCAACTGTCGCAGCCTGAGATATCCCGGCGAGGTAGTCTGGAAATGTCTCTAATGGCTGAAGCTGATCTAACCCGATGAAGGCCTCTTCAATCTTTGCCAAAGACTCTTTTGAGATAAATCCTAGTAAAGTTGCTTCGGCCAATGTGGTGTCGAAGCGGCTAAATACATAGCCAATGCGATCGCTGCTGCGCATCTCAGATGAAATCTCTAACGTGGATGATTCTGGCAGCACCGGGCGGCAGTCTAAACGCCCCAAATCATTTACCCATAGGTCACTAGGAGCTGATAGAACCTGCAAAACCGGATGCCAGCTTTCACTGCTTTCTAAGTCGGCTTCAATACCTAAACAAGCCAGATAAAATTTCACCGCCTGCACGCTCAAAGTGTTTAAGTAAATCTGCTTTGCCTTTTTAGGATCGCTATGGCACTGATAAAACTCCTGAGCCGCCCGATGAAAAGCGTCTGTAATCGGAACTTTAAAGGTGTGGTGGTCGCGTTTAACTGTCATTTCCTTGGTTGTATGCCTTTGAATAAAAATAGGCCGTTTACGTTAGGGTGAGAGACCTTGAAGATAGCGGTATAAGAGAATTAAACAAAAAGGGGCTTAAATAAAGAGAGGCATTAAATTAAAAAAGCATTAAAGAGCCTTAAACAGACACATAGGCCTTGAGAACTGGCGCAAATTTAGTTAGACATCTGAGATAAAAAGAGCTGAGCGTAACCACTTTGACATCTAGCTCCGCAGAGATCTCTTTCCATGAATAGCCTCCCAAAAAATGTAAGGCGATATACTGAAAAGTTGCTTCGGGCTTTTTCTGAATATGGGTGCTTCTAAATAAGCCATCTCGATCCTCTTGAATACACTGAATAACTGCTTCGGAAAGAGAGGGTACTGACTGCGATCTTAGATCCATCGGCTCTTGTTTATCGAGCACATCAAGTGTAATCCGCTTGATTTTGCTTCGATCCATACCTTTAGGTGCACTCGGCATCACATCGCGACTAGCCTCCACAAAAAAACGTCTTTTCATCAAGAAATTCGCCCATTGCAACACCTCGAATTCTGGATTGTATCGATTAATTTGCTCACAAATATACAGAAACAGACGCTGCTGAGCTTCAGCATAAATATCCTCATAAAAGCCAGAAAACTGCCCTCTATAAGGACGAACTAGCCGTTTGGATCGACAAATCATATCAACCAACTGAGCTAAAGCTCGCTGCCGCTGAGGCGTTTTAGGCAAAGACTGTTGAGCCTCCACAGCCAGTTGTTTGAGTCGTTCGTCTAAAGTCATTACTTAAGCAAAGTAAGCTAGCGAGGCGAGACGTTATCGTCGTTCACCTTTTAATCGGGCAACCGTTCTTTTTCCCACTCTTTATTGAAGAGCGCGGACTTTCTAAAGGGAGCTCTTTACTTGAAGCTCCAAATTCTGCCAGTAGTCGACTTTCTTACAAATGTTTACATTGATGCTGCCCCTCTCTTTTTGCACATTGTAAACTTCTGTAACGACGCCCAAGGGCTTGCAGAATCTCATCACGACTTTTGTGAGGTGCCTTTAACCATGCATGGCTAATGTGCAATCTACTCAATGCGCAATCTGTTTAGTGCGCTTGGCAATTAACTCAAAAAAATAGTCGAAGGAGATTAACAATGGCAACATTGAGGGTTTATTTTAGAACAGGTGGCGATGATTTACGTGAAGGGAGCTGGGCTAACTTTTTCGTAAAACTCATCAATCAGCCAGAAATTAAATTTGAGAAGATTACAGAAGGCAAAAAGCTCGATGAGAGTTCAGATTTTGAGAGACTTATAGATGTTCCTGCATTGACAAGTCCTGAGCAGGTGGAATCTTTTCGCGTGGAGCACGTTTCGCAAGAATCGTTGGGCCAAACCCGAGACAACTGGAATATTTTAAGAGCAGAAGTTAAGATTGCTTCTGGGCGGTTTCCTATAGTTGTTGGTGAATATGGCTATCATCGGTTCGACGGTAACTCACCCAGTATTACTATTGCGCCGCCGCTGCCAGTGTAATTAAGCTCAGTTTAATTAGGCCTTTTAGCTCAAGGCCGTATTGTCAGGCACCCTGATTACAGGCCGTCGTCGTCGCAGCATGGCGATTGCGACGGCCACTACAAAGCCATAAGGCAGGCTAAGCCATGGTTGATTCTGTTTCTCAGCATCCAGTACCTTTATTTAATGAAGTGGCGATCGCAGACTTCGATCAATTTCAAATCGCGGTTCTAACAGCGACTCAAATGGTCTATAGAAACCTTCTCTCCGCCCGTGTCTTGGTGCCTGAGAGAGTATATCAGACTCAGGGATGGCTTATTTGCGATCAACAAGTCATTGCTCATATTGATGCGCTTAAAATAGGATTGGTCTTCTCAAAAAACTCACCTTTTAGATCTATTCGAAGGTTGGCACCCTCTGTTCCAGTGTTTTTTGAGGTTATGAGCAGCCAACCACTGCCGACCTCGATACAATCTCGCTCGTTTTTTGTATGCAACCTACCCAGCAGCGATTTTCCGCACCATACCGTTTTTCGCTGTATATCCCCCCGATTCGTAAGGATTTATCCGTTTAGTTCCAGCAGCTCTCTGCTTGAAAAAGTTAAGTGTATGCTGGCGGAAAGAGATTCCTTCATCTCGCAAAACTATAAGCGTCTTAAGCAAGTGCCCTTTTATCAAAAAAACTTTGGGCTATGAAAAAGTTAATCAATGCATGGTTACACCTGTCCCACACAGCCTGAAACTATCTGTTTATTTTAGTCTGTTCTATTGTAAGAAGCTGGCTGTGCGATGAATCTGTGCAATAAATTAGCATTAGAGCCACCAAACTGATGCTTTTCATCAACGCTGACACCCAGCCTTTGAATATCTTCAAAAAACTGATTGGGTTCAACAATATTGGCTTGAAACCACAGTCCAGGCTGTTGAATATGTCCATTCAGATATTGGAGTATGCAAGCAACAGCCGGAACAGCAGTTAAAACATACGCCTTATTGTGAAAAAGCCTCATCGACATCTCTTTTGCCTTATTGTCTTGCATGCCCTTCGCTTTTAATTGAATAACTGAACCAAACGGAGGCTGGCTAAATTTCTGTAAGCTCCAATGAAAGAGCCGACTGGCAAGTCTTCTCGCTTTGGCCTTCGATATTTTAGACATTGCAACTGTGATGGGCATAACGACATAGTCGGTGACCTTATTAAATCCTCCGATATAGAAGCCCGTTTCATTGAGGGATGGAATTTCGTTAGGCAACGAACGGAGTTCTTCTAAGAACAGAGGGAGCGTATACCGCTCACCAAAATCAGCCCCAAAGTCGATGGTAGGCGCTTCTGCTATGCTCATTTTCACCCATGCTTTGTTTTTCCACACCTGTGGATTGAAGTCAGTCAATTCTTCCATAAATTCAGACACGGTAGCGTCCGAGAACTGTAATGCACTCCAATTCAGCTGAAACGTAGCGCTGACCATCGCAGTCTCTAAACAGTCGAATTTAGTGGCGGCATATCTCACCATAGCTGCTGGAATCCCTGGGTGCATGCCGCCATCAGTGATAAAGCAGCGGCCTGCATTTTCAATCTCCTGCTTTAAACTGTTCAGTACGGCTAGCTTCTTATGAGAAGAGAGCTGAACATCCAAATAATCAACCCCGGCCCTAAGCGCTGTGGATGCAACATTATTGGTGTATTCAAGGGTGCTGGCAGCGACGATAACAATATCGGTGCCTTTAAACGCAGCGGTTAAGCTAGGAGTGCTGGCGGCGTCGACTTGCTTACTAGAAACGCGATTCTCTCCAATTGCGTAGAATTCCTTATTCAATGCCTGAGCTAACTGCTGCCCCTTGTCTTGATGCCTTCCCGCTATTATCACTTGGGCATCACTGTGCTGTAAAAGTAACCTCGCTATAAGGGTCCCTGTATTGCCATAACCACCTATGATGAGAACTGTTTTGGGCATGGTGATTGTCCTCTATAAATTTGGAGCCTAGAAAAACTTGAAGCCTAGAAAAATTTGAAGCTTAGAAAAACTTGGAGCCTAGAAATGTTAAATTTAGAAACCCTAAGTTTAGAGATCTGGATTTTCTAATCAGAGAGCTTCTATCGCTGTGACAATTGCCCGCTCTTTTTGTGGATCTGTTCCCTGGGCATATTCAATGGAGAAAGGAACCACCACGTCAGGCGTCACGCCTATGCCCTCTAATCGTACCTCCTCATCCAAATACACATCAGCTACCGCAACATATAGCAAGCTGTTGTCTGGCATGATGAAGGCACGCCCAGCTGTAACAAATCCAGCAGTGGGGCTACCTACTACTGGGCCAATATCGTACTGTTGAAACCCATAGGCCAAAATCTCTTTGGCACTGCGACTGCCTTCGTTAACCAGCATGACAACGGGTTTATTCCAGTGGCTGCGATAGATGACTGGGCCCTGATCGCGTCCAATGCTCGTCAGGCTCGGTCCTCGGGCTGTAAATACATTTAATGCCGACAGCGGCGCACCACCCCAGCCGTCTCTAAGGTCTAGCACCAAAACATCTGCATCTTTTAACCGACCGTAAAGCAGCTCTTCTTCGAGCTTCTCTTGATACTGATCGCCTGCATAAGACCAGATATGAACATAGCCAATCTGTTTCCCTGACTTTTCTATGATGTCTATGCTGCTGTCCATCGCTTCTAAGTACATCGTTAGACCGTCGTACACCTTGGGTGTCACCGTAATCTCTTTTTGACTGTCCGGGCTTGGCGAGGACTGTATTTGGAGGCTGACAGTTTGCTCAGCTTTATCAGTAAAAGATTGAATCGGATGAAACGGTTGACCCGCTACGCTAAGAATTTGGTCACCCACCTTAAGTCCAGCAGTGGCGGCGGGGCTGCCATCTAAAATAGCTTTGACAAAGGTTTTGTCTCCTTTTGTGCGGGTAATTGCACCGATGCCGGTGTACTCAAGTTTGCCATTAGGAAAGGTGTCTTCTAGCTGAGATTGTAGTTCGCGCGATCGCGGATAAAAAATGCCAAGTAGTTGATAGTAGGCTGGTTCATCAGCTGTGTAAAACCTCGTGTGGGAGGTTTTCAGCTCGGCTAGCATGTCATTAATCAGCGCGGCTTTTTCTGCCTTGGAAGAAGCTTGACTTACCTGTGGGCGGTACTGCTCTCTCGCCTGGGCCCAATCCACACCGTTAAACTCAGGGTCGTAAAAGTTCTCATTGACCGTTTCCCAGACGGCCTCAAATACAGCTAGCTCTTGGGAAGATGCCGATATCGCAGATCCGTACAGCATTCCAGCAGAAAGCCCAAGCAAGATCGCAATTATGAGGCCTTTAGTCCAAGTCTTGTATTTTCGGAGCATTATCTGATCGCTTTAAACCTATGACGAGTCTTCTAGGATAAACGAACTAGGAAAAAACAAGCCATGGCGCTCAAGCTACAGCGTTCAAGCCACAGTGCTCAAAAGCGCTCAAGCCACAGTGTTCAAACGGTGCCCAAAGGCGAAGGCATCTACCGGCTGAAGCAGTCTACTTTTTCTAGGAGACTTGTCCAGATAAATCTCTGTAGAATTGTTGAGTAGAACTAGCTCGTTATAAACTTTTACAAAGTTGTTGAATCGGTTGCAGATTTTTATAAGTTCTCTTCTGAGATGCCCTTGGCAATGCTCATTAGCCCCTCTTATTAGTCATCTTGTTCCAGGTAGATGAAGGGTGATGACGTATTGTGAAAATACTAAAAGGGATTCAAATAATATGGAAGATACACTGTTAGGAAATAGAACAGATGCTGATGGCTTTAAAGCAAAAGAAGTGTCAAGGGAGCATATCCCAATATCAGCTATTTCCAGTTCGCCTGCATTCTCAAAGAAAAGGATTGACTCAGGCCAGAAAACGACTAAAAAAAGTCAGCTAGAGTGCGAACTGTCGCAGCTAAGAGATTTGCAGGCTAACCATTCACTTTGGGAAAATTCTCTTTTTAGATCTTGTGAGTCAGGCCGATTGAGTCTGAGTGATTTACAGTTCGTGTTTGGTCAATACTCTTTCTACAGCCGTAATTTTACCCGTTACTTAGCGGGCTTTATGGCGAACAGTGATAACGATATGCATCGCGCTCAACTAGTTGAAAACCTTTGGGAAGAGAGCGGTGAATCCGATCACAGTCAGCGACATGCCGAGCTTTTTCGTCGTTTTCTAACCGATGGATTGGGCATTGTCTTGGCTGACTTAACACCAACATCTGCTACTCAACTATTTGTCAATGAAGTGCTGTCGTTTTGTTTGCGATCGCCCGCCTGTGAAAGTTCAGCCTTCCTCTCTTTAGGCACGGAGGGTATCGTACCGCGCATGTATGCCATCTTTATCAAAGGACTTCAGCAGGCCGATATAGCGATGGAGCATCTGACATTCTTTCAGCTTCACACTGCCTGTGATGATGAGCATGCCGTAACGTTAGAAAAGATTATGCTGTCCTATGCTAACGCCCCCGGCTGGTTCGAGTCCTGTCGTAGAGCGCTGACATTGGCGCTAGATCTGCGCGAACAGTTTTTTGAGCAGCTTTATCAACAGCTTCAAACTCGGCGAATTGAACCTACCCTCACCCGTATCCAAAATCGAAAATCATTGGCTAAAGCGAAGCAAAAATTACACTACACCAATAAACAATCAGGGAAGTTGCTCTATCAGAACAGGGGCGTTTGGAGGAATCAGTCGATTGATTTTACGGTTGAGCGGCTTGTTTTATCCTCAGAAGTGCTCGACCCTCGCATCTTGTGTATTGCACCAGATTCAATGAATGAACGCCATCGGCATGCTCACGAGGCATTGTTTATCGTTAAATCGGGAAAAGGTGTGGTCTGGATTGATCAAAAACAGCTAGATATCGAAGTCGGTGACATTGTTTTTGTACCCCGTTGGTCAGCTCACCAGGTCAAAAATACAGGCGATCGCGTGTTAACCATTTTGGCAATTACAGATTTTGGCCTTACGAGCAAAGCCTTTATCGGTAACTACCTCAAAACGGCTCGTATGCGAGTCACTCAAGATGCCGATTATACCCGCTTATCTAGCTGAGACGCCTTCACCCGGGCACCAATGCATTGACGCTACTTAATCATACGTATAGGAGAAAATATCAGCCGTTACGGTTCGTGATCCAAACACATCAACTAACATGTTGGCTTTGAGGCACTCTGTTTAGAACGGTGTTCTGAAGGGAGTTTTCCAAATAGAGTGCCTTAAAAGAGTGTTCTATCACCATGGACAGCAATGTCTTCAGAGTTAAAAGTTTTAGGACTCCCTGCACGGCAGGGAAGATGGCTGCTGGTTTTACTGGGCATAAGCCTTTTGCTCTGTACAGGCAGCGTTTACACGTGGAGCGTCTTTCGTACACCCTTAGAGTTCGAGCTAAATATCGGTGCCACTGAGAGTTTGTTACCCTACACAATGGCTCTCGTTTTTTATGCCATTTTTGTGACCGTGGCAGGGTTTTATATCTCTCGAATCGGGCCGCGAACGGTTGCGATTGCTGGCGGGCTGATGGTTGGGCTTGGCTATATTCTCTCTAGTTACGCTGACAATATTGCCGCGATCACGCTTACCTATGGCGTCATTGCGGGTACGGGCGTGGGCACCTCATACGGTGTTCCGATGGTGGTGGTAGCGCAGTGGTTCCCTGATAAAAAGGGGCTGGCGGTTGGCCTCACGATTGTTGGCTTTGGGCTTTCTCCTTTGATCACGGCTCCATTGGCCAACAGTCTGATTGGTATCTACGGCGTTAGAGTAACCCTGCGAATTTTAGGCATTGCCTTTACTGCCATTATTTTGTCAGTTGCTCTATTACTTAAGCTGCCGCCTCAAGGCTGGCATCCTCAGAAAGTGGCTGCTCGACAAGCTGGTGCGACACCTATCAAAAGCTATCCAAAGAAGCTGCTGGGCAGTCGTTCTTTTTATGGACTGTGGATTTGCTATGCGATTGGTACGTTAATTGGCCTGAGCGCTATTGGTATTTCTAGCCCTGTCGGTGAAGAAATTATCAATATTGAGCCCGGGTTAGCCGCCACGAGCGTTTCTCTTTTTGCCTTGTTCAATGGCATTGCACGTCCGTTCTTTGGTTGGCTAAGCGATCGCTTTAAGCCACACTATGTTGCGATCGCCACTTACGTCCTAATTATTATTGCCTGTCTCCTCATGGCAAATGCTCAGTCTGGGCAAGTGGTTACCTATCTGGTCTCCTTTTGTCTATTTTGGTTTTGTCTGGGAGGATGGCTGGCGATCGCCCCTACGACAACGCTTCGATTTTTCGACCCTAGCCACTATGCTCAGCACTATGGTGTCGTATTTACGGCTTACGGCGTCGGGGCCCTACTAGGAACGCTCGCCACTGGTCAAATTAGAGACTGGTTTGGCACCTACACCTACGCCTTCTATCCGATGGCACTGATCGCAGTGTTCGGAATTATCGCGGCCAGCCTCTTGCTCAGACGCGACCAATAGCGCAATTAATCATGACAACAAAACATTCGATCTGTGATCTGCGATAGATGTTAAGGATTGGTGAACTTATAAAAGAGAGTTTTTGCATCATCTGTTACTGTTTATTTAATGAGAGTATGAACGGCAGGCTGAAAAGCTTTGAATTGAGTACAGCAAAGGCTCTCTGCATACAGACGAAGGAACAGCCTTCTAATTGGCTCACACACAGGCTTTTCAGCTGAGTACACAATACCTGTGCCTCCTATTAGAAATACTCGCCCCTCCACAATGAAATACTCATCGCCTCTACTGCAATAAATTCTCAGCCCTATCTGCATCAGGGCTATAGCGTTTGAGTACAGCGTTAATGGTTTTAGTAAATCTGGATTGGACTCTAGCGATCGCCCTATCAAAACGCGGTTGCTATAAACAGGAAAACACAGGCCCCCAGCGAAATATCGATGGAATAGACATGGGCCAGCACTCGCCCTTTTAATGTCATGTTTTCCAACTTAAAGAGAGTCTTCGCTCACCGTCTACGACGTTTGGTCTTCCTGGTTGCTAACCGACAACAGGCTGTCAATCAGCAGGTTGTTAATCAACAGTTTCCCAATCAGCAGCCATGGCCAATCGTAACAGACTTCGAAATAATCTTTAAGCGAGATCCGGCTGCTCGTCACTGGCTAGAAGTGCTGTGCTGCTATCCCGGCCTCCATGCGATCGCTTTTCATCGTCTCGCTCACTGGCTTCACCATCGTCATATTATCTTTCTCCCTCGCCTTCTTTCGCACCTGGCTCGCGGCCTAACAGGAATTGAAATTCATCCAGCGGCCCAGCTTGGTAAAGGTGTTTTTATCGATCATGGCATGGGCGTTGTTATTGGTGAAACTGCCATCGTTGGAGACTATACCCTGATCTATCAAGGCGTCACCTTAGGCGGAACTGGCAAAGAAACCGGCAAACGCCATCCGACCGTGAGCAGCCGAGTTGTGATTGGTGCAGGCGCTAAAGTGCTTGGCAACATTCGTATTGGTCATGGCGCACGTATCGGCGCTGGTGCGGTTGTTCTGCGAAATGTGCCCGCTCACTGTACCGCTGTTGGTATTCCCAGCCAGAACGTATGCGAGTGTAACACCCTACGTACGCCGTTAGAGCATGGTCAACTGCCTGACGCTGAGGCCGCTACTCTCAAGCAACTGTTAGCTCGGGTCGAGGTACTCGAAGAGCAGTTGAACAGTTTTCAATCTTACAGCTTTTAAGATACCAGTCTTCAAGATACCAGTCTTCAAAGTTTTAACCTTCAAAGTTCTAACCTTCAGCATCACTCCCATTTCCCCTTACCCAACTTGGAGTATCAATCTCATGGATAAATCTACACCTGCTACTTCTACAGCTGCTACTTCCACACCTGCTACTTCCACACCTGCTACCCCTGCGCGCTCAACTTTGGGCCCAGTAGTTGAAGTCCCCCGGGTCGATCGCTGGTCGATTAACCATCGTCTGCAAGAACTCAATATTCCCTGTGCCTGTCCTGCCGATGGAACCTTGCGCGTCAATGTCAACGATGCGGTTGCGCTCTTGCTGGTAAATAGCGTCGTCCGGCGATTCAAGGCGCCACGCCAGGCCGGTGTGGATTGGTTAGAGAGATGCTGGGGCACTCAAGTTGCCTGTCCAACGGTTTCCCATTCACCCGTTGCCTGTCCAATAGTTTCTCGTACGACGGTTTCTCATACAGCGTCTTCTCATACAACGGTTTCCTGAAATATCCAGACTGTTTTATAACAGCTGTTCCTTTGAAAATCGTCTATCTATCATTTTGTACTTTTGGAGCAAATTCTATGACAACTCAAACCACTCAAACGATTCAATCTCTAGTTCGTGCCTTTGGAGATGTTGGTAACAATCCGGTTGGTCTTGAAAAAGAGATTACGGTATCTGTCTGCGAAGGGCTAAATCTAGCCTATGCTAGCTTTCAGGTGCTCTATTTGCAGTATCAAAAGCAGCACTTCGTAACCGAAGGCGCAGAGTTCCTCTCCATCCATGAGTTCTTTCAAGAGAGCTACGGAGATACCCAAGGCCATGCGCACGATATCGCTGAACGATTGAACGGGCTTGGCGGTATTCCGGCCGGGTCTTTGGTTACCCTGGCCGATCTCTGTTGTTTTAATCCTGAGCCAGACGGTGCCTATGTCTGTCGGCAGATGATTGAAAATGATTTAGCCGCTGAACAAGATATCATTTCTCTCCTGCGTCGATTGGCTACCCAGGCAGAGAGTGTTGGCGATCGCGCGACCCGCTATCTCTATGAAAAAATCTTGCTCACCACAGAGGACCGAGCCTTTCATCTAGATCACTTCCTAGCAGAAGACAGCCTTACCTTTGCCTTTCTAAGGTAGGACGCTTTGCTCACTTAGTCATGTGCTCACTTAGCCGTGTGCTCCTTGTCTACATGTGCTACCGACCTGCCTCGCCCTTGTGGACATCCCTCCAGAGGGGGCGCGCTTAGCGACGGGGTGGGTCCATAACGCAGTCTGTTTACAGCGTCTTGCACTTATTTACTCGCAGAATCTCCATCCATCAGGAGCCTTCTCCTATGTTTGATACCTTAATCGTTGTTTTTAGCCTAGTGCTATATGCCTGGCTCCAGCAGTTTCTTTTAACTCACGTCCTCCCAGATGACTTTGAGAGACTCAAGCAGTCTCAATCAGCTGATGATACGTCACTAGACTAGATTCTCTTTTAAGGCTGCCATCATGATATTGCCTCAAATTTGCATCAACGACACCACTTTACGAGACGGTGAACAGGCTGCCGGTGTAGCCTTTAGCCTGGAAGAAAAGGTGGCGATCGCCAAATTTCTCGATACTATCGGCATTCAAGAATTAGAAGTGGGCATCCCCGCCATGGGGCAAGGCGAAGCTACCGCTATTCGCGCAATTTCAGAGCTTGGCCTAAACGCACATATCTCTGGCTGGAACCGTGCCATTATTGCTGATATTCAAGCCTCAATTCATTGCGGGCTGAAACGAATTCACATTTCTATCCCAGTATCTGATAGACAGATCCAGGTCAAATTTAGAGGCCACTGGAACAGAATGCTGCAACAGCTACGAGACGCCCTGAACTTTGCCTGCGATCACGGTCTTGACGTTAGTGTTGGCGGAGAAGATAGCTCCCGTGCCGATGAGCTGTTCTTAATAGACGCTGCTCAATTTTCTCAGGAGTGGGGGGCCTTTCGCTTCCGCTTTTGTGACACGGTGGGCATTCTCGACCCGTTTACAACCTTTGAGAAAGTTGAAAAGCTGGTTGCTGCTTTGGACATCCCTGTAGAAATGCACACCCACAACGATTTGGGCTTGGCTACCGCCAACGCCCTGGCCGGTATTCGAGCTGGTGCAGCTTCTGTAAACACGACCGTCAACGGTTTGGGTGAACGGGCTGGCAATGCCGCGCTAGAAGAAATCGTGATGACACTAAAGCAACTCTATGGACTGAAAACCGGCATTCAAACTCAGCATTTGCGAGAGCTGTCTCGCTCTGTGGGCAAAGCTGTCAACTGCCCGGTTCCACCTTGGAAAGCCATTGTGGGTAACAATGCCTTTGCCCACGAGTCTGGCATTCACGCTCACGGCGTGCTGCACGACCCCAGCACCTACGAGCCCTTCGATCCGCAGGTGATTGGCCAGCAGCGATCGCTAGTGGTCGGCAAGCATTCGGGCCGCCACCTGTTGAATCAGGTTTTTCAGGACTCTGGTATTAGCTCAGATGCCGTTAATAGCCAGTCGGTGCTAGATGCTGTACGCGATCGCGCCACCCACCTCAAGCGATCGCTCACCGTTGATGAACTGCTTGACCTAGTAGCAGATACCCCATAAAAGACCATTGGAAAATCTCTAAAAGAAACTATAAATCAGAACAACAGAGGAACTCCGATATGAAAGTCATGCTTCATACCAACCGCGCCGGTAAATTAATGGCTTATGTTGCCAAAAAAGATTTAGAAGAAGAAGTGACCCAACAGACCCAATCAGAAGAAGCTCAAATTCTCACACTGTCCAACGGGTGGGAGCTTCAGATAGCAGGTCTTGACAATCCAATTCAAACGCCTCAAACAGTTCGTGCTAGACGTTTAAAGTAAAGTTGCAAGAGCAAATCACAAAATCTATTTTTGCGTCGTCATTGAGATCGTCATCTTTTTCCGCTCTATTACTCTGAAAATACGCTGAAAAAAGTAACTCTATAGGAGAAAAAACATGTCGCATATCGCCTTGAATACCGTGTCGGATATGATTTCAGATATCAAGTTGGACACGGTGCTAGAGAACAAACCTCTACCCTCTTGGATGTTTAACCTGGAAGGATTTTTTCTCGGCTTTTTAGGTGACGATCCTCAAAAAGTAACGTCCATCGTTATCGAAGTTGAGCAGGAACAGCTGGTTATTGAGCTGCCCCAGAATCTACTGGCGGCAGCCCGTCGCTCGGTTCAACAAAAGTCTTTGCAGCCGGGCGACGGGCTTCGCTGTATCGGTCGCAGCCAGCTTGACTATACCAATAGCACAATCCGGCTAAACGCCTACTGTCTCTTTCTTGAATCATCGAATTCAAGCTCAGAACAAAACAGGACGCAACCCCTGCCTCAATTGGTTAAACAGCCAAAGCAGGCTAAAATCTTAAACTATCAATCGAAAAATACTTTTGCGCAGCCGATTAATATCTAGTCATGTCGCCGACTAACACAGAATCCTTCTTTTACTATTTTGCTTACGGTTCCTGCATGTGCCCTGTTGACCTGAAGCGATCGCTAAAAGAAAGCACCCATCACTATATTGTTGGGCCGGTCACCTTAAAAGCGCATCGGCTCAGTTTTCACTATTATTCTCGCAAGCGTCAGTGCGGTGCGCTAGATATCTCTCCCGATCCCCAAAGCGAAGTCCAAGGCGTTCTTTATCGGTTACCCTGGCGGCTGAGCGATCGCTTAGATCAACGAGAAGGCGTACACCAGGGTAACTATCGTCATCAGTGGGTAAGTGTCAATAGCCACGATCGTCACTATCATCAGGTTCGCACCTACGTCGTTGTACAGAAAAGCTCGGTAGAAATCCCGCCCAACGATTGGTACTTCGAGGTTGTTATGCGAGGTGCTACGACCTGCAAGCTTCCAGAGCAATACTGCTGGGGCTTGTTCAATTACATGCGCAATCTACAGATAAAAACAGCGTGTTAAGAAAAAATTAAACCGTATCGAATGACATAGCAGCATCGCTTCTATGTCGATAAAAATAGCATACGGTGCCTGTGCGTTGTATCGCTAGATTTCAGTAGCCTTAGCAACAAATAATCGTGCTAATGAAGTAGCCAAAATATCAAAAAGCCAGAATATCAAAAAGTCGAAGTGTCGAAAAATCAAAATATCAAAAAGTCGAAGTATCGAAAAATCAAAATATTAAAAAGCCACTCTGACAAGCACCTTTTACGCTTGCCAGCATTTTAATAGCCAGTCTTGGTTAACATAAAACCCCTATCACAAACCCCCTACTACACTTTGTCAGAAAGCCTGCGAGAGGCCCATTGACCTATGGTTTACACTATCAGAGAGGGTTGTCGCGACTGTGACAGCTGTGAGCCACTATGTCCTAATGGCGCTATTAAACCGACGGAAGAGCGTAAAAGCTATTGGATTGACCCCACACTTTGCGATAGCTGTCAGACATTAACTGTGCCTCGCTGCGTGCAAGTTTGCGACTCAGATGGCCTGCTCACACCCCTAAAGCCAAAAAAAGGCCGCTGCAAAAGCACCCTACTTCCCCCCGCGATTCCTGACATCTTTCTCAACGGTAAGACCACTCCATTCGCCTCTTCGATGGTCATTTGGGAAGCCTGTACAGTGCTTGCTCAAGGGCCGCTGCTCGCCTGGCAAAGCGATGCTGATGGCAAACTTTGCTACTACCGCACGGTGAACCGTGGCCGAGGTGATATGACATTTCGCCTGGCCGCAGACCCAGAATCTGATATCTCACTACCGATGTCGGCGACAGCAGGAACTGATGCGATCGCTCAGTTTGAGCTTCGTGCCGCCTGTGTCCATCTCATCTTTGCCGCCTACGCTGTTACCCTTGATCGCCCTTGGGAAACGTCTTTTGTGCTTAACGATCAGCATATTGAAAAGTACTTAGGACTCGATAAGCGAAAAGACTTGAGTAAACTCGACAAACTAATACTTATTAAAGGTCTGGTTTACCAATCTTGTCAGCTTTTAGTTTCTCTCAACTGGCCTCGCCAGGGCAAAGTTCAAGCCTTTACCCTAAAAGAACATCACATCTGGGAACTCCTCAATACTCAGTACTATTTTGAAAAAGACAATCAAGGTTGCCAACACTTAATCGGTTTAGAATTCACCGTAAAAGCGGGCATCTGGGCCAAACGCTTTCTTAACAAACAAGACTATCGCCGCCAAACCGCTTTTTATCAATACGGCAGCTTGCCCAAAGCACTGCTGACAGAAGTCATGAGCAACTGGCAACAGCATGAAGGCGCTGTGCGACTCCTTCTGTGGCTACTGTTTAAGCTGCGTTTAGGTGGCGACCATCGGCTGACTGTGCGAACCCTGCTGCGAGTCGCCTACGGCGAACGTCGTGTCATCGAAGCAACAACAGTGCGCGGTGCTCACAAGCGGCTGCTCAAAACCTTTGAAAGCGATCTCGAAGCACTCTACTACCACGGCCTCAGGCCCTCTTTCGATCCAGAGACCTATCCCCCCGAAATCCAACCTCTGTGGGCAAAAGTTTCTGCTATTCCTAACGACGGTGATAAAGCACTCGACTTTTGGTCAAACGATGCCAGCCGAGCGCTAACAAACAGTGCACCACGAGATAAGTGGCAGCGTCTTCTCAACGCTCGCCTATTGGGCTTTGAGCTAACAGAAGAATGGCAACAAGCGACCCGCCACTGTAAGCCCAAGCCCAAACGTCGTCGGTCTCGGCCTAAAAGAACAACACAACTGGAACAGCTATCGGGCAGCAAGATTAAAACAGCTCGCCAGCAGAGGAAATTGAGCCAGCGCGCTTTAGCCGAACAGCTTGGCAAAAGCCAAAGTTGGATTCGTGACGTTGAGAAAGGTCGCTTTAATGTCAACCCCGAAGACCAAGTGTTGCTATGCCAAGCTTTAGACATCCTTTTATAGTCATTGATCGTTTTTTCTACGTCCCAGCACCTGTTTCTACGAGTACTTGTGCAAGGTTGTCGGCTACGCCAGTTTCTATTGCTCTCTGACGTGAGAATCTTAGAAGTCTAATCGTCTAATCCCTATAAAGATTGATAATCTTATAAGTAAACAACAGTAATGATTTATCTTGCTTGTTGTCGAATCTGTTGTATTTCGCTACAAAAGTTGATGTTTTAATTGCCCCGCATGTGAATATCTTTCGGTTTATGCGTCTGGTGCATCGACTTAACGCAGAATATGAATAAGTGACTAGTCTTTTTAAAGAGGATCGCTCACTGTAGGGAACAGTGAATTGAGAAACAATCTGTATGCCGAACAGCAAGCAAACTCTCGTCGTTGTTGGCAATGGCATGGTCGGGCATCGATTACTCGAATTGATGGTCGCCAAGGGTGCTCTTGACCGTTGGAATCTAATTACATTTTGCGAGGAACCGCGGGTTGCCTACGACCGAGTCCATCTCAGTCAGTACTTTGTCAATAAAACAGCCGCAGACCTGACACTAGTAGAGCCTGGTTTTTATCAAGACAATGGGATTCAGGTTTATATCGGCGATCGCATTGTTGAAATTGACCGAGTGCAGCAGCGTGTAAAATCAGCCAATGGTGTCGAAATTACCTACGATCGACTGGTGTTGGCAACGGGCTCTTATCCGTTTGTGCCGCCTATTCAGGGTAACGATGCGACTGGTACATTTGTGTATCGTACTATCGACGATTTAGATGCGATTAAAACCTATGCCGAACAGTCTCGCGTGGGTGTCGTCGTTGGCGGTGGGCTGCTAGGTCTAGAATGTGCCAATGCGCTGAAGTCTCTGGGATTAGAGACGCATGTGGTGGAGTTTGCTCCTCGACTAATGCCTGTGCAGCTTGACGAGGCAGGCGGCGAGATTCTTAAAGAAAAAATTCAGGGGCTGGGCGTACAGGTCCACACCAGCAAAGTAACCACAGATATCGTCAGCGAAAACGGCAAGCTGGCGTCTATGCAGTTTGCCGATGAGACTTCCTTGCAGACGGATATGATTGTCTTTTCGGCAGGTATTCGCCCCAGAGATGAGTTAGCACGTGGCTGCGGACTACAGCTGGGTGAGCGAGGCGGCGTGGTCATTGATGAAGCTTGCCAAACCTCCGACCCGAAAATATATGCCATTGGAGAATGCGCTCTGTACCAGCAACGCATTTTTGGGCTGGTAGCCCCTGGATATCAGATGGCGGAAGTGGCGAGCGATCATTTGTTGTCACTGCCCACCGCGCAACAGTTTACCGGGGCAGATATGTCTACCAAGCTGAAGCTGCTGGGTGTAGACGTCGCTAGCTTTGGAGATAACTTTGCCAAGACGCCGGGAGCCAAAGCACTAGCGGTGACGGATGCGGTAGCAGGCACCTACAAGAAGCTAGTCGTTAATGCTGACGGCTCACGGTTGCTAGGGGGCATCTTGGTCGGCGATGCAACAGCCTATGGCACCTTGCTACAGCTGATGCAAAACCAAATGGCGTTGCCCGGTAGTCCGCTGAGTTTGCTGGTGCCTGCCAGCAGTGACAACACAGCCGCGCTCAGCATAGATAATCTCCCTGATACGGCCCAGATCTGTTCTTGTAACAATGTCACTAAAGGCCAGCTGTGCGAGGCAATCCGTGATGACAACATAACAGATTTGCCCACGCTGAAAAAATGCACCAATGCGGGCACAGGCTGTGGCGGATGCGTACCCTTGGTCAAAGACGTGCTGACCTCAGAGCTGAAGAAATCTGGGGTAGAGGTCAACAACCACCTGTGCGAGCATTTTCCCTACTCTCGTCAGGAGCTATACCATCTGTTGCGCGTAGGCGAAATTAAGTCTTTTGAGGCTTTGTTGGCTCAGCATGGTACCGGCTACGGCTGTGAAATTTGCAAGCCAACGGTCGGGTCAATGCTGGCCTCGTCCTGGAACGAGCATGTGTTGAACACGCCTCATGTGGGTTTACAAGATACCAACGATGCCTTCTTGGCCAATATTCAAAAAGACGGCACTTATTCTGTTATTCCTAGAATTCCAGGGGGAGAGATTACGCCCGAGAAGCTAATTGCGCTAGGGCAGGTGGCGCAAGAGTTTGACCTGTACACTAAAATTACGGGTGCTCAACGAGTCGATCTTTTGGGTGCACGGGTAGAGCAGCTACCGCTGATCTGGCAGCGGTTAGTAGAGACTGGGTTCGAGTCGGGCCATGCGTATGGTAAAGCGTTGCGGACAGTAAAGTCTTGCGTCGGCAGTACCTGGTGCCGGTTTGGCGTGCAAGATTCTACCAGCTTGGCTATTGAGCTAGAGCTGCGCTATAGAGGATTGCGATCGCCCCATAAGCTCAAGTCGGCAGTGTCAGGCTGCACGCGCGAATGCGCCGAAGCGCAGGGCAAAGACTTTGGCATTATCGCTACAGAGAATGGCTGGAATTTGTATGTGTGTGGCAACGGAGGCATGAAGCCGCAGCATGCAATTCTATTAGCCACCGATCTAGATAAAGAGACTCTGATTAAATACATTGATCGGTTTCTGGTGTTTTACATTCGCACCGCTGACAAGCTAGAGCGAACCTCTACCTGGTTCAACAAATTAGAAGGCGGTTTAGAGTACCTGAAGCAGGTGATTATTGAGGATGCTTTAGGCATTGCCGACGAGTTAGAAGCACAGATGCAGTATCACGTAAATACCTACCAGTGTGAGTGGAAAGCAACCGTCGAGAGTGCAGAGAAAATGCAGCGGTTCCGTCACTTTGTTAACACAGATGCTGTCGATCCATCGCTGGCCTATGTACAAGAACGGGGGCAAAAGCGCCCCGCTACTGAGGCGGAACGGGTGGTCTTGAACCAAAGTAAAGATGCGCTGGTGACGCCTGCTCATTAGATTGCTGGCAGCCCGTTACTCTCGCTTTAGAGAATGTTGTTCTAGCTTTGTTGTTCTGAATTTGTTGTTTTAGCCTTTGTAGAAAGTGATGGAAAGTTCAATGATAAGAGAAGTCTCAACGACGACTGCTGATTCGACAGCTTGGGTGACGATTTGTGCTTTGGATGCGATCGCGCCCAATACAGGTGTGAATGCCCAAGTCGGCACAGAACAGGTCGCTATATTTCGAATCGGTCAAACCGACGAAGTCTATGCCACAGGAAACTTTGACCCGTTTAGCAAAACATTTGTGATGTCGCGAGGCATCGTAGGCGATCGTCAAGGTGTGTTGAAAGTTGCATCACCCATTTATAAGCTAAACTTCGAGTTAAAAACAGGCCTCTGTCTGGATGATGCGACGGTTACTATTCCGATATATCCAGCTCGGGTTGTCGATGACCAAGTTCAAATAGGAGCCAGCTGCCATACAAGAAGCTAGTACAGCTGTGTATTCTCAACTTTAACTGTCCGCTCAAGGCGATGCAACCTGAGCTTGGACTCACTTGGTCCCACGATTCTGCACTCGTTGAAAAGTCTTAACCGTCTGTATCGTCAGCGTTTTAGAGCGTTGACTATAGTTTGTTAAGAGTTGTCACAGGGATTAATACACCTGCTTTCTAAATTCAAAGCACTTCTTATTATTGAGCAAGCTCAAGTATGCTGGCCTCGGCCCATTGGTCAGTGCTAGAGACAACTTTTCTAGAGACAATTTTTCTAGAGACAACTTTCTCAAGATAATTTTAGGATGTGTTTTAAGTGAGGAGAGACAATGCTGAGTGAAGCTGCATCTTCTAGTTCTAGCGTAAGGCTGCAGGCTCCTTTGAGAATTGTGATTGTAGAGGACGACCCAGTGATGCAGCTGGGATTAGAACAGTTTTTAGAGAACTACGACAGTTTTTATGTCATTGGCGTGGCCGATGATGGCTATTCAGGCATTGCGCTAGCGCTCGACCTCAAGCCTGACTTAGTGGTTATGGATATCGGTCTGCCTCAGCTAGATGGCATTGCCGCGACTCAGCAGATTAAGCGAAAGCAGCCTGATGTGCGAGTGGTGATGCTGACCTCTCATACCGCAGACTACGAAATGGTGGCGGCCTTGGCGAGTGGAGCCGATGCCTACTGCGTCAAAGGCACTAGCCTGGAGCAGCTAGAGGTGGCAATTAACTGTGCGCATACTGGAGCGGCTTATCTAGATCCGCAAATCGCTCGCCGCGTGATTGGCCATTTGCAGTGCAAGCAAACAAAAGTACCGGCTGTAAATTTATCGAAACGCGAGCGAGATGTACTGGCGCTAATTGTGGAAGGTAAAAGCAACCCTGAAATTGCTTCTGAACTTTTTTTGAGCATTAGCACGGTCAAAACTCATCTGCGCAGTATTATGAACAAACTATCTGTCGATGACCGCGTGCAGGCAGCTGTGGCCGCGCTGCGAGCGGGGTTGGTGTAGCCAGCCATGCGTTCTCGCATAGCAATGCCAAAGCTTGGATGACACTTTACAGGTGCGTGGAAATTGTGATTGAGACACTTTGAAATTGAGACACCTCAAACGAGAGGGAGTGTAAACCAAAAAGTTGTCATTGAGTGTGGCGTGCTCATAACACCAATCTCGCCGCCGTGCGCCGTGATAATTTGTTGGCAAAGATACAGCCCTAGCCCTAACCCTGGCTGACATCTGGCCTGATGACCACGGGTGTAAAGTTTGAATAGGGTTGGGCACTGTTCGGGTAAAATGCCGACGCCATTATCTTTTACCGTACAATACAAGACGTTTCTAGTCTTGAGGATTTTGGCGTCTAACGTGAGCTGAAGACTGGGTGCGTTATGACGAATAGCATTGTTGATAAGATTGCTATATACTCGCCAGAGCTGTGTTGCATCTACTTCTATCAGAGGTAACTCTGAGTCTACACAGTTTTTCACATGGGTTCTAGCATTTTTGATGACGTCTGCTAAGTCAGCGAGAACAGTGTCAATGACAGTGCTAAGTTGCAGACTCTGCCGCCGCAGTACAATCTCTTGCCGTTCGGTTTGATGGGCTATCCTCAGCGAATCAATTAGGGCGAGCTGCCGCTTATTTCCTTGTAACAGGCGCTGAATGATCGAGTCTTTTACCTCAATTTTGTGGTCGGCTGCTTGCTTTAGCAAATTGTTAAGGACAATGGCTGTACTGGTGACAGGCGATCGCAAATCATGAGAGACCGCATGAACAAACAACCGTAGCGTCCGTTTTGATTCAAACTCAGAGCGCTGTAGCTTTTCGTAGAGATAGACAGCGATATCACAAATTAAACAAAGCCAGAAAAACCATATCCATAGCGTTAAATGAGAATAGACAGGCTGGTGATGAATCGTAAAGCCTAGCAGCGTGTTTACAACAAAAAAGTAACTCGCTAACCCTAGCTGTGAAATTAAGTGTAAAGGCAGGCACACAGGCACCAGTGCCGCTTGAGTCGGAAACAAAAGACTCCAGGTTTCAATTCTAGGATCGGCAATGCCATGGCAGGTTGCGAATATTTGATAAGTCAACGTATTCGACCAGGAGATAGCGACAAAAATCCATTCTGGATGTCTGTGACCGACCGGTAGCCGAAAGATTATTAAGCAAATTGACAAGCAGGCAAGCGTTGCGACATACATCGTCAAAAATGCACCATGAGTCGCGACTCGATTAGCCGAGTATGCTTGGGGATCGATAAAGTACGCGTAAGAATTCAAAGCCATGAAGGTAAGGCAGCAGGCGATCGCAAGCCCAAAAGTCAGCTTCAAACGGCTCCGCAAAAAAGACTTTCGCCAGGCACAATAATCGGCTGAAACAGCTGGAAAAATAGCTCGCCACAGCCGAGCCCGCATGCCCTGAAACACCGCCATATGTCCTACCCATCACTCCCGTAGCAATGATAGCTAAGGGAATATATGGGCAGGCTCAACTGATTCAGTTTGGCAGCTATTTAGGGCGCTATTCGTATCGGTTCAAGGATTTCGTCCCAATTCTCCAGCGCATTGGCGTATTCCTGTTGGCACATTGCCTGCCTGCGTTCTGGAATGTTGAGCCCTTGCATCAAACCTGCGTATTCTTCAGGCGAGCTGCCGTAAAGCATACAAACAATGCTATGAAACCTTTGTAGGTCGAGAGAGTGTTCGCCCCAGTACGGAATATTGGCAGGATTTTGCTGTTGGGATGAAAGATAAAACCAGGTCGCCGCGGCTTCAGCCGTGGCACGGCCTCCCCCCGTCTGTGCCAACAGGACGGCTGAAAATTGATCGACGGCATCTTCTTCTCTGCCGAGAACCGGAACGTCGAGAATATCGATAAAGGCATGACCCAGTTCGTGCAGCATGACAAAGGCCAATGTACTGATAGTAGGCAGTTCTATCGGTGGGTCACCGGGTTGTCTTTGCGCAGCAAATAGTTCAAAAAAGTAATCTGTTAGCTCGTAGCACATCGTAATTTGACGGTCATTAGGAGAATAAAAAGCATTGACCATGCCACATTCTGCTTGGTTTAGCGTAATGGGCTCCGGTAAAGCATAAACATCGTTGAGCCTCAACAGCAATTGCTCAAATACTCGGGCCTGCTGTAGAAAATCCTGTACTTCTTGGCCACGTTGGGTTTCTGCTGGCGTATAGGTAACGCTAAAGCTTGGTTGGGTTGTTATGGCTTGCTCCGGAAGTGGGGGGCTTACAGTTTGTGCGATCGCGACCTCTCGCCATGAGAGACCGGCGACATTACTAGATAGTGACACACTCGCTATAGCGGTTAGGAGACAGGCCAACCGGGTTCTCATACACACCTCTTGACTATGGATCTTGACTACGGATCTTGACTATGAATCTTGAATTTGGAGCGATTTTGCTGGGATACCCCTTAGCACTGGCTAATTACCTAAATTCCGGTAGGGTACCTAAGCTTGGCGCTTTAAGAGAGTGTTCACATCGTCCGACCGGCCATTATTTTGGGAGAATCGTGGGCAAGTGAAGGTCTGTTTAACGGCTAATAGGCGTTTCAAATGCTGTTGAGCGGGCAACTTCAACGAGTTGGTCTTGGGTCACTGCTTCTGCTAGTGTAGCGATCGCATAGGTCAAATCATCCTGTTGCCACATTACCAAGCGGTTAGCGCTCTCACCCTCTCCTCGGATTAAGTGGTAGCCCTGGATGTCATTACCTAGCACAAAGGTGCTAACGTCGTTGCCTTCCGGCGGCCAACTATTCAGCTCTGCTGCTGAATCTGTTGCGCCAATCATCCCAATCGTACAATTCGATTCAGCGCAATCAGGCGTTATGCCCAAGCTAACGATAAACTTTGTCTCGCTCGATTCACTGATAAAAGGGTAGAGTTTGCTCTCAGCCGGAATTGTTTCAGGTAGGCGAAATTGCCAGCCTTCGGGCAGTTCTTGATGAATATCGTCAATCACCGTGTCAAAAAGAGGAGCCGGCGCAGCGTTAGCCGCTGCCGCACCAACACAAAATCCCAAACACAAAGTTGCAAGGGTGATCTTTCCAAATTGTCTTTTTAGCATGAGAAAATTCCTTGAAAGCGAATTGAAACGAAGCCTCAAAGTAAACTCTCTAAGAGGTTACTCGCAGAGCAGCACCTTGTTCAGAGCAATGCCTTGAAATGATGGCAGGGGAATACAGCTTTTTACATCGGCTACTCGGTCACGTAAACTTGTCCGACTGGGCAGGTGGTAGCGTGTAGAAATTGCGTATAAATCTGTCTGATTGGTCGATGTTGAGTCTATTTTAATCCTCAATAATGGCCACTGGTGATTTCGAAGAGTGCTATGGAAAACTCACTGGTGGTTGCACAGAAGATCGATATCTGTGCCCCTCCTAGTCTTGTCTGGGAGGCCCTTACCCATGCAGCAGCTTATAAAGACTGGAACCCTTGTTGGTTGATTGAGGAATCGCCTGAACAGCTGACGGCTGGCGCGCAGCTAAAACTGCGGGTGGCGCTTGGCACCTCAAATGAGCGCGTTTTTGAAGCTGAGGTACTACGAGCGATCGCGCCCACAGTGTTGGAATGGCAGGGTGGAGAGCCAGGTGTTTTTGAGGGCTTACATCGCTTTGAACTGTATAATCACGAGCTTAACCAAACCCGGCTGGTAAACAGCGAGAGCTTTAGCGGTGAGATGGCTGCTGACGTTTTACAAATGAGCCGTACGGTTCTAGAAAAGGAATTTTCTCTCTTTAACGAAGCGTTGAAAACAAGGGCAGAGCTAATGGCATGATGAAACTCAGCCTGATGAAAGACGTTATGGAAACAATCTCAGAGTCTGGAGAAAGTGAGCTCGCTAATCGGCTTCTCACCGCCTGGCTAACGACTCCTGAGGCTGTCAAATTTTTCCGTGCGAGTGCAAACGTAGTATTCACCTTTACCAAAGCTCATCATTCCTACGTTCTACGTTTCAACCACGAAAGTGAAAGAAGCGCTGAAGAGATCCGCGCCGAGATGACCTATTTACAGCATCTTGTGTCAGCCGGTATTTATATTGCTCGCCCGGTACGGTCAATCGCAGGTCGCTATGTAGAAAGTATGGAGACGCCCTTAGGAATTTTCCACAGTGTTGTTTTTGAAAAAAATTGTTGGTCAACAACTAAATATTGACGATCTCACTCTAGATATGTTTGCAATCTGGGGTAAATCACTCGGGAAACTTCATGCTGCCGCGCAGTCGTATACCGGAGTAGGCAGACCTACTTGGCAGCAACATCTGACTGAGTGCACGCAAAATATTCCAGCGAGCGAACTCGCCGCTCATCGAGTCATTACAAACGTTCGCACCCAGCTCAATGCACTACCGCAGACCCCAGACACCTTCGGCCTAATTCACTTTGATTTTGAATTAGACAATCTGCTGTGGACACCACAAGGCATTACCTCGATTGATTTTGATGACAGCGCATGGTACTGGTTTTCAGCAGATATTGCATTTGCCCTGCGCGATTTGTTTGATGATAATTTCAGAAGGGTAGATACCAACAGTCAACCTTTCCGGGTTTTTATGGAAGGGTATCGGGCAGAGCGAGATATCAGCGCAGCAGAAATAGCGCAGTTACCATTGTTTTTGATGTTGCATCACGTGTTGTCTTTTGCAAAAATACTGCGCGCCCTAAAACCTACCCCCTCCCTTGATGGACCATCTCTCGAAGAGCCTCAATGGGCAGAAACCTTGCGACAGAAGCTAGAAAGTATAGCGCGAGCCTATCGCAGCGAGTTTATTCACTATACTCGTTAAACAAATCGGCGATATTTCCGGCGATATTTCTTAAGAAGGGACTCTCACATAGGGGCCAATAATCTCTTTCCAGTTCTCCCAAGTTTCCGCATATTCCGTCTCACACATGGCCTGCCTGCGTTCAGGAATGTTGAGTTCTTGCATCAAACCTGCATAGTTGTTGGGTGAGCTGCCGTAGAGTAAACAAACAATGCTATAAAACCTTTGCAGATCCAGAGAATGCTCATCCCAGTAAGGAATATTAGTATAGTCTTGTTGCCCAGAGCCTACGTAAAACCAGATTGCGGCGGCCTGAGCCGCAGCATGGCCAACATCAGTTCGAGCTAAAAGAACTGTCGAGAACTGATCGGCAGCATCCTCTTCTCTCCCTAGCACTGGCACATCGAGAATATCTACCAGCGCGTGGCCTATCTCATGCCACAGCACAAACGCCAGTGCCCCGGCTGTCGAGACTTCTGCGGGGGGTGCACTGGGGTCATTCTGAGAAGCGTACAAGTTTAAGAAGTAGTCTACTAGCTCGTAGCACATCACAATTTGCCGATCGACAGGAGAATAGTAGGCATTGACCATACCGCATTCCTGCTGATTCACAGTCAAGGGCTCTGGCAAAAATAAAATTTGGTTGACCCCTGATAATAGCCGTTCCATCGACTGGGTTCGCTGCATTAATCCCTGTATTTCTTGCCCTCGCCCAGTTTCCGCTGTGGTGTAAGTAACGGTAAAACTAGGTGTAGTCGTAGTTTGTTGCTGGGTTTGGCTCTGAGCGATACCGCTAAACAATCCTATCGACAGCCACAAGCCAACAAGTGCATAGCCGATGACTTTCAAGACAATTTGTCTCTTCATCTTAGACAGCCTCTACCCGATTTACTCCGCTCAATTCACGTATGGCAGTCGCCGAATACATCCGGCGACTGCTGACCACTTAGCTCTATGTGCAGCAAAGGTTTCAGTGCAGCAAAGGTATTACCTATTGGAGATGTGCTGAGCTAAGTGGCGAAGGCTATAAGAAGACTGTTCGCTCTTCATATCAGCCACTTAGTCTTCTACGTTAGCGAATGTGGCTCGCTCAAGAAATCGACCGACTGGTCATTTTATTTAACCGTATCAAAGCGATTACCAAAGCAGTGAATTTATTACCATCAGATAATTCACTCTTTCTTAGCCTGCGCTCTGATCAAGTACTCGTCAGTAACGCCGCGCAGCTGAACAACATTAAGTGCGCCACGCCATGCTTCTCCTTGCTCGTTCTCAACCGCCCAACTTGACCACGACAGAACATCGTCATTCGTCTGATCTACTAGCCTCCAACCAGCTTGTTCAAATTGTTCGCTCAGATGCGATAACAATGCTGCGCTCGTCATTTGACTGCTAACGACAACATCGGTATAAATAAAGTCACCTCTATAGCCAGAGTGAGATGTCGAGATATCCGTACCAGTAGGGAGCTGTAGAGTAGGTAAAGAGGGCAGTTCTACCGAATTGTCGCAAGCTGAGCTGCTCATAGCGCTTTGATCGGGAAGGATGCTGAGTCTAACGTCAGTAAGCCCGGTCAGCTCTACTTCCCAGGCAGTGAGTTGTACCATCAAATCTTCAGTTGTAGAGCAAAAAATTGGTGGCAAGTCCATCTCGGGCGTTTCAGCAGTCGCAGTGGCAGTCGAGATTCCCCATACGCTAACAGGAGACACACCAGCTTTCCAACCAGCACCGAGTAGCTGGTCCTCATAGAAAGCCTTGACCTCATCTGCGGTCTGCTCCGAGTCAATATAAACTTCAACAAAATCATTGTGTCGAATGACGCTGCCAAGCAACTGAGACCCTTCAGGCATGGGCAACGGTTCTATGGGGAGCGTGTCAGGAAGTTTGCCAACGACTAGCTCAGAATCAGGTATAGAACTCACGCCAATAAAACGCTCAGCTAGCGATCTCAAGAGTTCCATTTCATCGGCAGATTCCGTAGCCCGCTCAGACTGATTCATCTGCGCGTTTGCGTCAACTATACTGATTGCTAGCGTTATACTAACAAGCCAGGCTAGCAAAGACAGCATTTTGAATTTCATTGCAGGAGCCTCTATCGAACAGAGTCTTAGTCTGGCTCTTTAAAGTTTCAACTTGCATCATCCGACTGGTTATTTTCAAGTCTGTTTTCTGTCTTACTCAATTCAAACCATAAATGATAAGTGCTACTGGTCAGTGGGAAGCTTCTGCCGAATTTAAAGAAAGGAGGATTGTTTTTGCTGACAGCCGGACTGAGTGTAGAGAAAATTGCTGAGCAGCTACAGGTGGATTTAGATGCGGTTCGCAAAGCGGCAAAACCAAAGAATGCCTTGTAGCGAGGTGTAAAGAGTAGACGCGCATCAAGCTGGTTACGCTTTGTTGTACAGTGAGCGGCTTACGAGTCCTGTCGCTAGCATGGCGATCGCACAACCTACATACAGTACCGAACTGCCCGCACCCGCACCCATACCAAAAATATAGCCCAGCGGCTGCGCGGGTGATGTCATCATCGGTTCTAAGACTCGATCGGCCAGTGGGCCTGCAAGTAAAGCTGCCAGGGCGCTCACGATTTGGATGATCAGATCATTGGCGGCAAACACGCGGCCTTGAATTTCTGGTGTTGTAGATTCCATCCAGAGCGCGGTTTCGGAACTGCCCAGCAGTGGGAAGTTGAAGGACGAACAGAATTGAGCTGGTAGCCAGATAAGAGGCGATCGCCCCAACCCAAACACAAGTTTACTGAGCCCTGCACCAATAAACCCAATAAACAGTCCTTGAGTACGCTGCTTTGGCCCACCCCAAGCGCTGAGGATAATCGCGCCCGTAACACCGCCAATGCCTGCTGCGGTTGCAGTACTTGCTAGGACTCTAGCATCGCCATTTGTCCGGGCTAAAATCATCGGATCGTAGATGGCTTCGCCCAGGTCGTGAAAGAACCAGAACAATGCGGTGATGACGATGAGCGTTCTTAACTCGCTGCGAGTCCATACGTGACGCAGACCAAAAGTGAGCTGGTGGATAATGGAGCCAGATTTTTCGCTAGGTAGCGGTTGCGGAATATAAACAAACAGAAGCGTGATAATGGCGATACCAAACGTTGCTAAATCGATCAGTAAAATGCCGGGCAGCTGAATCAGCGGATAGAGAAAACCGGCGAAGGCAGGCGCGACGATGGATGAGCCGTAGTGGACGGCTGAATTCATGCTGTTGGCGCGGGTGTATTGCGCAGGCGAGACGATAAGAGAGACAGAGGTTTGGTAAGCGAGGCTCTGAATCTGGCCGAAGCCGCCGTTGATGGCAGCTGCGAGGTAAATGTGCCAAATTAAGAGACTGTCGGTAAAGTAGAGTGCGCCGATGGCTAGGGTGCAGAGAGATGCGGTCGCATCTCCCAAAAACATCAACCGCTTACGATTAAAGCGATCTACCCACAGCCCAGCAAATAACGATATGGGAATTTGGGGCAACCCATAAAAGAAACCTACGAGAGCCAAAGCTGTGGCAGAATTCGTTACTTCCCAGGCCCACAGCACTAGTGCGAACTCACTCATTTGGGTACCAACAGACGAAGTAAGCTGCCCAAACCAGATTAAAGTGAAAGTACGCATAAACGGATGCTATTTATCTATTAAGTGTTTAAAGAGATCGTCGATTATTAAATTAGCCGCAATGGGATTTCCAGCTCGCCAAATGTCTGCATCAACAACGTACACTTGGTTTGATTGAACCGCCTTAAGCTGTTGCCAGAGCGGTTTCTTCTCCCAGTTAGCAAGCGTTTGTTTAGACGCTTCATCGTAAATGCTGAAAAACAAAATATCAGCATCAATAGTAGGCAGTAGCTCTTCAGACAGCGCAATTGTGCCGTCTTCTGTAGCCGGATAGTCAGGCTGACGAATACCAAGGTCGGAAAGGATGCTGCCGATAAATGAATTCTCAGCATCTATCGTCATTCCACCGGCGTATGAATAGAGAGAAGTTACCTTTTTGTTTGTTAGCTGATTGTCTAACGCTGCTTTGAGTTCAGAAATACGCTGCGAGTAATCTGCCCAAACCTCCTCAGCGGCATTTTCTTTCCCTAATATACGAGCCACAAAATCGAAATGCTCGCGCCATGAAGAGTAGCCTTTCCATTCGCCTAGCGCGGTGGGTGCAATTTGTGAGAGTGGTTCGAAGGTAAATTCTCCAGCATATTCTAAGCCAACAATTAAATCGGGTTTGAGTGAAAGAATCTCTTCTAAATTAGGCTCTTCGCTGCGACCAACTAGCTTAGTCTGAGAGCTGTAGCTGCTAAGGTAGTCTATTGATACGTCTTCGTAGGTGGCTGTGCCGATAGGGGTAATGCCTAGCGCGATCGCATCTGCAAATGTTGTTTCTTCTAAACTAATGACTGCTTGAGGGTTTGCGGGAACACACACCTGACCCAAAGCATGTTCGCTTAGATGGCAGTCAGACAAGGGCTGAGATTGGACGCTTTGGCTAGTTGAGCCACCTTGACAGGCGGCGATAAGACCTGCGCTTAGCAGTCCTAACACTAAGAAACAAAGTTGGCGTTGAATCGTTTGGACTTGCTGTAGCATAGTGCTCGGCAACATAAAGGATGGTTAATCTTTAGCTGTTGTTCTAGAAGTCCCAAGATACGGAAGCCCTCACAGAGAACGGAGCCCCTGGTCTGACTCGCAAATCACTTTCAACGTTTTCAAAGTAATCAGTGTCGAACAGATTTTCAAAATTGATTGCGGTGCGGAAGCGATCGCGCTTGTAGAACACCGAAGCGTCGGTACGAACATAGCTAGGAACCTCAAAGCTGTTGGCAAAATCGCCCTGGCGATCGCCTACATAAAAGAGTCCTAAACCCAAACCCAAGCCTTGCAAGCTTCCTTGCTGAATTTCATAGGTTGTAAACAGGCTCGCAGCATGCTCAGGATTATTCGGGACAAGATTGCCGATCGGAATATCATTGTCTTCGGTCACAGTGGCATCATTGTAAGTGTAGCCACCTGTAATGTTCCATCCTGGTAAAATCTCTCCTGAAGCCACCAGCTCCACGCCCCGACTCCGCTGTTCGCCTGTGACAACCTGAAAGAAAACATCTTCAGGATCTGTCGTTGGAACATTGGTGATAGACAAATCAAAGTATGCCAGCGTCAACGATAAGTTATCGTTAATATTTGTTTTGGCACCTATCTCAAACTGGGTTCCTCTTTGCGGCGCGAAGCGATCTCCTTCACTGCTAAAGCCAAAAGAGTTCGGGATGAATGAGCGACTATAGTTTGTATATAGCGCTAGTTCAGGAATCGGCTGATACACTAGGCCAACCCGAGGACTAAATTCTTCTTCTCGGCTAGACTCTTCTGTGTTAGCGACCAAATCCGTAAAGTCAGTGTCAATAATATCGAATCGACCGCCCAGCAGTAGCGTCAAATTATCTGTGAAGCTGATTCTATCCTGCAGATAAATGCCCAGAATGCTAGTGTCCGTTGAGCTGCTAAAGAATTCTGTAGCCGGTTGAAGAACAAGACTATCGTTTTCTGGTGCAAATAGATCAATAGAATTGACATCACCGACCTCAATTTCATCAGAGTCATTTCTTTCAGAAAGTTCTATGCCTGCTAACAGTTCGTGCTCGATACTTCCCGTCTCAAAATTACCAACTGCGTATGTTTCAAAGAGATAGCTACGGCTCTCGAACTCAGGAACATCTGCGAATCCTCTTTCTAGGGTGCGCTCATCCTCTTGTAGCCCAAATTCAAAGATAGAAAACTCTGGAGCCGAGCGTCGAGCGTACTGTAAGGCGTTATGAATTCTCCAATCTTCGTCGAAGCGATGCTCTAAATCGTAGCCAATCGTAATCGTATCGATCGCCCGATTATCCACATCCGCATCTCCAATGTTGCGACCTCGATCAAGTTCTCCGTTGATATTAGGCAGGACAGTACCTCTAGCAGGTAATCCAAAGTCGTTATCTGCGCTCAGGCTGGTGTATTCAACCTCAAAGTTGACATCAGTGTTTTCATTTGGTGCCCACGATATCACCGGGGCCACCAAATAGCGCTGACGGCTCACATCGTCAATAAAACTACCTTCGTTTTCTGCGGCCAAGTTCAAGCGATATTTTACGGTTTCATCCTGATTGATAGGGCCTGATAAATCCAGCGCTGCACGATACAGATCGAAACTACCCACAGCGGCATCAACGCTGTAGAAAGGCTCGTCAGTCGGCTTTTTGGTAATAGCATTGACGGTACCACCAAAGGACCCTTGACCATAGAGCACAGAGGCTGGACCTCTCAGTATTTCAAGACTCTCAATATTAGCGGTTTGTATACTGGTGGCACCCAACACATTACTGGTCAAACCATTCCGCCGAAAATCGGCTTGGAAGCCGCGAATAATCACATCGTTAAACAGTGAATTGTTAAATGAAGAGATTACACCCGGAGAGGTTCTGAGCGCTTCTACAATGCTATTGACGCCGCGCTCCTCAATGGTTTCACGAGGAATCACCTGAATCGATTGCGGCACATCCAAAGGCGAAAGCTCTGTTCGGGTTGCAGCCGTAACCGTCAACCGAATGGCCTCATCTTCGCTACTGGCCTCACCGACTGACGCTATACCGGGTACAACACTCAGCACTAAGTTTCCAGCAGCTTCACCAATTTGCGCTGTAGGCACGGCGTCAACTCCGGTAATGACAACCCGTACTCTATCGCTCTCTATCGCCGAAACCTGCACCAGCGCAATTCCCTCTGTTGGGCCAAACTGTTCAGCTGTTGATTCGTCGGCCAAATTCAAGGCAGCGTTTGTAATGTCAAAAATTAGGGCATTTCCACTAACTTGAGAAGCCCCTACAGATAAAGGCTGATCAGATGTCAGTGAAATCGTGATGCCTTCAGCTGCCGGACTTATTTGCACCGCTGAAATCTCAGCAGTCTCTGTGGTTTCAGCCTGCGCTACCCAGTCGTCTAAGGTTAGCGGCTCGGCAACAATAGATGATGTCTGCTCTTCTCCATTGGCCTCAACAACCTTTAAAGGACTGGCGACAACTGGAATCCCGACGGCTAGCCAGCCGACTGCCAATAGCCCAAAACTTAAAATCTTTGCAATCATAATCTCCACACACGTAGCCGTTGGCACAGGCTTATCCGCAGCGCCTTTATGCGATAGATAAGAAAAATTCCTAACTAGATGCTCGCTAGATTACGACGCCTCAGGAAACGTTTTCTCTTGCAAATGGAGTTTTTTCTCTTGTAGACGGAGATTTTAAGCAGCTAGGTCTCTTGCCATATTGCTTTCTTCCTAAGCTATCTGCTGTATTTTCCTAGCTGATAGCGTTTGGGCGATACCCCTATCTCTTTTTTGAATGCGCCGCTGAACGTGGTTGGGCTAGCGTAGCCTACTGCGATCGCTACTGCAGATACAGATTGCTGTTGCTCCAAAAGCTCACAAGCCTTTTGCATTCGCTGCTGGCTCAAGCAACCAAACACGGTCGTCCCAAAGATTTGCCGGAACCCTTTCTTTAGCTTGCAATCATTCAAACCGACTAGCCTAGCTAACTCTATCAAGGAAGGCGGGTTAGCCAGTCGCTGACGCAAAATATCGCAGGCATAGTAAATCCGCTCAACATCATCTGGCTGTAGCGTTAACTGTTTTTTGGGTGTGTACTCACTAGACTGTGCTAACCGCAGGGCAATCAGCTCTAGCACCTTTCCCTCATAGTACAGCCAGCGAGTAGGGCCTTCATACGGACAGTTCAAAAGCTGTTGAATGGCTGAGCGCATCGCTCCCGTTGTAGAAGTCACCTGCCAAAAGCCTTGAGAGGTTGGGCGATCGCTGCGAGCAATCTGACTAAAATTGCCGGGCAAACTGGCAAACTGCTCACCCAGTAAAGATTCAAATAGTTCAGGCTCTATGTGAATATCAAACTTTAAAACCCGCTCTCCACCTCGCCAATGAAACTGTCCGCCGCTAGTATCTTCCCAGCTCGCCATCAAAAAATTATGACGCGATCGCACACCTTCCAATCGATTGTTCCCAGAGAGCATAAAGCTTAGCTCCAGATCTAAACAAGGCTCACATGCCTCATCGGGTCCAATGTCTACAACCAGATCTTCGGCAAGCGTATAGTCATCAATCAACAGACTGAGTCCTGGCCGTAAGTTCACTTCTTGACGATAGCCATGACTGCGCCCACTGGGGTCTTGCAGCGGAATTTCCCAGGGCGATCGCATCGCTTCCGTTCGCACAGCAACATCGGGATGCTGGCTCAAAAACTCTGGTACAGAAAGCGATAGCGTCATGAGATAGCAACTTTAATGATATTCATTATCAAGTAGCATATCATGCGTGTTATTCGAGCGGTGTTTGCTGATTGAGTAGCCCCATCTACCTCAATAGCTGCATAAACGTACCCTCCTGCAATGGCTCAGGCGAATCTTCTATGGTCTTGCTGATGACTGGTTCGAGAGCAGCTGTTTTTGTAGCGCTTCTAGATACAATTCTGTGCCGATGGGGCCGGGGAGGCCACGGCACAGATACATGGGAATGAAGTAGACCTTCCCAGCTTTACTAGCAGTTAAGGATTGAGCGATCGCATTCTCTTCCCAGGCCTGTTTCAAGCTTGATAATTGAGAGGTCTCAAAACTCTCTGTATCCTGAAACTGCTGTATATCATTCAGATTGCTACCCAGTAAAATAACCAAGTTCGCATCGTTCATCTGAGGCAACGTTTCGATAGAGATCGGCACTTGTGCGCCAGCGTTATCCTCTAGTTCAGGTGGAGAGACTAGCTCAAAACCTAGCGACTCAACCAGAGAACTGCATAACCCAGTAGAGTTTGCCAGGCCAATCTCCTGTAGCTGCGACGACACCAATAGCAGCACTCGTGGATCAGTTTCGACTAAAGAGGCAAACGCTGCTTTGGCATCTGCAATTTGCTGTTGCGTTTGCATGAGGGTTTGTTCAGCCTGTTCAAGCCGATTGACTGCTTTGGCAACCTTCTTCAAATTGTCTTCTGTCTCCGCGTAATTGAACAACAGTGTCGGCGCAATTTGAGACAAGACCTCATATTGGCCAGCATCTACCTGACTTTGGCTACCCATGATTAAGTCAGGCTCGGCTTGTACAATACGTTCAACAGCGGGATTAAATACCGTGCCAGCGTTGATCAAGGGATGGGTAACATAATTTCCTAAATAGGGGATTTGTTTCTCTGGCTGAGTAAAATCTTCTTGCTGAAGTGAGACATAGTCAGCATAGGCAACCGGCTGAACATCGAGCGCCAATAGGTATTCCAAAATATCGTTTCCAAGGACTACAATTCGCTGCGGGCGATCGCACACTTCTGTTTCTCCAAAACTGTGCTCGATAGTACGACAGTTCGTTGAACTCGCAGAAGAGACGTCAGTAGGCTTGACCGCTGCGTGGTCGGTGCTTTCTTTACAAGCTGCGATCGCGCAACCTAACAATGCAGTACATAACAAAACACTGACCGCTCTCGATAGTTTTACAGCCACCGCCTTATCTCTAGCCATAAAATACTATCTCTCAAAACGCAGACTAAAATTGTACAGACTAAAATTGCACAGAAACTGACCCAATAATCGTAAACGGATCGCCAGGTTGATTGTAAAAGGCCCTGGAATTGCGAGTACTTTCAATATAGTCAACATCAAATAAGTTGCGAACATTCACGGCTGCTCGCCAGCTACCGCGCTCATAAGAAACGCCAGCGTTCGTTAGGAAATAGCTGTCAACATCAAAACTATTTGCTAAGTCACCCGCTCTCTCGCCGACAAAGTTGAACCCTATGCCAATGCCTAAGCCCTGCAAATCGCCCTGCTGAACCTCATACCTTGTCCATAGGCTAGCGCTATGTTCTGGTGCATTAAACAATCGATTGCCAGTAGGAATCGTACTATCCTCTGTCACCTCAGCGTCAATATATGCATAAGACGCAATCACATTCCATCCAGGCAAAATCTCTCCAGTTAAGTCAAATTCTATGCCTCGGCTCTGCTGTTCCCCAGTTGCTATAAATGAAAAAGCGTCGTTAGGGTCGGTAGTCGCAACATTCTGTTTTGTAATATCGAAGTAAGCCAGCGTCGCGAGTAAATTACCGTCGAACAGTTCAGCCTTTGCACCAATTTCGAAGCCTTCTCCTCGCTCTGGTTCTAAAGAGATATCGGAGGTAACTGACGGACTACTTGGCACGAAAGATTGAGAATAGCTGCCGTAGAGCGACAGACTCGGAATCGGTTGGTAAACCAAACCGAGCCGAGGCGTCCAGGCATCGTCATTTCGCACAAAATCATCGCCCGCAGGAGAGGTAATACTCGGGCCGTTATCTATACTTTGCTCGACGGTGTCGTAGCGTATGCCTGCCAGTAAAATAAGATTATCAAAAATATCGATTTGGTCTTGCAGGTAAATGCCAAGCCTATCGCTCTGAATGTCAGTATCTCTTACGATGGGCGCATTGGCCGAGTTAGCACCGTCAAACGCGCCATATACCGGATTAAAGATGTCTAACGGGCTGAGGTTCGCCAAGTCAACTCTTAAAAGATCGGTCTCTTGGGTACGATTTAGATCAACACCGAAAAGCAGGGTATGGTCAACCGGTCCGGTGCTAAGCTCGCCAGTAACACTGGTCTGTAGCGCAAAATCCTTAGGGTTTCTCTGGCGCGAACTCAAGCCGCGAGACACTATTGAGTCAGTCACAAAAAGCGGAAATGCCGATTCGTCCACAATCTCTTGTCGAGTCAGACGAAAAGCGTTGCGCAATTGCCAGCTATTGTTAAAGCGATGCTCTAAATCGTAGCCAATACTCGTAAACTCATTCTCTACAAAATCATTTGATTCACCCGTAATCCGACTGAAAGGAACATCGGCAACTTCATTTCCTACGGCTGGCAACCCTGCATCAGAAGGGGCTTCGTAGTCAGAGTATTCCAACTGAAACGTTAGGTCGGTGCGATCGCTGATTGCCCAGGTCACAATCGGCGCAACAAAAAAACGTTCTATGTTTTGGTTAAAGTCCCGAAAGCTCTCCTCGCTACGCAACAGCGCATTGAGACGATAGCGTGCCCGTCCGTCTTCAGTGATTGGCCCGGATACATCTACTTGGGGACTGATAGAATTTCGATTACCCATCTGAAGCGTCACCTCAGCGAAGGGCTGAGACAACGGTTGCTTAGAAACTAAATTAATTAACCCTCCCGGCTGAATATCTCCATATAAGATTGATGCAGGCCCTCGAAGCACTTCAATTCGCTCTAGGTGAGCAATTTCTGGAATACCATCGTTAAAAGCGCCAAACTGCCTAAATCCGTCTCGCAAAATTGGGACCTCATTAAAGCCTCGACTGGTAAAGTCAACGTCTAGCCCGCTGCGAGTACCCCCAAAGGCAATTCCACTGAGGTTGCTGACGGCCTCTTCAATGCTGACAGCCTGCTGATCTTCAATCACTTGACTAGGGATAATCTGAATCGAAGCAGGCACATCCAAAATGGGTGTTTCTGTGCGCGTTGCTGTGCTCGTGTTTGGAACAAAGTAGTCGTCTTCGATTTGATCACCCGTCACGGTTAGCCGAATCGCGTCATCATCCGACGTTTGCGCCCTGGCCTCACCCACCGCAACATTGGCAACTAGCCCGACGGTAGCCGTCTGAAAATTAACAGCAGGCGGCGCATCTGCCCCCGTTACTGCAATCTGGACGCGATCGCCTGGTAATTCACTCACGCTCACGAGCGCAATGCCCTCAGCTGGCGTGCTGACCAAAAAGTCTTTGCCCGTCGGCAGGTTTAATACGGCATTAGAAATATTGGCGATCGCTGCATTTCCACTGACAGTCACCACTGGCGTAGACACTTCACCCGCCGTCTCCAACCGCAAGACCAATCCAGCCGCCGTCTCTTCAATCTCGACATTGATAACCTCAACCGGCTCAGACTGAGCAAGCAGCAAGGATGCATCATTTACATCGACAGCTATCGAAGCGTTTTGCCCTGTGGTTTCTGGTATCCGCGTCGAGACAGGCAGGGTCTCTGCGAGTGCCAACGGCTGCGTGGCGACGGCCCCTATCCACAGGCAAGTTGTCAAAGACAATTCTCGCAGTCGCTTCAATAGCGTATTCATACTTGTTCTGCTCACACCAAAGTTATCGGACCCTAGCCGCTAATGCCAATCACTCCTATTTGTTAAGCGGTATGAGCATCCTAGAGGAGAAGTGCGATCGCAACCTTTGTCAATTGCCCCTTTTTTCTTTGCGAAACAGACGTTTATAAAAAACGAAGACTGAGCGCAGCCGAAGCCTGCTACCGCTGCCCCAGCTGATACGCCTTGGGACTTACCGAAAACTTACGCCGAAACGCGGTGCTAAACGCTTCTGGATTGCGATAGCCCACTTGAGCCGCGACCTTGGCTACGGTTGTATGAGAATGACGCAGCAAAGACCGTGCCTGCTCCATCCGACAATCGCGCAGGTAGCCAAATACCGTAGTGCCAAATAGCTCTCGGAAGCCTTGCTTTAGCTTACGATCGCTCAGCCCAACCCGATGCGATAGCGCCAAAACCGAAGGTGGGTTGTCCAACTGCTGCTGTAACAACTCACGCGCATACTCCACCCGCTCCAGGTCTTTCGCTTTCAAACGCGATCGCCTTGGCTTCGCCGTCTCCGCTTCCAGACAGGCAAACTGAAGTGCCAACAGCTCTAGCGCTTTGCATTCTAGATAAAGCTGCTGTGTCATTCCCTGATAAGGACAGTGCAAAATTTGCCTGAGCACCTGATTCATTGCCAGTGTCAGCTTTCCTAATGGCTGATGGAATCGTCCTTTGCTTAAAAGGGTTTGGAGCGATCGCGGCAACCCCGCATCAGCTGACTCAAACGCTTGAAAATAGTCTAAATCGGCAGAAATAGTCACCGTTTGAGTATATTTATGAGGCTGCCATTCCTCCACCTCATTCATATTAGGCAACCAATAGAGGTAGCTGTGTCCGCTCACCTCCTCGTAGTCCGCAAGGCTGCGTGAAACATTCTTTGCACTCATCCGAGAAGCGCCTGACAGATAAAACTTAGCCACCAGCGGAAACGCCTCTAAATGCGGTTTATGCATGATTAAAGGCTGCTGCAACTGCCCAGTAATAATATTGATGTGTAGTCCGCCTCGAAGCTTAACCTTGACTGTATTTCCGGTTCCCAGCTGTGGTGGCGTCGGATACTGAATACAAAAATCTGAAGCAGGGGTAACTCTCTGAGACTGCGCTACTAGATCGCAATAATCTTTGCCTGTCAGTCTAATTGCCATATTTACTTCAGAATCGCAGACATCAATACTATATAGATGATATCAATTCTCATTTAATTAGCCTAGCAAGGATCGAAGCTCCGCATAAGACCTATGACAACAATGTCCTCTCCTATGACCTTGATTCGATCTCTCTGAGCTGATGAATACTGTACCCACCCAGTGCGATCGCCATCCCACAAAAAGAAAACAACGCCAGCTGCATCGCCATCCCTGCGCCTAATCCAGTTCCAAACACACCACCTAGCCATTGAGCTAGCCACGCATCGGGCTGCATCGCGGGTTCAAATACCTGATCGGCGAGTGGGCCTGCGATCGCAGCGCCTACAGGCGTCGCTATCTGAGTCAGCAAATACCGCGTAGAAAACACTCTTCCCTGTAATGCCGGATCAACCTGCTTACGCCAAATAGTTTGGCTACAGCTCACCGGAAAAGGAGAACAAATGCCGCTGCCTAAGGCGGCACCAACTTTAACAGTGGTTCGCTGTGCTAGCGCTAGCACAATCAACCCCACTTTCCAGAATGCGCTGCCCAACAGAACGCCGTGAATCTGTCGTTTGGGACCACCCCAAATGCCAAGTACGCTGCCACCGATTAAACCGCCTGTGCCAAAGAAAGCCAGTAGCGTGCCCCAAACAGTTGAGTCGTTGTTACTGCGAGCAAGCACCATGGCTGGCAAAATTGCAAAGCTAGCGCTATCGATAAAGCTGCTAATAAGCAGAAAGCCAAGGAAGATAGTCAGGCTAGGACGGCTTTTTAAGTAGCGTAATCCGAAGGTGATTTTCTCCAAGAATGCTGGCGCGGCAGATTCGGCGGTCAGTGGAGTATCGGCAGTTTTGGATGGTGAGGGGATAGAGACAAGGCTGAGAGAGGCGATCGCACAGCCAAAGGTCACTAAGTCGAAGCATAGAACGCCGCTGAGTCCAGCAAATGCATACAGCGCACCCGCAGCGGCAGGCGCAAGCACATAGCTACCGGACATTTGCAGTGATTCTAAAGCCGAAGCGCGAGTGTAGTGTTTTTCGGCGACGATGAGTGAAAGAGAGGCGCTGTAAGCGAGCTGGTGAATATAGCCAAACAGGCCTCCTAGTGCGCCGAAAGCGTATAGATGCCAAATTTGTAGATTGTTTGACAAGAGTAGCGCGAGCAGCAAAATCGTAGAGACGCCAGCGACTGAGTCGCCGAGTAGCATGAGGCGTTTGCGGCTAAAGGTGTCTACCCAGACGCCTGCAAAGGGAGAAATTAAAAGTCTGGGAACTTGGCTAACAACGAGAATGAGGGAGAGCGGAGTCGCCTGCTGGGTGATTTCCCAGGCCCAGATAGTCACCGCAAAGCTAGTCATTTCGGAGCCGAGGAGGGAGGCAAACTGACCGAGCCAGATGACAAAGAAGGTACGCACAGTTTAGGAGTAGACGCAAAGGCAGAGCAATCATAGCGGGTTCGGTCAACTGCTTTCTTTGCGAGCAGGATTTTTTTCTTCGTCAGACGGACATTATGAGAGATTTGTAGCCGAATTTACTACAGCTAAAAATGGACGGACTTTAGGAACCATATACCAACTGTAGGAAAATTATATGAGTATTCCTATGCATACTACTCAGTATGATTGCGCTTATTCCTCTGCATTATCCAACTGTTCAAGCTACTTCTCCAAATCGCCCAGGCTTTCAAAATCCATCAGCGCCTCGCCCAAAGCTTCTGATGCTTCTATGCCGAGCGATCGCACTTCTTCTAGCACGCTATCTAATAGCTGACCAAAGCGTTTCTCTAATTGTCGAACAACAATGCGAGCCGCACCGCTATCTTCACCTTCTTGCCTGGACGTATCTACAACATTGTTTAAATCACGGTAGTATTTCAAGCTGTTTTCGTAGGCTCCCTGCTCAGCCGGTGAAAAGTTAGCAATCTCAGCGGTCTCAAATAGCTGCATAAACGTACTTTCCTGCAAAGGCTCAGGCGGATTTCTAAATTGGGTAAGTGCCTTAATAGATATAGCCACTTATCAAAATGACTCTCCAATTCGTCTAGAGTCTTTTGGAATTTAGGTAGCTCTAAATAAATAAACTTCAGCTTGTCATAAAAAACTCGACACTGCTGGTCTTTAAGCTCAACGATATGTAGTAGTGTTTCATCGTCTTTGTGATCGTCGAATACAAAATCTAAGATACCAACGGTATAAGCTGGCTCTAAACGATAGTTCCAAGAGTCTCCCTTCACTGATTGTTCTTGAATTGGGAAAGACGAATAGTAAACGCTCCTATCTTTGAAGAAGTTTTGCTTAGCTTTCTGAATCTCTACAATGAAACGTTCACCACTCTCACTCTGGCAATAAAGGTCAAAAATGGCTTTTCTATCTAGCGCACTGTTGCCGACGTTTTCGCTGTTGCGGTAGCTTAAATCGCTAATTTTGTGCTTTTTGGACAGCACAACGTTCAAGAAGTCTATTAGCAGCGCTTTGTTCGGCTCCGTTCCAAAAATACGCTTGAAGCCAAAGTCTGTTAGCGGGCTGATGTATCTACCTGTCATGGCGCGGCGACCGTTCATGAGTAAGCTGTGTCTGTAGGCACTACAACCTACATTAGCAAAACCAGCATCCCTGCTACCATTAAACCCGTTCTCAACGCTATCTATAAGTTGGTCTATGGCTTATTAGATAATAGCTGCTCTTTTAGTTCTTCTAGATAAAGCTCTGTTCCAATAGGACCAGGTAGACCCGCGCAGGAAACGTAAGGTATGAAATAGACTTTGCCCGCTTTGCTAGCATCCAGAGATTGTGCGATCACACTATCTGCCCAAGCCTGTTTTAACGGTGATAGCTGATAATCTTCAAAGTCATCAGTCCCCTTGATCTGATCGGCTTGGTCAAAACCAGTGCCAAGCATAAGGATTAGATCAGCGTCATTAAACTGTGACAAGGTTTCAACAGAAACAATGGTTGGAGCCTCGCTGTTAGATTCATCAAAACCAGGTAAAGAAGCCAGCTCAAATCCTAGCTCTCTGACCAGAGAGGCACATGTCCCAAACAGCTGGTTGCCAAAGTAAATCTCCTGAAGATTGTCAGAGCGGAGTATCAGTACCTTAGGATGAGACGCCACGACTGGAGCAAAATTACTACGGGCTGCTGTAATTTGCTGATCCCATTCGGCTAATAGCGCCTCAGCATATTCTGACTTGCCCAAAACCTGAGCGATAGTAGCCAAATTGGCTTTTGAGTCGGTCCAGGTTAGCAGTAAAGTTGGGGCAATTTGAGAGAAGGTTTCGTACTGGCTAGCGTTATACTCAGTTCCCAAAATCAAATCGGGCTGGACTTGAACAATTGTTTCTATTTCTGGTTGATCAACAAGCCCGAGGTTAACCAGTTGCCCTGTGATGCGATCTCCAAGATAAGGAATTTGCTGACTAGGATTATCGTACTCTCCCTTCATTGATGCAAGATAGTCAGCATAAGCAACAGGCTGACTATCTAAAGCCAACAAGGACTCTAGCATAGAAGAGCCGAGCACCACGATATTTTCGGGTTGCCCGCACACCTCGGTTTCTCCCCTGACATGCTCAACTGTTTGGCAATTAGTGGGTGAAGAGGCTGAAGGCCGGTTTGGGGTTCTTTGGCAAGCAGCCATTAACAACGCCGTCATGCCAATACCTACAAACCGTTGAATCACCCTTAATTGCTGCATGAATTCTCATCCTTGACTCAATTTCATCTCACTTTCCCGGTCCTTAGATCTCTACCCGTTAAAACTGGACAGAAAATGAGCCAACAACGGTTAAAGGTTGACCCACATCGTTGAAAAAGGCTCCACCGCCTCGATTTGATGAAATATAGTTAACGTCAAATAAGTTACGCACATTGACGGCAGCTCGCCAGCTGTCGCGTTGATAGGAAATTCCGGCATTAGTGAGGAAATAGCTATCGATATCGAAGCTGTTATCCAAATCGCCTGTTCGTTCTCCCATAAAGTTGAAGCCTAGCCCAAAGCCCAGTCCTTCTAACTCTCCTGATTGAATTTTATAAGTCGTCCATAGATTGGCGCTATGTTCAGGAACATTGAACAGGCGATTGCCTACTGGAATCGTATTATCTGCCGTCACCTCTGCATCAATATAGGCATAGGAGGCAATGATGTTCCATCCGGGTAAAATTTTGCCAGTGAGATCTAGCTCAACGCCTCGACTACGCTGCTCTCCGGTAGCTATAGACAAGAATGGATTATTGGGGTCAGCCGTGACAACATTCTGTTTAGCGATGTCGAAATAGGCCAGAGTCGCTAACAGATTATCCTCTAAAAGTTCGGCTTTGACGCCGGCCTCAAACCCTTCTCCCCGCTCTGGTTCAAGCGGGTTACCACCTGCATCGGTGGCACCATTAGGTACAAAGGACTGAGAATAACTACCGTAGAGTGAAACGGTGGGAATGGGTTGATAAACAATGCCAAATCTGGGTATCCAAGCATCATCATTTCGAACGGTTTCAGTGGTCTCTGTCACAAATGCTCCAGGTCGATCGATTGTGGTTTGCTCAACGGTGTCGTAGCGCATACCTGCGACCAAGCTCAGATTATCTAGAATATCGATTTGATCCTGAAGATAGATACCCAGCCTATTCCGTTGGTCTTCAGTCTCAAAACCGACGGGCAAGGTGTTTATGTCCACATCATTAAAGGCTCCATAGACTGGATTAAAAATATCGATGGGACGTAAATCATTAAAATCAAACCGGGTAAAGTCTGTGCCTTGAGAGCGATTGAGATCCACGCCAAACAGCAAGGTGTGATCAACTGATCCGGTGCTAAATTCGCCGACAACGTTTGTCTGTAGCCCAATATCTTGAGGGTTGTATTCTCGCTTGGAGAGCAGACGGAAGACCAGTGGCCCCTCTGAGAATAATGCGGCTGCGCTTACATTAACAATATCTTGCTGAATAAAGCGAAAGGTGTTTCGCAGTCGCCAATTATCACTAAAGCGATGCTCGAAATTGTAACCTACGTTGATCGACTCGGTATTCACGAAGTCATCAGGTTCGCCCGTAATACGATCGCGCGGCACATCGGCAATTTCATCCCCTACAGCGGGTAGCCCCAAATCAGAGGGAGCACGGTAATCGGAATATTCTAAATGCGCAGTGAGATCAGTGCGATCATTAATTTGCCAATTTAAGACCGGAGCAATAAAAGTGCGTTGGAAATCGGTATCAACATTTCTGAAGGAGTCTTCCCTGCGAAATAAAGCATTAAGACGATAGCGAAGTCGGCCATCCTCAGTCAGCGGACCGGAGAAATCGATACTGGGGCTGATTAAGCCTCGATTTCCGGCCTGCAGTTGGGCTTCGTAAAAAGGCTCTGCCAGCGGTTGTTTCGTCACCAAGTTAATTACCCCACCTGGCTCAATTTCGCCATACAAAATTGAGGCGGGTCCACGCAGTACTTCAATACGTTCTAAGTTGGCGATTTCTGGAATACCGTCGTTAAAGAAGCCGTACTGCCTAAAACCGTCTCGAAAAATTGGGGCATCGTTAAAGCCGCGCAGGGTGAAATCGACATCCACACCTCCACGGGTGCCGCCAAAGGCTACTCCGCTGACATTGGTAAGGGCGTCTTCAATCCGTACTGCTTGTTGATCATCCAACACCTGTTCGGAAATTACCTGAATCGAAGCAGGCACTTCCAAAATGGGCGTATCGGTACGAGTCGCTGTACTCGCATTGGGCACAAAGTAATCGTCTTCAGTTTGCTCGCCTGTCACGGTCAGCTGAATGGCTTCACTGTCCGTCGTTTGCGCACTCTCTTCTCCGACGGCAACGCTCGCAACTAAGCCAGAAGCTCCTGTCTGAAAATCTACAGCAGGCGGCGCATCTGCACCTGTTACCGCAATCTGCACGCGATTATCTGGCAACGCACTCACGCTCACTAGCGCAATGCCTTCAGCCGGATTGCTGGCAAAAAAGTCTTCGCTCTCTGGTAGGTTGAGTACAGCGCTAGAAATATCTGCGATCGCCGCATTCCCAGCAACCGACGTTTCACCAACCGCCAGCTCACCGCTGCTCTCCAATCGCAGCGTAAATCCACCTTCCATCTCTTCGACCGAGACATTTGTAATTTCTGCGAGTTCAGCCTGAGCAATGTGCGATCGCCACTCATCTACTGTTGTGGCTATAGACGTATGTTCGTTCAACTGACCCTCTAGCCCTTCAGCTGTAGCCGATTTCCCAGTCACCAGCGTCAACAGCCCTAACACCACCGTCAGCAGTACGCTACGCCATCGATTCATCACACTCACCTCACTCACCAAATGCCAGCTAATGAGTCTTGTTCTCATTAGCTGGATGAGAGCATCATAAGAGGATGGCCATACTCGCTATCTTCGCGAGCCGGATTTTTTTTCTTTGCGAGCCGGATTTTCTTCTATCTTGTCTTCGGGCTCAATACCGCTTTTGCCTTAGCTGATACGCCTTTGGACTCACCGCAAACTTCCGCCGGAACGCCGTACTAAACGCCTCCGGGCTGCGATAGCCTACCTGTGCCGAAACTTGGGCCACATTCATATAGCCACTGCTCAGCATATTTTGGGCCTGCGCCATCCGATAGTCATACAAGTAGCCAAACACAGTGGTACGAAACAAATGGCGAAATCCCTGCTTTAGCTTAAACTCGTTGAGCCCAGCCAGCTGGGCCAGCTCTGCCAAAGAAGGTGGATTGCACATTTGCTGTTCTAGCAGCTCCTTCGCATACTGCACCCGATCCACGTCTTTTGCTCTAAAGCTCACCTGTTTAGCAGTAGGCACATCTTCACTCATACTCGTAAACTGCAATGCCAGCAGTTCCAGTACCTTACTTTCTAGTAATAGATGCTCTACCATGCCTTGGTGTGGCGACAATAAAATCTGCTGTAGTACTTGATGCATCTTCGGACTGATTCGGCCCAGTGACTGATGAAAAGGGGGTGTGCTGTAACTATTTTCTAACAGCTGCTTTAGTGGCGTAGCCAGGGGAATGTTTGCCCTTTGAAAAGAACGCAGATAGTCAACCTGTGCGAGTATCATCACTACCTGACAAGGCTCATCACCGGGCCACTCTTCCACCTCAGTAATACCAGGCAAGTAGTAAAGATAATGGTAGCCTGCGGCTTCTGTATAATTAGGCTCAACCTGTAGCAGTCTCGCTCCCTTTGTTTTCACCTTAGAAAAGCCAGACACATAAAACTTAGCCACCAAAGGAAAGTCAGACTCGTGCTGATGGTCTACAACAAGCGACTGCCGCAACCTTCCACTGCGAATAATCAGCGTTAGGCCATTGCGTAAGCAAATAGTGCGCTCTCCACCCTCACCCAGACTGTGTGGCAGGAGAACGTTTTCCGCATAGTCCGTTTTGGTATGAAGCCGTTCGTCTTTCTGTCGAGCGATGCTCCAAAGTACATCAAAGTCTGCTTGTGCGATCGCCATATTTCCTTCGTTAGTCAATCCGACCTAAATGAAACCAATTATCAATAGGGTAGAGAAATACGGAATCCTTGTAAATAGCTGCTCGCCTTTTATTACAGGCGATGCAGGCTGTAGACATAGCACAATCATAGATTCACAAATACGAGCGTTCAGGCGTTAGCTGTTGTCGCTAGCTAAGACAACAACTTCCTCATCTAGCTGGTCGCCAATTGCATCCTCAGCGACATCTAAGTCGTAGTCCATTTGTAAACCCAGCCAAAAACGAGCTGACATGTTGAAGTAGCGAGAGAGGCGAAGCGCGGTATCAGCTGTAATACGACGCTTACCATGAACAATTTCATTAATGCGGCGGGCGGGTACTCGTAGCGCTAGAGCTATTTGGTTTTGACTAAGCGCCATCGGCTTCAAGAATTCTTCTAAGAGAACTTCTCCGGGGTGTATAGGCTTTAGTTTTTGGTCGCTCATTTTAGTCTTCTTAAAACTTTTCTCAATGATAGTCAACTATTTCAACGCTAAAGGCATCATTGCTTCTCCACTCGAAGCAGATTCTCCATTGGTCGTTTATGCGGATGCTGTGCTGTCCCTTACGTTTTCCAGACAGCCTCTCTAGCCGATTAGCCGGAGGGACACGTAAATCTTGAAGGGTATCTGCGCGATTGAGCATCCTTAATTTCCGTAAAGCGACTTGCTGAATATCTGAAGGCAGCTTCTTTGACCGCTGACGCTCGAATACCTTTTGAGTTTCCTTGTTTTTGAAGCTCCGAATCACATCTTACTAGCACTCACAATGTTTACATATCATAATCCATTGCGTTTAACGCTGCGCGTTATAATTTAAAGCAGACGCGAGTTTATCAAGAAGCCGTAGCAGAAGGCCACGAGTAAGGTAAGCTAGCGGCTGCCCCGCTATTGCTGACGGCGGGACTGAGTGTAGAGCAAATTGCTGAGCAGCTACAGGTGGATTTGGAGGCGGTGCGCAAAGCGGCAGAAAAAGAGGATGCTTTATAGCGATGTGTAAAGAGTAGATGCGAAGCGAGCGTTGCGATAACGCTTATCTCAGATCTTGCACCATTCTTGATAAGCCACGTCAGGCAGTGCTTTGAG
>ERZ1740058.92-NODE-92-length-75823-cov-7.038103_pt1 | contig 75823 bp, 57 predicted proteins | sample MGYA00581745_ERZ1740058 | MGnify/ENA primary metagenome ERZ1740058 (study PRJEB43018, sample SAMN04849742) | marine metagenome | isolation source: floating plastic debris | place: Pacific Ocean | collected 2008-08-30 | study: EMG produced TPA metagenomics assembly...
TTCCCGAAGATTAGAAGCCGCAACAAAATCTTCTTCTTGTCTTGTAATATATACCCCTGCCAACTGTCCTTGTAAAATAGTACTTTGGGCTTGGGCTGTTACAACCACCTCTGACATCGCCTGTGCTTTTAGTACAGAACGAGTATACTGCCTTGCCCTACTTTGCCTAGGAGTTTGTACACCTAGCGTAGTAGGTATAGGTGATAGCGCCTCTCCTATCGGGGTGAGCGCTATCTTTTCTTCTGGTTGGTTCCAGCCTTTTATGACTATCTTACCGTTAATCGCCTTCCCTTTTCTATTGGTTGCTACCAATTGTAACGAAGACGTAGGATCTACACCAACAAAGGTGAATTCACCTTGTGGGGTAGTCTCAACAGCAATGGCTCTTTTGGCGTTTTCCAACTCAAACAGCCATACCTTTCCTTTTACAGGCTTCTCTTGATGATCTAACAACTGCCCATTCAGATTGCCTACCTTTTCTGGAAGATGTGTTGGAGAGGGTGCTTCTGTAAGGAGTTTTTGCCATGTAAAGCGCCGCCAGCCTTGTGTCATTAATAAATAATCGAGTGCTTTTGCTGCTCTAGGTTCGTCTTGTTTAAAGTAGAAAGTTGGCTCGTGGATTTCCCCCTTGACCTCTGAAGAGAGCAAGAGGTAAGAAAGCAGATGATCTTGTTTGTCGTCTGCTAGTTTCAACAGCTTATCATTGGCTACGGATAAGGATAAATTAGCAGATACTGGCCTTCCGTTTTCATTGGTTGTCTGTACTTTCAACGTTACCTGCTCTCTGGGATGGTAAGACTTTTTATCAGTAGTGAGCTTTATGTTCAGTGTTTTATGTGGGTTTACAAAGGCTAGTCTTTCACACTGTGGGAGATGCGCTTTATCAAATAAGGTAAGTTGTACCACTCCTGCGGGAAGCTGTGCTGTGGGTACTTTGCAAGTAGCTTTCCCTTCGGATAGTTGTACCTCTTGATGATGGTATATTTTACCTCTTACTTGCGCCACTAGTAATGCCTGATCTGCCTGATGGGTGGTTTGTATTTGTACTTGAAGCCATTCTTTTTCTGTATTTACTGCCTTTAATAGCCAACCTTTTCGTTCAAAGGTAGGTAAAGAAAAAGACTGATTGCTGCGCACCCCTTCTAGTTGTACCCTGTAGCGTTCATTCGGCTGAGGGGTAAAGCTGAAAGCACCCATTCCAGCATAGAAGCTTTTAAATTTTACTACCGTATTATTATTTTTATCTAGCACAACACCTACTACTTCTGCAGGCTTACCCCATTCATTAACAGCTTTAAAAGCAATACGATTTTCTAAACCTGTTACAGCTTGTCCACCTTCGGGGTAAAAGTTTATATGGATATTGTCTAATGTTATAGGTACTGTACGCGCAATAGACTCTCTCACCCCATTGGCTCGTACAATGACATTGAGTACCACATCTGTAGTAGTAAGCGTATCTGGTAAGTAAAAACGAACAGTAGCTTTCCCCTTGCCATCGGTTGTAAAAAGCTGATTCTGGAAGGCTTCCCCATTGATCGTCAATCTGTATAAGTTTTCTTTTTGTGCAATGGGTTCGTTTTCTAAGTCTTTGACTGCTACCTTGGCTACCACTTCGTCGCCTGCTCGGTAGCTTTTTTGTGCAAAGTTTAGCTGTAATAGTAATTGCGGATTGACAACTTTCTGTACAATAATATCTTTTTCAAAGAAAGTATCTTCTCCCAAGTTGCGTTGGTAACGTGTGTACACCCGTAACTTGTAAATCCCTCCTGGTAAATCACTACTCAGTTTGATGTTCCCTTCTGCAGTACCTTCTGTTACGATGGCTTTTTTCTCGACAACAGGCTGTCCTTTAGGATCTATCAATATGATATGTACAATCTCGCTGAGGGTAGTCGGCTGGTGGCTCAATCCGTCCACAACGTAAGCTTTGAGCCAGAGGGTTTCGCCAGGTTTGTAAATGGGTCTATCGGTGTGTACATAGACTTTCTCTTGCGGCTGTATACGTTGGTAGGTAGCCATTTTTTCTTTTAGCTGTACCACAAAATCATCCCATATATTAAAAGAAGAAATAAACACGACTATACCACTCATTAATAGGATTCTTCTCATAGTTCTCTCTTTTAAAGTTTTACTTTTATATCTATGCCCAGCGTACGTGTGGCAGGCTGATTGAAAAAATCTAACCCAGTTCCTTGTGTATAGCTCATCAAGCTTGTCATCGGGTCTACCCCTGTATAGGGTGTAAAAAGTAATAAGTTGCGGGCATAGAGGTGTACTGTCAGATTACTTCTTAATTCGGTGCGTTCGAATAGTTGACCAAAGTCGTACCCTAGCCGTATGACAGTCAGTCTAAACCAAGAGGCATCCTCTACGTAGGCTTCTGTAACGCCTGCTAATCCGTAGCGTGTCCAGCGATTTTGATTGACGTCTTGGGTATTATCAACAAAGTCTACAGCCAAGGTATTGGGGCTGCCGTCCTCCTGTACGCCTTCAAAAACGTATCCTTCTGTGGTACGCTGCGTACCTGTCTTTTGTGATACACCCCAGTAGTCAAGCGCTGCGGCAGTACCATTCCATACATCACCTCCGTGCTTGTATTCCCAAGTCATTCCAAAACGCCAGCGATGCAAGGTCAGGTTGTTTTCCCAGCGTAGCAGCCAGCGAGGGTTGGCATCTCCCACTACTGTTGGCGTAGGCGCTACCAGTGGAAAACCTTCCTCTCCTATAATTATAGCCCCTTGTGCGTTGCGCTGGTAACGTGTACCGTAGATACTCCCTGTTGACTGGTTTTCGACTAGTGATATCCCTACTTCTTGGTATCCCGCCAATGGTACGAGAGATGTGTTGGTATGCAGCTTAGTTACTATAGGACGATAGCGATGGAAATGTAGCCCTGATGTCCATTTTACGCTGCTGTTCTCCAGTAGGATTTGTGCATGAATATTCCAAGCACGGTTGCGTATATCGGCCACATTGACTAACTGAAATTGATTACCGATCAAAAAGGGGTAGATAGCATCTTTTTGAGAGGTTTCACTGTAAGTTATCTCAAAAGAATAGCGTTGGAAGCGTCCACCTCTTAATTGTAGTTGCCAATGATCGCTTCGCTGTGCCTCTATAGGTTGTTGGTGTTGAAACAGTTCTTGTTGTTCAAAATAGGCTAAATAGTTCTCAACAGAGAAATGGGTCGAATTGTATGCCCAATCGTTGTAGATGAGAGGTGCCTCTTGTAATGTTCTTGCATACGTGGCTTCTATTTTTAGGCGTGTAAACACATCCCTTATGTCTAAGTAAATATAATCATCTAAGAATCTTTGTAGATCAAAAGTAAGTGAGGCAGTAGGTAAGAAAAAGGCATTTTCTCTCAAGGTATTAGAAAGATAGATTTGATTGGCCACTTTCCCTTCTAATAGCCTAAAGAATTGAAAGTTTCCTAGGAGCTTGAGCTGGTGCCAAGTACGTTGCGGATTTTCTTCCAAAAATGTCACTGTATCTGCATTTGTCCAATCAAAACCATTAGACAGGCTACTGGCATCTAGTCGATTTAACGTGGTTTGTCGCCAACCGATGTCGTATTGTAAATGAGCCGAGATTTCTTTTCTGTAATTATCAATAATCTTATGCGACACCTTAACTTGTCCGTTAGCTTCTTGCGCTAGGAAGTCTCTTTCTGTAAAACGCCCCTGCTCACTTCCTACCGATACAGGTAATTGACCAAAAACCTGCTGTTGGTTTGTCTGATTATAACTCAGGTTCGTGTTGAGTTGTAAATTAGTTATCAAGTAGAGGTAAGTATCAGCCTGCCAAGTAGCCCCCCACTGTCGCTGGCGGTTCTTATCGGGTCTTGTGGCCACTAACCAAAAGGGGTTATCGCTTGAAGTAGGTGCATGGCTTTTCTGTAGCCCATTGAAGAAAAGGTTGCTTTGTGCTCGTTCTATCGCTTCTTTTTGCGTAAGACCTTGTTGATTATCGAAGGTAGGAGGCGTACGCAGCACACCCGAAACCAAAGACTGGTGGCTTGCTCCGTTGACAGGTAAGAAAGTTTCTTCAGTATTGTAAAAGGTCATCAAAGTATGCCGAACAGTGCCTGTTTTTAGCCCACCTTTTAGCTGTAATTGATACTGTTCTTGTGTGTTATTAGGGATGATATCGAGATGGCGTTGGTAGCTCCCACTTGCGCGCCAATATGTTACATAATCACCGTTGCTCACCATAAAATGATGACGTTGTAAAACACCCGTCTGAAAAAAACGGGTCGGGTCGTATGCGTTGGCAGGTAAGCCCGCACCGTCTGCCGGGACTAGGCGTCCATTAGGATCGTAAGGATAGTTGTTTCCGTCAAATTGGAGCGTTTGTACAAGCGGACCCCAAGAAAATACTTCGTTGGTTTCAGCGCCTTGCCAAGTAGCTGCACCGTCTTGAGGACGCCCCTGTGCATACAATGATTGTCTGTCTGGCAAGGCGTTGATTTGTTCAAAGGCTACTTTACTATTCAGAGAGACGCTTAGGCGTTTCCCTCCATAGTAGGTGTCGTAGGGGGACGAGACTACTGTTCCGTCTTTTTTTTGTCTTAACTTATATAAATTATAAAAGTCGATTGTATTTCTTGACTTATTACTCCTCTGCGGTGTGTCATAGCTGGGTGTTTTTTTTGTTAATATAGCCACCCCTTTTCTGTCTTTGATAGAATCTGGCACAGCATCTAAGTACTGGGTGTTTTTGTAAAGAACCGTCTCATAGGCACCTGGTACTCCGACTGTTATAAATTCATACGAGTTCATACCTATTGCAGATACCATTATAGTGGCTCCCTTTGGTACGATCAGTTCATAGCGGCCATTCATGTCTGTTATCGTTCCAATGGATGGGTCTTCTTTTACATAAATGCTTGCTCCCGGTATAGGTGCTTGATCATTGATCACAGTACCTCGAATCGTAACAAGGTTCTGGGAAAAAGCTGAAGAAGATAATATGATAAGACAAAATAGTAGAGTGTGCTTCATAGGCACTGAAAGTAGCATCTGTTTAATTAAAATACTACTTTTCAGGTAGAATCACAATGATTGCAAGGCATATTATGCATTTTTATTCATATATAATTATCCTTAAGCAACTAGTTGAGTCTAAAATCAGGATAGGCCTCCATACCGTGCTCGTGTCCATCTAAACCATCTATTTCTTCTTGTTTAGAGACACGTAAACCCAATGCTTTTTTGATAGAGAAGAGGATAATGAAGGCACTTGTAACACAGAAAGCGCCTACAATTCCGACACCAATCAATTGCTTCAACAGTTGTGCGCCACTTGCTTGCGCGCCAAAAATACCTACCGCTAGCGTTCCCCAAATCCCGTTGACCAAATGTACCGAGATAGCACCTACAGGATCGTCCAGCTTTAGGCGATCTATCAAAGCGATGCCTAACACTACTAGTAATCCTGCTACGAAACCGATTATTACAGCCTCATTAGGCGACATCAAATCAGCACCTGCGGTAATGCCTACCAAGCCTCCCAAGATGCCATTCATAAACATGGTAATATCTTGATTTTTATACAAGACAGAAGAGAGTAAAAATGCGCCTATCCCTCCTGCCGCAGCGGCTAAGCTGGTAGTCACAAGAGTGAGTGAAGTTTTAGCAGGATCGGCAGAGAGCACAGATCCTCCATTGAAGCCGAACCACCCCAGCCAGAGGATGAAAACTCCTGCTGCTGCAAGCGGGATATTGTGCCCAGGAATGGCTTGTGGTTTTCCTTCTTTGGTGAATTTCCCTTCCCTAGCTCCTAATAAATAAACGGCTACCAATGCGGCCCATCCTCCTACCGAATGGACAATGGTAGAGCCTGCAAAATCGTAAAAGCCCCACTGTGCTAAGAAACCTTGTCCCCAATGCCACGCCCCTACTACTGGATAGATAAGCCCCACATAAAAGATGGTAAAAAGCATAAAACTACTTAGCTTTATACGCTCTGCTACCGCACCAGAAACAATGGTTGCGGCTGTTGCAGCGAACATCCCCTGAAATAAAAAATCTGTCCACCACGTATACCCACCCTCAGCATAGGCGGGAGTCATGCCATTGTTGGGCGGTGCAATCCCAAAACCCGCAAATTTGAGGAATCCTTGTTCTCCTTCAAAGCCTGGATACATTAAGTTGAAGCCTCCTATATAGTAGAGGAGTAAGCCAGCACAGATAATAAAAACATTTTTAAAGAGGATGTTGATCGTATTCTTTTGGCGCGTCAGACCAATCTCCAGAAAAGAAAAGCCTAAGTGCATAAAAAAGACCAACCCAGTACAGATCATCATCCACAGGTTATTCGTCGTTAAGTTTTCCACGATGTGTTAAAAATTTGGTTTTAAAGTAATTTATTAATTAAGTGTTTCTCCGCCTTTTTCACCTGTGCGGATTCTGTAAGCTTCTTTCACTTCATAGACGAAGATTTTACCATCCCCTACTTCACCCGTCTTGGCAGCTTCTAGGATCGCCTCAATGGCAGCTTCTTCAAACTCATCATTCACGATGATAGAAAGGCATCTTCTTTCTATATCAGAAGTGCTGTAGGAAATACCTCTGTACACGTGCCCTTTCTTTTCGTGTCCTATTCCTGTTACTTCCCAGTAAGAAAAGAAGAGGATACCTTTTGCTTGTAAGGCTTCTTTTACCGCTTCGTATTTAGACCTTCTAATAATGGCTTCTATTTTTTTCATGGCAGCATTAAATTGATATATAGTGATTAGGCTACGTTGGTCGTTTCGAGTTTTTCTTTCTCAATAAGTCCAATAGGCTTATAGCGTTGAAAGTGTGCTTGGGTTTCTTGCCAATTCGCTAGTATTTGTTGCGCTCTTTTACTGGCCGTTTCTGCTACATAATCTTCTAACAACACGCGAAGTGCTTGTAACTCTTCATAGTTGAGCTGGTCTAGGGCAATATACTCTTGATTAACATACGCTTGCTTGTCTCCGTAAACAATGACCTCTCCGCCTGTCATGCCGCCACCGATATTGTGAGAGGTATCACCAAGAATGATTATTTTACCACGTGTCATATATTCACAAGCGTGTAACCCTACTCCTTCTACCACCGCTGTTGCCCCGCTATTTCTTACCGCAAAGCGATCTGCCGCCAGCCCGTTTACGTAAAGTGTGCCGCCGGTAGCACCATAGAGGGCTACGTTACCAATAATCACATTCTTCTCCGCTTCGAAGACAGCTTCAGGATGTGGTTGAATGACGATCTTTCCACCAGACATCGTTTTTCCTACAGCATCATTGGCTTCTCCTAATAGCCGTACTTCTGTATGCTCGGTAAGGTAGGCACAGAAACTCTGGCCAGCGCTTCCTGTGAAGGTAAGGTGAATTTTACTGGTATATGGTAAATGCTTGGTATGCTCCTGTTTTTCTTGAAATTGCTTCTGAAATTGTAAGTGTTGCTGATGTGCTAACCGACCATTCAAGGTAGCGGGTATTGCCCGATCAGTTGGTTGAATGTGGTAGCTTAGCTGTATATGATGGTTATTCTGTAACGCGACTTCTGTATCCTGTACAATCTGCTGGTTCAGCGTACTGATGGGCTCTACAAAAGGATTATGTACTTCTTGTTGCGGTACATAGGGGTTACTGGCTTGTAAAGCAAAACCTAAGTCTAGCTTTTTACGCTCGATGAGTGCCAAGTGTTTTTCATTAGGGACTAAAAGATCTGTTCTACCAATGATTTCTTCCAACGTTTTTACTCCTAGCCATGCCAATTGTTGTTGTACATCTTCTGCCAAATATTGCATCATTTTCACAATATGTTCTTTTGTACCTTTATACTTGGCGTTGAAGCGAGGATTGTGGGTGGCGATGCCTGTAGGACAAGTATTCTTCTCACAAACGCGCGCCATAATACACCCTTGGGCAATAAGAAGCAGCTTCCCGAAATCAAACTCTTCTGCTCCCAAGATAGCAGCTACCACTACCTCTTTACCTGTATGGAGCCCTCCATCAGTACGTAGCTTTACCATATGGCGCAGATTATTAGCCAATAAGGCTTGATGCACTTCAATAAGCCCTAACTCCCAAGGTAAGCCCGCATGCTTCATAGACGAGAGCGAAGCAGCACCTGTTCCGCCTTCACCCCCAGAAATATGGATCACATCTGCTCCTGCCTTAGCAACCCCACAAGCAATGGTACCAACTCCTGCACCAGCTACAAGTTTTACATTGACTTTAACGCCTGGACATAACTGTTTTAATTCGTAAATAAGTTGCTTGAGGTCTTCTATACTATAGATATCGTGCATAGGCGGTGGAGAAATCAAATCTACACCTACTAGTGAGTTACGTGATTGGGCAATCAGTTCGTTTACTTTTACCCCCATTAGTTGACCGCCTTCGCCCGGTTTGGCTCCTTGTGCCATCTTTATCTGGATTTCCTGTCCTGAAATAAGATATAAGGCATTTACCCCGAAGCGACCAGAGGCAATTTGCTTAGAAAAAGCGGTAATCCCTTCTGTATAATAGTAGGGGTTCTCTCCGCCCTCTCCACTATTACTTCTACCACCGATGGCTTTCATCGCGTAAAAAATATCACGCTGTGCCTCTGCACTGATGGCGCCAAAAGACATGGCTCCAGAACCAAATTTAGCCATAATGGCTGCAAGCGTCTGTAATGCTTCTTTGGGTGTAGGGGTCTTTGCTTTTTTAAGTTGGAACAGATGACGGATGTTGATGGGCTCTTCTTCGAAGCCTAATTGTAAGTACTCTTTGTATAGTGCCACATCGTCTAGCTGCTTCCCTGTTTCTCGTACCAGTTGGTGAATCACCTTCGATCTTCGCGCGGTCATCGCGTGTTTTTCTCCCTCTTGTCCTCTAGCGTGTTCTTTAAATTGATAGATGTTGAGGAGTTTTCCTGCTTCTTCAGCTACTTTAGCGCTTTCTAGGTTTCTCATTACATCTTGTACGATCTCTTTTAAGCCTATACCGCTTAGTTTGGGGGTTACACCTGCAAAGTATTCACTAATAAGCTCTTTAGACAAGCCAATGGAAGTGAAAAGACGTGAACTCTGGTAACTACGCACCACCGAAATACCCATTTTTGACATTACCTTGAGTAAGCCATTCTCATAGGCTTGGATCAGGTTACGTTCCTTTTGATCGGCGGTGAGTTTATCTAAGGTTTTTTCTTGTTCAAAGCGCGCCACTTCCAATGCCAAGTAAGGGCATACAGCGGCAGCACCCATACCGATGGTAGCGGCAATTTGGTGGGTTGTTCGTATCGCTCCTGTATGGGCTACCAAAGAGAATTTGAGACGCAAGCCCGACTCTCTTAGATGAGAAGCAACTGCTCCTATGGCTAATAATATAGGAATCGGTGGGTACTCATAGCTAGCTGCCTGATCGGTTAAGATAATGATAGAAACACCTGCCTTTACAGCCGCCTTTACGTCTTTGGCCAGTTGGCTCAACTTTGAGCGAAACCCTACCTCGCCAAAAGCACTTGGAAAGGTAATGTCAAATTGCTGGGCCAAGAGACGCTTATCTTGGGTAGGCGTTTCTGTCATCTGTAGGATTTGTTCCATTTGCCCTAGGCTTAAAATAGGACTAGCTAGTTCGTAAGCTACACGGGGTGGGATTAAGTTTTTCTTCTCAAAGATATTAGGCTTACGACCTAAATAAGTACGGAGATCGGTAACCATTTTTTCGCGCAGGTAGTCAAGCGGTGGGTTGGTGACCTGAGCTAAATTATGGCAGAAGTAATCGAAGAAAGAACGGGGCTCTTCTGAAAAGATGGCTAGTCGAGCGGTATCGCCCATAGAGCCAATTGGCTCTTTCCCCTTTGTGATCATGGGGATAAGAATCTTCTTAAAATCTTCTTGGGTATAATTAAATACATACTTTTGGTGTAGATGCTGCGGGATTTGTCTTTCTGTAGGAGAGAAAGCGAGCGGGAAAGTACGTTTATCAAATTGAGCATCAAAGTTATAGCGCGATTGGCTGGGGTCTACAATGTATACTTGCCCAGTCTTATGGCTTACTCGTACGCCTGTGCCTGCTTTTAGCGCTCCTTTGGCAAGAATATGAGATTCTTCTAAATGAAAAGAACCTGCCTCAGAAGAGAGATAGAAGTTGTTTTCTGTCATTGCCCAGCGACAAGGCCGAAAGCCATTACGATCGAGGCGTGCCCCAATATTTTCGCTGTCGGCATAGGTGATTAAAGCAGGACCATCCCAAGGCTCCATGGCACGTCCCCAAAAATCATAGTAATCGTTTTGGTGATTGGCCGGTGGCATCAAAATCGCTAAAATCTCATCAATGTACGGAATACTACTGCGATACATGAGCGCTTCTATCATTTCATTCAGGCTGCCAGAGTCGCTGATGCCTTTTGCAGTAAGCAACTCTCCTTCGTACAAACCAAGGGCTTTCTCTCGCGACACAGCCCAAGAGCGGTTGCCTGTAATGGTGTTAAACTCTCCGTTGTGTCCGATGAGGCGAAAAGGCTGGGCTTTGTCCCACGTACTTTTAGTATTGGTACTAAAACGCCTATGAAACAACCCAAAGCGACTTTTATAAGCGGGGTTTTGTAAATCTAAGTAAAAACGATCTAGATCGGCGGCACAAGTAAGGGCTTTGTAAATAATGGTAGTGGCAGAGAGAGAAGCAAAGAAAAGTTCAGGAAGTTGTTCTTGCCTCAATTTGGTACGGGTATACTGCTTACACTTATAGAGGAGCTTATCGAAAGAGCTGTCTGTACGGCAGTAGGCGGGTCGCTCTAAGATAGCCTGTAAAATAAAGGGCAAGTATTTTCTAGCATCTTCCCCTAACACTGCTTCTTCAACGGGTACTTTCCTGTAGTCAATTACCTTAACTCCCATAAAAGCAAAGGTATTCTCGAAGACGGTTAGCACCTGACGCCGCTCTACCTGATTGGCTGGTGTAAAAAGCGTAGCTACAGCAATGGTTCCTCTTTCGTATCCTAATAGCTCAAAAGGAATATCTGTCATAATACCCGCACCATCTCCTGAACGTTGGTCAGCACTACATGCGCCTCTATGTTCTTGACATTTGAGAGCCTGTAGTGTTTTTTGAACAGTTTGAAAGGTATAGCTAGCTTTCCTGCTGGTTACAAAGCCTACACCACAGGAAGATTTTTCTTTAAGCGACTCCCACATATTGTACTTTTTAAAGATTGTTTAGTAGTTATTAAAGCGCCCTGCAAGACGTTGTTTTTACTTGACAGGCAATCTTAAAAGTAGTTATTTTTTTCATCAAAAACAATTTATACAAAATTTTAGTTTGTTTAACTTATACATTACCATTTTTTATTCTGCAAGCATTTTTAGCAAAGGTAGTTAAACAAAACACCAAAAAATATAATTATACCAATAATAATTTATACTTTTTGGTCATAAATTGCTTCTACAATCACTATAATTTTATTAAAAACCAGGATGTGTTGGTTATTACATTCTATGGCGATTACACTCTTTTCTAGTATAATACACCACTGATCTTGTAATCTCTTCAAGCATCTTGAATTGTGCTTGTGCTTCTGTTAAGAAAGCAGGATGTGTATTTTCGCTGTCAATGTGTATCTGATCAACTATGATGTCAATCAAATCAATAGGGTGTGTATAACTACTATAGGGCAGGCTATTATTCTCAAATAGACTTTTTAGGATACTTTCTAAGCCTACTAAGCACTCTTTTATGGCTTTTTGGTTTACCTCAAAGTCGTCTAAGTCTTCGTATTCTTCGTCTGTAAAAGATAGGAGAGCTTTTACACTTGGATGGTGCCTCACGTCGATCTTTCTTGTGTCGTTCATTTCCCATAGAAGATCGAAACAGGCTTGAAAACCCTTATAATACTTGTATTCTTTTGTTGTGATCTTCTCAAAGACATAATTTAGACACCATAGATTCCAAAAAAGTAGGTTCTCAGGTTTTATTTGAGGCAGTTGTTTTTCTATGATGCTTGCGTAATCGGTATATTTCAAAATGAGGTATTTTGTACTTTCTTTAACTAACAGTACTTGTACAACGATAAAAAAAGCCGCTCAGTGCTGAGCGGCTTCAGAAATTATAGGGTTATTGGTTTATTCTTTTATAATTCTAATCGTTTCTACACCTTTGTTCGTCTCTAATTTCAAAATATACAAGCCTTTTTCTAATGCAGCTACCTCAAGGTGAGTAGCCGTTTGCCAAGTTTTAAGTACTTCACCCTGCAAGCTGGTAAGGGTAGTAGAGTAAACCTTTACTTCTTTATCAGTTTGTAAGTGAATCACTTCTTTGACAGGGTTCGGATATACTATCATTTCACTTTCAGTAAGTTGTAGCTCACTCATAGGGCCAACTGGAACACCTGTTGTGTTACAACTTCCATCACCCGATGTACAAAACTCATAAGCACCCATCTCTACCGTACTTTCTAAAATACGATTATTAACACTAATATCTGTGGTAACGCCTGCTGGGACAAGGCTATTGTTACCTGTATTACGCGCAGGAGAAGAAGCCTGTAAACGTAGATTAGGTGTAGCAGCCGTAGGATTCACAAATTGAGGATTTTGATTGAGGATATTACCACCCAGATCTCTCACACGATTGATGGTAGGATGCGGATTAGGAATCGAAAATACGGGATCGCTACTTGTACCACTCGAATTGAAAGAGCTAGCTTCTAGCAAGCTATTTTGCACATTGACGTGTAGTCCTGAATCTAACCATATCAATTTCCCAATCTTATTCAGATTATTCCAAGAAACACAATTTTCAAAGCTCATCACTGTCAGGGGGTTGGTATCAGTAGGTTGATTTTGAAGAGGCCAAGAAGCAGCAGCAGAAAAGGATATATCCTCAACCACAAGCGAGTGTAGTGACTCGTCTATTTTACCATTTCCATAAAAGGTACAGTTTGTGAAGTTATTATCAAAACTAGCTGGTAAATGTGATAGCTCAATCCATAGTACAGTAACATTATTGACAAATAAGGAATTCACTACCTCTATCTCTACCGTACCTCCTCCATTACCTAGAAAGTTAGATACGTCAACACCAAATATCCGATCGTTATTATTGAATTCGCAATTACTGATCTCAGGTGAGAACCTTCCTCCCTCTACAACTATCCTAAACATACTATAGGTAGGCCACTGATCGAAATCAGTAAATTGGCAGTTATTGAACTTGGGAGCCCAGTCATCTTGAGGATTTAAAGTACCTGAAACAAACAGATTAAAATTCTTGAATTCACAATTTTGAAAAGTAGGCTTCAGAATAAGGTTTTCAGGGGTAACGAGTATCCTGTCTCCATCTTCAAAAATAACATTGGTTACTACTATCTGAGTATTCACTACAGTACCACTTTGATTATTCTCTATTCGTAATGCTTCGTTTCCTTTAACATGTAATCCATCTAGTCGGGTTTGACTACTCAAATTGGTCGTTTGTCTCAAGGTTGTTTGGCTACCACTATTGATCGCTTCTAGGTAAGTCGGATAGGTCGTATAACTTCTCAGCGATTCTACCAGCCAAATAGGATAACGTGTTGCACTCGGATAGCCTCCATTGATTCTAACACCATCCTTGAGTATAAAACCACCAGAAGGCGCTAGGTAATTTCCCTCTGCCACTCTGATTTCGTCGCCAAAGGTAGCGGATAAAAGCGCTGTGTTGAAGTCGGTGTAAGCGTTGGTCCAACTTGTCCCATTGTTGCTACCAGTCGCTTGGTAGTCTACATAAATGATGGTGGCTTGGAGCTGGTAGCTCCAGAACGCGAAGAGAAGCGTCCAGAGCCATTTTGTTTGTGTAAGTTGCATAACTTGTGGTTGTTTTGAAAAGTAAAATATTAGATGTATTACTTTAAATTAAAGCTTTAGCATCAATACAGGTTGTATTACTTTACGAAGGCTGCTTTTCACTTTACGAAAGTTCGTTTTCATTTGAAGAAGCCGTCATTAGTTGCTTCCTGTACTCTACTTTTACCTGCTGAATGCACAGTAATACAAAGAACCACTCATCAGTGAGCGGTTCTTCTCTTTGTTCCTTTATTCCTTGATGACTCTGATGGTCATTACGCCTTTATTCGTCTCTACTTTCAAAAGATACAAGCCTTTTTCTAAAGCGGCTACCTCAAGGTGAGTAGCTGTTTGCCAAGTTTTGAGTACTTCGCCCTGTAAGTTAGTAAGGGTAACAGCGTGTATTTTTACTTCCTTACTGACTTGTAGATGAATCACTTCTTGAACTGGATTAGGAAAAACCGTCATTTCATTTTCTGTACTCACCATTTCAAAGGTAGGATCACCAGGATCAACTACTATAGGGTTACAAGCACCATCACCTGATTCACAAAACTCATAAGCACCCATATCTACTGCCCCCTCTAGAATACGATCATTGATGGTGATATCTCTGGTGACACCTGCTGGGATAAGGTTATTATTACCTGCGTTACGAGCGGGAGAAGAAGCTTGTAAACGTAGGTCAGATGTAGCTGCCGTAGGGTTTACAAACTGTGGATTCTGATTGAGGATATTACCACCCAAATCTCTTACACGGTCGATAGTAGGATGTGGACTAGGAATAGAAAATACAGGATCGCTACTAGCACTTGAATTGAAAGAACTTGCTTCCAGTAAGCTATTTTGGACGTTGACGTGTAGACCCGGTGACAGTTCTATGAGCTTTCCAGCATTATTCAAATTACGCCAAGAAATACAATTTCGAAAGCTAGCTACCGTAACTGGGTTGTTGTCATTATATTGCGCGCTATTCCACCAAAAGACAAAAGGTATATTTACAGCAGAACCATTTTCATAAAAAGTACAGTTAGTAAAAATATTACCTAAAGCGCCTCGTTCTTGATAAATTTCTACCACACGGTCATTGTCGATGAATAACGAGTTGACTACGTTAATTTTCAGGATGCTTCCAATATTGTTAAAAGAACGAAATACAGTTCTATTCCCCGTAAACTCACAATCATTGATTTCAGGCGAGAAAGTACCTCCAAATAAGTTCACACCAAATACATAGGTTTGTATGTCACTGAACTTACATTTATTAAATTTTGGAGACCAGTTATCTTGTGCGCTTGTATTGCCAATAATGAAATAGCTAAAGTTTTCAAAAGTACAATTTCGAAAGGTAGGTTGTATGATATAGTCGCCAGCACGAGGAAAGATAACTGCAAACCCTAAAGGAGATGAAGATGAAATATTATCTCCCCTAAAAATACAATTACTTACTACCAAACTAGTATTTAATAAAATACCGCTATAGTTAGTGTCTACGATAAGGGCTTCATTTCCTACAATGTACAGGCCATCTAGTCGCGTCTGATTACTCAGATTACTTATTTGCCTCAAGGTGGTTTCACTTGTACTGTTGAGAGAAGGAGTAGCTTCTAAGTAAGTTGGATAGGTCGTATAACTTCTCAGTGACTCCACCAGCCAAATAAGATTGGCAGGATAACGTGTAGCACTCGGATAACCTCCATTGATTCTGACACCATCCTTGAGCACAAATCCATCTGGAGGTGCCTGATAATTTCCCTCTGCCACTCTGATTTCGTCGCCAAAAGTAGCGGATAAAAGTGCCGAATTAAAGTCGGTGTAAGCATTGGTCCAACTTGTCCCATTGTTGCTACCAGTTGCTTGGTAGTCTACATAAATAATGGTGGCTTGGAGTTGGTAACTCCAGAAAGCGAAGAGAAGCGTCCAGAGCCATTTTGTTTGTGTAAGTTGCATAACTTGTAGTTGTTTTGAAAAATTAAAAGATGAATATATAGAAGTAATTTAGGTTTTTATGATGAATACTTCATAGATTAATTTGCTAATTTTTCATTTCACTTTATGAAGGAGTTCTTCTACTTGAAGAAAGGTATCGTTTACTATTTTTCTTCTACAAATTATAGCTTTCCTACTTGGTGAGATAGTAAAACTATCTTAACTTAGTAACGATTAATTTTCAACCGCTAAAACTTATACTTCATACGCTATGTCCGCTAAAATCGCTTGGCACTTGATGCATGCCTCTGAGGCCGTTAAAATGCTCAAAAGCCATCTGACACAAGGCCTTAATGATGCTACCGTAACACAAAAAAGGCAGCAAGAAGGCACCAATACACTTACCCAAAAAAAAGGGGAGTCTTTATTAATTTTATTCCTGAAAGAGTTCCACACACCACTTATCTATATCTTACTCATTGCAGCCGTCATTGTCGGGTTTCTACAAGAATGGGTGGAAATGGGTGTCATTTTAGGAGTGGTTTTCATCAATGCCATTATTGGTTTTGTGCAAGAATCCAAAGCACTGCGTTCTATCCAAGCGCTAGCCAAGGTATTAAACTACCAGGCAGTAGTGATCAGAAATCAGCAAAGGCAAACGATTCCCGCTACCGACCTCGTTTCTGGTGACATTGTTTTGTTACAGTCGGGTGATCGTGTACCGGCTGACCTGCGGCTCTTTGAGGTAAAAGAGCTACAGGTAGATGAATCAGCACTTACGGGAGAATCCTTACCTGTAGAAAAAAAAGTAGCTACCCTAGAGAGTGAAGTAGTATTAGGCGACCGTAGCAATATGGCATACTCTTCTACACTTATCACCCAAGGGATAGCCAAAGGGATTGTGGTAGCTACGGGTGATCGTACTGAGATTGGGAAGATCAACCAAATGATCTCTTCAGCAGATATCTTAGTGACACCACTTACTAAGAAAATTAATGATTTTAGTCGCTTTATCCTTTGGGTCATTCTCGCGCTGACAGGTATTGTAATGACGGCCAGTCTCTTGAGTGGTAAATCTCTGAACGATGCTCTCTTGGAAGGGGTTGCCTTGGCCGTAGGTGCTATTCCTGAGGGGTTGCCGGCTGCACTCACCATTACGCTAGCGATTGGTGTCTCACGTATGGCACAGCGCCGCGCGATTATTCGGAAGCTTCCTGCTGTGGAGACACTGGGGAGCACCACGATTATTTGTTCTGATAAAACTGGTACACTTACACAGAATGAGATGACCGTACAGAAACTTTTTATAGGTGACACACTTATTAATGTCAGTGGTATAGGCTACCAACCTACGGGAGCATTTCATAAAGGAGAAGAAGAAATTGACCCACTTGCCCAAGCAACTATAAAAGAGCTGCTTAAAGCAGGCTTATTGTGCAATGATGCGCAACTTATACAAAAAGAAGAGGTTTGGCGTGTGGAAGGAGACCCTACTGAGGGGTGTTTACTTACGGTGGGAATGAAGGCAGGTTTCGATTTACCTACCACGCATCAGCAATTTCCGCGAGTGGAAGAGATTCCTTTTGAGTCTGCCTATCAATACATGGCCACCTTACATACCACTCCTACACAAGAGCAAACTTATATTTATATGAAGGGGGCTGTAGAGAAAATACTCGCCCGCTGTAACCAGCAGATAGACTTCACAGGTACGCTACACCCTCTTGATGCAACGGCTATTGAAGCCAAGGTAGATCAGTTGGCTGCCCAAGGGCTTAGGGTGCTGGCTTTTGCACGTAAGGAAGTAGCCGCACAACAAAATACACTTACCCACCAAGATGTTGCTACAGGGCTCACTTTTTTAGGCTTACAAGCTATGATCGATCCTCCTCGACCAGAAGCCATCGAAGCCATTGAAGCCTGTAAAACGGCAGGCATTCAGGTAAAAATGATTACGGGCGACCACGTCAAAACAGCCATTGCCATAGCCAAAAAATTGGGATTAGCCAGTAATACCACCGATACAGAAGGCATTACAGGAAAAGCCATGAGTGAGCTGAGTGATGAAGAGCTAGCTAAAGTAGCCCCACAGAAGGAAGTATTTGCCCGGGTAAGTCCTGCCCAAAAGCTACAGCTTATCAAAATATTTCAGGCGCAAGATCATATCGTAGCGATGACAGGCGACGGCGTCAATGATGCGCCAGCACTACGACAAGCCAATATCGGTATTGCTATGGGTATTACGGGTACAGAAGTGGTGAAAGAAACCAGCGATATGATTCTTACGGATGATAACTTTGCAAGCATAGAATTGGCTGTAGAGGAAGGCCGTAGGGTGCTAGATAACCTTATTAAATTTATTACTTGGGCATTACCCACCAATATTGCAGAAGGCTTGGTAATTCTTATTGCTTCTTTTTTGGGTTTAGTACTGCCTATAACGCCTCTACAGATTCTATGGATCAATATGACCACCACTATCTTCTTGGGTTCTCCACTAGCCTTTGAACCCAAGGAACCTGATATTATGCAACGGCAACCACGTAACCCTAACGCACCTTTACTTACTAGAGAACTTGTTTGGCGGATGCTATGGGTAGGTTTATTTTTAGTGATTGGTGTTTACATCGTTTATGAGTATGCGATTCAGCAGGGGAGTTCTGTAGCACAAGCCCGTACATTGGCGGTTAATATCATTGTATTTGGGGAGCTTTTCTACCTGTATAATATGCGCTCTCTTTTGTATTCACAGTTTACCATTGGCTTCTTTACTAACCCTTGGCTAGTAGCCGGCACCTTGGTGATGACGGGGATTCAGCTACTTTTTACGTATTCGCCTTTCATGAATAAGCTATTTGACACCGCCCCTATTACCTTGCAGGGCTGGGTAGTGGTACTAGCGATTTCCTCTGTACTTTACGGTTTGGTGGAGTTGGAGAAAAATATCAGAAGATGGCGCCTACAGCGAAAGAAATAAAAGGAAGTATCTTTCTATTGGGCACTTAGTAGCTTTTCTACTTCCAATGGATAGTCAGTTGCAATAATATCGGCACCTTCTCGAAGCAGCGAGTGGTATACTTGTGCCCCCTTGGCTTTGGCCTTTTTATCAAGATTTCCCATTGTACCGATGATACAAAGGACTTTTTCTTGATGAAGGGCCTTATACAAAGCTGCATCGCTTGCACGTGTTCCTGTAAAAGCGATCGTTTTTTCGGCGGGTACACCACTTGCTCGCCAACGGGCTAACTCTTCCTCGTTTCGAATAGAGACGGACTGCATCAAATCGGGCGCAAGCTGATATACTTCTTGTGATTGAGTAGTAGAATAGGTAATGACTACGCATTGCTTTTCTGCTTTGCTTTCTTTGATCAAGTCAATGACTTCACTAGCCGTTACAGATCGTTTCATATCTACGGTTAGCAAGGTATTGCTGGTTTTGGCCCATTGCAGCACTTCTTTAAATAGCGGTACACGATAGGGTGTTACCTTTCCTTGGAAGTTTTTGAGCTGTAAACGCCTGACCGTTTCATAAGTCAGCTCATCAATCTTTCCTGTACCACTGGTAGTTCGATCGACGGTTTTATCGTGCATCAACACCAGTACACCATCTTTAGTTTTGGCTACATCACACTCAATCAGTCCGTTCATTTGCTTTCGGATGTACTGAAAGGTTTCCAGACAATTTTCAGGATACCCTGCCAAGTATTTAGCCCCGCGATGCGCGCTTACCAACGGTTTGGATAAAGGGTAAGTAAGGGATTGTACAGAGGAAAGAGTATTGGTACGCTGCGGTGAATTGGTTTTACAGCTTACAGTAAAGAGTAAACTACTGATGATTATTAGCGTAATAAAGCGCGGAGCAGTCATAAATAGGATTGAGCGAGTTATCCCTTAAAGTACAGCATTCTTGGAAGGAATAAAAAATACGCACCTGCTAAAGTCATTTCTTCACATAATGTTAAAGGACGCTTCATCAGGTATTATCCTTTTGAGCGTCCTTTTAATGCCTATAATAAGCGATTTCTAATAGATCCTATGATCTCTTACTAGGTGGAGTTGTTCGGGACCAGTGAGGTCTTTACAGTTAAAATGTCCGTAAGGGAAGGCATCGTAGCGTATTTCCCCATCTTGACGAGGAATTTGACTAGTAAATTGTCCCCAAACAAGATTACTGAAACCTATGAGCTGATCTTGAATACTCCAGATAGTGTATACATGGTCTGCTTCTTTCCCCCTTTGGTTAGCCAAGTCAGTTAAGAAATCAGAAAGCCCTTCTCCACCAGGGGCAGTGCCCGGAAAAAAGCCATTCGTCTCTCCACTAGTAAGCAGTGTGCTACTATCAAAACAACTTACCAAACCTCTGTTGGCAGCCGCAATACCTACGAAAGTATCTATGTAAGAAAGTTTCTTGCCTAAATCATAGCTTCCGCCGTCTAACTCATCGTTGCCAGTACCTCCTTTGATAGCCTTTCGCGCTAAAGTAACACCCATAGAGTGACCAATCACATCTACTTTCTTTGCACCAGTGTATGCTTTTACCGCTTCAATAAACGCTCTGATTCGTTCTACATTGGCTCTAGAATGGTACTGGTTAGCAGCCAGTAAGATGTCTGCATCGCCCCATGTAATGGCGTATAGCTCTGCTTGAGAATATCCTTGTGACAAAAAGTAGTCGATAGAGGCAGTCCAACCCGTTTGAAATATAGCACTACCTACGGCCTTGTCAGAATTCCCGTGAATAAAAATGACAGGTTGATTCTTGATAGGTTCTCCAGCGAAGGTACGTCCTCCGTAGCTTCCCCCTGGAAGTTCCTCACGCGCGAAGTCAAAGTCTCCATAACCATTATCTTGTAGCCAACTTTGGAAATCACTTGAAAGACTACTAGATATGATGTCTTCATTGTCAAAATTCTCATTCGTACTTGTATAGAAGTCGTATTCCTGTTGTACCGTAATAGTCTCTGACGGTGGATCACCCGCTAATGGCGCCTCAGGGTCAACCGGGCCGTCCTTTGGTTCTTTACGACAAGAGACGAATACCACAATAAGTAGTAATGAGTAAAATAGTTTTAAGTTGTTCATGGAAGGTATATTTACGTTTTAATTATATAATAAAATTGCTTTTAATGTGCTAAAATATAATTAAATAAGCAAGCCATATGACCTATTTAATAGTTAGGTATACTTGATCCTTCAAAAATGAAATTTATGAAAGCATGTTAAAGGGCGCTTCAGCAGGTATTTTTCCTTTTGAGCGCCCTTTTTTAGTGTCTGTAGTATACACTCCTACAAGGTTCTATGGTCTCTCACCATGCGGAGCTGTTCAGAGGCGGTTAGGTCTTTACAGTTGAAATGTCCGTAAGGGAAACTATTGTAACGTATCTCTCCACTTTGATTAGGAATTTGACACGTATACCTTCCCCATACTACCCCGCTAAAACCTACGATTTGATCTTCAGTACTCCAGATGGTATATACGTAGTCTCCTTCTCTTCCTGATTGGTTATTGAGGTCCCTTAAGAAATCGGACATGCCTACTCCGCCATAGGCATAGCCAGGATAAAAACCATTGGTCGCACCACAAGTAGGGGTAAAACTGCTGTAATAACAACTCGTAAGGCCTCTATTCGCTCCCGCAATACCTACAAAAGTATCTACATAAGTGAGCCTACTACCCAGGTTGTAGCTTCCACCGCCTAGTGCATCATAACCGCCGCCCCCTTTGATAGCCTTACGTGCTAGGGTAACACCCATAGAATGTCCGATCACGTCTACTTCCTGTGCACCTGTATACGCTTTCACCGCCTGAATAAACGCCCTGATTCGTTCTAAATTAGCTCTAGAATGGTACTGATTAGCACTTTGTAGTGCATTCGCATCGCCCCAAGTAATGGCGTATAACTCTGCTTGGGAATACCCTTGGGATAGAAAATACTCGATAGAGGAAGTCCAACCCGTTTGTCCTGTTGAGTTGCCAACAGCTTTGTCTGAGTTCCCGTGAATAAAAATGACCGGCTGGTTATTGATGGGTTCTCCTGCAGAGGTACGTCCTCCATAGCTTCCTCCTGAAAGATTGTAGCGGGCAAAATCGAAGCCTCCATAGCCGTTATTTTGCAGCCAATTATTAAAATCACTCGAAAGACCGCTAGTTAACGCACGCTGGTTAGCAGTACTTTGCCGACCACTTGTGTAGTAATCGAATTCCTCTTGGGCTGTAATATTATACTTTGGAGGGTCGCCCTTTAGTTGCTGGTCAGGGTTGGTCAATACATCTTCTGTTTTGTCTTGACAGGCAACGAACACCACTATGAACAGCAGTGAGCAAAATAGGTTTAAGTTACGCATGATAATAGGTTTGTTTACGTGTTGATTTTATCTATAAGTAAAATGTTCTTGAATGTCTTAAAATATAATTAAATAAGCAAATTATATAATCTATTTAATATATAGGTCTACTATATCTTTTAATGATACAATTTTTAATAAATAGAACATCGTGAAGTAAGCCAAGTATTATAATTCTGCTATTTTTCGGCACTCAATTGGGCCTTCGAAAGGGTGGTGTAAGCCATATCATAAAACCATTGACGCTTTGTGGTGTTAAGAGAGATAAGACGATACAAATATTACAGAGGGATAAGCCTCCATATTATTCGTTAGTGGGTCCAGTAAAACGCGCCTCACACATAGTAAAAGCGCTACAGCTACTCAAAAGTTACCTTATCATTTATGCAAAGAGCCCTCAACGAAAAAGCTAAGGACAAACGAAAATCACATGTACTCAAGTGTGCTGAGCAAATTATTCAAGAGAAGGGCTTAGAAAATCTAAGCATTGCCTCTGTCGCTAAAAAGGCGAACTTAGCTGTAGGAACCATTTATTTATACTTTCCCAACAAGGAAGATATTATTGCTCATCTAGCAATTAAGTCGAGAAAAGTACTTTTGCAGGAGTTTCAAGCGAGTACTGTCCATCTAGAAGATAGCCTAGAAAAAATACGGGGTATCTTATTAGCTTATTTAGACTTTTGTAAAAAGTATACTTTCTACTACGAGTTGGTCTCTTTCTATGAAAGTGGCTTGGGGCTTGAAGAGTCAAAAGAGCTTTTGGAAGCTAGTAAGAAACTCACTGCATTTACTGCCAATATTATAAGAGAAGGAAAAGAACAAGGAACGATAAGAAGAGAAATCAACGAAAAAGAATTTGCCTTCTTACTCTGGGGAACAGCCGTAGGCATTGCACAACTTATTCACGTAAAGCCTACACTTCTTAGTGCTGAATTAGAAAAAGATAACGACCATTTTTATTTTTCCTACATAAACTTGATAATCAAATCCTTATCTTACTAAAGGAGGCTTAATCAACTTTTTTTCGAACATAAGTGAACGCCATTCAGTTACTAATGTCGTATTGACCGTCTGAAAAATTAATTAACCTCATGAACAAACCTCATCTATTAGTAGAGATTTCCAGTCTTTTGGAAAAAATGAAGCTTCCTACCGACCTATCCTCATTTATTACGGATACCAACTTTAAGGCACTTTTAGAAGTATTTCGTAGCATCAAAGCGTTCTCTCACGAACTGTCAACCGATCTACCCGCTGCTACTTCCAGCCATACGCTCCATTTACTACGTAAGCTCAAATCTGCTTATTCGCTCTCAGCTAGTCAACTTCTATCGCTTTTGAGCCAATTGGTTGCTGAGATACTGCCTGATAAAACGAAAGCGTGGGAAAACTTTAGCACTGCTGTAGCGCTTCATCCAGAAAGCCAATGGAGTATTATCCAGCTCCTGCTCACCTACGATCAAGAAGATACTATATCGTTTCTCTTGGCGCATCTGGAAAAGGAAGACCCGCACGCCCTTTATCCTACTTCTATGTACCGTACCTCTTCGGGAAAGGTAAACAGCACTGCTGATGGAAAGCACATTGAAGCCGTCATGACTACCTCCACTATGACTGAAATACAAATCATTGAAGGAGTATTACACCCTGACAACTTGATTTTACGCAACCTTTATTATCCGTTAGGAAAGTGTGTTTGTGTCATCGACGCCAACGTACACGAACACTACGGTGAAGAACTAGTGGCTTACTTTGAAAAACACGACATTACCCTAAAAATGTTGGTTTATCGCGCCATGGAGGTCGATAAAGGCATTCATACGGTAGAGTCACTCCTCGCTGACTTTAAAGAGATAGGTGTCTCACGTCAAGAACCTGTACTGATTGTAGGAGGAGGCGTTATCACCGATATAGGAGGATTAGCTTGTGCGCTTTATCATCGTGGTACTCCTTATGTGATGTTGGCTACCTCCATTGTTTCGGGCATTGATGCAGGCCCTTCTCCACGTACTTGTTGTGATGGATTTGGTTTTAAAAACCTCTTTGGCGCTTATCATGCACCTGTCTTAACCCTTACTGACCGTACCTTTTTCAAGACCTTACGAACTGGCTGGATACGACACGGCGTGGCAGAAATCATCAAGATGGCAACTGTAAAAGACGCTACACTTTTTGAACTATTAGAAGAAACTGGCGTTGACTTAGTTTACTCGCAGTTTGGCGTAGATACCGAAGATACCCACCTTAGTGACAATAGCCAACGTATTTTAGCCCTCTCGATGCAAAGCTATGTAGAGGCAGAATACGGTAACCTATACGAAACCCATCAGTGTCGCCCTCATGCGTACGGACATACTTGGTCGCCTGGCTATGAAATTCCCTCTGGTATGCTGCACGGCCATGCGGTTTCCTGTGGCATGGGATTTGGCGCCTACCTTAGTTACCTACAAGGTTGGATTAGCCGCGAAGAGTGTGATAGAATATGCCAGCTCATTAGTAAATTTGAGCTAAGCCTATGGCACCCGATTCTTGATGATACAACACTAATTTACAAGGGACAACTCAAAATTATTGAGAAAAGAGGCGGCCATCTGGTCGCGCCGCTACCAAAGGGTCGAATCGGCGAATGTGGCTACCTCAATACGTTGTCTTTCGAGGCATTAAAAGAGGCGATGGAAGGGTACAAAACCCTCTGTCAAACTTATCCTCGTGAAGGACTAGGGATTGAGCCTCACTGTCATGAAGTAGGTTTGGAAGATCCCTCTACTGTAGGGCATTCCTTAAAGGATAATGCCACCCTTCAAAAAGCATAAATTTTTATTTATCAAATCCTTATTTTTTAATCTTATGACACCTAAAGCTTTATTTATTGGCTCCATTGGGGCAGTCGCCGAAACTTCTGAACTACAGCGTTTGGCTTATAACCAAGCGATGGCAGAACAAGGGCTAAATTGGGAATGGACACCAGAGACCTATCGCGCTTTACTTAGAAGCAGCGGTGGGCAAGACCGCCTACGTTTACTTTCTGATGCTACCCATCAAAACCTCACTGATGAAGTAATACAGAAGATTCATAGTCAAAAGACAATACTGGCTTGTGAAATGATTATTGATCAAAAAGTAACGCCAAGACCTGGTGTGGTCTCTTTAATCAAACAGGCAAAAGAAACGGGCGCAAAAGTAGCGTGGGTTACCTCGACCTATCCAGCAAATACAGACGCCATTCTTGCATCAAGTAATGGTGCACTCACGAAAGATAGTTTTGATTATATTTTTCACCGAGAAGAAGTTCAGGAAGGCAAGCCTTCACCAGAAATCTACCAAAAGGCGCTTCAACGTTTCGGACTTGAGGCATCAGATTGTATCGCTCTTGAAGATTCGCTCATTTCTGCATTAGCAGCCAAAGGAGCAGGTATTTTTACCATAGTGACACCAGGACAATACCACGATGAGCACGTTGAAAATATTGCCGATCGGGTATTCCTCTCCCTTGCTCAAACCAATTGGAAAGAGCTAGTAACGCACTACCAAGCTTCTCTTAAACCAATCGTTGAATAGTACAAAAAGCCTTAAATATCAATTAAATGAGTGAATTACGTCCTGTTACGCCTCTTTCTATACTAAGTAAAAAGCTATCTGAGCTGAAAGACTTGGGCAGTAAAATGGGTTTGGAAGGAGAGCTATCCAAGCTGATAGAGGAGTGTTGTGCACTTGCCCAGCCACTCGATCAGTACCTTGCTGAACACTCTACGAAAGCCTCTCCTGCTTTGATCGCGCTAGAGAAGCATACCAATGCGCTCGATTGGGAGGCGGCTTTTCAAAAGGGAGCTACGAGTATTCGTTTAGAGAAAGAAATGTTATCAGGAGCGCTAGAAGGACAACTGCTACAAATGCTAGTTGCGCTTACTGGTACAAAGCGTATACTGGAGATAGGTTCTTTTACTTCTTATGCCTCTTTGGCGATGGCAGAAGCACTGCCTGAAGAGGGCACGTTGATTGCCTGCGAATACGACCCTTTTGCCGCCGATTTTGCCCAGCAACAGCTAGCCAATACGCCCGTGGGGAAAAAGGTCAAAATTCAGGTAGGAGAAGCGCTCGCAACTTTAAGTGCCTTACAAAAAGAAGGGTATTCTTTTGATTTTGTGTTTCTCGATGCAGACAAAGAGAACTATCTGACCTATTACCAAACCATTCTCGAGGCTGAACTCCTCAAAGTAGGCGGCCTGCTTTGTGTAGATAATACCCTCTATATGGGACAGGTATATGGAGCAGGAGAACAAACCAAGAATGGGGCAGCCATTGAGGCGTTTAATAAGGCCGTTAAAGCAGATCCCAACGTTCAGAAAGTGATTCTACCTATTCGCGATGGCTTAACCCTCATTAGACGCATTGCTTAAATTGAAAGCTTTTTTTAAATCATTGCTTGTGTTGATTGCTTTAGGTATATGTGCCTTCCCAGCCTTACTGATAGTAGTCTTAGCTTCTCTTCGCCTGCTCTTTTTCAAGAACCGGAACGAAGTGGAGTTCAGCGAAGCTAAAAAACACTCCTCCAGTGGGCGTACCATCCTGCTCACTGGTGGTAAAATGACCAAATGCCTCCAGTTGGCAAGAATGTTTCAAGCCTTAGGCGATCGGGTAATTGTAGCAGAAACGCCCTTGTACAAATGGTGCGGTACGCGCTTTTCTCGCGCAGTAGAAAGGTTCGTTGAGATTCCTAAAATCAAAGGTGAGGGAGAAGCCTATCAACAAGCGTTGATAGACTTGGCGAAAGCAGAAAAGGTAACGCTTTTTGTTCCAGTGGCAAGCCCAAAGGCAGCACTTTATGATGCCAAGGCAAAGCCTTTTTTTCCTTCTACTACAAAAGTCTTTCATCTCGACGAAGCCCTTGTACGCCAACTGGACGACAAGCACCAGTTTTCGGAGCTATGCAGAAGTTTTGGACTGTCTGCGCCAGAATCTTACTTAATCGAAAGTCAGGAGGCATTGCTTTCTTTGCAGTTGACCGCAGGAAAGAAATACATCTTAAAAAAAATCGCCTACGATCCCGTCTATCGACTCGATTTGCGACAACTCCCTTACTCTGGTTGGGAAAAGTGGGTGGCCTCTTTACCTATCAGTGCTGAGGAGCCTTGGGTACTTCAAGAGTTCGTGGAAGGGAGAGAAGTATGTACCCATACGACTACCCAAGCAGGTCAGATCAACCTGTACGTATGCTCAGATTCTTCCCCCTTTCAGGTCAATTATAAAATGCTGTATCTTGATCAGGTAGAAGCGTGGGTAAAATCGTTTATTACCCAACTTGGTGGTACGGGTCAAATTTCCTTTGACTTCATCATTCGGGACGATGGAACAGTCGTCCCTATTGAGTGTAATCCAAGAACACATTCTGCCATTACCTTATTTCACAACCAATTGACTGCGGGTAGGGCTTATCATCCTTCTACAGATACCAAGACCTATCTTCCCAATGAAAGTAGCGGACATACCTATTGGATTTATCACGAATTGTATCGCTTACTGACGAGTAAAAGTCCTCGGCAGTTTTTCTCACTCCTAAAGCGCATCTGGACGGGTAAAGAAGCTGTCTTTAGCTGGGAAGACCCTTGGCCATTTTGGTTTAATAACCATGTAAGTATTCCTTACCAGTTGCTGCAACGAATGACACGGGGAGCAACTTGGACACGCATTGATTTTAATATTGGTAAACTTGTCGTACCCGGTGGAGACTAACACTAAACCTATGTCACTTCTTTCGCTTCAGTTGGTAGGATCACCTACTTCACAGTTTTTCTTTGATTTGTCAGTGCTTTACGCCAAAGATGTTGTTTGTCCTGAGGGTTTTGATTTACTTTTTGCCATTGCCTACCCTGATGGTCAGTGGTCTGTAAGTACTCATTTGGATACAAGTGTCCCGCGGGTTTCGCTCAGCGAAATGATACAAAAGGTGCAAGAAGCAGACTTGGCGGTACCACATATGTTTTGCCAGACAGGCTTAACCAGTATACGTATTCTCTTTGAGGAAATCCTTCATGTTCCCCTAGTGGGCGCTTCTGGTCAGGTATTAAGCATTGCACAAAATAAACACTTCACCAAACTTATAGCACAAGATTTAGGTGTAAGTGTTCCAAAGGGGTGCTGTACAATCTCAACAGTAATTGCACCAGAAATCTTAAGTGACTTTTCTTGGCCAGTGATTGTTAAACCTAATTGTGCAGATAATTCAGAGGGGCTTTCTTTGGTGAAAGAGAAGGGTGCACTTAGTGAGGCAATCGAAAAAGCGCTATCTTTTGATGCAGAAGTACTCTTGGAGGAATTCATCCCTGGGCGAGAGCTACGAGGAGCCGTTATCAAGCAAGGCGAGCAATATTACACGCCTGCCTTCATTGAATACGGTGTGAGCCAAGCGCGCCCTATCCGTGAAAAAGAAGACAAACTGAAGTTTCAAGAAGACGGGCAACTACTGGCACAGTCTGAAAAGCATCAGGTACCTGCCCAATGCCCCGCCATGCTTACTGAGGAGCTAAAGGCTGAACTAACGCAAATGATGATCACCCTGCACGAAGGGCTTCACTGTCGTGATTTTTCTATGTACGATTTTCGTATTCACGCACAGACAGGCAAGCCTTACTTACTTGAGGCAGGGCTGTTTTGGTCTTTTAGTAAAACCAGCATGATTTCTTCTATGCTACAAGCAGAAGGAGCCGACCTTGTCGCCATCACCAAGACTTTATGGACAACAGCAGCAAAAAGGGCGGTTACGTAGCCTACTCAGTTGTTCTCTAAGCGTTATAACCCAGCGACATTCCCCGATGAAAAGTACGATCGCCCTCTACCTGAGAATGATCTGCCTTATGGAGAGTACAGCCATTGTCCCAAATCACCACGTCACCTGCTTGCCATTGATGTCGGTAAATATTTGCTTCTTGAATAGAATGTTCATAGCACAGCGAGATGAGTTTTTTACCCTCCTCCTCTTCCAGACCACTCACACTTACACACCTTAAAGGGGTAGACATATACAGTGCTGTTTTACCCGATACGGGATGTTTGAGAAAGGCAGGATGATCAGCAGCTTTTTCAGCCTCTTCGTAATCAGATAAATCAAGGCCAGAAACCACGTGTTTGAAGGTTCTATTCGCTAGTCTATCTTTTACTGCTGCAGGGAGTGTTTCGTAAGCCCAATACTGATTGGTAAATAAGGTGTCGCCCCCATTTTTTGGGAGTGTCACAGCACGTAAGGCGGTATAAGCAGGAGGCTTCGTAAAGTAGCTAGAATCCGTATGGAAGCGACTCTTGGGAGGTTCTTTTCTTCCCACGTTCGTTACTACATTAAGATTTGGGTGATGCTCTACGGATACTTCACCAACGGTAAAGGTAAGTGGACCCATTTTCTTCAAGAAAAGTATAAAGTCTTCGTCTGTACACTGTTGCTTACGAAATACCAGTACCCCATGATTGGCCAAGAGGTGTTTGATCTCGCTGATTTCGCTTTCTGTGGCTTTAGTTAGTTGAAAATGCGTTATGATCGCTCCTAAGGGCTGCTTATAATCCGTTTTCATCCTATTATTTTATTTAATACAGAAACCATAGCTATCTTGAAATGTTTGTGTGTATTATCTAGTCAATCACTTTTGAGAGAATTATTCTTTTTACCAGAAGAAGCAAGGCGAATAATACACCTTGCTCGCTTCAGCTCAATGCTATTACTTTATCACTATTTCTTGAGGATTCCAGTAACCAATATGGCTAATGATCTTCCCCTGACGATTGTAGGTAGTTACATTTATCCCATGAAAGGTAGCTTCTTTTCCTTCTTTAGTAATCCCTCTACCTGTCCACTTTACGGTAGTGTTTAGTCCGTTTACATAAACGAAGTCTGGATAAAGCCCAACTGATTCAAAGGAAGACATAAATGTTTCTCCAATAGCCACGATGTCTTCCCTATTATTAGGAATCTCACTTCCATACGGATCATTTAGATAAACATTGTCTGCAAAATTATTTGCCCAAGCGTTTGCATCACCACTTTGGGTTGCTTTAAAGTAATCACTCACCCAACCTTTTACTGTTTCTTGGGTAATCTCTTTTTGCTCAGTTAGGTAAATAGTACCCGCTCCCTCTTCAAAAAAGCCGTTCACCGATGTTACTTTCAGATGGCCAGAAGCATTTTTATATTTACCTATTCCCCCAATAAACTCACCAATTACCACGATGGTCACCTTACTTCCCTCTAATTCAAATTTACGGGAAGTATAAGCAAGGTAGAGCAAGTCTTGTCCTGCCGGGGTGCCCTCTAGCTCATACATGTTGATTTGCAGGGTACCGAAGAGTTCATTCTTACCTATTCCTAATACCCTATTGGCGGTAGCCCCATTTACATGCGTATTTCCTTTTTGACCGTTGTCAAACTCCCAATGCCAAGACCCTGTTAGTTGTCCAGCCTGTGCAAATACAAAAGGATCATTTTGATGAATAGTATACCCTTCAGCAAACTGGTATCCACCCATTACTTTAAAATCAATTTTTTCTTGTGCGTTCATGATCGATACATTTAAAAAGATGATTAATATTACAATGCTCGTTTTCATATCTCTTGTGTATTGTGATATGACAAAGGTATGCTCAGAATTACCCTTTTGGTATAAAATAAAAGGGCTGTAATGGTCTATTTCTCGGCTTGTATGATATGGCGATACTGAAGAGGTGTCAAATCTGTATTCGACTTAAAAAACTTTCCAAAGTGAGAGGGTGAAGCGAAATTAAGCGTGTAAGCAATTGCCTTCATTTCTAAGTCGGAGTAAGCTAAAAGGTTCTTGGCTTCTATGAGTAGCCTATTCGCAATAAAATATAGGGCTGGCTTACCTGTTTCTTTTTTAATACGCTCGCTAAGGTGATTAGCGGTAATATTCAGTAAGTCTGCATACTCTTTGACTGTCCGCTTAGATAGATAGTAGTTATTGATTAGGTTTTGAAACTTGTAGAATAACTGATTATCTTTCGGAAGGCCCTCAAATTTGACTTGTTGTTCCTGAAAGAGATTTAGGCACTTGTACATCAGCACCAACAGATAATGTTGTAAAATCTCCTCAGAAAAAGAACCACTTGGTTGATAGTATTCCTTATAAAGCTGTTCAAAGACCTCCTTCAGTCTTTGTAGGGTACGCTTTTCAACTTGTAGATAATTGAGCTCTTGTAGATCGAAAAACTTGAACTTCTCGAAAAAGTCTTTTGGTGAAAAAGGTAGGTTTTCAAGCTTAAAATTTACGATGTAACCTTTGATACCTGCGTCTCTCTTCCAAGAGTAAATATGTTGAGGAGAAATAAAATATACAAGCGAATGGACGCCTTCTACAATCTTTTGATTGATATTTAGCTGAGAACTACCAAAATCTGTAATAAACGAAACTTGATGAAAGGACTTACTATGTGGCGGCATCACCCACTCACAAGCATCATTAAAATCCTCAAATCGATAGATATGGAGTGCTGGATTTTGTGTCCTAATTACTAGACCAATTTCTTTATAGAGTTCGTTCATTTCTTCAAATTGAAACACCTCTATAGATTCGTTTTTAAGATTGGTCAAGTGGTTAGTAATTTTTAAATAAGTTGTAGGAAAGTAAACTACGCAGCATCGTTTATTTTTTAACGATTTTAAAAGTGCGAATCATCTCTTGAGCGCTTATTTTAACTGTATATATTCCCTCGGGCAGCATACTTATATCTATCATACCATTATTAGTTTGGTTGTTTTTTTGCCATACAAGTTGCCCTAATGTGTTGAATATTTGTAATTGATGTTGCTGGGAAGTTGCTTGTTCTATATTGATATATAAGAAATCTTCTACAGGGTTAGGGTATACTTGTACCAAGTCGTTTGTTGAAGGGGTAAGACTGGTAACGCCATTCAAAGCAGGGTTCTGCTGTACTTCTTTCAGGCGGGCTAATAGGCTTGTCGTGGGATCAAAAACCAATTCGGTAATCGCCGTAGCTTCATCCAATGTAAAAAGCTGGGAATTGGCTGTAGGGATGACTCTAAAAGTCTTCTTCTCATCGTTTGCATCGGTCACTTCAAATTCTAAGGGCATTTCAAAGAAAGGAGTCGCCTCAGAAGACGTCCGCTGATCTACTTTGATGTATAGTTGTCCGTTTTCCCAGTTCCATTCTATCGTATAGTTGGGGTACCCTTCTCCGTATATCCATTGCTCCAGAAAAGTAGTAAAGTCAATACCTGTACTGGTCTGAAAGCTTGCCGCCATATCCCAGGTATCTACATTTTTGTTTTGGTAAGTATTGTAGTAGTCTTTCATTGCCTGAAAAAACACTTCATCGTCATTGACCAGATAGCGCATCATATGCCATACCATGGCTGCCTTGTAGTACGACATATCTAAATCGAAAATATCATTTGTATTAAGCGAATCCGTCACGTATACCGTGCCGCGAGCGTTATCTAACAAGGTAGCTCTATTAGTCCAAGTTGCTAGCTGTGCATCAGCAACTTCTTTAGGAGTATATTCTTCTAAGTATAAGTACTCTGCATAAGTACCTAGTCCCTCGTTTAACCAGATATGGCTAAATGACTTTAGCGCTACTACATTACCAAACCACTGGTGCGCCAGCTCGTGGGCAATTACTTTCCTATCAAAGGTAGCCATCGCCGACATCATTTGGTTTTCTAGAGAGAAAGGCGCGGGGACGCGCACGTGTCCATACTTTTCTTCGTGGAAAGGATACAAACCAAAAAGATCAGAAAAAAATACGAGCATATCAGCAGTGGCATCTAAATCGTCTTGAAAAATAGATAATTCGCTGGTACTTCTCACAAAGTTTTGAATAGGAATGGGCTGTGCCGCACCAGTAGGATTAGCTGTAATGGTGTATTCTTCATATTCTCCTACAGCAAAAGCAATGAGGTAGTAAACGATGGGATAGTTGGAGGTATACTCATAGCGTAACTTTCCACCACCTACATCAACGGTGTTTTGTAGCAGACCTACTGTAGCGACCTTATTAGCAGCAGTAGTGGTAATAGAGACATCTACCCCTTCCTCTGCCCTGTCTTCTAGAAGTTGCTTTACAGGTAGCCAATCGGCTGTACCGTAGGGTTGTGAAAGGGTGAAGGTATAACCTTGTCGTGTCCAAAAACCATCATCATTTGTCCTATCTACAGGTGCCTCGCCATTGTAAGTGATTGTCGCAGCGAAGCGAGTGCCTTGGGTAAGTGGTGTATTCAGCCCCACCGTTCTTTCATTATTGGTAGTATTGATGGTGTTATAGGTAGTTCCTTCTATCTCGACAGCCGTAATGGTATAGTTATTATGTAACTCGAAAGCAAAGGTAGCCAAACTGCTGGCGGTTACCTCGGCGGTGATGGTAACACTACCAGAAAGTGTTTCGTCTCCAGCCTCTACATTCAAATCAAGAAAGTAATGCTTCACATCATATGCTTGCATGAGGTTGTAAAGACTCTCAGAGAAGTTAAGGCGTTGTGTAGCGTTTTGCTGGGCTACATGTGCCTGATGATGGTCACGCTGAGAAGGGAGTGTTTGTGCAGCGGAGATAAAAGAAACTAAATAAAGCAGTAGAAATAGGGTATTGCTCTTCATAAGCGATAACAGTTAGTAAAGTAAAGATACAATTTTGTCAAAAACTCGTGAAGAGAACGGCTATAATATTTCAATAAGTAAGCGGCTACCCACCTTTAGAGATGAATAGCCGCTTGCTCCTAAGAATATTATATTTCTAGTCGATGCGTTCTTGTAAGAAACTAATCGTTGCCTTATAGGCTGCTTCAGTGGCTTCTTTATCGTATTGTGGATTACTAGGATTGGCAAAAGCGTGCTCCGCATCGAAGCGCTTCAGTACCAAGGTTTTGTTTGCCTTGTCCATGTTTTCGGCAAAAGTATCTACTACCTCAGGCGTAATCCATTTTTCTTTGTTGGCAAAAATACCTAACACGTCTGTTTTGAGTTTCTTGAGTCTATCCACTTCTTTTTCAGGCATACCATAATACATTACGCAACCCGCGGCTTGTTTACCCGCCATAATACTGGTTTGTAACGACCAACCACCCCCAAAACACCAACCAATCGTATAGATGTCTGCTTTATTCCCTACATAATTCAGGGCGCCTTCTATAATAGCCTCTGCACGCGCTTTGCTGACCGCCTGCATATACTTGGCTGCTTCCTCGCGATTGGTTGCTATTTTTTGGTCGTACAAGTCAAGGGCAATCACGTTTACCCCTAGGTCGTTGTAGAGTTTTTCTGCTTCTTTTTTGATGTAGCCATTAAGCCCCCACCATTCGTGGATCACGAATAAGTACTGATCGGTAGGCTCTTCTGCCTTCAACTCGTAGCCATAGGCATCTGTGCCGTCGGCTGCTTTAAAAATAATGGTTCTCCCTACATCACTCTTATGTTGATAAGGAATGGGATTAGGATGTTTCTGATTAAATTCGTCGTCTGAAGCGAATCTAGCGAAAGCGTCGGTAGCGGGTAGGCCACAACAAGTCGTGGTTTCTTGAGCAAACATAACCGATACATATCCGAAAGTAAAAAGTACAAATAGGAATTTTTTCATAGGATGATTGCGTAATAAGGATGTTTAAATGAAAAGATACATCCATATAAACGCCTTTTCAGATAAAATGTTACTCTTTTTTATGGTACACTAAGAGGCTGCTTGAGCGCTACTTCTCAGTTTTCTTAGGGTATTCCACCTAAATAAAAAAACCTAAGCAACCTCTAAAATACTTAAAATATTGCCTATTAGGCAGATGAAAGCTATTTACTGGATTACAAACTCTACTCTTCGGTTGCGTTGCCGCCCTGCAGCGCTTTGGTTGTCAGCCACAGGCTTACGCTCTCCATAACCCTTGTATGATAGCCTTGAGGCCGCAACCCCTTGTTCTTGTAAGTAATTGCTTACCGTTTTAGCGCGGTTGTCTGAGAGTGTGAGATTATAGGCTTCCGTCCCTTGGCTATCAGTATGCCCCGTAATTTCTATCTTCGCTTCGGGCGTACTTTTCAGCCATTGGGTCAGCCGGTTTAGTTCTGGATAAGACTCTTCTCGTAAAGTGGCTTTGTCTACATCAAAAAAGAGATTGTTGAGGCGAATTGTCTGCCCCTTTTCAATCGGTACCAAATAGAGGTTTACTTCTTTCTCTTGGTAGCTTTTTAAGGTATCCAAGCGTATATTTTCAGAAATAGGGTAAAAGCCAGCCGCCTCTGCTCGGAAACCATAGTTTTGTCCTCTCGGAAGCGCAATGGTATAACCCAAATCTGTGGTAGAAGAAGCCTTTCCTAGTTGTTTACCTGTATTGAGGTTTTCGTAGTAGATTTGGGCTTCTATAGGCGCTTTGGTAGCTTGGTTGAATACTTTTCCTTTTACTAGCGCAGTCGCTGCTGGGCGTAAGGCTTCGCCCAGCGCCACCCGGTAGATATCTTCTCCGCCATAGCCTTTGTCTGACCTAGAGGAAACCAAGTAAGCGTAGTCTCCTTTGGCAGTTATGGTATAGTAAGCATCCCAGTAGGGCGTATTGATGGAAGGGCCTAAGTTTTTAGGTTCAGACCAATTTTGCCAAGTATCGTCGAGGCGCTTACTCACAAAAATATCAGCACTACCATAGCCTGGATGCCCATAAGAAGAGAAATAGAGTGTCTCATTGTCAGCGGCTAAGAAGGGAGATATCTCATCTGCGTAAGTATTGAGTACTTTTCCCATAGAGACGGGTTCGCTCCAAGTATCATTCTTCTCTAAGAAACTAATAAATAGGTCCATTCCCCCTACTGACTGCTTATTTTTGATAGCCATAAGCAGTTTTTGACCATCGGCCGTGAGGTAGTAATTGACATACCTTGCGTTGTTAGTAAATTTTTTGATGGTCTGTTTTACAGGTACCTGCCATTTCCCCTCTTTTCGGCGAGAGAGAGAAACACCTCCGCCCAGTGGTCTCCCATCTTTGCGATACGTATTGGCAAGTAATAAGGTGTTACGATCAGGAGCGATGGATATGACACAATTAAACCCTGTATTGTTGAGAGGGGCCTCTTCCAGTTGTGCAGGCTGCCAGGCACCTTTTTCATCCTGATCGCTAAACCAAATGTCATCACTTTTGGTGAAGTTATCTGGATGTCTCGCACGGCAAATGTACAGACGCTGTCCATCTATGGAGATTTGAGGTGCTTTCTCAGTGTAGGCTGAGTTGATGTTGGCTCCCAAGTTTTCAAGGGTATACTTTTTTGAGGTATCTTCCAGAAGCTGGATAGATAGCTGAGAGGCTACTACTTTCAGGTAATCCACTTTGATCGTTACACCTCCTTCTACCCTAAATCCTACATACTTACCAAAACGCTGCGGAACTTTACCACTTAGTACTGCCTCACCGTTCACGTAGTAGACTACTTTTTGTGCTGTTTTTTCTATACGTAGTACGTTTGGTGTATTGAGGTCTTTACCAACTTGCTTTGGGAGAGCAAACCATTCTTTGAGATACCTCTCCTCATTATTACTTTTTTCATAGAGCGAAGCTTCTTTTTTGGCGTTGAGTTGGAAAGCCAAGCTGTTTTTCATATAGGCATGATTCCATAGTATACCGTAGCCTTTTTGAGGAGGTCCCTCTACTTGGGTGATTTTGGCCTCGATGCTGTAGTCTTTTTGTGGTTGAATAGGCAAGGAGATGAAGCAATAGCGATTAATGCTCGGATATTTATTGACAATATGGTAAGCCCCCTCTTCCACGTAGCTAGAAAAAAAGGTTGCTTTATTTACAGGCCAGCCTCTGGCAGCATTGTCAAACTCTTCAAGAATCGTTTGTTTTTCTTGTGCTTGTAGCGTGGTACTGATCAAAAAGATCAAAATAAGCAAATGGCCTGTTTTCATTTTTAGAGATTATAGATTAATTCAAAAAGATAGATGAATTTTCACGTAAAAACAAGTCAATCGTTACAGTATCAAGTAATTTAAACACTCAAGATTTTTAGTGTAAAAATATAACTACCTACTACCCCATCCTTTTCCAGATAAACAGAAATACTTCCACTAACTGGCGATGCTTCAGGATTGTCAAGCAACTGCTTACTTGCTCAGAACATCAGTTTTTTGAGGTTTTCCATATAACCTCTGCTGACGCGTACTACTTCTTCATTTTGCATAATTACGTCGTAGCTGTTAGTGTATTTTTCTACTGCCTTGATGAAGTTAACGTTGATGATGGCAGAACGATGCACCCGCACGAAGTGTGTGGGATTGAGCTTTTCTTCCAACACACCAATGCCAAAGTTACTGACATAGGTATCCTCGGTAGTAATCAGCTTTGAGTAGTCGCCAAAAGCCTCAATACGTATGATTTCCTTGGTAGAGAGATTCACCAAGCGTTTGTTGTGTTGGATGAGAATACGCTTTGGGTAGCTGGGTTGCTCCAAGATAAGGTTTTCTGCGAGTGGCTGTACAGGATTAGTAGCTGCTTCGAAGTTTAGTTTTTGAATAGCTGTCTGAAAGCGCTTCAAGGTATAGGGTTTCAGAAGATAGTCTACTGCGTGTACCTCAAAAGCTTTCAAGGCGTATTGGTCGTAGGCAGTAGAGAAAATGATTTGTGGGATTTCCTCCAGATGAGGAAGCACTTCAAAGCCTGTGAGCCCTGGCATTTGTATGTCTAAAAAAACTAAATCAGGTGTAAACTCATTGATGATCTTCACCGCATCTACCCCATTGTTGGCCTCTCCTACAATGCATAGCCAAGTATAGTTGGTAAGGTATTCTTTAATAAGTTGCCTTCCAGCTTGCTCATCATCTACGATTACTACTTTCTTTAAGTTATTCATTATTTATATAGCAAACTGTACGGTTAGGCCACTGTTGTGATTGTCAATTTACTTTAATGAAGAGTCATATATTTTCTCCAGTCGTAATTTGGTATTTGTAAGTCCTACGCCTTTACCAAAAAGTGCTGCCTTTTCTTTTGTAAAGCCTACCCCTGTATCGCTCACAGAAAAATGTATTTTCCCCTCCTGCTCTTCTGCTTGGATGGTTACCACCCCTCCCTCAATGGAGGGAGAAATACCATGCTTGATGGCATTTTCTACAAGCGGCTGTAAAATCATAGGGGGGATTTTTCTTTGGTAAAGCGTCGGGTCGATGGTTATCTGTATGGAAAGACGTTCTTTAAAACGTGCCTTCTCCAATTCTAAATAGCTTTTGATAAAGGTGAGTTCTTCTTCCAGGGTTACCCAGTCGGTTTGTGAGGCTTTGAGTTGATAGCGAAAAAGGTCGGAGAGCTCAGCAATGAGTTGGCGCGAACTTTCTAAATGTGGTGGGATGGTAGCATTGATGGTATTAAACACATTATAGAGGAAGTGTGGATTGAGCTGGGCTTTTAGTGCAGAAAGCTCACTTTTCAGCGCTGCCTCTCGCAACATGGCTTCTTCTTTGAGTTTCCGTTGGTTTTGTCGGTAGTACTGGTATGCATGGAAAATACCAAACTGTAATAGATAGAAAAGCGCTGGTATGTAGATATCCCATACGCTTCCCCATCCTTGTAAATGCCAAAAGCCAAGCCATTCGCAAATGGTATAATAGATGTATTGAAAGCCGAAGCAAAATAAAGGGAGTGTCACCAAGTGTACTGAGAGCTTGAACCAAAGCGATGCGCTCTTGAGCACTCGAAAAATCAACCACCAGACAGGGATAGTCAGTACCAGTTTTACAAAGTAGCTGAGTAAGCCTCCATCGAAAAGGTCTTTCAAGCTAAATAGTTTTTCCCAATTGCCTTCATCTAGGTTTCCTGCATTGAGCCATAGGGTAAAGTGATAACTAAAAGCGGCTAATAAATAAAACAGCAGCACGAATAAGAGTTCGTCTAGTCGTATCCCTGCTATATAATGTTTTCTCAGTATTTTCATGAAAGGTAGATTATGCTTTGACTTTGATTGTCTAAAATACGCATATCTCTTATTAAAAACCCATTGTTTTCCGACGGATGGTCATATATACCGATGAATGACCTTACCCTCCTTTCATCCGTTTATATGGCTACTCAACGAAAGTGGTGTGTATTTAAAGGAAAACTTCTTCATCTTTGGCTATCTCATCGTTGTAAACAATTAAAATAAATTCATCGATACTATGAAGAGGTTATTACACTTGATCATTACTTTACTGATTTCGTCTTATTGCTTGGGGCAGCATAAAGCTGATTTTGAACCAGTGTTTAGAAAGTCGACAGAGACTACCCATAAGATTGATAAAACGCAAACCTATACTTTTGGCTATTTGGAGGTATTAGAAAACAGGCAAAGTCCTACCAGCAACACCATCAAAATTCCTGTCTATATCTTTAAAAGCAGAAGTAAAAACCCTCAAAAAGATCCTATTATCTACACCGTGGGAGGGCCAGGTGCTACTACTATGCCCTCTGCACAGTATATGAAATATTACCAATATCTTGATGACAGAGACTTTATACTGGTAGAGCAGCGAGGAAACTACTATGCAAAACCCCACTTAGATTGTCCTGAATGGGCAAAAGTACTGTATGAATCGAGGTTTCCTGATTTTGACCCCAAGTCGCTGGACGCACGCTTGCAAGAAGCCGCTAAGACTTGTAGAGAGCGCTTGCATAAAAACGGTATTGACTTGAATGGCTACCATACCAACGCAATTGCCGCCGACATCAACGACTTGGTGAACGTCTTAGCAATTGAAACCTATAACTTGCTCACCATTTCCTACAGTACGAAAATAGCGCAAGTACTCTTACGAGACTACCCTACACGTATTAGAAGCGTAGTGATGGATTCCCCTCTGCCCTTGGAGGTGAACTACGATGAAGAGAGCGTACAAAATCTACTACAGGCGGTTAATCAACTACTCATTGACTGTGAGGCGGATGATACTTGTAATCAGGCTTTCCCAAATATCAGGCAACGCTTTTTTAATTATCTACAAGATAAAACCACTAATCCTTTAGTGGTGACGGTCGACAACCCCCAAAATGATAGCCTAGCTACCTTCTACCTTAAGGGAAAAGATTTGATCACCATTTTCACCTCTGCTTCTACAGAAGAGGTTGCCAATATTCCATTTGAAATCAACAAGCTACTGGAGAATGATTTGACCTCCCTCAAACAACAGCTTTCTTCCTTGCTTACCGCACCAGGTGATGGGGCTGGATTAGGCATGAGGCTTTCCGTTTGGTGTGCTGAAGAAAACCCTTTCAATACACAAGCAACCATTCTATCCGAAACCTTCAAATATCCAGCAGTTGAAGGGCTGTCTCCGGCTGTTTTCGATGACGAAATTTGCCAGATTTGGGGCGTTAAGCGGGTGGCAGCCATCGAAAACCAACCCATTCAAAGTGATATTCCTGTACTTCTTATAAGTGGAGAATATGATAACGAAACCCCTGTAAAGTGGGCTGATGCTATGAGCCATAATCTTACGCGTAGTTATCATTTGATTTTTAAAGGTTGGAAGCACACCCCCACTACCAACTGGGGCAATCCGTGTGCGATGCAAGCCGCCAATGATTTTTTTAACAATCCTGATCAGAAACCAACGCCTGATTGCTTCAATGAAATAAAAAGTCCTCAGTTCAAAACGAAATAATAACCAATGAATATAGTCGTGTATGTTCAAATTTCACCAAAACGAAATAGACGTATGTTACAGAAGAAATTATTACTTACTAAACTATTTATTTTCGGGCTTACCCTACTTACCGTACAAGCCCAAACTCACCAAGTACAAGGAGAGATTGTTACGGTTCATCAGCAGGCGATTCCTTTTGCTACGGTAGGCATCCTAAAGGCAGAAGATTCTACCCTTATCAAAGCTGCCGTAACCGATGACAATGGGAAGTTTTCCTTTAATAATATTGAAAACGGAACATACAGAGTAATGGTGAACAGTATGGGTTTTGGTCAATACTACTCCTCTACCTTCCAAGTAGCAGGGCAAGATAAGCAACTTGCTACCATCACCTTACAAGAAAAGGAAGGGCTCTTGGAAGAAGTAGAAGTGACCGCCCAAAAACCACTCGTAGAGGTATTATCTGATAAAATGGTCTTCAACGTACAAGACAACATCGCCGCCACGGGTACTTCTGCCTTTGAGCTACTTAGAAAAGTACCTGGAGTGATCATGGACAACAACAATCAGTTACTTGTAGAAGGGAAAACTGGTGTGCTGATCTTCATTAATGGGAAGCAATCCTTTCTCGAAGGAGACGACTTGAACAACTTCCTACAATCCCTACAAGCTTCTGATATAGAGGCGATTGAAGTCATCACGCAGCCTTCTTCTAAATATGATGCGGCGGGCGCAGCGGGTATTCTGAATATACGCCTCAAAAAAGACAAGGGCTTAGGCACCAACGGGACGGTCAATGTGGGTTATAGCCAGTGGGACAATGTACGTTATAACAGCGCGCTTTCTGTGAATAATCGCACCAAGTACACCAATACCTTTCTAAACTACAGCAATCGCTTTGGTGCTACCAACAACTTTATCGATCTCTACCGCTTGCAGAATGATTTTATTTTTGATGCCCAATCAGAAGGCATCCGAGACGTCAACACACATAATGTTCGGATGGGTAGCGATTGGTTTACTTCTGATAAAAGTACTTTTGGTGTATTGTTCAGTGGTAATTTTGGCAACACACGCGCAAATACTGACTCAAATACGCCTATACTTGATCGAGGGACGGGTAATCTTCTACAATTGTTGGTGGCAGAAAGCAACGCCCTCAGTACGTATAGCAACATGCTAGGAAATCTCAATTACCGCTTCGAAGATACATTAGGACGTAGCTTTAACGTAGATGTAGACTACGGAGCTTACAGTAGAACTAGAAACAATGAGCAACCTAACTTCTATTTTGGGGGAGATAATGCGCTACAATCGCAGTTTATCTACGATATGGATACCCCTACAGATATTCGTATTTTCACATTCAAAAGTGACTACGAGCAACCTTTCTGGAAAGGGAAATTGGGCACAGGTGTAAAAGTGTCAGTTATCAACACCGATAATACCTTCGACTTTTATGAGGTAATAGAAGACGAACGTATATTGGATGAGGATAGAAGCAATACTTTTGCTTACGAAGAAGGCATCTACGCCGCTTACCTCAACTTTAGTAGAAAGTGGAAGAAGCTCGACGTACAGGTAGGGCTACGTGCAGAACAAACAATCTCTGACGGACAGCTTACCAGTACACAAATAGAAAACAACCAACGGGTGGAACGTCGCTACCTCAATTGGTTTCCGAGTGGTGGGCTTACTTATCGTCTCAACCGTAATAATTCCTTTGCCTTGCTGTACAGTAAGCGCATTCAACGCCCCAATTATCAATCGTTGAACCCTTTTGAAATGCAACTCGATGAACTCAACTTTAGCAGAGGTAATGCCTTCTTACAACCACAGTATATCGATAACGTAAAACTTACCCATACCTATAAATACGTGCTCAATACATCTATTAGCTACAGTTTTGTACAAGACTTTTTTGCGCAAGTCACCCAACGCGAGGACGAGCGCCGTAGTGTTCTCCAAACCCAAAACGTAGCCAACCAAGAAGTCTGGAACATCAGTATTTCTTCGCCAGTAGACATCACCAAGTGGTGGAATGCCTTTGTGAGCTTAAATGCCTACCATAGCCGCTTTACTGCCCAAAACGAGGCTTTTACACCGCTTTCGCGAAGCACACTGAGCTTGTACGCTCAAAACACCTTCACGCTTCCCAAAAACTACCAGGTCGAGATTTCAGGCTGGTATAGTTCACCTTCTATCTGGGGAGGCACCTATCTTACCGAAAGCTTAGGATCGCTCAACATAGCCCTGCAAAAGAAGTTGCTGGACGAAAAGCTCTCGATTCGTGTCTCTATGAGCGATGTCTTGTTTACTTCGCCTTGGCGCGGCGATACGGAGTACGATGGTGTGTTGATCCAAGGAAATGGTGGCTGGGAAAGTCGCCAAGTACGCGCCAACTTGAGCTATCGTTTTGGCAACAAGCAGGTAAAATCTGCCCGTAAGCGCAAAACCGCCGCCGAAGAGGAAATCGATCGAGCCAACTAATGGCTGTATGGTTTCTTTCAGGCCACTAGAAGTAGTGCTTGTGTTTAAACCTCTCAGTTAGATTAAGTAAGGTAAAAGTAGGTTTCAATTTGGGAAGTATAGAAGCCAAAATAGCGCCCAGAAAAGCCCCAATCCGTTGATGATTAACAGGCCAAGACTGTCTTTAAATTTTGCTTTGAACGTCATTACTGCTGTTATTACCAAGAGATTAATTGAAACAGAGATGGGTAAAATTAAAAAACCATAGCCAAAACCACCACCTGCCGATTGAAGTATCGAGAAAGTAACAGGCAAAAAATAAACATTTACCATAATAACCAGTGACGATATAAGCCAATTGATGGTTTTCACTTTTTAGCAAACGAAAGATTTGCTAGTAAATGTATAAAAGATTGATCATTAATAGGCTACCTAAGAAGCGCATTGAGCCGATAAATATTCCTGCACCTCAACCGTATCTAGAGGTAACTTTTCGGATAAAAAGAAAAATGTTTAGCTTACAGCTATGGCAAAAAATGAGGAGGATAAAAGCGCTCATAAGAAGTCTCAACGAGAAGGAAATGTTTATGATCGTATCTTTAAGGAGAACTTTCACGCGGTCTTTCTACCACTAGTAGCGCAAGAGTTGAATATAGAGATTGATCACTACCAAGAGCTTTCTGTAGAACTCCCTAAAACCATCGAACGCAAGGCAGATTTCCTAGCAGAGGTGACCACTAAAGATGAGAAAACCTTGATCTTACAAGTAGAATTCCAGACCAAAGATGACCCTAAGATGCTTGAAAGAATGATGCTCTATCACGCGCTACTCTTTGGAAAGTTCCAAAAAGAGATCAAGCAGATGGTAGTATACTTGGGCGGAGAATCTTCAAAAATGCGTACTAAGCCCACACCAAAAGAACAGTTTGATGGTTTTTTCTTGCTAAGCCTCAGAGACTTATCCACCCAAAGGTTTTTAGAAGCCGAGGCGCCAGAGATGGTACTACTCGCTTTACTGACAGGGTATGAGCAGGAACAAAGCGAAAGACTGCTACGTTCTATCATCGAGCAGTTACAAAAGAAGAGTGAGCCCGCAGCGCTGAAAAAATATTTACAACAGCTCCTTTTGCTCTCTCGGATCAGACAACTGGAAAATTTAACGTTTAAAGCCATCGAAGATATGCCTATTGATTATAAAATAGAGGATTCTCTTCTTTTTAAGAAAGGGAAACAACAAAACATGGAACAAGTGCTTACAGCGCTCAAATGCCTCAAGGAAGGCAAGAGCCACGAGGAGACTGCCTTGATCTCAGGGCTTACCGTAGAAGAAGTAAGGGCGCTAGATTTACAGGATTAAACGTAAGATGGTGAGTAAGCGTCATCATTTGTAGTAGTCATAACTTTCACTTCTGAACCAGTCAAAACACACTACCAAAAAAGTTGGTATATTTTCTTTATCTGCTCTTCTGTTAAATCCTTCATTTCATCTTCTAAACCAGTATTACAGATAAGGCCTGTTTTCTCGGCGTAAAAAGCATAAATGTTCCCACTCTCTACTGGGGTAAAAATAATAGGATTGGGGCTTGATAACTCAGTTCCACACCAAGAGAAGGCAGCTCCTTGGTTCGTAAATATCCTTAATGTCTCTCTGAGTACATTAAACCAACTACTACTTTCAGGAATTTTTTTGATAAAAATCGCTATGGAATATACTTTATATTCATCATTGTCAAATGACAGTAGTATATTCAATAGTTTCTTTCTTCCAGATTTGATCTAGCTCTTTTAAAACTATTTTTACGGGTAGTTGATGTAACCAATTTCCATAGAAATAAAGACCATCTACTTCTTCGTACCCCTCTTCAAAGCGCCAAAAAATACCTAGAGAGTCCTTGGTGATCATAAAGCTATACTTTTGAGTTATTTTGTTGTTGGCACTATTAACACTACAATATCTAAGAATCCTTTGATTGAGGGGAGACATACTTCTCTCGGTACATCAAAATATTCCACTTTAGTTCTTCTTTAAACTGCTCTATATTTATTCCATCTATCTCCTTAAATCCGTGAGATATAGCATCAAAGTAAAGAGCAACTTTCTCAAAAATAGATTTATACTGCTCAAAGTTTTTTTCTTCAAACAGATACATTTTTTCTCTCTTTCTCTCATCTTCTATATACCAATCAGGGCCTAATGCATCAAAAGCTTGGTTAGTTCTTTCACTTTCTAATGCTTTTTCCAAGGCGGGTAGATACGATTTAAAAAATTCTCTGGCATCCATTGGTAATGTAATGGGTTATTAAAGTCTATTCAAAAGTACTGAGCACTCCTTTTTCATCTAAAGATTAATCGTAATCATAGTTATGACTTAGCGCATTCGCTACAGCCTTGGATCGACTTCTTCACTTTCCAACGCTAACACACCAAAAATGCTTTCGTGAATACGCCTTAAAGGTTCTTTTCTTACAAACCGTTCTAACCCTTCAATGCCCAAAGCAAACTCTCTCAGTGCTAAGGAGCGTTTTTTGGAAAGCCCTCTGTCTTTCAATCGTTCCATATTTGTGGGTGTATCATACTCCGCTCCGTAAATGATGCGCAAGTACTCACTTCCTCTGCATTTTACGGCGGGTTGTAAGAGTCCTTCTGTTCCGTAGGTGAGGAAATCATAAGGTTTTACAACCATCCCTTCGCCACCTTTTTCGGTTAGCTCCATCCACCAGTTAATTACCTCATTGATACTGTCTTCATCTTTGGTTTCTACGATTTTGTAGGGCGTTATTTTAAATATTTGTTCGTCAGCAAGGCATATCTCCTTACTGTTTTCCATATGCCATTCGTGGTGCTTGTCAACGTGCACTTGCCCTTCTGTGGCAAGAATATGAAAGGGTGCAAGTTTATAGTCTTCAAGGCTGGTAATCTCCCAACAATAATTACGGTAGGCGGCTGTAAACTTATCAATGGCGCTACTTTTCTTACTGAACTTATTGAGTAGTTCGTCTACTCCCTCAATATTCCTTTTAGTGGTCTGTTGGAGCACTTGTGCTACTTCAATCAAAGCGTTCTTTGCAGAAGCACCCACGGCTGCGTATTGGTCTTTTAGTAATGATTGCGCTTTGGCAGACCAAGGCATTAACTCTGCATCTAAGCAAACCCAATTTGTCTGGTGTTTTTCCCAGAATTCAGCTTTGGTGAGTGCTTCCTGCACGCGTTTCAAAAATACGCTTTCAATTTTTTGATCATTAAAGAAGTTTCTGCCTGTTCTTGTGTAGCAAACACCTATGCCCTCGTTTTCAATTCCAAAACGTTCTAAAACGGTTTGCTCATCTTTACAAATGACTAGTACAGCCCGAGAACCCATGTGTTTTTCTTCACAAACTATCTTCTCAACTTTTCTCTTTTTGTAGTAATTAATCGCCTGTAGAGGATGCTCTAAATAATTGGGTAAGTCACTTGTAGCACAAGGCGACATGGTAGGAGGCAAGTAGATGAGCCATTTGGGATTGATGGCAAAACGACTCATTACTTCTAAGGCAGCAATCGAGTTTTCTTCTCGAATGGTCAAATTGCTTCTCAATCGCGTTTGTACAATACGCTTCCCAATGACGTCATCGATATTGAGTAAGTCATCATATATTTGCTGGTGGCTCAAGTTTGCCTCTGCTGAAACTTCTAAGGGTTTTACAGGTTCACAATACACTTCTTTGGCCTTTACAGCGACTAGTTCTTCTTCTGGGTAACGTAAAGCCGTCAAGGCGCCACCAAACACGCATCCTGTATCAATATTGATGGTCTTGTTGAGCCACTCAGCTTTTGGAACAGGCGTATGACCGTAAACGACTTTTGCTTTTCCTCTGTATTCAGATGCCCAATTGTACCGAACAGGTAGGCCGAATTCATCAATTTCTCCTGTAGTTTCTCCGTATAAACAAAAGGAGCGAACTGCCCCAGACCCTCGCCCTTGCATTTCTTCTTTGATTCCTGCGTGGGCAACGGCCAGTTTTCCATTATCCAAAATATAGTGAGAAATAAGGCTGTATAAGAATTCTTTTACTTCTTCAATAAATTGATCAGATGCTTGTGCCAACTGCTCTATGGTTTCCGCCAAGCCGTGTTTTAACTGAACGTTTTTCCCATTCAGTTTCTTCTGTAGCTTTAAGTCGTGATTGCCAGAAACGCAGAGTGCCATGCCACTGTGAACCATACTCATCACAAGCTTTAAAACAGCCGGTGAATTGGGTCCTCTATCCACTAAATCTCCTAAAAAGATGACTTGCCGCTTTTCGGGATGTGCTACTTCGATGCCGTAATTCGTACCATTCTCTTGCACTGAGGTGATTTGATAGCCTAGCTTTTCAAGTAATTCGATGGTTTCGTCGTAGCATCCGTGAATATCGCCAATGATGTCGAATGGTCCGTGTAAATCTTTTTTGTCGTTGTAGAGCTTTTCTCGGGTGATGTGCGTAATGGCAGCTACTTCTTCTTCAGAATTGAGTACATATACTTTTCTAAATCCTTCTTTTTTGAGCCCTTTGAGGGAGCGTTTTAGTTGTTGTTTTTGCTGGCGAATGACGTATCCACCAAAGTTTCTGTCTTCCCGTTGCTCGTTTCTCTCTTCGCAGACACTTTGTGGTAAATCTAAAATGATGGCAACAGGTAGGACGTGGTACTGCCTAGCTAAATGAATGAGCTTCTTTCTCGATTCTTTCTGAACATTTGTTGCGTCTACCACGGTCAACAGCCCATTTTTTAACCGTTTTGCGATGATGAAATTCAATAGATCAAAGGCATCTCCTGTGGCCGCCTGATTGTTTTCGTCGTTAGACACCATTCCTCTACAAGTATCAGAAGAGACCACTTCATGTTTATCGAAATACTTTTTAGCAAAGGTGCTTTTTCCGGAGCCTGAAGCACCAATGAGTAATACTAATGATAATTCTGGTACTTTAATTTCCATATGTAAATATTGCCATTTGTGAAGGAGCGCCTACCTTTTCGTCTACCTCTCCGATAGGAATAAACTGCACCCTGTAATTATTATTTTGTGCTACACGATTAGCCCAAGTTTGAAATGCTTCTCTCGACCATTCGAAGCGATGATCGGTGTGTCGCATGGTTCCTGCCTCCAAGTTTTCGTACAGCACATTGTACTCTCCATTTGGGGTGGTGAGGATAATACTTTTAGGTTGGGCAAACTCAAAAACAACCCGCTCAAAAGCTTGGAGTCTGTTTTCGTCCATATGTTCAATGACTTCTACAATCGTAGCAGCCTCAAATCCTTCTAGCCTTTTGTCTTTGTAAGTCAAAGCACCTTGAAATAAATCGATCCGCTCTTTTTGCTTTGGCGCCATCTCCTCCCAATGTAATCGCTCTTTACACTTGGTTAATGCTACATAAGAAATATCCATTCCTGTAATCTGCTGGAATTGCTTTTCTTTTAGCATCATTCGGATGAGTTTTCCCTCTCCACAACCTAAGTCAATTACGTTTTGTGCGCCAGTAGCTTTGAGCTTCTCTAAAACCAATTTTAATCGTTGTTGATGCAAGGTTTCTTTCTTCTCATTTTGGGCTGAGGTAACTTCTTCTTCGTGCTGTTCGTCTCCTTCATTGAGTCGTTCTAATGCTTGCCGAGATAAGGTGTTGAGGTTGATTAAATACCTTTTTGTTATTTGTTCTTTTTCTGGGTGATTTTCTAACCAGCCTTTTCCTTTTTCTAAGAGTTTATTTATTTCATCATGACTGACAAAATAATGCTTATCGTTATCCAGTGCAGGCATGAGGACATATAAGTGAGAAAGTAAATCCTTTAGTTTTAAGGTATTGGTAATTGTAACGGTGTAATATTTACTGTCTCCCCATTCCGTAAACTGCTCATCTAAGACATGTCTTTCGATGGCTAATTGATAGCCCAAAGGCTCAAAGAATTTTCTGATTAACAATGCTCCACCTCTTGGTGCTGGAAGCACCGCAATTTTCGCTTCAAAGGGCATCTCGACCTCAACCAACTCAGGCTTGTTTTTACACTTTCCATTCATGGCCGTTGAAAACGCTTTGGCAAGTGCTACACTCAAAAAAGAGGAAGCTACATAAGGTCTGTCATTTACGTATTGCCCTAGTGAAAAACCTTTGCCCGCAAGATTTCGGACACCTCTTACCATATCAATTGGGTCGATGTCTAAGAGTAAGGCAACGGTCGTTTTTTCCTCACTACTTTCAGGATAGAAAACATGCGCTTTTCCTACTGCTAAATCGACCGTTTGCAGCTTATCAGGATGCTTATGAAGCAAAAATCCTAGATCGGAGGCATTTTTATGAGTTGTTGTGATGGTTAGTAGCATGTATTTATTTTTGTTTTTAGAGAAAGTAAATTCTAATAACTAATATTTTACCAAATTTCTATCTCTTATACTTCTATTCGTCTTTCGTTCATTTTTCCTTGATGAAAAACGAACCAAAAAATCAAGAAAATCCAAAGCTTCCGCCCACAAGCCCAACTCACCTCCTCGCTGGATTTTCAGGCAAACGCACTCATTTGACGTTTAAAACAAGCGATAAGAGTTTTAATTAAATTCTCAAAGTGTCAGCGTAAGTTATCATCTTTAAAAAGCGCTTCACGAATTAACTTTTTCTCTGCACTTCGTTCCCTATGCCAAAACTACCTCTTCATGTACTTTCGTAGATATTTGGCTCATTCGGAAGAGGTGGTCAATTGTCCTTTTTTCTTTGTTGACATTTTTCTTAAAGTGAAATGCTTGATGTACTCCAACTGACAATTTTCAGCTTGAGATGCTGGTGTATCATCCTTTTCTAAAGGTAGACTTTTCCTGTGAAAAGAAAAATACTTAGTTTTCAGCCATGGCAAAAAATGAAGAGGGTGAAGACAGAAATCTTCACAAGAAAAAAGCGAAACGAGAAGGAAACGTTTACGATCATATTTTTAAGGAGAACTTCGAGGCTTCTTTCATTCCGCTTGTCAAAGTACAGCTCGGTATTGAGATTGTCACTTATCAAAAGCTTCCGACTGAGTTTCCTAAAACGGTTGCTCGTAATGTAGATTTTTTAGCTCAAGTGACTACCAAACAAGGAGAAGAGCTGATTCTACAAGTGGAGTTTCAGACCAAAGATGACCCTACAATGCTCAAAAGAATGCGCACCTACCATAGTCTACTGCTTGAAAACTATGATAAACCCATCGAGCAGATGGTGGTTTACTTAGGAAAACAGCCTTCTAAGATGCGTACCACCTCCCCGCCTAATAAAGTATTTAGAGGTTTTTCCTTGTTGTCTTTACATCAACTCGATCCTGATAGCTTTCTAGCTTCAGATACCCCAGAGGTGCTTTTGTTGGCTTTATTAACCAATTATGAACAGGAACAAAGTGAAGCGGTGCTACGTTCTATCGTTGAGAAGTTGACAAGAAACTGTGAGCCTCTAGCACTGCAAAAATATTTACGCCAGTTACTTACGCTTTCGAGTGTAAGGCAGCTAGAAGAGTTAACCCTTAAAACGATAGAAAATATGCCTATTGATTATAATATTGAAGATTCTACCATCTTTAAGAGAGGAGAACAGAAGAGGATGGATCAGGTATTGTTGGCGCTAAAATGCCTCAAAGAGGGTAAAAGCCACGAGGAGACTGCCCTGATCTCAGGACTTACCATAGAAGAAGTCAAAGCCCTTGATTTACAGGATTGATTTGTAATAGCTTGGACTTAGGCTAGTATCACTACACTTCTTTTAGCTATTGATGTAGCTTGACGGCTACTTTTTCCTATCTGTAACCACCACACCGTAATGACCTTGAACATTAGCACTTATTCTTTCAAATTTACCAAGTGCAATCATTTGTTCATTTATGCGTACGCCATCAGCATAGTCTTCGAATATTTTGACTGGTAAAGGATGATACTTCGGCGTTGATTTTATAAATCTCGTGAAGAAATAAGGGTCTAAATCACCAAATTCGAGTCCAAAGATGAGAGGCGCTTCAATGACTTGTCCTGTTTTTTTATTATTAAATTTACAATGATACCCATGGACAAAGTATTCCCAGTTTTCCATTTCGCCAGCTTGTCTTCTACCTCGTTTCAGTTTATTGAAAGTCTCCATAGGGAAGTCTTCGTTTAACTTCAAACCAAGCTTATTTGCTAGTGTGAATACAAGCGTCTCTGCCAACTGTCGGTAATCTTTTGCACAAGCCTCAAAGAATGCTTGGTTCTCTTCAATTTCTTGGTCTGTTATAAGTTTTACGATATTGATCTCAGGTTCAACTGTATGAATGCCTACTAAAAAATTGGGAAGCGCCTTTTTAAGATTTGCTCCAATTGCTTCTCTTTGTAACTGTGGCCCCTCTTTGAAAATAATTTTCAATATTCTTTCTCTAGGCAGAGCATTTATTACTTCTAGCGTTGGTAATTCTTCGAGGCTGTTGACTGAAATTACGGTTGTTTTCCTCTTCAATGGTTTGTGTTTTTAAGTTGTAGGCAAAAAAGCCATCTACCCTCCCAACTCCTTTTATTACTCCTCGCTGTCTTTTAGTAGGGCCTCGATGAACTGATTGTACTCTTCTCCCATAGGGAGTTCATAGTCTACCTTTATTTCTCTTCTTTTAACAACTACCTCTTCATTTTTAATTGGATTCCATCCCACCTTATCAAACGCTTGCCAGTAAAAACCAATTCCTCTTTTTTGCCAGTTGGGTAGATCATTAAAATTGATTCCGTTCTCGAACAATAATTCATTTTTAAAAGCGGTTGACTTCCCTTTGATTGCTCTTGTAGCTTGGATCGCCGTTTTACCTTTTTCTCTCAATAGCCAATAACAGTGGGCATTGAGCGCATTTCGGTGGGCATCCTCATTCCTCCACCTGAAGTAATCAATTACATCTTGTTCTCTTGGTAATTGTGAAACTCTACAGTCAAAAGCGCCTATATCGCCAAGTAACACCGAAAATTTTGCGCTTGCTTCGCCCGCTAGGATGGAATTATATTTCCTTAGTTTTCTTGAAAAGGTACTTTCGTTCAGGTCAAATAATAATGAGATTTCGTCGCTCTCAGTAAAACCGTAGACTACTTTAAAACCACAATTCATAAGATGTTTTACAGTTTCTACCATCAAATCTCTGAATTGCTCGTCAAAGGGTCTCTTGAATGAGTGTTTTTCCTTAGTTAGCTTTGTAAAGCCTCTTCCATCGATTCTGGCGACCATATAAATGTTAGGAGGTACACAGAAATCGTGGGACGTCTCGTAGATTCTTAATTTTTTATCTAGCTCATCAAATTTCATCTTTCCAATTTTCTATTGTAAATCCATCATTAGCTGTTTGCACAAAAAGCAGTTGATCAAACCCTTCTTCTATTGTTGGTATTTCCAGTTTTCTGTAACACCCTTTAATACCTACCTCGGGTACTTTTTCCTTACCCGTCCTCAAGTTATTGCGTTGAATGGCTTCTTCTATGGAAGAGCTGAAATAATAGCCAATCACTTCGTATTTGTTCTCTTTAGCAAGCTTAATGTACTTTGCTCTTTCTTCTGAAGTTGGATTGGTGTTGTCCACTACAAATCTCGCTTGCGTATTAAAGCAGGTTTCCAGAAATTGTCTTTCTTTATTTCTGGTATTCAGTAAATCCATACTTAACCTTACGTGGCTATTAAAGAAATTAGCCTTATAGAAAGTCGATTTACCGGTTGCTTGTATCCCTATGAATAGTATTGCTTGCATTCAGCGGATTAACAGTATTTTGATTGAAACTTATTTTATTGAAAGGTATAGCTTCCAGTGTGATGATTAACCACAACGAGGGAATTTACCAAAAAAGCTGATAAATCCTCTTTATTTGTTCTGCTGTTAAATCCTTCATCTCATCCTCTAGTCCTGCATTACAAATGAAGCCAGTTTTTTCAGAGTAAAAAGCGTAAACTTCACCACCTTCTTCTGATGTAAAGATGATAGGATTAGGACTCGATAACTCAGTTCCACACCAAGCAAATACAGCGCCTTGGTCAGTAAACATCTGTAAAGTTTCTCTGATCACATTGAACCAGTTGTTACTTTCGGGGAATTCTTTTATATAGATGGTAATAGCGTATACTTTATATTCATCGTTATCAAACGACGTAGTATTATACTCGGCGGTTTCTTTTTCCCAAGTCTTCTCTAGCCTTTCTAAGGCTATTTTTCGAGGTAGGTGATTCAACCATTTACCATAAAAATAAAGACCATCTACCTCTTCATATCCCTCTTCGAAGCGCCAAAAAACACCTAAAGAATTTCTAGTAATCATACTTTAGTAAGCTTTGGTATCATCTCTGATTAACTTGGCAAGGAACGAATAATCACCTTCTGGAAGATTCATCCTTTGACCTATTTTCTCTACAAAGTGGAAGAACTCCCTGTTTATTTCCACATCATACTCATAAAGTTGAGTAACAACCGTATCGAAAGCAAGTCCATATTCTCTGTTGAGTAGTAACTTTTCTGCGTACTTTACGTCGATTTCTCTTAGACCTAAAGTTCTAGCTGCTTGTATTAAAGTATCGACTGACTCATTTAGATTACTCATATTTATCTAATGCATCTATTCTTTCAAGCTTATATATTCTATAGCCCCCCAATGCTTAAAGTATTTTAAATTCTGATTTTGGTGAAAATATTGTGTCTCTATCGTATTACCATCAGCAATAGGAGTAGATAAAACAAAATCATTTGGGAATAACAGCTTTATACCTATTGGAGCATCGGTTGAGGCATAAACTAACTCCACCGCTTTCACTTTTTGGTTTACAATACCTTTAAATAGAGCAACATCGGATACTTCATAATATTCCGTATCCATTTCCATTCCTTCCTCACAATCCATCCATCTTTTCATTCTACTTTCAAACGCTGTCCATTCAAAGTACTGAGCAGGAACAGGCAGCTCTTTTACCATTGGTGTGGTCAAATCGTCCATATCAGTAGTGATCAATAGAAGCTTGTCAGGTGCTTCTTCGAAAATATACCCTGCAGATATATCAATCTGAGAGGTAGTTTCTTCCCCATATGGTGGCCAAATGACTAGAAAGAGTCTTTTTACCTTTTTACCTATAATTTCTTTGAGCTTTTCCTGTATTGATAATACCTTGAACGTCTCCTTATTCATCGTTCTAAACATATACTTTTAACTCTACTTATCATCTAGTTAGTAGAAAATATCCTGTGCTTCTAAGTTCAGCAAAGTTTTGACTTCGTTTGTATCTTTTTTCTTCTTATAAGCAATAGGGAACTTATCTAAAAACCGCTCATCTATATCATTAAGAGATTTTATACTTCCAAGTAAGTAACCATTTAGTTCGTAGCTGCATACTATGTACTTTACCTGTACATCTTTCTCAAATATTTTGTGAGCATATCTATGAAAGATTCTTAATTCTTCCTCTGAGTTCTCCTTGTGAAATACTTGATTAGGAAAACTTAAACATAGCTCTATAAAATCCTCTCCTTCGTTTTCTGATATTGTCATTAAGATTTTGCTATTAGCTATTGAGTTGCCCTCTTTGCCAAGTGCCATTTTAAACGATTGTACAATCTCATCTGATGTTCTATCATCTTTTTTAATTAATGCTGAAAGGTCAAAATATTCTGGCATATCACTTAAGTGCTCCTGTGGTTTTTACATATTTCGCTTGTGTTGGACTTAGCTTCCAGCCACCTATTAAGTTTACTGCTCTATCAGTTATGACATTCAATTAATCGTTAGAGGAATCAGATTCTCTCTTCAAAAAATCTTCGAACGCTTCTTCATTTTTAAGAGCTTCTACATGAAAAGAGTTCGCCGTTTCTAAGATGCGTTCCCAACTTTCAAGGCTCAAATCTATTGTATTCTCGTTAGGGTAAGTTCTGAAGTATAAGCTTTTATCATCGCTTATCCCTATTTCCATAAACGGATTATTTTCACCCTCAAAAAATAACTCTATGTAAGGGTAGGTGGAAGATACATCTGCTACTTCTTCGTATCTAATTACTTTCATATTTTTATCTTATTCCTCTAAATCCTATGAATTTGCCATTTGCCGTCCAACTAGGTAAAACACCTCCACCAAAAAGCCACTTAATAAATACAAGCTTACAAGCTGCTGGTAGTAATCTTTCTGTGCTACCAGCCGCCCGCTCGCTTTAATTTCTTTGAGTTTTTCCTGTATTGATAAGGCTTTGAAAGTCTCTTTGTCCATTACACTTTTTAATAGGATAAAGCTAGTCGATTATTTTTGGCTTTAGCCATAAAGCTATTAAATGTTCTTCCGATAATACAGCCACACATCCTTTATTAAATTCAACTGAATTACCTCTATTGATAGGATCACCAATACAAATCCAACCAGTCTCTTCATTAATTGAAACTTCCCACTCTTGTTCTTTATTAAGTCGATAGGAAAAGCCAGGTTCCAGATTAGTCAAAAGTTTTAAAGAGCCTTGTTTATACTCAGGAACTTTATGATTACTTGCGATCCAAGTAGTATGCGGACACATACCCCATACTTGAATTACTTCATCATTTTCATTAATGGTTAGGTTTACATTATTAACTAAAATATCCAAACTGATTTCTTTAGCGGTAGGCGTAGAATCGAAAGCATAGTCCTTGGTTCTGTACACTAAGTTCCTATTTTGAATTGAAGTTTGCAGATTTATCGAAAATCTCATAATTATTTGACGAAGTTGTAATGGTAGATTACTTTAGTTCTAGGATCAATTACTAATTCCCAAGTTCCTTGAGAGTTTACAACAACAACTTTCTTAAAAAATAACTACCGTCAACCCATTTGGGCAACTAGGCAAACCCCCTTATCTGGTCTCAGCGTGACGCTAAGACCAGATAAGGGAACATTTTTCTATTCCTAAATGCTAATACAACAACACAAGTAGTCTCGCTTGCGCTAAAGACTACTCACAACGGAGGTGGTCTGTAAGTAATATCAAAACGACCATCGGTGATAAAGATAGTTTCACAGCCATCCTTACCAGGCAATGTAAACTCAAAGCGTCCTGCAATGATATGATTAATTGTATCGAGCTTAGTAATAGTCACCTTTCCAATATGCGTACTATCAACATAAAAGCAGTTTTGTAGATAATCAACGTATACTACTTTTCTATCAAGATAATTTTTTTTCTCAAAAAAATAGGTCTTCTCTTCATAAACATCTTCTTCTATCACAAAAGAAAAGTAGCTACGTAGATTTTTACTTGGCAGGGGTTCGCTAATTCTATCTGTTTCTATGAAAAAAGTTCCATCACCATATCCAGCTCTTATAGCAGACCTGTCAATAGAGCCTTTTGGTAACCACACCTCTCCATTAACCAAACAGCCAAGCGTATTTCTACCTACTTGAGTAGCTTCTGGGAGTGTAGCGGCTGGCTCATTTTGGCAAGCGAATAGACTACCTAATGCGAGTAGATGAAACAGTACATAAATTTTTCTCATATTTTATTTTTTATGAATAATGAACGTCTTATCTGAATCTTTTTGATGGTAATTACAAGCTTACAAAAGTAAATGAGCTACACGGCTCCCGCATTTGAAAATGCTAATACAACAACACAAGTAGTCCCGCTTGCGCTAAAGACTACTCATAACGGAGATTATAGATGACCTAGCTAGAGTTAGTAATTAATGATTACCTTAAAGTTATCTAGCTCATCTTCAACATCTTTAAGTGTTGCTAGTACTTTATCTGCATAATCACCTAGATACCTTTTACTCTCGGAATACTTGTTCCATTCAATTATAAGTGGTAAGTCCACCCATCCAGTAAGGCAATCATATAATGCGTCTAAGTTCTTACCATAATAATCTGGTAATTCTAGTTCTACCTTCAATATTTCATGTAAACTATCTTGACTACTTATTTCTATTCCATTTATAAAAACCTTTTTCATCTTACTTAATTTGAGTGAATGTCTTATAATGATCTGTCGTTTTATAAATTAATCCATCATTAGAGTATAGAATTCTATCACCACCTCGAAAACCACCTGAATAGTTAATATCAGCTTCGAACCAAGTTCTTCCACTTTTATTAGGTAAAAGTCCTTCTCTATTTTTGAAAACGTCACCACCAATACTTTTTCCTGGAGCAACCTTATGTAGATTTCCAGTTTTTGGATTCCATCCCAGTTTCTTTGCTTGCGCCTTAGTAACAAAATTACTCGGTAATGTTCCATTCTTCTTAAGATGGTTTCCAACATCCTTAAAAGAATTTATTATTCCCTTACTACTCACTAATTTCTTACTCATCCCTAATGTTTTCCCCATCTTCCCGAGCTTGGCAAACTTAAATATAGGTACTTCCGAAGCGACTGCTATACCTCGATCTAATCCGCTTACTTGCTGTCCTGCCAGGTTGGTATTACTGTAAGAAAGCTTAGAAGCATCGAGCAGCGTGTAAGTAGGATGCCAGTTGGTAAAGAACTTGTGTACGGGGCTGCCTGTACCGGTTCCGCCTGTCCAAGCATTAAGATTTTGAATAAAGCCATTCCAACGTTCTCCAATACTAGGGCTGTAAGCATCCGCTACAATATTAATCTCTGGGTGGTTAAAGCTACTGTTCATCTTCGCTTGTTCTACTTTCAGATCGAGCTGCAAGTCTTGCAGCGCATTATTGACGAGCTCACTAGTAAGCCCAGGACAACAATTACCCGCTTGCCCTGCTACGCCATTGAGCGCGCCCGTAGCTACTGTACCTTTGGCAAGCGATACTTTTATCATTTGTCCTGCTATGGAAGGTAGTTTTACGCCCATACCTACACCCATACCTGCGCCCTTGGTTATACCTAATAATTTCGCTCCGATAGCAGCCAGTGGTATCAACCCCGTTGGGTCATTATACCCAATCGGGTTATTAAAAGCATATTGGTACGGTGTTAAGCCAGGGAACATTTCTCCCATCGCGTCTATCCCCTTAAACCTACCTAGTTGCGGATCATAACCTCTCCAGTCAGTTTCATAAAATAACTGATTCCCTGACAGATGTTTTTGTGCCTCCGATCCCCCATTATAAAAGTACCGATTCTGCGGTACTGCCTCTTTGCCTAACCCCGTCATTAAGCCCCCGAACGGATAAAAGTGATTTTCCTGTACAATAGGTGAGACGACCTGCTCGGTCTCCAACATATCAAACCATACGTCGGCGTCGCTGTCGTTGCCTACCAGTACGTGGGCGTAGCCATTCTGAGGAACACGCACACTTTCTAGGGCTAGCTCCTGCCAAGCCGTTTTGGCATCCTCTTCTACAAATACGAGCTGCTGCCCTACGTAGTTGTCTTCCAGGTCGAAGAACATCACCTTCAAGAAAGCCCGTGGCAAGGCATCGGTGTTGTTGCTGCGCTGAGGGCTGAGTGCCAACCCAGCTACCAGCCGGCTTGCCTCGGCGGCTAGCTCAGGGTCGCTCCCTTCGGCAATGTTGGTCAAAAACACACTCACCGTATTGCCTTGGTTGTTTTGGGCATTTTCTAAGTAGCGCGCTTGTACCCGTAGGTTGAGCAAGTCGCCTTTACCTACGGCTAGCTTCTTCCAAGGCCCCACTGGCTGGGTAGGATTGGTTTCGGCTACGTAATTGCCCGCATAAGCACTGGGTTTCCCCGCTTGGGTGGTGTTTACGCGGCTTTGGGCAATCTGGTAGTAGCCATCTTCTTCGGGCTGCTCCATATTGGCAATCGCCGTAGGCAAGGTAGCAGGTGTGCCAAAAATCACCCTTACGTTGCCTTGTTGGTCGGTATAGTAGTACTCATAGGCAAAGGTGTTGTCGTTTCCTGCTTGGTACTGCGGTGCTACGGCGCGGCCTTGGGCAGTGTGTAAATAGTGTAGTGCATCATCTTCGTATTCAAACATCCCCAAGTAAGTATGGGTCTTATCGAGGGCTACACCGCCGTTGCCATCAGGTGTATAAACCGCCTTGCGCAGTTTGTTGCCCACCGCATCGTAAGTATACTGTAGGTAAGCGCCACTCTGGTAGGTAATGATCTCGGGTTGGTCGAGAAAGTTGTAGGTAATGCTCACTACCTTGTTGTTGGCATCGCTCAGTAGATTCCCGTTGGCATCGTAGGTAAAGTCTTTTACGGGATTATTTTCTGGATTGTAGGCGTTACGATTTTGGAAGTCGCCCAGTGCGCCATCGGTAGTGATAGCATCCTCTACCGCCACCAACTGATTGCCCTCGTAGGTGTAAGGAATTTTGTACAATGCGTCAAAGAACATTTACTTCTTATGAGGTAGTATTTCCATAAGCTTTTTATACTTTTCTTCATCTAAATAACGCATAGGAATTAGAAAAGCTTTCAGCTTTGTTTCGTGAATTAAGAGCCAATCTTTCATTTTTACTGTCTTTAGTAAGCTATCAAGGCGTAGGGCTGTATGAAATGTATCTCCTCGAACGTGAAGCATTTCCTCAGTAAACTCATATTCAACCTCTTTATTAAGTATTTTCTCTGTCTTGTATACTCTTTTGGCTGAAAGATAAATATTGAGCATTGGAAGAGAAGCCAAAACTAATCCAAGTATGCTAGTGGTCATACCATTGTAAAGTCTTTCAGGTTTGGAAAGCATCAAACTTAGTAAAGTTGTTACTATCCCAATAAAGAGTACAAACAGAACAGTTAGTGTAAAGAACCTTATTGGGAATTTTTTATAGGTTAGCCTCAACAATAAATGAAAATATTCTTTAAAATCAATTTTTACTTTTAGTTTCATAATACCTTTACTCTATACGTCTTCTAAATTTTTCAAACTTTCCATAGGCTTTAAGATATCTTCATCTTGAAGCACTAAATAATCATATAAAACCACCGAAAATAAGGGATAATTATACTTTTGATGAAGTACACGTGATTCTATAGATATGATAATTTCATCACTTTCTACTTTCCAAGAGAAACCAACAAGGTGCTTTTTGATCCAATCAATGAGCATCTCTTTTCGAGAATTGATAGGTAATACCAATACAACCGTAAAATCTCCATCATATTCAACAAAGTAACCCATTTTGTTAGCTGCTTTAAAAAGCACCTCCTCAGTATTCCCTTTTTCAAATAGAGCTTCAAAAAAGTTGTTTTCTGCCCTATGAAATGTGATAATTCTTTTCATATGACTAGAGAACTTACTTAGTAGCTTTCCTTTTCGATAATTATCTGGTTTTACTAACTTAGATTTTATAATTGCCCTAGTACTGATAATGGATAAAATCTTCTGAGAAAAGAAACACACAATAAAGCCTAAAAAAAAGAAATACAGTGTATTCTTTCTGAGAGCAATAGCAATTATGAGTCCTGCTAAAGCAAGAAGTATAATAAGTAAATTGATACGGACAAAAATACCTTTTATTTTAAAACTTTTTTCCATACGTCTTTAGATTTAATCTTGTAAATGGTCTAAAAGCTTTCCAAGTCCTTCGAGCAGTTCCTTCTTCATGTTATAACTTTTCTTATTCTTAGGTGTTTTTGCTTTTCCTCTAGAAGTTTTTAGCTTATCTATATCTACACCATTTGTCGTTTTTGGTTTTGCTTTAGGGTTTACTTTTTTGTAGGTAATTGACTTTTCTATGGTACTTTTATCAGTAATAGTCTTACCCGTAGTCTTACCCTTACTGTAATATCTACCTTTATTACCAAAGTTATTAAGTCCATTGGCAAAAGTATTAGCTCCATGTGCGGTAGCTGCCGTCCCAATACTAGTAGCGGGGGCACCGTAAATAGCTCCAACACCTGTAAGAGAACTAATTGTGCCTGTGGTAGTTACAGTAGCACCCCAAACAGTTTCTCCTACTCCTTGAATGATACTTAAACCGTCACCTATAGTCTGTCCATAACCGAAAGCTCTTGAAGTTGGGCTTTGTCTTTTAATGAGACTGTAAGAATCAGTTGGTCCCGTGATAGTAGTGTTATTGCTAATCCAAGCATTTCCTATACCAGCACCAAATTCTAATACATCATTTTTAAATTCTATTAGACCTTCGCAGCACCCTGATTGTATAGTACTATTTAATGCGCCTGTTCCCACCGAACTTTTAAAGAGCATAATCGTGCTTCCCTTCGTCAGCATCAAAGAAGTAGTCGCTGCCGCTGAGGCACTAGCAGTCATCCCAGCCGCAGTAGCAGCATGCATGGTGGGTGGGCCTGCGGCGGCGGCGCCACCTACGGCTGTCTTAGACACCAATGCTGCACTGCCCCCTTTCACGCCTGCAATCGCTTTAATGCCTGTCCATAGTTTACCAAGCAGTGCTGGGATAGCGATCAACCCGCTTGGATCGTTGTAACTAATCGGGTTATTATAAGCGTATTGATACGGCGTTAAGCCAGGGAACATTTCCCCTATCGCATCGATTCCCTTGAACCTACCTAGATGGGACTATACGTAAATAATTAACTGATAACCAGTTTTTTTATATTTTATCAAAGAACATTTTTCTATTCCTAAATGCTAATACAACAACACAAGTAGTCCCGCTTGCGCTAAAGACTACTCGCAACGGAGTTTACAACAACAACTTTCTTAAAAAATAGCTATCGTCAACCCATTTAGGCAACTGGGCAAAACCTATAATGGTCTCAGCGTGACGCTAAGACCAGATAAGGGGAACTAGTAGTATTTAACTAAAGATCAAACTATCATCTATTGGAGTACCCTCTTGGCTCTCTATGTACATGTAAAAACCTATCTCGATTTCCTTTGGATTAAGTAGTTTGAGCTTCGTTTCTACTATATATTCATCTTCGGAAAAAATTACTTTAATGAACTCTTCTTTAGAAATAATTTTGTGGATAGGAAAATCTATCTCGTCTTTCAAAAAAGCGTTCTCTTCGTCATTGATACATCTTTGAAAGGCTGCCTTTGCTCTTAGGAATGAACCTTCTAAATCGAACTGTTCAAATCGTTTCATAGTTTATTCGATTTAGTGACCCATTAACTTATCAAAAACGATATGACCATTCACATCTTTATTACCATATATTCTTAGATCACCTCCTTTTCCAAGTATTTTGACCTTATATGAGTAGCCTGTTTCAGCAGCTTCTGTTTTTGTTAGCTTAATTATACCCTGTTTCCCTGTAGGCTCTACTATGCCTTTTTTTATGGCTGCTTTTACTTTAGTTTGAATGACTGGGTCTAAAGACTTAAATATTTTCCTCTTCACCCAACCACTCGTTTTAGCCGTATTAGTCACCACATTCTTCCCAATACCAAGCATTTTTCCTATCTTCCCAGCTTTCAAAATCTTAAAGGCAGGCACTTCCGAAGCCACCGCTATGCCTCGATCCAACCCGCTTACTTGTTCACCTGCAAGGTTGGTATTACTATAAGAAAGCTTAGAAGCATCAAGCATCGTAGCCGTCGGATGCCAATTCATAAAGAAGGTGTGAATAGGACTACCAGGGCCTGTACCGCCTGTCCAAGAATTAAGACTTTGAATAAAGCCATTCCAACGTTCTCCAATACCAGGTTTGTAAGCATCCGCAATAATATTTACTTGATCTAAGTTGTAATCGCTATTCATCTTAGCGATCTCTACATTAAAGTCTTGGATACCCCTATTAATACTATTGATAAATCCAGGATCGGGACAACAATTGCCTGCTTGCCCTACTACGCCATTGAGCGCACCCGTAGCTACTGTACCTTTGGCAAGCGATACCTTTATCATTTGTCCTGCTATGGAAGGCATTTTTACGCTCATACCTACACTTACTCCCTTGGATACTCCTGCTATTTTTGCTACAATCGCTGCAAACGGTATAAGTCCCGTTGGATCATTGTATCCAATCGGATTGTTATAAGCATATTGGTAAGGGGTTAAACCCGGAAAGAGTTCTCCCATCGCATCGATGCCCTTGAACCTACCGGTTTGCGGGTCATAACCTCTCCAGTCAGTTTCATAAAATAACTGATTCCCTGATAGATGTTTCTGCGCCTCCGAACCACCATTATAAAAGTACCTGTTTTGTGGAACCGCCTCTTTGCCCAAGCCTGCCATGATCGATCCGAACGGATAAAAGTGATTTTCCTGTACAATGGGAGAAACCACCTGCTCGGTCTCCAGCATATCAAACCATACGTCGGCGTCGCTGTCGTTGCCTACCAGTACGTGGGCGTAGCCATTCTGAGGAACACGCACACTTTCTAGGGCTAGCTCCTGCCAAGCCGTTTTGGCATCCTCTTCTACAAATACGAGCTGCTGCCCTACGTAGTTGTCTTCCAGGTCGAAGAACATCACCTTCAAGAAAGCCCGTGGCAAGGCATCGGTGTTGTTGCTGCGCTGAGGGCTGAGTGCCAACCCAGCTACCAGCCGGCTTGCCTCGGCGGCTAGCTCAGGGTCGCTCCCTTCGGCAATGTTGGTCAAAAACACACTCACCGTATTGCCTTGGTTGTTTTGGGCATTTTCTAAGTAGCGCGCTTGTACCCGTAGGTTGAGCAAGTCGCCTTTACCTACGGCTAGCTTCTTCCAAGGCCCCACTGGCTGGGTAGGATTGGTTTCGGCTACGTAATTGCCCGCATAAGCACTGGGTTTCCCCGCTTGGGTGGTGTTTACGCGGCTTTGGGCAATCTGGTAGTAGCCATCTTCTTCGGGCTGCTCCATATTGGCAATCGCCGTAGGCAAGGTAGCAGGTGTGCCAAAAATCACCCTTACGTTGCCTTGTTGGTCGGTATAGTAGTACTCATAGGCAAAGGTGTTGTCGTTTCCTGCTTGGTACTGCGGTGCTACGGCGCGGCCTTGGGCAGTGTGTAAATAGTGTAGTGCATCATCTTCGTATTCAAACATCCCCAAGTAAGTATGGGTCTTATCGAGGGCTACACCGCCGTTGCCATCAGGTGTATAAACCGCCTTGCGCAGTTTGTTGCCCACCGCATCGTAAGTATACTGTAGGTAAGCGCCACTCTGGTAGGTAATGATCTCGGGTTGGTCGAGAAAGTTGTAGGTAATGCTCACTACCTTGTTGTTGGCATCGCTCAGTAGATTCCCGTTGGCATCGTAGGTAAAGTCTTTTACGGGATTATTTTCTGGATTGTAGGCGTTACGATTTTGGAAGTCGCCCAGTGCGCCATCGGTAGTGATAGCATCCTCTACCGCTACCAACTGGTTGCCCTCATAGGTGTAGGTCAAGTCATCAGTATCGCCGTAAGTACCGTCCAAGTCATCAGTAAGCCCTTTCCTTTTAAGGGTGAGTAGGTTACCGTTGGCATCGTAGGTCAGGTTACGCACGCTGTATTGTTGGTTGGTCTCCGCGTCTTGGTCGCTGTAAAGCGCGCTGTTAAGTTGTCTCAAGTCAGAGTATTCGTACTTATACTTTCTCAGTGCATCGCCTTGGGTACGCCAAGCCAGCTCGGTTACTTCACCAAAATGGCGCGTTTCGCCCAAAAAGCCGTGGGTAAGCTGCATTTGGAACAGCTTCTCGGCTTGGCTCTCGTCGCTGGGGTCGTTCAGCGTTTCGAGCCAACCAAGTAAATGGTACCCGTAGGTCATTGTCTCTAGGTCATCACCTACTGTTTTTTCGGTTACCTGCCCTAGTACATTATAGCTAAAGCTGGCCAACAGTTGCTCTGGCTGGTTGTCAATTTGGTGGTACTGCGCGAGTACACGCCCCAAGCGGTCGTACTCGTAGCGAGTGGCTATTTTTACTTGGCTACGGGTTACATCCTTCGGATTGCGATGGCGTACCACACTTTTTATCTCTCGCCCGTCGTAGCCGTACTGGGTAGTCACCAAATCTTCCCCAAAGGTACCTTCGGCCACGTAGGTTTGCGCTTGTAGCTGGATGGGGTTGTAATCTTCATCGTAAAAGACGGCGGTGGTCAGCCAATCATCCTGCCCGTTTAGTACTTTGGTCTTGGTAACGGTCACCATATCCTTCAGGCGGTCAATCGGCGGAGGCAGCGGAGTTTTAGCGGTTTCGGTGAAGTCACTTTGAAAGCCCTCGTTGTAGCTCGCGTCAGGTGTACCATCTTGGGTGTAGTAGTAGTGGTAGTAATAATCCACTTATAGTACATCGACCGTGGTCGGGAAGGCGCGGTTGGTATAATAATGCGTAGCTGCCGCAGTATTCGGCTTTTCAAAAAAGACCGTCTCTTGGTCTACCAGCGCTTGCATGGCCACTTGGTCAAGGCTTTCAGCGTGGGTGTAAATACCAGAGAACACTTCGCGCCCCAGTTCGTCGTACTTATAGAATTGCCACTGGTCTTGGGCGCGTTGGTTGCCATCTTGAGAGAGGATCAGCTCATCGCGTTGGTTGTACACCATATAGATAGGCGCTGCCTGCGGCGCTTTTTTCATCGTCATCCGTCCGTCAGCATCGTAGTCGTACTGGTAGCACCATTGGTTCAAGAAGGCAGCTTCTAGCGTAAAGTTGTCGCCACGACTCTCCAAGGCAGCTACGCCTTTGGGTGGAATGGTAATGCGTCCTTGTCCAAAGTCGTCGTAAACGTAGTAGGTCTCGATGCCGGTAGGCACTTTTTTCAACACGGTTTGCCCCAGCTTATTGGTGTAGGTGGTGACGGGCTCGTTCAGCCGGCCCATTTGCTTCTTCCCTACTTTTTGTACCATCAGTTGGCGGGTGTTGTAGTAGCCTTCCGCTTTTATTTCACCCGTATCAAAGTCGTAGGTAAAGAGGCGTACCTCATTGTCGGCATTGTTGGCGTAGTAGGTTTGCTCGTTGCGATGAGTCACGTTAGTAGCATCAATCCTGACGTTGGGGGGTGGTGTTGTATCTACATCCGCGTCACCATCCATCCCTACTACACTACTTTGACGCACTACGTTCAATGGAGAGTGATCGTAGTGTTGCTGTTGATAAGGATGTTCAGTATGTGCAATACTGGGCGTATTTTGGTAGAAATCGGCTTGTTTGGCCAAGGGGTCTTCTTGCATAAAGCCATTGTTACCACCTACATAAGGTAAATAGCCTTTTGGTTCGCGCCCTAGCTTATCATATTGTTTGAATGAAACAATATCTTGCCTATCGGGCGCACCTTGCGTTACTACTTGCTGGGTAGGGCGAAGCGCATTATCCAAATAGGTAGTGACTTGGTGAAGGTCTTTAGCATCTAGTGTAGCGAGGTCTTCCTCTCGTTTCACCTTCTTCAAGGGGGTATTGATGGTCACAAAATGACGACCAGTTCCTCTAAAAGAGCCTTCATTTACGTAGAAAGGAGTAGACTTCCCCACCCCTTGAATAAGCGAAGAGGTAACCTCTACGTGGTAACGCGCCTGTAGATGGTCGGGCGTATTGCTTACCAAATAACTCGATGCGTTGGATACCTCAGTTTCATCGTTCTTTTTCCAAGTGTAGGTATCGTAGGTGTCCTGCGTTTGTAACGCCATATTGAGGTTCACAAACCCTCGTCCTTTTTCGATGGTTGGTGGCGGTACCATTTCTACCTTTACCGCGGCGGCGGCACTCTCACAGCCCGTTTCAGTATTTGTAGTGGTCACGTAGTATACCATATCTTGCTGTACGGGTGGCGTAGTAAAGCTATTTCCTTCGTGCAAGGGCGTAGCAAGGTCCATATCCGCATACCACTTTATATTGGTATTAGATGCTTCTAGCGCAAGGGTAGCGGGGTTGTTTTCAAATACTTTGATAGCAGTGGCAGGTACTACTGGAGGGGTGGGGTTTTCAAAGTGGGCAAGCGTAACGGCTCTCCTACTAGAAATAATCACCTTACCCTCATTATCAAAATTCTCAAAACGGAGCTGCAATTCTCCATAACGTGTTACAGATTGCCCGCTAGGTATTTCCTCACGATACCTACCTCCATCATTATTAATAGGTACACTGGATGTACTATCTTCGTAAACGGCATAGCGCATGTTGTAGTAGAGATTCTGGTAACCTTCTCTTTCTGGTACATCTAATATGAGATGCCTTAAGGAGAAATTATCCATACGCATCTCTACCTTATCAACGTCACTACATTCTCTTAGGTTAAAAAGATCATCTGGTAGGCTATAGAGAATATCACCTCCTTCTAAAAAAAGATCATCCGTTTCTTCTCCAAAAGGGCTTATGTAGACATGGAACTTAACCTCAGTATTATAGTTCGTACCAGCTACAATGATTTCTGCATCAAGCTGAGATCTCTCATCGCTCCATTCAATTATCGCATAATTCTCTCCATTACCATTATACTTATGGATAATTGTACCATTATGAACCTCCTTAAATTTATATCGGGAATCGGGAGATGTTATTTCATAAACATGAATACTCCCAGGCTTTACATGGTTAGGACCTTCAATAAGTTGTGACATCCCTACTCTAGAGATAAAAAAAAGCAAAAATACAATCAATAAGTTTTTCATAAGGCTTGGTTAGTTGCGGTTATAGTATTGGTAGTTGCGGAGAATGTTTCCTTCTTCGTCGCGTATATTTTTAATACGATTCAGGTCGTCGTACTCATAGTGAATGGTGTTATGATTTGCATCGGTTTCGCTGTCTAAACCTATTAAGTCTTGGTAAGTGTAGGTCTTCATCCGCGCCCCTTCTGGGTACACGCGGAGGTCGTCTATCCAAGCGTATTTAACAGTAATATCGAAGGTTAGGGGCGAACCAGCAGGTAGCTTCCATTCGAAGTATTGCCAGCCAAAACCATCCACTGGGTAGGTAGTACCTTCTACTACTAGCTCGCCTTTGGGTGCGCCTGGGGCGTTGGTTGCCCACAACGAAACCACGTACTGCTTTCCGTTGGGTAATGCTGGGAAAGAATGAGAAAGCGTACCATTGCTAAAAGCGGCCTCTCCTGTGAAGCGCATTGGCTCTGCTAGCCTATTAGAGCTGGCAAAGTCGCCTAAGTCTACACTGCCTTGCGTCCAGCCCTCTAATAAATCCGTCTCAAAATTCTCAAAAGCCACTTGGTCGTAAGTAGCATTGAGCACCTCAGCCACCAAGCGCCCTTGCGTATCGTATATCTTCGCTGCCGAGAGGCCATCTTGCTCTTTAATTTCTAGCGGTCGGTCTTTCTCGTCGTATTTTACGAGGGTGGCTTCGCTTTCATAGCGGTCGTCGTAGGTAAAGTTATTACCACTGATGGAAGCCAACGGTACATTCGCGATGGGCTTTTTAGCTTTAAAATGTAGCACTTCTTTAAGCACTGGTGTATTTTCAGTTTCAGGACGATTCCCATATGGGTATTGAATGTAGTCCTTAAAGAGTGAGCCTGTGTTGAGTTGATACAGGTGTAGCGTACTTTCTAGTAAGCGAGCGGGTGCAGCATTTCCTTTTTGGATGGTTGTACGCTTTTCAATAGGGATGCCTACCATAAATCGCTTCCTCATTAAATCAAGCGATCGGCTCATCGCATCGCCATCAGCATTAGCCGTGAAGTCGTCCGCGTAGCGGTAAGTGGTCTCATACGTATTTCCCTTTCCGTCTGTATTAGTAACGCTGCGTACTTCAGTATTGTCTTTATATGCATAATCAGTAATCGTTTCAACGTAATTAGTTCCTTCTAAATCGTAGGTACGCTCTAAGGTTTGTGTGAGCGCTACCCAACGGGAGGCTTCTTCGTACTTACCGTAATAGAGTATGCTAAGAATAGTAACCTTACTGGAACCACCACTAGCATCGGTAACGACCCTATCGTAGTAAAAGCCGATACCAGGTACCTTTTTATTCTTGGTGCGGTCAAAATCGTAGGTGTACCGTGTTTCAGAACGCAAATGACCATCACGATCGTAAACAGAGATATTTTTGAGAAGCCCTCTTTCCCAAGAGCGAGTAGCATCAGGGAGGTAAGGCGCTATATCAGCATCGCGCGGATACAATGTAGTACCACTTAAAAAATGCTTAGGAGTAATAACATCAGGGCGCTCTTCGAAGCCTGTAAATTCATAAATAGTTTGCCCATTATTACCCTCTCCTTCGTTAAATTCACGTACTTTTCTATACACTACCGCATTGTCTGAGGTAAGCCCTGCTATATTAAGTGGTTGTGAGCTGCGGTGTAAATACCAAGCTTCTTTTCTTCTCACCAGCGTTCTCGGCGCAGTTTCAATAATAATCCTCTTAGCGTACTGCGGTATAAACTGCGCAGCAGTCGTTTCTTCTTCATAGGTATAGCGCTTATGCGAGATTACCTCTCCTTGCCATCGAGCTGTAGAAGTAATAATTTCTTTAATACGTAAGCCTGCTCCTGCTTTAGTCGTATTACTAATAGGGTCTTTATAAGTGTTAAGCTCATAAATATACTCTGTGGCAGCGCCAGAAGGAAACTGTATTTTGTGTAAGGATTGTGCCTGTGTACCTGAAAAATCAGCATCTTTACTAATTCCCTCATAGAACAGCACACTAACGCTTCCTACATTGCTGTTATCTGTATATTGAGTAGCAGGAATACCGTGTGTAACGGGATTATTTCCTGGATTAGTATAATACCCCCAATGGTCGGTAGCAAAGGAGTTACGGTTGGGTAAGGTAATGCCGTGGTAATAGAACTTATATGGTTGAAAACCCTCTTGCTTTACTTCTTCCAATAGCATACGTTCAGCATTTAAGCCTCCTGAGTAGTAGTAACGTAAATCAAATTGCTGAATTTTTTGGTTCTTTTTATTATACAGGGCTACTTGCTTTAGATATTTACCTCCAGTAAGGTCCTCTCGAGATGCATCATTTGCTCCATTATAGGTAAAGCGGATTTCACCACGATCTGAATAAATACGACTAATGTATTTAGCGTACTTAGTGGTGGTGGTCTGTGTGATGTCATAACTATCAGGAATACCTACCGCCGGACCACAATCAGGTTTCTTACCACTTGCGCGATCTGTGATTACTCTTATTATATCATACTGATTTTGTATAATGTCCGTATAGGTAATATTTCCCCCTTGCGAGTATTCAAAGTGTAGGGTTTCCCCATTAGGATACATCACTTCCTTTAAGTACCAAGTGCTTACAAACTCTTCTACTGTTGCAGGACCACTACTAGTGCAAAGTGGCGTAAAAGTAGTATTATAGTTAGTACGCTCTTTATAGGCATACTCATTACCATCTCCTACTACGAAAGTGGTTCCATCAGGTAAAGTAACCAGCCACCAAGATCGATTGAAGTTAGGACCATTACTTACATAATACTGTATACGAATATTCTGATAAGGTGTCATCACTACGTTACGGTCTTTATCGAGTATAAAGCGCCCTGTATATCCCATCAAATTGAAATAGAATATATCAGGCTCTTGATCATAGATAATATCACCTGAGATACCTAAGAATTTCTCTTTGGCTTTTGCCTCATCGGGGCTATTCACAAAGGCCTCTACCTCAACACCACCGTTATCGGGAGCACCACCACCTGCATAACCATACTGCAAATCATCTGGCTTATCCCGCACCACCCTTGTGATCATCCCGCCCGCATTGAGCGACCAGCCCAAGCCTACGTGGCTGGCAATGTCTTTCACTTTGATGCCGCCCGTATGATAGGCCAAACTCACTTGCATTTGGTCGAGTTGGCAGAGTGGTATTTGTACGTTTACGCGCCCATGCTGTAGGTCTACTGGCATCGCGGCAAATTGCGCCAGCGAGGTAGCCCCTGGTGAGGGGTTAATGCTATTAGGAGCGAAGTTAGCTGCTACTTGTGCTTGTCCGCTGTAACCGATAAGTAGTAAGAATAAGAGAATAGCACTCCCCAGTGTGTAATGTCTTCGTTGGAAACCCAACGAGCAGAAGTTTTGATAAGTCATTTTTGTTGTTGTTAGGTGTATCTTGGCAAGCCACTCATTTGGTAAAAAGTGTGCTTACTGCCTACACGGTGTCTATGTTGTTAATAAGTCTTTATCGCTAAGACAGTCAGGAAACTACCTGATGTAGTCCCCTTAATTACGATGCTCAAAAGTAGAAAAGTTTTAGGAAAAATGAAATCCTCTTGTATGTTAATTTTTTGTTAGGAAAGAAGTGAGACGTTAGATACAAGACACGAGATACAAGATTGTCTAGCGTCTCGTGTCTAATGTCTTGTTTCTGACGTCTAGTGTCTTATGCATCATCTCTAAAAATCATTATCTTTCGGAAATAGCAATTTACCCTCAATTACAAAATATGGAGTGGAAATGTGATCAGCATGGTACAGCCTACCACTACGCCACCGTAGCGCAAGACACCAATAAAGAAAAAGCACTAGGCGAATGGTGGGAAAAAATATTTACATTAGCAGCTCCCATTAAAGACTGGAATGTACTCATCGCCGATGTGTGGATCGACAACAGCGGTCGTATTATTGGCCACGTACAACGTAAAGAAGACGCCATCGGCACCGACAAAGGATTTAGGGTGGCGCTTCACTTTGACGATTACGTCCAGCAGCTAGAAGAGGCCTACAAAGCAACGGAGGAGGTATACGAGCGAGTCCTTTCTGATCTTTTATTGGAGTCAGAAGAGTTACTAGATAGCTCCATTTGGGACGAGGCGGTTATCAAAAAAGCCAAAGCACTTTACGACAAGCATCCCTTCGAAATATTTAGAGCAGTGCAAGGCGCCTGCGACTATAACTACAATAAGATTCACTTTCTTTGAGGAGGGAAATTAGAGGTAAGATGTCAGAAGTAAGACACCAGAGACAAGACAATAGACATCTTGCTTCTTGTATCTGATATCTTATGTCTAAAAAGAATCTACTCCTTCAACACCTGTGTGAGTTCTTGTTGAATAATACCTGTTAAATCGCTTGCTTGCGCTGCCCACATGGTAATCTCTTGTGCTACAATCTCTACCTCGCCGTAAGGCAGTTGGATTGTAAAGTTACCTCCTACTGGTGGGCGATGATTGGGCGCAGGATAAAGTAAAAATCCTTTACGGGCATTCCTGAGGGATAAGTAAGTAAGCAATTGGTATATATCCTGCGCTGCTACTCCCAAGGTACGACTTTGTGGATGGAGGAGTTTGTATTTAAAATCAATGACCCAATTGGGCGCGGCTAAATAAACATCATTACGAAGGTTAAACACTGGCTTTCCTGCGTTACGCGCCAAGTACTGTTCGCTCTGTAGTTGTGGGCGCTTACTTGGAAAGTGTAAGGCAATCAGTTGTGAAAGAAACGTCTCAAAAATACGCTCCATAGGAAGTAGAAAGCTCACGCCTACCGCGCTTCCCTGCCCTTGTTGGAGTTGTTGCGCTTGTAAAAGATACCGACAGAAATCTACCACTACCTGATAACGCGCATAGTAAGGATTAAGACGTACCTTGAGGCAGTCTTGTGGGGTACAGGCTACCAAACGCACACTCTCTAGTTTTGCCAGTAGTGCTTGGGCAAGGGTAGCCGTGGGACGATGCGTGGTTTGCGCCACAAAGGTATGAAGCGTGTATTTAAGGAGGCGATTGAGGAGATTATCGTATAAAAAACGCTGTCCTTGCACCTGAAAAAGCTGCCAACGCCCCTTGGTAACGTTTTTTTGCAGATAAGGGGCCACCTTCAATTTACCTTTTAAATAAGGGGTGGTATAGACCTGCTCTTCAAACTGATGAAAGGCTTGTACTTGGAGCAGATCGTTGATCCACACCAAGAACCAATACAAGTAAAATGATTGGAAAGATGGTAGAGTGACTGGCTGCGCAGCGGTGGTAAATGCCACGCCTCGTACGGGTACGTAGTCTGAGTAGCTTATGTAGTGGCTCAGATGATCAAAGAAGGCGGCTGGCGTAACCAGTTGTTCTTTTAAAAACTTGGGCAAGATGGTCACCTGTAAGGTAGGATGACAAAGTTGCCCTACGTAGTTATTGGCTCTAATAGTGCTGCCTTCCCACTGTAGAAATTGCTGCTTGGTGGTAGCGCCCTCCTGCCAAAACAGTGCTTGCTGCCACTGCTGATTGAGATAGTGTTTGAACTGTGCCTGCTGCGCCTCGTCGAAGCCCGTCTCTCTAAAAACATCGTACTCAAATAAAATCATGCCTTCTTTTTTCGCTGCTCACTCTCGATCACAGAGGTAATCATATGCTGTAGAGAGACATCATTAAAAGTAAGGAGTTTCAACCAGTAAATTTCTTTACGCTTCATTTGCCTGATAATTTGCTTAGGCGGATACCCTTTTTGCCAATAGGTAAGTACAGTGCCATAAAAATCTTGAAAGTAATGTAATTTGGCTCTCAAACAATCCTTAGCGCCTTTTCGTTGAGGGGTGTGCCCACAGAAAAGCACATCGAAATCGTATTGTAATACCTTCTCTAAAGAAGCGATTTGCTGTCCTATGTCTTCTCCTTTTCTAAAGTACTTGATTTTGACGCCCACGTACAAATCTCCAGAAAACAGCCAGCCTTGTTGCTTCTCCAAAAAAACGTGGTGGTCGGAAGAATGACCCGGTGTAGCAATCGGCGTAAGCGTGTAACGATCAGTTTCGATCGCTGCTGGAAAGGACTGCATCGCTGCATTGGTAGGTTTTATTTTCCCAAATAGAAAGCGCTCGTAAGGAAGCACGCGAAAGCCTTGTTGTACTTTCTGCTGGGTAAAGGGATGGGCGTAAATCGTGGGCTGGTGCTGTGCCTGTAGCGCCGCAACATTGCCCGTATGGTCTTCGTGCCAGTGGGTAAGCGCTATTTGCTGGAGGGGTTTCTCTGCCAACGTACGTAGGACGGTTCGTTGTGCATTGGCTTGCGCGGTATCGATCAGCAGTCCGTCGAGGTAGTAACAGTATACCGTGAGCAGTGGCTTTCCAATAGGGGCATAGCCAAACTCGTACATCTCTACGCCTTGATGGGTCGAAAATTGAACCTGCTGCATAAAAGGGATAAGGGTTATGCCTGATTAATCGGGATACGCCTCAGTATACTCTCTATAATATGATGGGTGGTAACGCCATCTGCCTCCGCTTCGTAGTTGAGAATAATTCGGTGATTGAGCACATCAGAGGCCACTTCTTTGATATCTTCGGGTAGTACGTAATCGCGCCCACTCAGGTAGGCCATGGCTTTGGCGGCCAAGTTGAGGTTGATACTTGCCCTTGGCGATGCCCCAAACTGAATGTAGTTGGCTTCTTCTCTAAGGCTGTAGTCATTGGGTAGGCGGGTCGCAAACACCAGTTCTATGATGTACTTTTCTAAAGACTCAGAGATAGTTACTTGATTCACATCATTCCGAATAGCAAAAATATCTTCTTTACCTAATACGGGATTGATATTGGAGGTATAGTTGAGATCGGCCATGCGGCGCATTACTTCTAGTTCTTCTTGTCTGTCTAGATAGCCAATGAATACCTTCATCATAAAACGATCTACTTGTGCCTCTGGAAGCGGGTAGGTTCCTTCCTGCTCTACAGGGTTTTGGGTAGCCAATACCAAGAAAGGCATGTCCAACGGGTAGGTCGTTTCGCCAATAGTTACTTGTTTTTCTTGCATAGATTCTAGCAAGGCAGACTGTACCTTGGCGGGTGAGCGGTTTACTTCGTCAGCGAGAATAAGATTCGAAAAAATAGGGCCTTTTTTTACCTCAAAGTCCCCTTCTTTTTGGTTGTAAATCATTGTTCCAATCAAGTCGGCAGGGAGTAGATCGGGGGTAAATTGTATACGTTGAAAGTTAAGACGAAGGGCGCGTGCCAAAGAATTTACGGTAAGGGTTTTGGCCAAACCAGGTACACCTTCTAGTAAAATATGTCCATTAGTAAATAGACCAATCAACAAACGATTAATCATTAAGTCTTGCCCTACTACTGCTTTACTCACTTCCTCCAGTACTTGTCTGATTTTATCTTGTAACTGATCGGTTGTTTCAACTTTTTCTTCTTCCATAGGATTAGGTAGCTTTTCGTACACAAATTTACGTATATCCCTTGCAAAAGCAAGCTAACAGCCTACTTCCCCACTCTGATTTTCCACCCTATTTTGAAACCAACTTGTTTTTTGTAACTTAAAGAGTATTTGAAATTTATTTATTAGTCTCATAAATACTACCAACAAAATCCAAACAGCCGCTTACTTTTTTACTACTGGTCTATCAAAAAATCTTTAGATTAATATGCCTTTATCATACACAACGACAGGCAAAGGCGCTCCTGTAATCTTAATTCACGGCTGTAGTTAGGCGATAGCCATTTGGGAATCCGTTGTGCCAACGTTTGCGGAGAAGAACCGCGTAATCGCCCTCGACTTAGGAGGTTTTGGGAAAAGTGCAGACTTGCTTCCTACGCCTGTTACCATAGAAGCGCTGGCTACACAGGTATACGATTTATTACAATCGCTGGCCATTCAGCAAGCTACCTTTGTGGCGCATTCACTGGGCGGTTATGTAAGTTTGGCTTTAGCCGAAAAGCACCCCTCGCTTTTTGCTGGCTTGTGTCTTTTTCACTCTACTGCCCTTGCCGATACCGAAGAAAAGAAAGCTACTCGCAACAAGGTAATCACTTTTGTGCAAAAGGTAGGCGTAGCCAGGTACATGCAATCGTTTGTAGCCTCTCTCTTTTATACCAAGCAGGCAGTAAAACACCAAGCAGCGATTACGTACATAGAAGCGATTGGTAAAAAAACACCCCTTACCTCGGTAGTACAGGTAATGGCAGCGATGCGCGATCGTCCTGATCGTACCCATGTACTTCGAACCGCTACCTATCCTGTGATGTTCATCATTGGCAAGGAAGATATCACCGCTCCCTTCCCTACTTATGCAGCACAAATACAACTCCCTAAGCGAGTGACGGTGCATGTTTTAGAAGAAGTGGGACATATGGGGATGTTTGAAGCACCTACAAAGACGCTAAAATTCG